>Ga0116181_1003708_pt1 | contig 11766 bp, 8 predicted proteins | sample AD_UKC075_MetaG_FD_89752 | JGI IMG/M metagenome (GOLD analysis project Ga0116181, IMG submission 89752) | Active sludge microbial communities of municipal wastewater-treating anaerobic digesters from USA - AD_UKC075_MetaG | ecosystem: Engineered > Bioreactor > Anaerobic > Digestate | place: USA...
ATCGACATCGGTGGTGGAACAACTGAAATCGCCGTAGTTGCTTTAGGAGGAATCGTTTGCGACAAATCCGTAAAAATTGCGGGCGACGTTTTCACCAACGATATTGCTTATTATTTAAGAACACACCACAATTTATATATCGGTGAAAGAACCGCTGAAAGAGTAAAAATCGAAGTTGGTTCCGCTATCGAGGAATTGGATGTGGAGATCGAGGACATTCCGGTTCAAGGACGTGATTTAATTACAGGGAAACCAAAAGAAATTATGGTAAACTATAAGGAAATCGCACGTGCTTTGGACAAATCCATCATCAGAATTGAGGATGCGGTAATGGAAACTTTATCCTTAACTCCGCCGGAATTGGCTGCAGATATTTACAAAACAGGAATTTATCTTGCAGGTGGTGGTGCGCTTCTTCGTGGACTTGCGGACAGACTTCACAAGAAAACAGGACTACCTGTTTTCGTAGCGGAAGATCCTTTGAGAGCCGTAGTTCGCGGTACCGGAATCGCATTGAAAAACATGGATAAATTCAACTTCCTGATAAAATAAACCGTTAACTTTTACGACATTCACTGATGGGATTTTTGCTGAGATTATTTTCGAAGAACGGTTTGTTCGTCTTCTTTATATTCCTGCAGCTCATTGCTTTGGTATTGATTTTCAGCAGAAACTCGATGCAGCAGTCGTGGATTGCCGCACAAACTGCCGCATTCAATTCGTGGGTTTCGGGATATATTGATGAGGGTGCTTCTTACCTGAAACTCAAGCAAATCAACGAACAGCTTGTTGCTCAAAACAAAGTTTTAATGGAGCAAGTTTACGGAAAAGGAACGTCGGAAATCCCACAATTCAGAAAGGTTCACGACACAATCGGTGGCGGACAAATCTACACTTTCGTGGATGGCGAAATTATTTTCAACAGCATCAACAGAAAAGACAATTATTTCACCATTAATCGAGGTAAACGAGACGGAGTAATGCCGAAAATGGGCGTCATGGCGCCGAAAGGAATTGCAGGAATCGTGATTAATACGACAGATTCTTACGCTTTGGTTCAATCGGTTTTAAGTTTGGATAAAATTAAAATCAATGCCGCGCTGAAAAAATCGGGATATTTTGGAACTTTGACTTGGCGAGGAGACGATTCTCGAACGATGCATTTATCGGATGTTCCTAAATATGTTCCGCTTCAAATTGGCGACACCGTTGTAACCGACGGAAAATCAGCCATTTTCCCAAGAGGAGTGATGATTGGAAGAATTTCAGGCTATGAAGTCGACAGCAAGACAGGTTTTTGGGATATTGCCGTAGAGTTGAGTGAAAAGATGGGGAATTTGAGCAAAGTTTACGTAGTAAAAAACTTGAAAAAAGCAGAAGTAAGTAGAATTCAAGATACTTTGCAGGCAACAATTAAAAGAGAAAAATGATAAGCAGAACACTTTTTACCGACATCTTGATGATTGTTTTTCTTGTGGCACTGCAAATTTTTGTGCTGAACAGAATTACGCTTTTCGGGAAATATACGCCGGTTCTTTATCCCGTTTTTGTGATGTTTTATCCGTTTTTCAGAAATAGGTTTCAGTTTTTGGCGTTGAGTTTTTTGCTCGGTTTGTCGATTGATGCGTTTCTTTACACTTGGGGAATCAATGCTTTTGCAACCACAATTATAGCCTATTTTAGAACCTTGATTTTCCGAACTTCTACCGATACTTCCACGGATTTCTTTTCTTTTCAGAGTTTGCAGTGGACGCAGTTTTTGCTCTTCATCGCATCGAGTATTTTCTTCCATCAATTGTTGGTGCAGTATATCGAGTTTTTCAAATTCAGCCGTTTTTTCGAAATATTTCTGAATATTTTGGCAACGAGCGGGATTTCCTTTATATTTATCCTGATGTACGCTTTGGCTTTTAGGATTAAGCAAAGAATCTAAAACTTATAGTAACAATACTTTGAAATAGTCACAAACTTTAATGGAATTTTTGCCATTAAGAAAGTTAAGATTGTAAAGATTTTTATTTCTCTAATTTGGTTGAAAAAACCATAATTAAAATGAAGTCACAATATTTAAAAATAACCGTTATTCTCGCCGTTATTGCTGCAATTTTTATAGCAAGACTCGCCTATTTACAGTTGTTTACTGACCGATATGCCTTGAACGCGGCAAATACTTCCATTAAAACTGATTACATCATTCCACAACGCGGCGTTATTTTCGACCGAAACGGGAAAATTATGGTGGGAAACCAGCCTTCTTATGAAATTTCCTTCACAGAAGCTTTGATGCGGCCGGATTTTGATACGTTGGATTTTTGTCATTTAATGAAAATCAACAAAGCAGATTTCATTAAAAGAATTAAAGACATTAAGAAAGAAAAATATTATTCGAAACTTACTCCGATGACTTTCATGAAAAATTTAAGTCGGGAGGAAATTGCCCGAATTCAGGAAATAATTTTTAAATATCCCGCTTTCAATATCGTTTCGAGACCACAGCGACAATATGAAGTTTCAACTTCCGGAAATCTTTTGGGTTATACGAATGAAGTAAACGACCGCGACATTAAGAAAGATTCACTTTACTATTTACCTGGCGATTTCATTGGAAAAACGGGTGTTGAAAAATCTTACGAAAAGGAACTTCGCGGTATTAAAGGAGTTCAATATATTCAAAAAGACATTCGTTTAAGAAATATCGGTCCCTACAAAAACGGAGCTTTGGATAAAGATGTTGTGACAGGAAAAGATATCACTTTGACCATCGATTACGATTTGCAGCGAATGGCGGAAGAAATGATGGTCAACAAACAAGGCGCAATTGTAGCACTTGACCCTTCAAATGGAGAAATTTTAGTGATGGCAACCGGTCCCGATATTGATCCAAATCTTTTTACAGGCCCAGAAAAAACCAAAAATTTATATCGTCTTCAAATGGACACGATCTACAATAACCGTCCAACTTTTGACCGTTCTGTTCAAGCGGCTTATCCACCAGGATCGACTTTCAAATTGTTGACTGCTGCTGCTGCACAACAAATGGGTGTGATGGATGAAAACACCATTTTTCCTTGTGGAAGAGGATTTAATTATAAAGGTTTAAGAGTTAAAGGTCACGGCGGAGCTGATCCCTTGATTCCTGCGATTCAAGTTTCGAGTAACTGTTATTTTTCGTATGCCTTTATTGCGATTATGAACAAATATCCTGGAAATCCATCCAAAGGTGTTGATGAATGGAAAAAAATTATGAGCAGTTTTGGAGTCGGAGAATTTTTAAACAATGATTTAGCGGTTGGTTCGAAAGGTAGAATCCCAAGTGGCGCATTTTATGAAAAACGCAGCGGCGGAAAAAAAGATTGGAGCAATGATTACACCATGAACGGTTCTATTTTCAACGGAATGGGACAAGGCGATGTTTTGTTGACTCCCTTACAAATGGCAAATGCAACAGCGGCAATCGTGAACCGAGGTTGGTATTACACTCCTCATATCGTAAAAGCGATTGACGGAAAACCAAACCCGGATCCAAGATTTAAGGTAAAACACAAAACTTTGGTTCAACCCAAATATTTCGAGCCCATCATCAAAGGAATGGAAAAAGTGGTTTTGGCGGGAACAGCACGTGGTTTAAAATCCAACGACTTTACAATGATTGCCAAAACGGGAACTGCACAAGTTCCGCAAGGGAAAGACAACTCTATTTTCGTTCTGGCTGCTCCGGCTGAAAATCCTAAAATTGTTGTTGCCGCGGTTATGGAACACGCAGGATTCGGGGCAACTTGGGCAGGTCCGGCTGCGACAGTAATTGCCGAAAGATATTTATTAGGCGATTTGAAACGTGAACACCTGTACAAAAAAATGGTCAATGCGAGCTTCATGCCTGAATACAAAAGACAATGGGTGGTTGATTTAAAGAGAAAGGGACTCTACAAAGAACCCAATAAAGATTCTATAAAAATAATGCAGTTGGAAGACAGCATCAAAATCGTGAAAAACGAAACCTTAAAAGCAAGATTGATTTATAAAAGAGATTCCTTAAGATTCAGACTAAAAAACATAACTCCGAAAAAATGAAGTGGGCAGAAGGTTTAGATAAGTTAAGTATTTTCCTGTATCTCGCAATTTCTCTTTTTGCGGTGACGAATATCTACAGTGTTGACGAAAGTCTGGGAAAAAAACAGTTGATTTTCTTCTGTATTTCGTTGGTTGTAGGTGGGATAATTTTCATGATGAGAACCAAATTTTTTGAGAATTTCGCAAGTATTATCTACGTTTTAGGTGTTTTGCTTTTAATCGGGCTTTTCCCTTTCGGGACAGAAATTTTAGGACAAAAGAATTGGTATAAATTCGGCGGATTTACAATGCAGCCCGTAGAATTTGCTAAAATTGGAGTTGCTCTAATGTTATCCAATTATGTTTCGGGACCGGATTTTAATTTGAAGTATAAAAAATCCGTTTATACGGTTTTAGCCGTCATTGGAATTCCCGCAATTGTAGTTCTTGCCATTCCCGATGTGGGTTCGTTATTGGTTTTTCTAGCCTTTTTCATTGCACTTTATCGTGAGGGTTTAAGCGGATGGTTCTTCGGCGTGATTGGAATTATCGCTGCGGTTTTCCTAATTTCTTTAGCGATTAACCCTTTATATGTAATTGGTGGAATTGCTGTAGTTTTCTTGCTCATTATTTTTCTTAATTTTTATAGAATCCACTGGAATGTGATGTCTGTAGCTTCCTTTTTGGGTTCGTTTCTCCTTCTTGCGGGACTTGCTTACGGAACTCCTAAAATCTTAGAAAAGATGCCGAAACACCAACGTGAACGAATTGAAGTTCTTTACAAAGGTGAAAAAGCATTCCGCGATACTTCGGGCTATAATCTGTTGTATTCGAAAACAGCAATCGGTTCGGGTGGATTTTTCGGAAAAGGTTATAAAGAAGGTTCGGTTACGCAAGGAAAATTCGTTCCAGAACAGGAAACCGACTATATTTTTTGTACCGTTGGTGAAGAATGGGGCTTTTTTGGTGCAACGCTTCTTGTAATTTTCTACGCTGTTTTCATCGGAAGAATTTATTATTTGGCTGAACGACAAAAATCAATATTCAATCGTGTTTTTGGGTATTGTTTTGCCTCAATTCTATTGATTCACTTTGCCATTAATTTAGGAATGGTGATGGGACTTTTCCCAACGGTTGGGATTCCACTTCCCTATTTCAGTTATGGCGGAAGTTCTTTTTTAGCCTTCTCGATTATGACCTTTATTTTCTTTAAGCTGAATTACGCGGATCGAAATAGTTTGGTGTAAAAATATTTCATTTTTATGGAATAAGGCTTCTCTTTCTGAGGTCGATAACAGAAGTTCTGCACTGCTGCAAAGCAAATTTAACAGTATTGAACTTATCATTTAGTTTTCGTAGCTTGACCACATAACATTTTGGATTATTCTAAATTTCGGCTAAATCCTTACCTATCTATCTATTTTACGCAGGCTGAATCCCGCTCCTATTGATGAAAAATAAACGCTTAACTCAAGAAAAATAGAAAACGATTGAGTCAATTTTCTCAAGAATTATTCTCAATTCTTAGTAGCCTACATTTCTATCGATGTAATCTTAGTAATTTTCATGGCAGTTACCATTTTCTGAAAACCATTCAAAAAAACCCAACAAAAAAGCCACCCAAATCGGTGGCTTTTATAAGATCAATTATCTATTAATTATTATTTGCGAAACTGTTGTTGAAATTTTCTTGGGAAAGGATTCTTTTTGCAAATCTGTATTTCGGTCCCCAATAAGAATCTCTTAGTGAAGATATCATCACTCCTCTCGATGTTGCGGCGTGAATAAATTTAACTTCACCTTCTTCGGTTACACTTTCAACGATTCCAACATGTGAAATTCTGCTTCCTCCTTGGTGCGAAAAGAAAATTAAATCTCCTTTCTGGAGTTCCGACTTTTCAACTCTTTCACCTTCTTGAGCCTGTGCTGCAGCAACTCTTGGCAAATTCATTCCTGTTACCGCTCCAAAAACTGAAAGTACAAACGCTGAACAATCGATTCCTCTTCTTGTCATTCCTCCGTATCGGTAAGGAGTTCCAAGGTAAGATTCTGCTTCGGTTAAAATTTCGTCGATTTTTTTGGTGAATTTGATGGTTTTAGCGATTTCCTCGTTTTTTAAAGAAGCTTCTAAGCTCTTTGCAGCGGCAGCCTTCTCATCAGTGAAACTGTTAATTAATTGTGCTTTTGCAGTTTCTAATTTTTTATTGTCAATCGATGCAAGTTTGGCATTCGATTTGTATTCGTTAACGTAAGTTGTTGGTGTTGAAACTACATAGTTGGTTACACAAGACTGTAGCGAAAAAGTAGCGATAACAGCAGCAAAATAAAACAGAACTCTTTTCTTCATATATTTGATTATCTGTGTTAAAAAGTAATATTTGTTTTTAAAAGCAAGACAAAAGTAGATATTCGGGTTAGAAAAAGGGTTAAAACACCCTTTTTGAAAACCTATTTTAACACATTTTAACACTTCCTTTTGGAATGTTAAAAGAAAATAAGCTGCAATCCCTTTATTTAGGGGATTGCAATTTTATTTTTATTAAGATTTCTTAACATTTATCTAAAGCATCTATTTATTTTATAACATTCTTCTATAATGATGGAATTAGTTCAAAAAAAATCCGGAATAAAAATCCCGGACTTTAAACCAAATCTCGTAACGATTGTTATCTCGTAAAGAGCAATTCTCTATATTTTGTCATAGGCCAAAGTTCGTCATCCACTAACATTTCTAATTCGTCCGAAGCGTTTCTAATGGCCTCGAAAAGTGGTTTAACATCATTACAGAAAGCTTCCGCCATTTTTTGTGAGTCTTGAACTGCTTTTGCTTTTTTAATCGCGGCAAGCAAAGTTTCTACCTGAACTTTAATCACAGAAACATGTTCGGAAATTTCCTTAATCATTTCCATCTGTTCTTTCGCCAAAGTTTTGAATTCTTTCTCACCGAAAATTTCTTTCAAGCCTTTCACGTTTTCAATCAAACGGTTTTGATAATTTAATGCACAAGGAATAATGTGATTTCGCGCAATATCCGCTAACACGGTTGCTTCAATAGAAAGTACGGTTGAATATTTCTCCAACTTGATTTCATTTCTCGCTTCAATTTCGCGGTGAGAATAGATTCCAAGTTCCTCATAAAGTTGGATGAATTTTTTATCAAGTTCCTTTTTCAAAGCTTCTGGAGTGGTTTTTAAATTGTTCAAACCTCTCTTTTTCGCTTCTTTCGCCCAATCATCTGAGTAACCATCGCCTTCAAACATAATGTTTTTAGAAACTTTGATGTACTCTCTTAAAACATTGAAAATTGCTTCGTCTTTTTTCAGTCCACCTTCAATTAAAGCGTCAACTTCTTTTTTGAAATCCTGTAACTGTTTAGCAACAATCGTGTTCATCACGGTCATTACTTCTGCACAGTTTGCTGAAGAACCAACCGCTCTGATTTCAAATTTATTGCCGGTAAATGCGAAAGGCGAAGTTCTGTTTCTATCGGTATTATCTAAAAGAATTTCAGGGATTTTTCCAACAACATTTAATTTAAGTTCTGTTTTTTCTTCCGGTGAAAGTTTTCCGTCGGTTACTTTTTCCAACTCTTCTAAAACTCCGAAAAGTTGCGAACCGATGAAAGCAGAAATAATTGCAGGCGGTGCTTCATTTGCTCCTAATCGGTGATCGTTGCTTGCAGAAGCAATACTTGCTCTTAACAAATCTGCATAATCATGAACCGCTTTAATGGTGTTCACAAAGTAGGTAAGGAACTGTAAATTTTTCTTCGGATTTTTTCCCGGACTTAAAAGATTTTCCCCTGTATCGGTTGCCAAACTCCAGTTGTTGTGTTTTCCACTTCCGTTCACTCCCGCAAAAGGTTTTTCATGGAAAAGAATATGGAAATGATGTTTGTGTGCCACTCTCGCCATTAAATCCATCAACAATGAATTGTGGTCTACTGCAACATTCACTTCCTCAAACATTGGAGCCAACTCAAACTGATTGGGAGCAACTTCGTTATGACGAGTCGTTACAGGAATACCCAATTGCATACATTTGATTTCCAACTCCTTCATAAAGTTCATCACTCTTGTTGGAATGGAACCGAAATAATGATCGTCCAATTGCTGTCCTTTCGCCGGAGAATGTCCAAGCAAAGTTTTTCCAGTAATCACCAAATCCGGTCTTGATTGATACAGCGCAGAATCTACCAAGAAATATTCCTGTTCCCAACCTAAAGTGGGAGTTACTTTCGTTACGTTTTTATCAAAGTATGATCTACAAACATCGGTCGCTGCTTCGTCCACTGCATGAAGCGCTCTTAACAAAGGTGCTTTATAATCCAAAGTTTCACCGGTGTACGAAATAAAAATTGACGGAATACAAAGAGTAGTTCCCAAAATAAATGCAGGCGAAGTTGGATCCCATGCAGTATAACCTCTTGCCTCAAAAGTATTTCTAATTCCACCATTCGGGAAAGAAGACGCATCCGGTTCTTGCTGAATCAACATTCCGCCAGAAAATCTTTCAATCGCTCGATCACTTTCAAAAGGAGTAAAAAAAGAATCGTGTTTTTCCGCAGTTGTTCCTGTTAATGGTTGGAACCAGTGTGTATAGTGGGTTACGCCTTTGCTTAAAGCCCAATCTTTCATCGCCACTGCAATTTGGTCTGCAACGTCGCGCTGTATTTTGGTTCCTTTTTTTATCGCGTTTTGTATGGAAGTAAATGCTTCTTTGGTTAAATACGACCTCATGGTTTCCTCGGAGAAAACATTTTGGCAGAAAAGTTCCGATAATTTTGAAGGAACTTCAATCGCGTTGTCTTTTCTGAAATCTTTAAAAGACAGCGTTTCTAATGCTTTAAATCTTAAATTTGACATTTTCTGTACGTTTTTACGGGGCAAATTTATAAAAAAATATAAAACAAAATCATTTTACCCTAAAAATTTTAGGGGTATTAATAAATTTTTAATATATTTATTTGTAAAACTAATTTTAAAATTCACAATTAATTAACCATGTGTATAGATAAGGTATAGGAAAATTTGGAGGTTTGTATTATCTTTGCCAAAAGATACACCTATGGTAAATTCACGAGCACGCGAAACTACAGAAGCTATTGAGCGACTTTATGTTTCGATGCGTCACTTATTCTATCGCGGTTTTTTCAAACCATCCGGAATCTCCGGCGAAAGTCTTCGGTCTTTGTTAATGACCATCAATCCTGAAATTTACGGCACAATGAGCGTTCCCAACAAAATAGAACTGAACGGCTTGCTGTATGTTCTCGACCGACTTCCGGAAGGAATTGAGGAGTGTTCATTCATTCACCTCACTTCGGATGAAGGTTTTGAAAAGGGAAGTTTTGAGGTGATCGTTCCGAAAAAGAGAAGGAGAAACTGTTACCGAATCGATGAGCATCAGATGAATATTGAGGTTCTTCTTGGCCGTTCAGAGATTTACGATATTTTGACGCACCTTACTTTCCTTTATATTGAAGCGGATAAAATTAAAAATCTTGCTTTCGTTGCCGATGAAAATGATAAACCGACAAGAACTTGGAGAATCATCGAGGAAGTGGCGAAAGGCGAGAAAAAATTCAGCAGAAAGGAAAAGGAAGTAGCATTGATTCATCTTTCCGCGCTTTTGGGAAGAACATTTGATGAAACTTTGGATGCTTATAATAATTTCGGCGACGATAAAAATCCGGACCGTCTTTTCAAAATCATCTATCACCTTGGAAATGTAAGCTTCAACGATTACAAAAAAATCCGTGAAAGAGAAGTCCACTTCACAGCGATTTTAAGGGAAAGAATTGGTCACCACTTTTTCGGTGAAAAATGGGCAAATAAAGTAAAGCAAGTTTTAGCGGAAAACAATCTGCAGATGCGACCTTTACACATTATTTCCGCCAATATGCATTCCGTAAAAAATATGTTGTACGGAAATGACGCGCTCGGAAGAAAAGCCACGAAAAGTGTCGATTACAAAATGTACGAGGAAATTTCAAACAAAAAAGCTTTGCAGGAAAAAGTTCTCGAACATTCGCAAAAAGCAGGTTTAATCTATATTGACGATCAAAGTGGAAGTAATATCGACGTTCAAATCATCGATTTGGCAAAAACAGATTTGAAAAACACTCCATTTTCAGGACTGAAATTTTCTGGTGACGATGTGGTGATGGTTTTCGATTATGCTTTCGGTGAACAAGCTTACGAAATCATGGATGAATTGCTTCGTCCGTACGATTACAACGGCGAAATTTACACGATGAAGGTGAGATCAATTTCCATCATGGGTAAAGCAGGAATTTTGATGGGCGGAAAAGGAGATATTATGATTCCAACTTCCCACGTTTTTGAGGGAACTGCAGATAATTATCCGTTCCACAATGCATTGCAACTCGCTGATTTCGAAGACGATGAATTGAAAGCGTTTGAAGGGGGAATGGTTACCGTTTTGGGAACTTCGCTTCAAAACAAAGATATTTTGAGATATTTCATGGACACTTCATGGAAAGCCATCGGACTTGAAATGGAAGGTGCGCATTACCAAAAAGCGATTCAGGTCGCCTCAAAAATTCGCCATCACATTTCAGAGGATTTATTTGTGATGTATGCTTATTACGCATCGGATAATCCTTTGGAAACGGGTTCTACCCTTTCTTCGGGCGGACTTGGTTTGACAGGTGTGAAGCCGACTTATTTAATTACCTATCGAATTTTGGAGAAAATTTTGGAGAGTTCGAAAACTGTCGCCAAGAAATAATTTTCTTTAATAATAATCGAATCCTTTCATTCTTTTGGTTTGAAAGGATTTTTTATTTTAAATTTTTATCTTTGGTCAAATTAAATTTTTAAATGAGGAAACTTCTTTTAACAATCGTATTTTCAGCAATTTCGATCTTTTCTTTTTCACAGCAAAACGCTTATTATCAGCAATCTGCAAAGTATAAAATGGACATCGATATTGATGCACAAACCTTTACATACCAAGGAAATCAGACTTTAACCTACATCAATAATTCTCCCGATGAATTGAAAGTCGTTTATTTTCATCTTTATTGGAATGCCTTTAAACCCAATTCCATGATGGATCAAAGAGTTCAAAGTCAAGGGAAAAACGGAGATTCAAGATTACAAACGAATGGCGTTTCAAGATTGGCTTCCATTCCGAAAGAGGAGGAAGGCGCACAAAATATTCATTGGATCAAACAAAACGGGAAAGATTTAAAATTTGAAATTCAGGAAACCATTATGAAAGTGGAACTGAATACACCGATAAAACCCAATTCTTCCACCACTTTTACGATGGAATGGGATGCAGTAATTCCACAACAAATCCGTCGTTCAGGAAGAAACAATCGTGAAGGAATCGACATGTCGATGACGCAATGGTATCCAAAAATCGCAGAATACGATTACGATGGTTGGGCAACTTTTGATTATATCGGAAGAGAATTTCACGCACCATTTGCAGATTTTGAAGTCAATATTAAAATCGACAAAGGTTATATTATTGGAGCAGGCGGAACTTTGGAAAACCCGCTAGAAGTAAAAGGTTACGACCAAAATGCAAACATTAAATCTGACTCAAAAAACAAAGCAACGTGGAAATGGACAGCAAAGAATATTCTCGATTTTGCGTTTGCTGCTGATAGAGATTACACGGTGGAAAGTTTCACGATTTTAGACGGACCAAAAATTTATTACGTCTATCAAAAATCTGAAA
>Ga0116181_1003709_pt1 | contig 11766 bp, 7 predicted proteins | sample AD_UKC075_MetaG_FD_89752 | JGI IMG/M metagenome (GOLD analysis project Ga0116181, IMG submission 89752) | Active sludge microbial communities of municipal wastewater-treating anaerobic digesters from USA - AD_UKC075_MetaG | ecosystem: Engineered > Bioreactor > Anaerobic > Digestate | place: USA...
AAGGAAACAGATGCCCTTCCGGACCGCATGCCTATTGATGAAGGCATTAAGACAGAACTACCTGAGCAGTCCATCCGTTGAGCTATTGTGCTCGTATGGGTCAAACCGTTTGATGATCATCCTAGTGGAAGATTCCCGACACAATTTACTCCTTGAGATAGGAACTGTGAAACCATGAGCACCCACAAACTTTCGCGCCGTTATGTTCTGAAGTCATTGGCAACTGGTGCTGTTTCGGCGGTGGCCATTCCGACCGTGATACCTCGTTCCGCCCTCGGAGACGATGCAACCCCCGGTGCCAATGAGCGGATCACGGTTGGTGTGATCGGAACAGGTGGGCGATCTCGGCTGCTCATCGAGCAACTCCCCTCTCAAGGGCAGATCCTCGCCGTATGCGATTGCTTCCTGGAACGGGCCGAGCAGGTCAACGCCGAAAAGGGCCAAGGCCGTTGGGCCGTTTATCAAGATCATCGTCAACTGCTGGAGCGGAAAGATATCGACGCCGTCATCGTGGGCACGCCTGACCATACCCGCGTGCTGGTGTGTATCCATGCCTGTCAGGCAGGTAAAGACATTTACGCCGAGAAACCCCTGACGCTGTACATTCGCGAAGGTCGTGTCCTTGTCAACGCCGTGCGTAAGTACAAGCGGGTCTTCCAGGTGGGAAGTCAACAGCGATCCATGGCCATGAACCGAATTGCCTGTGAGTTTATCCGCTCAGGCAAACTGGGCAAGATACGCGTGGTTCAAGGCTGCAATTATACAGGGCCGCGCTTTTACGAGGGCCTGCCTGAAGAGCCGATTCCCGCAAAGCTGGATTGGGACCGATGGCTAGGCCAGACGCCTTATCGTCCGTATAACCGGCAACTCCATTACGGTTGGATGGCCTGGTGGGATTACTCGGGTGGCGAAATGACGAACTGGGGTGCCCACGGCCTGGACCAGATTCAATGGGCATTGGGCAAAGATGACACCGGGCCCGTTGATATCCGTCCGCAAGGAAGTCCCAGGGACATGAACGCGGCCGTCCATATGAAATACGCTGATGGGACACCTGTCAGGTTGGAGCTATCACCGGGGCCCGCGGGCGGTGCTATTTTCAGCGGGGAAAACGGACGGATTGAAATCAACCGTAACAAGTTCACATGCAATCCGCCGGACTTGATCAAAGATTTGCCACCTCAGGAAGAGATCGACAAATGGCGCGATGAGGTTGCCCTTTGGCAAGCTAAGTATCACATGGAAAACTGGATGAACTGCATAAGAACTCGGGAAAAACCGGTGGCGGACGTGGAGATCGGCCATCGCTCGATCACCATCGCGCACTTGGCAAATATCGCCCGGTACCTAGGTCGCCGACTCCAGTGGGACCCCGTGAAAGAGGTCTTTATTGGCGACGACGAGGCCAATAGTTTGGTGGAACGACCACAACGGGCGGGCTACGAACTTCCACAAATTGTCTAAAGATAGGGAGACTGTGCCCAAGAGGCCCACGTTAACTGGGCCGGGCATATTTGTGAATTTTTAAAGTGCCGTGACCGTAAGTGTAAGCTGGCGGCCGCTTGGGTGTTCGGCTCAAGCAGGTCAGGTTACACTCGCGGTGGGGACGGGCTAGTTCATGCTGCGGGTCAGTTGACCAAGCTGGCATCGGCAACGGAGGGCGTGCCGCGCCGAACAACGTTGAGATAGGGGACGTACTACAAAAGGGGACGGCGAGAGCATCGCCCATGCTTATCTATGGCGTTCGTCCGAAAGACGCTACAATAAATGCCTGTTGTATTTGATCCCACGCACTGATGACATCGTTAGGAAATCATTGCGAGAGACGATCATTGGATTCGTTCTTGAAAAAGCTGCTCTCTAGAAGCTGGATGCTCTGTCTTTTTTGGGAAAAGATGGCGTTTTCTGTTCAAGATTGTCAAGATTAGCCGAATCCTTTGTCGCACCGAGGCCAGGATTAGTCGAGGCTGAGCCGTGAAACAAGACGTTTGGGATGCACTAAAGAACCTTCGGGAAAAGGCCGAGCGGGTTTATCAGGAAAGAATGGGTCAGGGGCAGATCTTCATTCAAGTGGGATCGGCCACCTGTGAACACGCCGCTGGCGCGATTGAAGTTGCAGACGAGTTTCGAAAACACATCGCGGCCTCGGGTCGCAACGACATTATCCTCCGTCGAACAGGTTGCACCGGCCGATGTAGTCGCGAGCCGATCGTGGGTGTCTTCCGCGCCGGCGAAATGCCCATCAAGTATCAGTTGGTCAATCGGGAGCTCGTTCACAAGATTTTCACCCAACACGTCCTCGGGGGTGAACCGTTACTCGATCACGTTCTGGATGGCCCGATTGAGCGGCTTTCAAAATACGAGATTTTGAACTGTGGTTCCCTACGGTGTGGCTGGAAAGGGGAACAAATTTGCGGCGGCCCCATGGCCAATCAGTTGAAAGCCATGGGGGTCCCGCCGGATGTTTGCCGGGTAACCAGTGCAAGCTGCTTTGGTGCATGCAGCATTGAACTAGCGGGAAAATGTACCCATATTCTCGTTCGACCGCAAAACGTCCTGTACCGCATCACGAGCCTGGCCGACCTCGAGGAGGTCGTGCGCGAGCATATTGGAAAGGGACAAATTGTCGAACGCCTCCGCGTCAAGGAGGAACCAGTTAGCCAAGACTTCTTCGAGCTGTACGGCGAAATTGCCTTTTTCAACCGGCAGACCCGGATCGCCCTTCGCCATAACGGGATCATCGACCCGACAAGTATCGAGGAATACTTCCACTATCGTGGTTTTGAGGCGTTGGCGAAGGTCCTTGCTCAAGACGATCCCGACTGGATTGTGGATGAGGTGACCCGTTCGAAATTGCGTGGGCGTGGTGGGGGTGGCTTTCCCACGGGTCAAAAGTGGGCGTTGGCACGCAAATCTCCCGAGAAGACCCGCTATATCATTTGCAACGCCGACGAAGGCGATCCCGGGGCCTTCATGGATCGGAGTATGCTCGAATCCGATCCGTTCAACGTCATTGAGGGAATGATTATCGGGGCCTTTGCCATTGGGGCCCACCGAGGATTTGTCTATGTCCGGGCGGAGTACCCCCTGGCCGTGGAACGGGTGGATCATGCCATCCGCATGTGCCGCGAATGGGGAGTCTTGGGCAAAAACATTTTGAACTCGGGTTTCGACTTTGACATTGAAATCCGGCTCGGTGCCGGGGCCTTTGTCTGCGGAGAAGAGACCGCGCTCATCCACTCCATCGAAGGTGAGCGAGGACAACCACGCATTCGACCTCCCTATCCCACCGAGGTTGGTTTGTGGGGGAAGCCCACCGTTATCAATAACGTGGAGACATTCGCCAACATCCCGGCGATCATCATCTATGGGGCTGATTGGTTTAGCCGAATCGGTACTAACGCCAGCGGTGGGACCAAGGTGTTCGCCTTGGCTGGAAAGGTCAAGCAAACAGGGCTGGTCGAAGTGCCCATTGGGATTACTCTCCGTGAAGTCGTCATGGACATTGGGGGTGGCTGCCCCAATGACAAGAAGGTCAAAGCTGTCCAAACGGGTGGGCCAGCAGGCGGGTGTATCCCGGCCTCCATGCTGGATCTGCGGGTCGATTTCGATACGCTCAACAAAGCCGGCTCGATCATGGGCTCCGGGGGCATGATCGTCCTGGATGAAGACGACTGCATGGTCGATATCGCCAAGTTTTTTATGCGATTTTCTGAAGACGAATCGTGCGGCAAGTGTACGCCTTGCCGGGAAGGCACGACGCGGATGGTCGAGATTTTGGAGAGGATCACCACGGGGAAAGCCGACGAAAGCGATCTGGAGAAGTTGGAACGGTTGGCCAAGTTGGTGCGAAAGGCGTCGCTGTGTGGGCTGGGAAGGGCCGCTCCCAACCCTGTGCTGAGCACATTGACCCACTTTCGGGAAGAATACCTGGCCCATGTCCGGGACAAGAGGTGCCCCGCCAAGAAGTGTACGGCCTTGATTCACTATGAGATTGATCCGGAGAAGTGCGTGGGCTGCACGGCTTGTGCCAGGAATTGCCCCGTGGAATGCATCTCGGGTGAGCGGCGACAACCGCATGTCATCGATCAAAGTCGTTGTATCAAGTGTGGACGGTGTTTCCAGGTTTGTCGCTTCGACGCGGTTATGCGATCTTGAGCAGCAAATCGTAAAACGAGGTACTTCCTCGGGGTGTTTGCAAGGCTTGGTGATATGCTGAGCAGATTGAGCTTGTAGAAATGTCTCGCTGATTCGTAAGCGTCAAGATGGTGTTAACAGGTCGAAAACACTAGGCTGCGGACAGGCGATCCATGATTGCTAAACGGCGAAAAAAGATCACTTTGACAATTGATGGTAACCAGGTAACCGTTCCGGAAGGCACCACCATCATGCAGGCCGCGGAACAAATTGGAATCCGTATTCCGCGATTGTGTTACCACCCGGATTTGAGCCTCGCCGGATCGTGTCGCGTCTGCATTGTGGAAGTCAAAGATATGGGCCATTATATGGCCTCGTGCAGCTCTCCGGTTTGGGAAGGGATGGAGGTCCGCACCAATTCCCCGGAGATTCGGGAGGCTCGCCGCGATATTGTCGAGCTACTTCTCGACAATCATCCCATGGACTGCCAAACATGCGAACGGGACGGCAATTGTGAATTGCAGAACCTGGCCTATTCCTTGGGGGTCCGTGAACGACTGTACGAAGGCAAACGCAAAGAATTTCCCATCGAAGACTCGAGTGTTTCGGTGGTCCGCAATCCCAACAAGTGTATTCTGTGTGGGCGTTGTGTGAGGGTTTGTGCGGAGATTCAGGGTGTTTATAACTTGAGCCAGCACGGCCGAGGTTTCTACACCGTGGTAGCCCCGGCCCACAAGGCTAACATGGACGATTCGGTTTGCATCCAGTGTGGCCAGTGCATCAATGTTTGCCCGACGGCGGCCTTTCTAGAAAAGTCCAGTACGGAAGCCGTGTGGAAGGCCCTGGCCGATCCGAACTTGCACGTCGTTGTGCAGACAGCCCCTTCGATCCGTGCCGCCATCGGCGAAGGGTTCGGCTATCCGCCAGGAACACCGTGCACGGGCAAGATGATCACCGCCTTGCGGCTTTTGGGGTTCGAAAAGGTTTTCGACACCGACCTCGGGGCCGACCTGACGATCGTGGAGGAAGCCCATGAGTTCCTGACACGGTTGCAAACTGGCGGCCCACTTCCGATGATCACATCGTGTTCGCCGGGCTGGATCAGCTTCCTGGAAAAGTTCTATCCGGAGTTGATCCCTCATGCCTCGACGTGTAAATCCCCGATGAGCATGCTTTCCACCTTAGCGAAGACATATTACGCCGATCGGATGAACATCCCTCCGGAAAATATCTTCATGGTGGCCGTGATGCCGTGCGTGGCCAAAAAGTACGAAGCCCAACGGCCCGAACATTTAATGCCCGACGGTCGCCCCTATACCGATGCGGTGTTAACCACGCGGGAACTGATTTGGATGATCAAGTGCTACGGGATCGATTTCACGCGGCTTCCCGATGGTCAATTTGATGCCCCATTGGGGATTGCTTCGGGAGCAGGTGATATCTTTGGAACGACCGGCGGGGTTATGGAGGCGACGCTGCGGGCGGCCTCACGGATTCTCACCGGGAAAAAGCCTGATCGGCTTGAATTCACCGAGGTGCGGGCCGTGGAGGGCCTCCGCGATACCTATGTCGCTATCGGTGAGCGAAACGTCCACGTGGCCGTGGCAAATGGCTTGAACAATGCCAAGCAGGTCCTCAATAAGGTTGTTTCCGGCGAAGAACATTACGACATCATCGAAGTTATGGCCTGTCCCGGAGGATGCATCGGCGGCGGCGGACAACCGTATCCATCCGAAAACTATCACGTGCTCGACCCGCAGTTGTTGCGAAAGCGGGCTGCCGCTCTTTACACCATCGATGGTTCCAAAGAATTACGCGAATCCTACGAGAATCCGGCGCTCGAGGAACTCTACGAGACCTATCTCGGAAGTCCGGGATCGGTCAAGGCCCATCAACTCTTGCATACGCAATATCGACCAAGATTACCGCGAGGGATCCGATGAATCCGCACTGTGCTTCATCCACAAATAATTGGCCAGAGGTCAAAGCAGTCGCCGAGCGTCTGTTGGGCGATGATGTGGTACAGTTTATCGAAGAATGCCGCAAGACTTCTGAGCCAAACAGCTACTTGATTGCAGTCCTTCATAAAGTGCAATCGAAGTTTGGATACCTGGGGGCTAGCCACCTGGACGCTGTGGCGCAATTGATGCAGATTCCCGCCGCCAAGGTCTCCGGCGTCGCCAGTTTCTACCATTACTTCCGGCTTCAACCTCGAGGGAAATTCATTATCAATCTGTGTTTAGGCACGGCCTGCTATGTGAAGGGCGCCGATCGACTGGCCGAAAAACTGAAGGAAGAGCTGGGCATTGATTTCGGCGAAACCACCTCTGATGGGATGTTCACCCTGGAAGGTGCCCGCTGTCTCGGTGCTTGCAGCCTGGCACCAGTGATGCTTATCAATGATGACATGCATGGAACGGTCACGCCGGACCAGATTCCCATCATCCTTGACCGATACCTGAAAAAGGCCAAGCAGGAGACAGCCAGCAAGTCGGCAAGTTAGCTCGTCTTTAGGACCAACCGGTCAAGGGAAACACATGGCTTGAAAGCGGCACGGTCCTTTGTGACAATTGTCAGCGTGCTGTTTGTCGCACGCAGAAAGTCATTTTTATCCAACGCCTGCGAGAGAAGAACAATCGTGGGAAAAATAGTTCGGTTTGCTATCTTTTTCCCGGATATGCTTCACAGTGCAGGTAGGGCCTAGTATCTCGCCAAAGCGCAAGTAACCGTGTCGTTTTTCCGCAAGGCCGTTCCACAAGCCGGTGGGACCAGCATATTGTGTTGGATCGAGCAGCGAAAAAGGAGAGCCATATTATGCACGCAAAATCCCATCTCGGCATCAGTGTCACTTGGCTCGGAAAGGTAGCGATCTTATGCGCGGCTTTCAGTTTCCTGGTGGGATTGACGCCCGCCGTCGCCGAGGAATCGAGCGCCCTGCCCCCGGTGGAATCCTTGCTCCCGCCCGATCCACTCCCCGCTTTGCCCGATGGCAAAAAGTGGCAATTAGTTTGGCACGACGAGTTTGAGGGACTTCAAATTGATACGACAAAATGGGAGATTTATGGCGATTGGAAACGGCGAGATGGTTATTGGGTCAAGGAAGATTCATTTTTGGATGGAAAGGGACACTTGGTCATCCGCACGAAAAAGTCCGGCGACCGCTACACCTCCGGGGCAATTGCCACCAAAGGCAAGTTCGAACCCCGTTTTGGGTACCTGGTTTGCCGTTGCACGCATCCCAAGCAACCGGGTATGTGGGCAGCTTTCTGGATGTTCGGGCCTGGTGTGACACGTGTCGGCGATGAAGGCCGCGACGGAACCGAAATCGACATCATGGAAATGCCCTATCGCGATGGGCGTTTGACAAGCAATCTCCATTGGGACGGCTACGGTAAAGATCACAAACACGCGGGGACGACCTTCCGGATGCCCGAGATTCTGGAGGGCTTTCACACCTATGGGCTTTGGTGGAAGCCGGACGAATATGTCTTCGATGTCGATGGGAAAGAAACGTGGCGAACGAGCGCTGGAGGGGTCTGTCAGGTCCCCCTGTACATCAAGCTGACGGTCGAAATCGGCCCCTGGGCCGGGGACATTAAGACGGCCCAACTTCCCGAAGATTGGTTGATTGACTATGTGCGCGTCTATCAAATGTTCGATAAGGAGCCGTGATCGGTTTTTGCGCAAAAGTGATATCGATTTGCGCAAAAGTGCATTGCGAAGCGGGGATCTCGTAGTTAGGTTGAGATATTCAGGCAATCGTGCGTGGGCACGATATGGTATTCAAATTGGATGGGACGTTGAGATGAGGAGACAACATCCATGATCCGCATGCCATGGCTCTTCCTTTTGATCGTTAGTGGCCTGACGCAAGGCGTCGTCAACGGGGAACAATGGAAGCCAGCGCCGGCACCACTCATGACCCCATGGGCAAAAGATGTCACCCCAGATAATGTGTGGCCGGAGTATCCGCGTCCGCAGATGGTCCGCTCGCAGTGGCAAAACCTTAACGGATTGTGGGATTATGCCATTTGTCCCAAAGAGCAGGAAAAGCCCTCGGCCTGGGACGGTAAGATTCTTGTGCCGTTTTGTGTGGAATCGGCTTTGAGCGGCGTCGGCAAGGCGGTTCAGCCGACGGAACGTCTGTGGTATCGCCGGACATTTGAAAAGCCCAAAGTGGCGGCCGATCAACGTGTGCTCCTCCATTTCGGGGCCGTCGATTGGGAAACCACGGTCTGGGTTAACGGTCAGGAGGTAGGCCGCCACACCGGGGGATACGACCCGTTCACCTTCGACATCACTTCCGCCCTCCGCGATGGCGAAAACGAGATCGTCCTTGCCGTTTGGGACCCAACCGATACGGGATGGCAACCCCGCGGAAAACAGGTCCTCAACCCCAAAGGTATTTGGTACACGGCTGTAACGGGAATCTGGCAGACCGTCTGGCTCGAAGTGGTTCCCTCTCAATACATCGCGTCGCTGAAGCTCGTTCCCGATGTTGACCAGGGACTACTCCGGGTGACTGTAAATGCCCCGACCGGTCTTGGTGTGGAAGTCCAAGCCTTTTTTGATGGTCAGTCCGTGGGCCACGCGCATGGGACCACAGGAAGCACGATTGAACTGAAGATTCCCAATCCCAAGCTGTGGTGGCCGGATGAGCCGAACCTCTATGACCTGGATGTCAAACTCATTCAAAACGGTCAGGTCATCGACCAGGTCAAGAGCTATTTCGGAATGCGTAAGGTCTCTGTGGAAAAAGACGAACGGGGTATCAACCGGTTGATGCTCAACGGGAAGTTTGTGTTCCAGTTAGGGCCGCTCGATCAAGGATGGTGGCCCGACGGCCTGTACACTCCGGCCAGCGACGAGGCCATGAAGTATGACATCGTCATGACGAAAAAGTTTGGGATGAATATGGCTAGAAAACACGTCAAATACGAGTGCGACCGGTGGTACTACTGGTGCGACAAGTTAGGTCTTCTCGTTTGGCAGGATATGCCGTCGGGCAATGTCAACCGCAACGAGGAAAGCCGTGCCAACTTCCGCCGCGAACTGAAGGCAATGATCGACGCCCGGTTTAATCATCCGTCGATCATCATGTGGGTCCCCTTCAACGAAGGGTGGGGACAGCACGACACCTGTGATATCGTCGCCTGGATCAAGGATTACGATCCAAGCCGGGTTGTTAACGAAGCCAGTGGTTGGCATGACAATGGGTGCGGGGACATTTCTGATATGCACAAGTATCCTGGCCCCGGTGTCCGACCCATCGAGGAAAAACGCGCTTGTGTTCTCGGAGAATTTGGCGGATTAGGCATGCCGGTTCCCGGCCACCTATGGCGTGAACAAGGAAGTTGGGGCTACGTGGCTTACAAGGACTTTGAGGCCCTCACAGATGCCTACGTGCGGCTCCTTACGGGCGTCCGAATGCTCATTCCCGAAGGTTTGTGCGCGGCCGTTTATACTCAGACTTCCGATGTTGAAATCGAGGTGAACGGCCTAATGACCTACGATCGGGCCGTGACAAAGATTGATATCGCTCGCGCGGCCGAGGCAGCCAGAAAACTCTATTTGCCGCCCCCGGTGGTTAAGACGCTCGTTCCGACCTCCCAAAACGAGCCTCAAACGTGGCGTTTCACTACGGAACAACCGACGGGCGAATGGTTTGCCCCCGACTTCGATGATTCTTCATGGAAGGAAGGGCCGGGCGGATTTGGAACCGAAGGCACACCGGGTACCGTGGTCCGTACCATTTGGAAGACCCCTGACGTTTGGCTGCGACGATCTTTTGAATTGAGCGAGGTTCCGTCCGAGGGCGAACTGTGGCTCAATATCCATCACGATGAAGACGCCGAGGTTTACCTCAACGGTGTTCTGGTAGCAAGCCCAAAGGGTTTTCTGACAAACTATACGCTCATGCCGCTGGCCGCTGGAAGGATCCAGGACATCTTGCGACGCGGCAAGAACGTGATCGCCGTTCACTGTCATCAAACCCAGGGGGGGCAGTACATCGATGTGGGTTTAAGCCACGTCACCGAATGAATACCCCGGAGGCATGGCTGAGCCACTAACTGGTTGTTCTCAGCAGTCCGAATGAGAAGTGAACATCATTTAATCAGGATACCTGATGACATCAGTCGGGTATCCTGTTTTTATTGGTTCGCCGCCGTCGTGCAGTCGAGACTTCGTGCCGGGCAATGAGAGCAATCACCGCGGCCACCCTCGGCAGGTTGGGCAATGTGGATCTTGCGAATCTCAACCGTCGTTTGAAGCCCGGCCGGGTCATAAGAGATGGACCGCGAGACGGGTTCGTTCTCAACGGCAATCATCACATACCAAAGGGTACTGGCACGGTCCATGGCCTGAAGGTTGAGGGCCTTCATTGTGGCCAAGGCCTGATCGTGTGTAAGGACATCCTCTTGCAGGGTACCTTGGGTGCGGCAAACGCAGAGGGGGACGTCAAAAGGCGACAGGGGTTCCCACCCGGCCGGCCACCAGATGGAGGCGATCTTGTATCGCAGCGGCGTACAAATCCGCAAGCCGCGCCACGTTTTCCCGCCTTGTCCCACCTCGCAGACCACGGCCCAACGGCGGTCGCGCTGATTTTGGGATTGCCGATTGTGCTCAATCGCCGCCTGAACCGCCGGGAATAGCTCCGGGTATTCTCCGAGCTGGACTTTCGGCTCCGGTGGCTGAGGTGGCACATCATCAAGGCTAGAAGGATTCCAATCTTCCGGAGTTTCTATGACCACCACGCGATACATGACCATTGAGATAACCTCGGGAAAGATTTGAACAATACGTCGCAGCGTTCAGGCGGCATCACGCTTGGTCGCTTCGTTCATGGTATAGGCTTTCCAGGCATTGATAAAGTCCCCGAACAAAGGACTGACTCCCCGGGGAAAGGCACCTGCCAAGTTGTGCTTTTCGCTCCTGTCAGGTAATATGTCAAGCAGTCTTGGTGTTTATCGCTGCAGGTGTGGGACGGATGTTTAAGCGGAGGTTGCACACTCCGGAGGTAGTAATGCCGGATCCGTTGGGGTACGGCCGATTCTGGACATATAGGCTGCGAGCTTCCAATTAATTGTAGGCCAGGCATTCGCTGGAAGGCTCGGAGGGTCCAAAATGAAAGCGTTCCATTTGCCCTGTCAAGTCAACCTCATCCGCGTAGGTACCCTCGGGAGTGTGCTTTTCCTTCTGGCGACTCTTTCTACTGGGGATTCCGTGTACGGCAACGATAACGTGCCGACGGGCCCCGTTGTCGATGTCCAGATGACCGAGGAGATGCTGGTCGCCGATTTTCTTCGTCAGGCGGAATTGCGCGAATCAAAGGCGCATCGCGGCTCGGCGCAACATCCCTCAGAAGACGCCCGGGGTGGTTGTGACGGGATCAAGAATGGCCAGTGGGGCTTCCACACCAATCGCGAGCCCCAACCGTGGTGGCAGGTTGACCTTGGCAGGGAGTACCCCATCACCAAGGTCATGATCTTCAATCGCTGTGACACCGTAGCCCACCGGGCAAGCCGTCTCCATGTGCTCGTCTCGGGCGACGGTCAATCCTGGACGAAGGTCTATGAGCATGACGGGACGGTGTTTTACGGCCAAACCGACGGAAAACCCTTGGTTGTC
>Ga0116181_1003710_pt1 | contig 11766 bp, 11 predicted proteins | sample AD_UKC075_MetaG_FD_89752 | JGI IMG/M metagenome (GOLD analysis project Ga0116181, IMG submission 89752) | Active sludge microbial communities of municipal wastewater-treating anaerobic digesters from USA - AD_UKC075_MetaG | ecosystem: Engineered > Bioreactor > Anaerobic > Digestate | place: USA...
ACGGCCGACACCCTGGCTGCCCTGCGCGCCGCCAGGGAACGCGGCTATCTGTCCACCCTGGCCATCTGCAACGTCGCCGAAAGCTCGCTGGTGCGTGAATCAGCACTGGTCCTGCTGACCCGTGCCGGCCGCGAAATTGGCGTGGCTTCGACCAAGGCCTTTACCACGCAACTGGTGGCGCTGCGGCTGCTGGCGCTGGCGCTGGGTCGGCGGCATGGTCTGAGCGAAGCCGATGAAGCAGTGCTGGCGCGGGATCTGGAGCGCCTGCCCAAGGCACTGGAAGAAGCGCTGGCGCTGAATGGCGCTATCGAGCGGCTGGCCGAGCACTTTGCCGAGAAGCATCATGCCCTGTTTCTGGGGCGTGGCCCGCAGTATCCGGTGGCCATGGAAGGCGCGCTCAAGCTCAAGGAAATTTCCTACATTCACGCCGAGGCCTATCCAGCGGGTGAGCTCAAGCACGGGCCGCTGGCGCTGGTGGATAACGACATGCCGGTGGTGTGCGTGCTGCCCAGGGACGGACTGCTGGAAAAGGTGCTGTCCAATCTGCAGGAAGTGCGCGCGCGCGGCGGCGTGCTGTTCCTGTTTGCCGACCGCGAGGTGGATACCCATCTGCGCGGCGTCGATACTCATGTGCTGGCGCTGGGCGCGGTGCCGGAATCGATCGCACCGATCGTGTTCACCGTGCCGCTGCAACTACTCGCCTATCACGTCGCCATTCTCAAAGGTACCGATGTTGATCAGCCGCGCAATCTGGCCAAATCGGTGACGGTGGAGTAAGCGGGTTGCGCCTTTCCACCCCTTTCCCGGCTGGAGAGGGGTGTTTTAATCGAGCAGGCCCGGCGCAATCCTGTTAAACTGACGTCACGCGGCAATTGTTCCAGTCTCCCGAGCCGCGCCCATCCTGGTAAATTCCCCATCATCCGCCGAAGACTGGCGCCGCGACCCGGCGACTGGCCGATGCTGCCTTGATTCTGGAGTCTCATGTCGTTTGCTTCCCTTGGTTTGTCCGATGCCCTCGTTCGTGCCGTCACGGAACGTGGCTACACCGTACCCACCCCGATTCAGCACCAGGCGATCCCTGCCGTGCTCGCGGGCGGCGACCTGCTGGCCGGTGCGCAAACCGGCACCGGCAAGACCGCCGGTTTTACCCTGCCGATCCTGCAACGCCTCGCCGCTGACCGGGGCCGTGCTGCCAATGCCGGCGGTCGCGCGGCGATTCGCGCCCTGATCCTGACGCCCACCCGCGAACTGGCCGCCCAGGTCGAGGAGAGCGTGCGCGAGTATGGCAAATATGTGAATTTGAAATCGATGGTCATGTTCGGTGGCGTGGGTATCCAGCCGCAGATCCAGCAGTTGCGCGGCCGGGTCGATATCCTGGTCGCTACGCCGGGCCGCCTGCTTGACCACGTCAGTCAGCGCACCCTGGACCTGTCGCGGGTCGAAGTACTGGTGCTGGACGAAGCCGACCGCATGCTGGACATGGGCTTCATCCACGACATCAAGAAAGTGCTGGCGCTGTTGCCCCGGCAGCGGCAGAACCTGCTGTTCTCGGCGACCTTTTCCGACGAGATTCGCGCCCTGGCCGACAGCCTGCTCAATCGTCCAGCGCTGATCGAAGTGGCCCGTCGCAACGCGCCCGCTGAAGCAGTGATCCAGCGGGTGCACCTGGTTGACCGTGAGCGCAAGCGCGAACTGCTCGCTCATCTGATCCGCGAAAACCGCTGGCGGCAGGTGCTGGTGTTCACCCGCACCAAGCACGGCGCCAATCGCCTCGCTGATCAGCTCAGCCGCGACGGCATCGCCGCCCTGGCGATTCATGGCAACAAGAGCCAGTCAGCGCGCACGCATGCTCTGGCGCAGTTCAAGGGCGGCGCACTGCCGGTGCTGGTCGCGACCGATATCGCCGCGCGCGGCATCGACATTGTTGAGTTGCCGCATGTGGTCAACTTTGAATTGCCCAACGTCCCCGAGGACTACATTCACCGTATCGGCCGCACCGGCCGCGCCGGCGCCGAGGGCGAAGCGGTATCGCTGGTGTGCGTGGACGAGCACAAGCTGCTGGCTGACATTGAAAAGGTGCTCAAGCGTGCCCTGCCCAAGGAGACCTTGCCCGGTTTCGAGCCTGACCCGCGCATCAAGGCCGAGCCGATTCCCAATGGTCGCAACAACCGCGGCGGGTCCATGCCCGGTCGCGCACCGCATGTATCCGCCCGCGCCGATGCGCCGCGGCAGAATCCGGGGCGTGGGCAGCAGGGCAACGGTCGCCCGTCTACGGCCGCGCATGCGCCGGCACGCCGTGGCAATGGCCACGGTCACAGCCACGGCACATCAACCGCCCGTGCGAGCGCGCCACGTCTAAGCGCAGGCCGCCCGCGCTAAGCAACTCCGTTCACCCCGGCCGTAGCACAGGGTGAATGCAGCACATCCGATGGCACGAGCAGCCGTTTGGGGTTCGTCAGGCCCGCCCCGAACGGCTGCGTTGCGTCCGCGATGGTGAAACGGCAGTGCAGCCGGGCGGGAAAGCGGGTAAGATTCCGGGCCTTAACGCTTTTGCCCGCTTCCACCCCAGCCCGTTCGAGCCGCGCGCCATGGCATACAAAGGCATTATTCTCGCCGGCGGTTCCGGCACCCGGTTGCACCCGTTGACCCTCACGGTCAGCAAGCAGCTGATGCCGGTCTACGACAAGCCGATGATCTATTACCCGGTCGCCACCCTGCTGCTGGCCGATATCCGCGACATCCTCATCATCACCACCCCGCGCGATCAGGAGGCCTATCAGACCCTGCTTGGCGATGGCAGCCAATGGGGTGTGAATTTCCAGTACGCCGCGCAACCCAGCCCAGATGGTCTGGCGCAGGCCTTCCTGATCGGTGAACAGTTCATCGGCCAGGATCCGGCCTGCCTGATCCTCGGCGACAACATCTACTACGGCCAGGGTTTGTCGGCGGTGCTGCGCCGCGCGGCCAGCCGCGAACGGGGCGCAACGGTGTTTGGCTGTTACGTCCGCGACCCGGAGCGTTATGGCGTGGTCAGTTTCGACGCCAGCGGCCGGGCGATGGATATCGAGGAAAAGCCGAAGGCGCCCAAGTCCAATTACGCGGTGACCGGTCTGTATTTCTACGATAACGACGTGGTCAACGTCGCCAGAAATATCCGTCCCTCGCCGCGCGGCGAACTGGAAATCACCGACGTCAACAAGGTCTACCTGGAGCGCGGCGAACTCAATGTGGAACTGCTTGGCCGCGGCTATGCCTGGCTGGACACCGGCACCCATGAATCGCTGCTGGCGGCGGCCAATTTCATGCAGGTCGTCGAACAGCGCCAGGGCCTGAAAATCGCCTGCCCCGAGGAAGTGGCCTGGCGGATGGGCTTTATTGACGATGCGCAGTTGCTGCGTCTGGCCGCGCCACTGGCCAAGAGCGGCTACGGCGACTATCTGCGCGAACTGCTGGATCGGAGGATTGCATCGTGAACATCATCGACACCGGTTTGCCCGGCGTGCTGCTGCTGGAGCCGAAAGCTTTTGGTGATGCGCGCGGCTTCTTCATGGAAACCTGGCAGGCGACGCGCTATCACGAGGCCGGCCTGCCGGCGCGTTTCGTTCAGGATAACCATTCGCGCTCGCGACGCGGCGTGCTGCGCGGCCTGCATTATCAACTGGTGCAGCCGCAGGGCAAGCTGGTCTGGGTGACGCGCGGCGCAGTGTTCGATGTGGCGGTGGATATTCGGCGCGGTTCGCCACACTTTGGCCGCTGGTTTGGCTGCGTGCTGGATGATATCGAACACCGACAACTCTATGTACCGCCCGGCTTCGCCCACGGCTTCTGCGTGCTGTCCGACGAGGCTGATTTCTTCTACAAGTGCAGCGATTACTATCACCCGCAATCAGAGCGCGGCATTGCCTGGGACGATCCCGATGTCGGCATCGACTGGCCGCTGCGCGAGGTGACGCTGTCGGCCAAGGATCAGGCCAATCCAAGGCTGGCGGCGCAGAGCGTCGAGAATCTGCCGATTTACGAGGGCTGAAGGCATGCGCATCATCGTCACCGGGGCCGGCGGTCAGGTCGGCTGGGAACTGGTCCGGCGCGCGCCGCTGCTGGGTCATGAGGTGCTGGCCTGGGATGTGGCCGAGCTGGATATCAGCAATGCCGCCGCTGTTGACGCGGCGCTCGCTGCCAGCGGCGCCGATGTGCTGATCAACGCCGCCGCCTATACCGCCGTGGACAAGGCCGAGCAGGAGCCGGCGCTGGCCTTTGCGGTCAATCGCGACGGTCCGGCGCATCTGGCCGCCGCATGTCAGCGCCTGCATATCCCGCTGCTGCATATTTCCACCGACTACGTCTATGACGGCAGCAAGGCCGGTCCCTGGCTTGAAAACGATGCCCCGGCGCCGTTGGGCGTGTACGGCGCCAGCAAGCTGGCCGGCGACGAAGCGGTGCGCCAGATCCTGCCCCGGCATTTGATCCTGCGGGTCAGTTGGGTGTTTGGCGTGCACGGTCACAACTTCGTCAAGACCATGCTGCGTCTGGCCCGCGAGCGCGAGGAACTGCGTGTGGTCGCCGATCAGCAGGGCTGTCCGACCTTCGCCGGCGATATTGCCGATGTGCTGCTGGAACTGGCCGGGCGCAGTGCCGAAATCGATGCCCGCGACGCCTGGGGCATTTATCACTATGGCGGCGCACCGCTCACCAGTTGGCACGGCTTCGCCAGCGCTATCGTGGCCAGTGCCCGCGCTCGTGAGACGCTGCCCGTGCAGCGCGTGACCGCCATCGCGACCACCGATTATCCAACGCCGGCCCGCCGGCCGCTGAACTCGGTGCTGGATTGCAGCAAGCTTGCCGACCGTTTCGGCATCAGGCCGCGTCCGTGGCAGGCCGGGCTGGACGCGCTGCTGGATGCAGGCGCCTGAGGCCGCGTGTTGCCCATGTCCGCTGATCTTGGCCATCTGCTGGTCGCCCAGCAGAAACTGACCGAAGCCGACCTGCAGCGTGCCCGGCGCGTGCAGGAAGGCAGCGGTGAACCCCTGGATATCCTGCTGGTCAAGCTCGGGCTGGTTTCAGAGCGCGACATGGCCGAAGCCCTGGCAGCGCAGTTGCAACTGCCGCTGGTACGCCCGGCTGATTATCCGGATACGCCGGTGCTCGACCGCGAGGTGTCGCCGCGCTTTTTCAAGGATGCGCGCGCCATTCCGCTGGCCGAGGAGGCACAGGGTCTGGTGGTGGCGCTGGCCAATCCTACCGACGACTATGTCCTGGGCGCGCTGCGGCTGGCCACCGGCAAGACCATCCTGCCGCGGGTGGCGATTCCCTCGGAACTGGAAGTGGCCTTCGAACGCCTGTACGGCAGTGGCCGCTCTGCCATGGGCCAGATCGTCGATTCCATCGGCCTGGCCGAGGATCTGACCGACGAGGAGCAGATCCAGCATCTCAAGGATCTGGCCAGCGAAGCGCCGGTGATCCGCCTGGTCAATCTGATGATCGCCCGCGCCGTGGAATCGCGCGCCTCGGATATCCACATCGAGCCGTTCGAGAACCGGCTCAAGGTGCGTTATCGGGTCGATGGCGTGTTGCGCGAGGTGGAATCGCCACCATCGCGCCTGTCAGCGGCGGTGATCTCGCGCATCAAGATCATGGCCAAGCTGAATATCGCCGAGCGGCGCCTGCCGCAGGACGGGCGCATCCAGTTGCGTGCACAGGGCAAGGAAATCGACCTGCGCGTGTCCACCGTGCCGACCCTGTGGGGGGAAAGCGTGGTGATGCGCATCCTCGACAAGGCCAGCGTGGTGCTGGATTTCGAGGTGCTCGGCTTCAGCCCGACGATGCTCAAGCGTTTTCGCCAGGTGCTGGATCTGCCGCACGGCATTCTGCTGGTGACCGGACCGACCGGCAGCGGCAAGACCACGACGCTGTACACGGCGCTGCAAACCCTCAATACCCCGGAGCGCAAGATTCTCACCGTCGAGGATCCGGTTGAGTATCAACTGGAAGGCATCAACCAGATTCAGGCCAAGCCGCAGATCAATCTGACCTTCGCCAGCGCCCTGCGCGCCATCGTCCGCCAGGATCCGGACGTGATCATGATCGGCGAAATGCGCGATCTGGAAACCGCCGGCATTGCCGTGCAATCGGCGCTGACCGGGCATCTGGTGCTGTCCACCCTGCACACCAACGACGCCGCCGGCAGCGTGACCCGCCTGCTCGACATGGGCGTCGATGACTATCTGCTGACCTCAACCATCAGCGGCATTCTCGCCCAGCGCCTGGTGCGATTGCTGTGCCGGTATTGCCGCCAGCCCTATCCGGCCCTGCCGGAGCTGGTCGCGGAGCTGCGCCTGCAGCGCTTCAGCGATTCGCCCGCCATCACCCTGTATCAGCCGGTCGGCTGTGAGCACTGCGGTGGTACCGGCTATCGTGGCCGGGCGGCGATCATGGAATTTCTGGTGATGAGCGATGCGCTGCGCCGGCTGGTGCTCAAACATGCCGATGCCGGTCAACTGCAGGCCGAGGCGCAGCGCGAGGGCATGGACACCATGTACGAGGATGGCTTGCGCAAGGCGGTGGCCGGTCTGACCACCATCGAGGAAGTGCTGCGTGTGACCACCCAGCAGGAACAGGACACCGTGTAAATGCCGCGCTATCGCTATGAGGCCGTAGACAGCGCCGGCGAGGTGCTGCGCGATGCGATCGAAGCGCCCAGCGCGGAGGCCGCAGTTGAGCACTTGCGTGATCGTGGCCTGCTGCCGCTGGCGGTCAGCGAGGCCAGGGGCGGTCTGCTGGGCGGTGGATGGGGTCAGCCACTGTTCAGCAAAAGCCGGGCACTCTCGCGTAAGACGGTGCTGTTGCTCACCCAGCAGTTGGGCAATCTGCTGCATGCCGGCATGCCGCTGGATCGGGCGCTGACCATCCTGATCGGCGTCAGTGATGACCAACAGGCCAAGGCCCTGCTTGAGCGGGTGCAGGAAAGGGTGCGCGGTGGCTCGAATCTGGCTGATGCTCTGGAGATGCAGGGGGCGTTCTCGCGCTTCTACCTGAACATGATCCGCGCCGGCGAAGTGGGCGGTGCGCTGGACGTGGTGCTCAAGCGCCTGACCGATTTTCTGGAGCGTTCGCAGGCGCTGCGCGAGACCGTGACCTCGGCGCTGATCTACCCGATGATCCTGTTGTCGGTGTCGGCACTGTCGGTGATTATCCTGCTGACCTTCGTGGTGCCGCAGTTCCAGCGCCTCTTTGCCGATGCCGGCAAGGCGCTGCCGCTGGCCACGCAGATTGTGATTGCCCTGGGCGATGGTCTGCGCCATTACGGCTGGGTTGGAGCGATCGGGGTCGTGCTGCTGGTGGCGTTGCTGCGCCAACAGATGAGCCGCCCGGCCAGCCGCGCCCGCTGGGATCGCTGGTTTCTGCGCCTGCCGCTGTTTGGCGACCTGATCGCCAAGTTGGAAACCGCGCGCCTGTCGCGGACCCTGGGCACTCTGCTGGGCAATGGCGTGTCGCTGCTCAATGCGCTGACCATCGTGCGCGAGACTTTGAGCAATCAAGTGCTGGCGGCGGCGCTGGGCGAGGTTGCCGAGCACGTCAAGACCGGGCGTGGTCTGGCCGATCCGCTGCTGGAGGCCGGCGATTTTCCCAAGCTGGCCGTGCAGATGATCCGCGTGGGTGAGGAAACCGGCCAGTTGCAGGAGATGCTGCTGCAGGTCGCCGATACCTATGACGGTGAGGTGCAGACTGCGGTCAAGCGCCTGCTGACCCTGCTGGAGCCGGCGCTGATTCTGGGACTGGGCGTGGTCATCGCCGGCATCATCATGTCGATCCTGGTAGCGATCCTCAGTCTGAATGAACTGGCGTTTTGAGAGGCAAAAGGTGAAAGGCGCAGGGCGTGCCGCGCGCCGCGTTTGACCTTTGGCCTTTCACCCTTTGTCTTTTAAACCTTTTGAGATGGATGCCAATGAAGCAGAACCCTCTCCGCCGCGCGCGCGGCTTCACCCTGATTGAGCTGCTGGTGGTGCTGGTGATCCTCGGTCTGCTGGCTGGACTGGTCGGGCCGCAGGTCATGAAATACCTCGGCGGCGCCAACACCAAGACCGCCAAGTTGCAGATTGAGGATTTCAGCACCGCGCTGGATGCCTTCCGCCTGGATATGGGCCGCTACCCAAACAGCAACGAGGGCCTGCAGGCGCTGGTGATGCAGCCGCCGGGCGCGAATCGCTGGAACGGCCCGTACCTGCGCAAGAACCTGATTCCCAAGGATCCCTGGGGCAATGACTACCAGTACCGCGTGCCCGGCCAGCACGGTGCCTTTGACCTGTATTCGCTGGGTGCTGATAACGCCGAGGGCGGCGATGGCGAAAATCAGGATGTATTGGGCTGGCAGTAAACGGTGACGCGTGACGCGGATGCGGGCGGATCGAAGCGGGCAGCGCGGTTTTACCCTGCTGGAAATCCTGGTGGCGCTGGTGATCGGGGTGCTGCTGGTGGCGCTGGTGCCGCCGCTGCTGTCCGGGATGAGCGGTGCGACCGAGTTGCGTGGTGCGGCGCGGCAACTGGCCGCCGGCTTGCGTAATGCCCGTAATGAGGCCATTAGCTCCCGGCGGGATGCGCTGCTGACCCTGGACCTGGCCGCGCATCGCTTCGCGGTCAGTGGTGATCCGCGCACTATCGCCTTGCCGGCTGATGTGGCTCTTACCCTCGACACCGCCGAGGTGGAAGTGAATGACCGCGCGGCAGGCAGTATCCGCTTTTTCCCTGATGGTAGTTCCACGGGCGGGGCGATCACGGTCGCGAATGCCCGGTTGAGCTATCGGGTAACTGTTGACTGGCTCACGGGTGCCATCGCCATCATCGAACAGGACGCGCCCCGATGAGTGCGGCGGATCGGCAGCGCGGTTTTTCCCTGCTGGAGGTGCTGGTGGCCTTTGCCATTCTCAGCGTATCGCTGGGCGTGCTGCTGCAGGTGTTTGCCAATGGCCTGCGCAATGCTGGCATCAGTGATGACTATACCCGGGCGACGCTCTATGCCGAATCGATTCTGGCGGCGATTGGCACCGAGGTGCCCCTGGTCGATGGCGAGCGCAGCGGTCCGGTCAATGAGCAGTTTTCATGGCGCAGCGTGATCAGTACCTATAGCGAAGGTCTGCCCGATGTGGAGAAAATCCGGGTGCGTGCCTATCGGGTGGAGGTGGAAGTGTCGTGGGCAGGACTGATACAGACCCGGTCGGTGCGGCTGGAAACCCTGAAACTGGCGCCTGTCGCGACTGTGGATGGACGCTGATGCATGCCGGACGCAGTCGGCGGCAGACCGGCTTTACCCTGCTGGAACTGGTGGTGGCCATCACCCTGATGGGTCTGGTGCTGGTGCTGCTCTACAGCGGTCTGCGCCTGGGGCTGAATGGCTGGGACAGCGGCGAGCGGCGCGCCGAGGCCACCAATCGCCTGCGTCTGGTGCAGGATTTCCTGCGTCGCCAACTGCTGCAATCACTGACCGTGTATCAGATGGAAGGGCCGGGTCCGCAGCAGACCCGGACCGTGGCCTTTCGCGGCGATGCGGAAACGGTCGAATTCGTGGTGCCGATGCTGGCGCACCTGGGCCAGGGTGGCCTGTACCGGCTGCGGCTGGAAACCCGCGACGGCCAGTTGCTGTTACGCTGGCGTCCCTACCTGCCTACCGATCCGCAGGCCGGCGAGGAACGGGAAACGGTTTTGCTTAAGGGCGTTACAGCGGTGGAGTGGGGTTATTTTGGCGCCGAAGTGGAACAGAACAATCCACAGCCACCGCGCTGGCGCAGTGAGTGGGCCAACCCCGAGCGGCGGCCGCTGCTGGTGCGCCTGAACCTGAATCTGGAGGGTGTGCCGTGGCCGGATCTGGTGGTGGCGCTGAGCGAAGGCGTACAACTGTGAAGCGGCGAGTCTGCAAGCCGCAGTCGCGCGGTATGGTGCTGGTGATCGTGCTGTGGATCGTAACCCTGCTGGCGGTGATGGCGGGCGCCTTTGCCTATTCGATGCGCGTCGAGACCCGGCTGGCAACCGGCGCGGTCGAGCGCGCGCAGGCGCGGGCCCTGGCCGAGGCGGGCGTGGCCTATGCCCTGGCCTGGCAGCGCGATCCGGAGAGCCAGCGCAACTGGCCGGCTAACGGTGACTGGCGTGACTGGCGCTTTGGTGAGCATCGGGTGCGGATCAGCATTGAGGACGCCGCCGGGCGTATCAATCTAAACAAGGCCGACCCGCGCATGCTGCAGCAGGTATTGCGCAATCTCGGTGTCGCCGAGGGTGATCTGGAGCGGCTGGTAGCGGCGATCGATGACTGGCGCGATCCCGATGACGAGCCACGCCCGCAGGGCGCTGAGAGCGCCGCCTATCAGGCCGCCGGTCGCGTCGGTCCCAAGAATGCGCCGTTTGAAAGCGTCGAGGAGTTGCAGCAGGTGCTGGGTCTGGATCCGGAAATCGCCCGGCGTCTGGCCGCGCAGGCGACTGTGGCAACGCGCATCTCCGGTATCAATCCGCTGCTGGCTACGGTGGCGACGCTGCAGGCGGTGACCGGACTGAATGAGCAGGCGCTGGCCGATTACAGCGCCGCACGTGTCCGTACTGCTGGCGAGGGGATCGCGCCGCCGCTGCCAACCGTGGATGAGCAGCAATCTTTTTTTTCCGGCAGCCAATCGGGCAGTTATCATATCACTGCCCTGGCTGAGACCGGCGCCGGCACCGTCGCGGGCGTTGAGGTCGTGGCCACGACCCGCAATCCGCCGCCGGGACAGGCAGCGCGCACGCTGTCCTGGTATCCGGCGCGCTAGGTTTATGCTCCAGACGTGCGGCGGCGGTCGGGTAATGGTGTTTTCCTATAGACGTGGGTATTCGTGAGCGCATCGAAGCTGCAAGTCAAGATTGGTTCCGACTGGAGCCTCGCCGCCTTCTGGCGCTGGTGGCGCCAGGGTTTGCTGGCGTGGCTGCCGGCACGCCTGCGCCGTGCGCTGTCGGGGGTGGCCCGGCAGGTGGTTCTGGAACCAGGTCCGGAGGGTCTGGTTCTGTCGCGGCAGCGCAATGGTCCGGCATCGCTGGAGCGGGTTGCGGAGTGGTCCTGGTCCGAGTTGGAGCGGGAGCTGCTGCGCAAGCGGATTCGTGCCGAGCACCCAGTGCATATTGTGTTGCGACTCGCCGCCGACCAGGCGCTGGTGCGCAGTGTGACTCTGCCGGAGGCGGCAGCAGGCAGGCTGCGGCAGGTGCTGGGTTTTGAGATGGATCGCCTGACACCCTTCACGGTGGGGCAACTGTATTACGATGTCCTGCCTGTCGAGCATTACCCTGAGCAGCGGCGCATCCGGGTCGAGCTGACCGCCCTGCCGCGTCCAGATGTAGATCACGCACTGGCGGCACTGGCGGCAGTTGGCGTGGTCCCGGATGTTGTTGATGTCGCCGGCTGCCGTGTGGGTCTGAACCTGTTGCCTCCAGAACAGCGGCCCCGGCGCGGTGTGCTGGCGGCGAGGTTCTATGCAGCCCTGGTGAGTGTGAGTCTGCTGCTGGTGGCAGCGGCGTTTCTGTTGCCCCTGTGGCAGCAGCGGACGCTGGTGATCACGCTGCAGAATCAGGTTGAGACCCTGCAGCGCCAGGGTGGTCAGGTGCTGGCCTTGCAGGAGCACCTGGAAAAATCGATCGAGTCTTCGCGCTTTCTGCTGCAGAAAAAGCGCAGTCGGCCCTCGCTGATCGAGGTGCTGCGCGAATTAACGGTGGTGGTGCCGGATAGCGCCTGGCTGGAGCGGCTGCAGGTCAGGAATGACA
>Ga0116181_1003713_pt1 | contig 11757 bp, 11 predicted proteins | sample AD_UKC075_MetaG_FD_89752 | JGI IMG/M metagenome (GOLD analysis project Ga0116181, IMG submission 89752) | Active sludge microbial communities of municipal wastewater-treating anaerobic digesters from USA - AD_UKC075_MetaG | ecosystem: Engineered > Bioreactor > Anaerobic > Digestate | place: USA...
ACGAGACGCAGGTGGTGATCCGCTTCTGGATCGTCACGATGCTGATGTGCCTCATTGGCCTGGCCACCTTGAAGCTGCGGTGAGCCGACGATGAACCACCTCGCCAACCTGAACGTGCTGGTGCTGGGCCTGGGTGAATCCGGCCTGGCGATGGCGCGCTGGTGCGCGCGCCACGGCGCGCGCGTGCAGGTGTGGGACTCGCGCGAGAACCCGCCGCAGGCCGCGGCGCTGGCCGCCGCCGCACCGGGCGCCTCGCTGCGCAGCGGTGCGCTGACGGCCGACGATGCCCGCGGCCTGCAGCTGGTGTTGAAGAGCCCCGGCCTGGCACCGCACGACGGCCGCATCGCGCCGCTGCTGGACGCGGCACGCGCCGCCGGCGTGCGGGTGGCGGGCGAGCTGGACCTGTTCGCGCTGGCGCTGGCCGACCTGAAGGCGGCCCGCGGTTATGCACCCAAGGTGCTGGCCATCACCGGCACCAACGGCAAGACCACCACCACCGCGATGACCGCGCTGCTGGTGGCGCGCTGCGGCCTGCGGGTGGCGGCGGCCGGCAACATCGGCCCGACGATGCTGGACACGCTGGCCGCGGCGCTGGACCTGGAGCCGGCGGCCGAGGTGCCTGCCGAGGCGGTGGTGATCGAGCCTGTCGCCCAAGCGGCCGAGGTCGCGGAAGCCGATGCCGAGCCCGTCACGCCCGCCGAGGACGACGGTGACGACACGCCGCTGCCGCTGGCCCCGCCGCCGCCGGCCGCGCCGGTGTTCCAGCACCTGCCCGAGGTCTGGGTGCTGGAGTTGTCCAGCTTCCAGCTCGACGGCGTGCAGGGCTTTGTGCCCAGTGCGGCGACGGTGCTCAACGTCACGCAGGACCACCTCGACTGGCACGGCAGCATGGACGCGTATGCCGCGGCCAAGGCGCGCATCTTCGGGGCCGTCGATGGCGGCACGACCTGGGTGCTGAACCGCGACGACGCCACCGTGCTGGCGATGCTGCCCAAGCCGGTGGCCGTCAAGGGCGGCCGTGGCAAGCCGGCGAAGCTGGTCGGCCCGAAGGCGGTGCAGTTCGGCCTGGATGCGCCGCAGCGCCCGGGCGACTTCGGCCTGGTCGAGGAGAACGGCATGGCCTGGCTGGTGCGGGCGCGTGAAGCCGACGAGACGCTCAAGAAGCGCAAGGGCGAAGAGGACGAGATCCTGCTGCAGCGCCTGATGCCGGCCGACGCGCTGCGCGTGCGGGGCCGCCACAACGCGGCCAATGCGCTGGCGGCGCTGGCGCTGGCCACCGCCATCGGCTGCCCGCTGGCGCAGCTGCTGCACGGCCTGCGCGACTACGGCGGTGAGCCGCACCGGGTGCAGTTCATCGGCCAGACCGGCGGTGTCGAGGCCTTCGACGACAGCAAGGGCACGAACGTCGGCGCCACCGTGGCCGCGCTGGAGGGCCTGGGCGCCGACAAGGCACCGGCGAAGCTGGTGGTGATCCTGGGCGGCGACGGCAAGGGCCAGGACTTCACCCCGCTGGCCGGGCCGGTGGTGCGCCACGCCCGTGCGGTGGCTTTGATCGGGCGCGATGCCCAGGCCATCGCCAGCGCGCTGGCCGCGGATGCCGGCGCCGCCGCCGTGCCGCAGCAGCACCACGACAGCCTGGAGGCCGCCGTGGCCTGGTGCTTCACGCAAGCCCAGGCCGGTGACGCCGTGCTGCTGAGCCCGGCCTGCGCCAGCCTGGACATGTTCCGCAACTACGGCCACCGGGCCGAGGTGTTCGTCGATGCGGTGCGGGCCATCGCGGCCGACCGTGGGGAGGCCCTCGCATGAGCACCCTGGTGCAACGCTTCAACCCGCTGGACCTGCTGAAGAAGCTGAAAGGGCTGAAGAACGGCGGCAGCGGCGACGGCGAGGACCTGCCGATCCGCGACTGGAACCCGGGCCCGCAGGGCGGGGCGGCCACGCGCATCGCCGGCTTCGACACCGCCCTGGTCTGGTGCGTGGTGGCCATGCTGTCGCTGGGCCTGGTGATGGTCTATTCGGCCAGCGTGGCCCTGCCCGACAGCCCCAAGTACAAGCTCTATGCGCCCACCTTCTTCCTGAGCCGCCATGCGCTGTCGCTGGCCATCGCCTTCATCGCCGCCCTGGTGGTGGTGCAGCTGCCGATCAAGCTGTGGGAGCGCGCCGCGCCCTACCTCTTCGTCGCCAGCCTGGCCCTGCTGCTGCTGGTGTTGATCCCCGGCCTGGGCAAGGGCGTGAACGGCGCGCGCCGCTGGCTGCCGCTGGGGGTGATGAACTTCCAGCCCAGCGAACTGGCCAAGCTGGCGATGGCGATGTACGCCGCCAGCTACATGGTGCGCAAGATGGAGGTGAAGGAACGCTTCATCAAGGCCGTGTGGCCGATGGCCGTGGCCCTGGGCGTGATCGGCGTGCTGCTGCTGGCCGAGCCCGACATGGGCGCCTTCGTCGTCATCGCCTGCGTGGCCCTGGGCATCCTGTTCCTGGGCGGCGTCAACGGCCGCATGTTCGCCGTCAGCGTGGCGATGCTGCTGGGCGCGATGGTGGTGATGATCGTCACCAACCCCTGGCGCATGCAGCGCGCGCTGGCCTTCACCGACCCGTTCGACCCGCTGTACTCGGCCGGCAAGGGCTACCAGCTCAGCCATTCGCTGATCGCCTTCGGCCGCGGCGAGCTGACCGGCCAGGGCCTGGGCGGCAGTGTCGAGAAGCTGCACTACCTGCCCGAGGCGCACACCGACTTCCTGCTGGCGGTGATCGGCGAGGAGCTGGGCTTCCTGGGTGTGGCGGCGGTGATCGTCGCCTTCTTCTGGCTGACGCGCCGCATCTTCGTCATCGGCCGCCAGGCCGTGCTGCTGGACCGCGTGTTCGCCGGCCTGATGGTGCAGGGCATCGGCATCTGGATCGGCGGCCAGACCCTGATCAACATGGGCGTCAACCTGGGCGCACTGCCCACCAAGGGCCTGACCCTGCCGCTGCTGAGCTACGGCGGCTCGGCGATCCTGATGAACCTGGTGGCGATGGCCATCGTCGTGCGGGTCGACATCGAAAACAGACTGCTCATGCGCGGAGGCCGCGAATGACCGCCATGCGCAGCAGGGCGGCCGCGCCCATCGCGGGCTGTCTGTTTCGGTGCAGGCTCACATCGCGCAGCGATGTGAAGCAGGCGCAGCCTGCGGGCCGGAACCAGAACCGGTCGCTCATGCGCGGAGGCAGGGACTGATGCCGCACCTCGTCGTCATGGCAGCCGGCACCGGCGGCCACATCATCCCGGGCCTGGCGGTGGCACGCGAGGTGCAGCGCCGTGGCTGGACGGTGAGCTGGCTGGGCACGGCCACCGGCATGGAGAACAAGCTGGTGCCGCCCAGCGGCATCGCGCTGGATGTGCTGGCGTTCAGCGGCCTGCGCGGCAAGGGCCTGCTGCAGACGCTGACCGGCGGCCTGCGCCTGTTGAAAGCCTTCTGGGATTCGGCCGCCATCCTGCGCCGGCGCGGCGCCAGCGCGGTGCTGGGCATGGGCGGCTATGTCTGCTTCCCGGGCGGGCTGATGGCCAGCCTGCTGGGCAAGCCGCTGATGCTGGTCAATGCCGACGCGGCCCTGCTGCTGAGCAACAAGGCCCTGCTGCCGGTGGCCGACCGCATTGCCTTCGGTTTCGACGGCCCGGCGGCGAAGGTGAAGCACGGCATCGTCACTGGCAACCCGGTGCGCGCCGAGATCGAGGCGATCGCGGAGCCCGCGCAGCGCTTTGCCGGCCGCAACGGCCCGCTGCGCCTGCTGGTGGTGGGCGGCAGCCTGGGCGCCCAGGTGCTGAACCAGACCGTGCCGGCCGCACTCGCCCTGCTGCCCGCCAACGCCCGCCCGCAGGTGCTGCACCAGACCGGCGCCGCGCAGCTGGACGCCGTGCGCGCCGCCTATGCCGCAGCCGGCATCGCCGCCGAGGTGCGGCCCTTCATCGACGACATGGCCACCCAGCTGGCTGACTGCGACCTGATGCTGTGCCGTGCCGGCGCGGTGACGGTGAGCGAGCTGTGCGCCGCGGGCGTGCCAGCGCTGCTGGTGCCGCTGGTGGTCAGCACCACGTCGCACCAGCGCGACAACGCCCGCCACATGGCCGGCCACGGCGCCGCGCTGCACCTGGACCAGCAGGCGCTGACCCCGCAGTCGCTGGCGATGCAGCTGCAGGCGCTGGACCGGCCCACGCTGTTGGCGATGGCGCAGAAGGCACGGGCCCTGGCGATGCCGCGCGCCGCCGAGCGTGTCGCCGACGCATTGGACAATCTGGTGAACAAGCCATGAAGCACGCCGTCAAGCACATCCATTTCGTCGGCGTGGGCGGCGCCGGCATGAGTGGCATCGCCGAGATCCTGCACAACCTGGGCTATGCCGTCTCGGGCAGTGACCAGACGGACAGCCCCACGTCGCGCCGGCTGGCCGACCTGGGCATCACCGTGCACATCGGCCACGACGCGGCGCACATCGCCGGCGCCGAGGCCATCGTCACCAGCACGGCAGTGAAGGGCGACAACCCCGAGGTGATCGCCGCGCGCACCAAGCGCATCCCGGTGGTGCCGCGCGCGGTGATGCTGGCCGAGCTGATGCGCCTGAAGAGCGGCATCGCCATCGCCGGCACCCACGGCAAGACCACCACCACCAGCCTGGTGACCTGCGTGCTCGCCGAGGCGGGTGTCGACCCCACCTTCGTCATCGGCGGCAAGCTCAACAGCGCCGGCGCGAATTCGCGCCTGGGCTCGGGCGACTACATCGTGGTCGAGGCCGACGAGAGCGACGCCTCGTTCCTGAACCTGCTGCCGATCATGGCGGTGGTCACGAACATCGACGCCGACCACATGGACACCTACGGCCACGACTTCGCGCGGCTGAAGGCGGCCTTCGTCGACTTCCTGCACCGCATGCCGTTCTACGGCGCGGCCATCGTGTGCGGCGATGACCCGGGCGTGCGCAGCATCCTGCCGATGGTCTCGCGCCCGGTGGTCACCTACGGCCTGGGCGAGGACGTGCAGGTGCGCGCGGTCGACGTGCAGGCCCTGCCCGGCGGGCAGATGCGTTTCACCTGCCAGCGCCGCAACGGCGTGGTGATGCCCGACCTGCAGATCACGCTGAACCTGCCCGGCGAGCACAACGTGTGCAATGCGCTGGCCGCCATCGCCGTGGCCACCGAGCTGGAGCTGCCCGACGCGCCGGTGGTCAAGGCGCTGGCCGAGTTCACCGGCGTGGGCCGGCGCTTCCAGCGCTACGGCGAGCTGCCCACGGCCGATGGCGGCGAATTCACCCTGATCGACGACTACGGCCACCACCCGGTGGAAATGGCCGCGGTGATCGCCGCCGCGCGCGGCGCCTTTCCGGGGCGGCGCCTGGTGCTGGCCTTCCAGCCCCACCGCTACACCCGCACCCGCGACTGCTTCGAGGACTTCGTCAAGGTCATGGGCCAGGCCGATGCCGTGCTGCTGACCGAGGTCTACGCCGCCGGCGAGGCGCCCATCGTCGCCGCCGACGGCCGGGCGCTGACGCGTGCGCTGCGGGTGGCCGGCAAGGTCGACCCGCTGTTCGTCGACGACGTGGCCGCGCTGCCCGACGCCATCGTCGCGCACAGCCGTGGCGGCGACGTGGTGATCGCGATGGGCGCGGGCTCCATCGGCAACGTGCCGGCCAAGGTGGTGGAGAAGTTCCTGGGAGAGATGGCATGAGCTTCACCTTGCCGACGGTCGACCCGAAGGCGCTGGGCAAAAGCGCGGTGCTGCTGGGCGGTACCAGCGCCGAGCGCGAGATCTCGCTGATGAGTGGCAACGGCGTGCTGGAGGCGCTGCGCGCCGGCGGCATCGACGCCCATGCCTTCGATCCGGCCCAGCGCGACCTGGCGGACCTGAAGCGCGAGGGCTTTGCCCGCGCCTTCATCGCGCTGCACGGCCGCCATGGCGAGGACGGCACGGTGCAGGGCGCGCTGGAACTGCTGGGCATCCCGTACACCGGCTCGGGCGTGATGGCCAGTGCCATCGCGATGGACAAGACCATGACCAAGCGCGTGTGGTTGGCCGAAGGGCTGTCGACGCCGCGCTGGCAGTGGCTGGATGCGAACGACCAGTCGCGCGAGCGCCTGCGCAGCGTGCCCGACGACCTGGGCCTGCCGCTGATCGTGAAGCCGCCGCGCGAGGGCTCGTCGATCGGCATCACCAAGGTGATGGGCTACAGCGACATGGGCGAGGCCATCAAGCTGGCCACCACGCACGACCGCGACGTGCTGTGCGAGCAGTTCATCGACGGCGACGAGGTGACCTGCCCGGTGCTGGGGCAGGGCGCCGGTGCGCAGGCCCTGCCGGTGGTGCGCATCGTCGCCCCCGAGGGCAACTACGATTACCAGAACAAGTACTTCACCGACGAAACTTCGTACCTGTGCCCCAGCGGTCTGCCCCCCGACGAAGAGCGTGAGATCCAGCGCCTCGTCGTCGCCGCTTACCGGGCCCTGGGCTGCCGCGGCTGGGGCCGTGCCGACCTGATGGTCCGCCGCAGCGACCGCAAGCCCTTCCTGCTGGAGATGAACACCTCTCCGGGCATGACCGGCCACTCGCTGGTGCCCATGTCGGCCCGCGCCGCCGGCATCAGCTACCAGCAGCTGTGCACCTGGCTGCTGTCCACCGCCACGCTGGACGGCCAGGTCTGAGCCCATGGCCCGCACCGCCAGCATCCCGATGAACTTCAGCCGCCAGGCTGAGGTGGCAGCGCCTGCGCTGCCGGCGGATGTGCGCCTGATGCGGGCCACCGCCAATGCGGTGCTGGCCCTGCTGGTGCTGGGCGCGCTGGCGGCCGGGGTGCAGCGGCTGGCACGGCTGCCGGTGTTCGACATCCGCGCCATCCGCGTCGAGGGTGACGTGGCGCGCAACAGCGCCAGCACCATCCGCGCCAATGCCGCGCCGCGGCTGGCCGGCAGCTTCCTCACCCTGGACCTGCAGCAGGCGCGCGCCGCCTTCGAGGCCGTGCCCTGGGTGCGCCACGCGGTGGTGCAGCGGGTGTGGCCGGGCCGGCTGACGGTGCGGCTGGAGGAGCATGTGCCGGTCGCGCTGTGGGTGGGCACCGACGGCAACGACCGCCTGGTCAACAGCCATGGCGAGGTGTTCGAGGCCAACATCGGCGACGTCGAGGACGACGAGCTGCCCAGCCTGCGCGGCCCCGAGGGCAGCGCCCCGGCGATGCTGGCCCTGCTCAAGCGCCTGCAGCCGGTGCTGGGCGGCCGGCGCGACGGCGACGTGGCCCAGCTGGAGCTGTCCGAGCGCGGCTCCTGGCGCGCCACCATGGACAAGGGCGCGGTGATCGAGCTGGGCCGGGGCAGCGACGACCAGGTCATCGCCCGCACCGAGCGCTTCGTCGCGACCCTGCCGCGGGTGGAGGCGCGCTACCAGCGCCCGCTGGAATCGGCCGACCTGCGCCATGCCGACGGATTCGCGGTGCGCCTGAAGGGCGTGACCACGGCCGAGCAGCCGGCCGCGGGCCGCAAGAAATAGTCAACGGCGCACGCCAACAACACAGAGCTTCGAGGGCAACGCCAACATGGCCAAGGAATACAAGGATCTCATCGTCGGGCTGGACATCGGCACCGCCAAGGTGATGGCGGTGGCCGCCGAGGTGCTGGCCAACGGCGAGCTGCGCCTGGCCGGCCTGGGCGTGGCCAGCAGCCACGGCCTCAAGCGCGGCGTGGTGGTCAACATCGACGCCACGGTGCAGAGCATCCAGCAGGCGCTGAAGGAGGCCGAGATGATGGCCGCCTGCAAGATCGAGCGCGTCTACACCGGCATCACCGGCAGCCACATCCGCGGCCAGAACAGCACCGGCATGGTCATCGTGCGCGACAACCGCGAGGTGACGCCGGTGGACGTGCACCGCGTGGTCGAGACCGCCAAGGCGATCAACATCCCCAACGACCAGCGCCTGCTGCTGGTCGAGCCGCAGGAGTTCGTCATCGACGGCCACGAGGTCAAGGAACCCGTGGGCATGAGCGGCAGCCGGCTCGAGGTGAAGGTGCACATCGTGACCGGCGCCCAGAGCGCGGCCGAGAACATCCTGAAGTGCGTGCGCCGCTGCGGGCTGGAGGTCGAGCGCCTGGTGCTGAACCCCAGCGCCAGCGCGGCGGCAGTGCTGACGGACGACGAGAAGCAGCTGGGCGTGGCCGTGGTCGACATCGGCGCCGGCACCACCGACGTCAGCATCTACACCGACGGCTCGATCCGCCACACGGCGGTGATCCCCATCGCCGGCGACCTGATCACCAGCGACATCGCAATGGCGCTGCGCACGCCGACCAAGGACGCCGAGGAGATCAAGGTCGAGTACGGCGTGGCCAAGCAGCTGCTGGCCGACCCGGCCGAGAACCTGGAGGTGCCCGGCCTGGGCGACCGCGCGCCGCGCATGCTCAGCCGCCAGGCCCTGGCCGGCGTGATCGAGCCGCGCGTCGAGGAGATCTACAGCCTGGTGCACCAGGTGATCCGCGAAAGCGGCTACGAGGAGCTGCTGTCCTCGGGCATCGTGATCACCGGCGGCAGCGCGGTGATGCCCGGCATGGTGGAGCTGGGCGAGGACATCTTCCTCAAGCCCGTGCGCAAGGGCCTGCCCACCTACCACGGGCCTCTGTTCGACATGGTGGCCAACCCGCGCAGCGCCACCGTGATGGGCCTGCTGGAAGAGGCCCGCATGGCCCGGGCGCGCGTGCACAAGGTGGCGGCGCAGGCGGGCTCGGTGAAGACCCTGGTGGGCCGCGCGAAGGACTGGTTCCTGGGGAACTTCTGAATTCAACGGCCCGGCGGCACAGCGTCCGCCGGGCGACACACAACAGGGGTTCGCTCAACCCCGCGCTCTTTGGACGTACCGACAGACATTTGGCAACTGCTTGACAGAACAGGAGAGAAACATGCCGATCGAGATGATCGAAGAATTCGACCAAGGGACCCGCATCAAGGTGGTGGGCGTGGGTGGCGGCGGCGGCAACGCGGTCGAGCACATGATCAGCCAGGGGGTGCAGAACGTGGAATTCGTCTGCGCCAACACCGATGCGCAGGCGCTGAACCGCAGCAGCGCGCACCAGCTGATCCAGTTGGGCGACAACGGCCTGGGCGCCGGCGGCAAGCCCGAGAAGGGCCGCGCCGCGGCCGAGCAGGCCGAGGACCGCGTGCGTGCCGCGCTGGAAGGCGCCAACATGGTCTTCATCACTGCCGGCATGGGCGGCGGCACCGGCACCGGGGCGGCGCCCATCGTCGCCAAGGTGGCCAAGGAGATGGGCATCCTGACCGTGGGCGTGGTCACCAAGCCCTTCGACTTCGAGGGCCCGCGCCGCATGAAGCAGGCCGACGCCGGCACCGGCGAGCTCGAAGCCAATGTCGACAGCCTGATCGTGGTGCTGAACGAGAAGCTGCTGGACGTGCTGGGCGACGACGTGACCCAGGACCAGGCCTTCGCCCATGCCAACGACGTGCTGAAGAACGCGGTGGGCGGCATCAGCGACATCATCCACATGCACGGCCTGGTGAACGTCGACTTCGAGGACGTGAAGACGGTGATGAGCGAGCCGGGCAAGGCGATGATGGGCACGGCGCAGGCCGGCGGCCCCGACCGCGCCACCAAGGCCGCCGAAGCCGCCGTGGCCTGCCCGCTGCTCGAAGGCATCGACCTGAGCGGCGCGCGTGGCGTGCTGGTGCTGATCGCCGCCAACAAGAGCAACTTCAAGCTCAGCGAAAGCCGCGCGGCGATGAACACCATCCGCCGCTACGCCGCCGACGACGCGCATGTGATCTTCGGCGCCGCCTACGACGACACGCTGGGCGACCAGCTGCGCGTGACGGTGATCGCCACGGGCCTGAGCCGCGGCGCCCGCCAGCAGACCCCGCCGCTGACCGTGGTGCAGCCCACCACCCAGCTGCGCACCGGCACCGACAACCTGCCGATCCTCAACAACGTGCTGGCCTCGGCCCAGCCGGCCAGCGCCGGCCACGCCCAGGCGCAGACCGACTACGGCAACCTCAGCACGCCCAGTGTCTGGCGCACCAACCGCCAGCACGCATCGGCGCGCGTGGAGGCGCTGTCGAGCAACGGCATGGATGAGATCGAGATCCCGGCGTTCCTGCGCAAGCAGGCGGATTGAGCGGCGGGTGTCTGGCCGCGGAGCTGGCGTGGTTCGAAGCCACGCCAGCGCTCCAGAGGGGTTCACATGATCTTGCAGAACACGGTGGACCCCTGGTCAAGGTTGCGCTGTGAGCCAGAGCGTGCAGTGGCGCTGATGGGCAATCGTGGTGTGGTCCACGACCGCCAGCGCCGGATCAAGCCGCAGACCTGGCGCGGCAGGCGTTGGATTTGCTGCGCACTTGAGCACAAGGGCATTGATCGCCGGCCGCTCTTCCGTACCGCGCCGTTTCGTTACTCGGAATTGTTCTTTCTCGACGAAGCAACGGCCTATGCTGCAGGACACCGGCCATGTCACGACTGTCGAAGGCCGGCACTGGCGTTGATGCTGCAACTGTGGGCGCAAGTCCATGCGAGTGGCCGCACAGGTGCTCCGACAGCGGCTGAGATCGATGCCAAGTTGCACACAGAACGAATCGATGAGAAGGGACAACGCCGCACGTTCCTCGCTGCGCTGGCTGATTTGCCCGACGGGGCCATGGTTGCGCAGGGCGAACAGGCGTTCCTACTTTGGCGTCGCGAGCTGCAACTCTGGACGCCGACTGGCTACCTGCCGGGCGCGGCCATAAGCGATGGCAAGTTCGTCGTGCTGACACCGCCGTCAATCATCCAACTGCTGGCCCGCGGGCTGCCAGTCGATGTGCACCGCAGTGCCTTCGGCGCGGCTGTATTGCCCAGCTGATTCCATGCGTTTGGTCACCTGGAACGCCGGGCGAGGCCCGTTCAACAGGAAGGCGCCATGGCTCGACCACTTGCAGTGCGACGTTGCGGTCATTCAGGAGATTGGCTGCCCGCCGCAACAGGACGCGCAGGTGCAGTGGTTTGGCGTCAACCCGCGCCAAGGTGTTGCAGTGCTGGCCCGGGCGCCCTACAGACTGACGCCGATGCCGCAGATGGTCGACGCCCCGGCCTTCTTCGTGCCATTTGCTGTGACAGGACCCCAAGTCTTTCAGCTGTATGCGGTGTGGACCTTGGGTTCACAGCCCTGCCCGTACGTCGAGGCCGCGAACCAGTGCATCGACATGTATCTGCCCAATGAATCACCGCTTGCGGTGCCAGTGGTCGCCATGGGTGACTTCAATTCCAACGCGGTGTGGGATGGCAAGCGGCCGAATCGCAGAAACCACACCGCCATGGTGGAGCGGCTGGCAAGGCGCGGACTGGTTAGCGCTTTCCATGCGGACCGAGGCGTTGCGCATGGCGCAGAGGCCAGCCCAACGTTTTGGCACCGCAGCAACAAGCGTGGCTTTCACATCGACTACTGCTTCTTGCCTGCCGCCTGGGTGCGACGCATTCGTCATGTGGACATTGGCACGCACGCCGCATGGAAGCTGGCTAGCGACCATGTGCCCTTGTTGGTTGATCTCGCGGATCCAATCGGCGATCCGCGGCAAATCGACCGCACTGATCGGGCTTGACCAATTGACGGCGGCGTTCGCCGTCAGGCCGCTCTTGCCAGAGTCGGCAGGTGCATGTCCAGAACGATTTCGCGCCAGGGCACATGCACCCGCCCGTCGGGCAGGCGCTGCACGGCCATCCATTCCACCAGCGCGGCCACGTCGCCGTGCACGTTCTTGTAGTCGC
>Ga0116181_1003717_pt1 | contig 11755 bp, 9 predicted proteins | sample AD_UKC075_MetaG_FD_89752 | JGI IMG/M metagenome (GOLD analysis project Ga0116181, IMG submission 89752) | Active sludge microbial communities of municipal wastewater-treating anaerobic digesters from USA - AD_UKC075_MetaG | ecosystem: Engineered > Bioreactor > Anaerobic > Digestate | place: USA...
CACCGCCGATGCGCCGATGTGCCTCACCTGTGGCACGAAGATGCGCCCCGCGGGCTCGTGCTACGTCTGCGAAGGCTGCGGCTCGACAAGCGGCTGCAGCTGACCCGATAAGCGACACGGGTGCGGCCTGCGGGGAAGCCCGGCCGCACCCGTTGTCATTGGTTCGCCGCCTTGCGCGGCACCCAGCGCCCTCTCCTGCGGATGACACAGGAGAGGGCGCCCTGGTTCTTGTGACGCTGTTGTCAGCACCCGGCGGCCGAGAGCTGGTCGCCACCGCCCGAGTGGTTCTGGTCAGGTGGGCAGTAGAGATTCGACGGGCGCTGGGGGATCACACCACCGGCGGGGGCCCGTTCAGGGTCAGGCGGCGGATAGCCGGTCGGGTCGCGCCGACGAGGAAGGTCACCGCCACGACGACGGCGGCGCCGATCTGAGCATCCCGTGGGCCGAACCACCCGCTGACCGGGCCGAGGGTAGCCGGGGCCCTCTGGGGGCTGCGCGCCGGCGGGGACCTGGCGATGGCCGGAGCTGATGCTCTACTGACGGCTGCGATTAACCGGTCAGGTGTATGACAACAGCTCATGGATTGCGCGATCAGGCTCCACAACACCGTATGCACCCTCACCACTGACTTTCATGCCGTGAGAGCAGCAGTCAAGACCTTTGGATCGGCGTGTCATGCGACGTACTTGCCACCCCCAATCCCGTCGCCTGATTCGTCGGGGCGGACGACGAGGTGGCCCTTCTCGAAGGTCGCTCCGGCGCGGGCCACTTCACTTCGCGACAGCTGCGGCGTGTTCCTTGCCCTCGGCGTTCCAGATCTCTCCGAGAGCGCCCTTCGCTGCGGGCTGGGCGGACTTGGGTAGTCGGCACCTGCGAGCGGCCATCTTCGCCACCGGAACCACAACCACCGCCGCGCAGACCCCCGCATCCCACCCGAAGTCCAAGACTTCAGAAGTGGTCACTAAACCGAGCGAACTCTGCGCCGAGCGGGTTCGACATGCGACTGTCAGAGGTAGGTGCTGTCATGTATGCCGTGATCAATCAGACCGCGTCCCCGGCCTCCTTTGCGGAGTTGGTGCGCCTGGCGACGGTAGAAGAGACTGCCCCGCGAGGCTTTTCGCCGTATGGATATCAGCAGCAGGTCGCTGACGAGGGGTTCCCTGACCTAATCACGGTGCCCACTGGTGCCGGGAAAACGATTTCAGCGGTCCTTCCGTGGCTGTGGCGAAAGCTGTTCCATCCTGATAGGAGCGTGCGCGCGGTCACGCCGCGAAGACTGGTCATGGCACTTCCTACCCGGGCGCTCATCAGCCAGACCGAAGCCGCGGTGCGGCTGTGGCTGGACAACCTTGGATTGTCAGACGCCGTGCCGGTTTACGCGATGATGGGTGGCGGCCGCTTCCGCGGTGGTGAGCAGCAATCCTGGCGCCTCGGCCTGCACCAGCCGAGCATCGTCATCGGCACGCTCGACATGATCGTCTCCCGTTGCCTCGTGCGGGGCTATGGCATGGCGCGCGGGTCGTATGCCATCGACTTCGCCCTGCTGGCCAACGGCAGCCAGATCGTCGTCGACGAGATCCAGCTGGTGCCGCAGGCCACCGCCACGCTGCGGCAGCTGGCCGCCTTCCAGCGGGCCAGCGGCACGGCTGAGCCCAGCGGGCTGACCGTCATGTCGGCCACCGTCGACGACCGGGTGCTCGACACGGTCGACAACCGCTACCCCGCCGACGCGGCTCGGGTGGTCCAGTTGCACGACGAGGACCGGACGGGCGGTCTGGCCCAACGACTGGCCGGCACCCGGGCCGTGCGCCGACTCGCGGATTCCCAGCTCACGGGCAAGGACCTCGCTCAAGCCAGCCTCGACAAACACATCGCGGGGTCGCTGACCCTCGTCGTTGTCAACTCTGTCGAGACCGCCACCGAGGCTTACCGGGCGCTGGCCAAGCTCCCCGGGGCGGAGGGGACCCCGCGGCTGCTCATTCACTCCCGCTTCCGGGCCGTCGAGCGCGCGTCACAGCTCGATCGGCTCGAGCAGATTGCCAGCGAGGGCGGCATCGTCATCGCCACCCAGGCCATCGAGGCCGGGGTCGACATCGATGCCCGCACGCTCATCACCGAGGCTGCTCCCTGGTCGTCGATCGTCCAACGCGCTGGCCGCTGCAATCGGGCCGGCAAGCACCCCATCGGTGTCGCCAGGTTCTGGTGGTTCCCCAGCGAGTCTGGCAAGCACCCCTACGCCGACGCCGATGTCGAGCAAGCCGAGCAGGCGCTGCACGAGCTCGAGAGCGAGGCGGTCACCTTCGGGCGGCTCAGCGCCAAGGGGGCCCGGTTGGAGCCGCCGGACCTCAAGCTCCGGATGCTGCGCTGGCGCGACTTCGAGCAGCTCTTCGACACCACGCCCGACCTGTCCGGCAGCGACATCGACATCTCCGTCTACATCCGCAACGCCGACGACACCGAGCGGGACGCCCAGGTCGCCTGGGTGCCCGCCGGCTGGGTCACCGACGGCACGACGAAGCGCCCTGACGAGGCGCTGCGCTGCCCCGCGAGCCTCGGCAAGATCGGCGAGCTCATCGGGCGGGACGACGTCACCGCGTGGGTCTTCGACCAGACCCGGGACGCCTGGGTCACTGCCGGTCGGGGCCACCGCCTGCGCCCCCACGACCTCGTGCTCGTGCTCGACCGCTGCGGCGGCTATGACCCCGAGCTGGGCTTCGACCCCAAGGGCAGGGGCCTCGTCGATGCCGACCCGCCCATCGAGGGCAGGCGCCGCCCCAGCAGTGCTTCGGCCCCCGAATCCGACTCTGTCGGCGCGGAGCCGGGAGGCACCTCCCCGCTTGGCCAATGGATCGAGCTCGCTCAGCACCTCGCCGACGCCGGTGACCAGGCCAGGGCACTCACCGAGGTGCTTGACCCACCCGGCATCCCCGCCGAGCTGCGCCGAGTCGTGTATGCCGCGGCCGCCCTCCACGACCTCGGCAAGGCCCACCCCGACTGGCAACAGGCCCTCAAGAACGCCAACCCGGGCGACCAGCCGCCAGGTGACCCGGCATACGCGAAGTCGCCCGGCAACGGAGCCCTTCGCGTGCAGCGCAACGGCAAGGAGGGACAGCGGCCGGTGCCGCGCACCGGATTCCGGCACGAGCTGATCACCCTCTTCATGCTCTCCACCCAGGGCGCGCGGGATCATCTCGACCGGCTCGACATCCCGGCCGAGCGCCACGACCTGGTGCGCTACCTCGCGGCAGCCCACCACGGCATCATCCGGCTCACCGCCCGTGACCCACAGTGGGACGGCCGCGACGGCACCACGCTGCTCGGCTGCAGCGACGACGACCCGACGCCGGCGTGGCGCGTCGGCGCGCACGAGCTACCCACTGCCAGCGTCGACCTCGGCATCTTCAAGACGGGGCGCAGCGACTCCTGGAGTGACTCTGCCAGAGCGCTGCTCGCCGAGCTCGGCCCTTTCCGCCTCGCCTACCTCGAGACCCTCGTCCGCATGGCCGACTGGCGAGCCAGCGCCGGCCTCCCCCTGGCAGGAGCCCAGTGATGCCCACCCATGCCTGCCCCGGCCTCGGCAGCCGCCCGCTGGCCACCTATCTCGCTGCCCTCGGCCTCGCGAAAGTCGTTGGCGAGCAGGCTGATCCACAGGCGCGGTTCGGGTGGAGCGGCGAGTCGTTCACCATCCGCAGCACCGTGACCGACCTCGTCGAGTTCCTTATCGCGGCATACCGACCCACACCGGTGGTCAGCCCCTGGAACGGTGGCAGCGGGTTCGGCGCCAAGGACAAGGGCCAGGTCGAGGTCCTCGACCAGATCGTCGACAGCGACACCGAGCGCCTCGCGGCATACCGTGCGACGATCACCGCCGCGCGTCAACTGCTGAGCGTCGCCGATCCTTCGTGGGACAAGGGCCGCACCGTCCAGGAGCTGCGCAACTGGTTGCCCGATGAGGCCCTGGCCTGGCTCGATGCGGCGGTCGTGCTCACCTCCGACGGCGCGGTCTTCCCGCCGCTGCTCGGCACCGGCGGCAACGACGGGCGGCTCGACTTCAGCTCCAACTTCCACCAACGCCTGGTCACCGTGTTGCCCGAGCTGGGCGCCAAAGCCGCGACCAGCCGCGGGTGGGCGAGCGACCTGCTCAACGGCACGAGCACGACCCCGCTCATCGGCGCAGCGATCGGCCAATACGACCCGCTCGCGGCTGGTGGCCCCAGCTCGTCGATCCATGGGGCGGCCGACTCCCTGGTCAACCCGTGGCTCTTCGTGCTCATGGTCGAGGGGCTCATGTGGTTCGCCTCAGCGCCGGCGCGTCGGCTCGGCGAGAGCAGGGGCCGGGCGGCGATGCCGTTCACCGTCTACTCCAGCCCGGACGGGCCGATCCCCGGCGCCGCCAACGAGACCGCGCGCGGCGAGCTGTGGGCCCCGGTCTTCCGGTCGATCACGCTGGCACACCTACGGCAGATCATGGGCGAGGCCCGGGCGTCGTGGCTGGGCAAGACCGCCGAGACGGTGCCGGCCATGTATGGGGCGGTGCGCACCTTCGGTGTCGACCGGGGCATTGACGCCTTCGAGCGATACGGCTTCCTGCAACGCAACGGCCTGGCCTTCGTCGCCGCGCCCCTGGACCGGGTCGAGGTGCAACAGGTGGCGGGGGCCAGCCTCGCCCAGCAGCCGCAGCGTCGAGCAACGGTTTTCGAGAAGGCTGGTGGGCAGGCCACCGCTGAGGCAGCTCGACGCTTCGACAGAGCCCTTGTCGACTACATCCGCGACCCGAAGCCCGAGCTGCTGCTGCGCCTGCTGGCCCGGCAGACCCGGCTGGAGGTCACCGCCCTTCGTGCGGAAGGCAATCGCGGCGAGCTGCGTCGTCCGGTGCACCTGGCCCCGGCCGCTGACGCCCTCGCCTTCCTCGATCCGCTGCTGGCCCGGTCGGCGGAGGCGCGGGTCGCCGCCGGCATTGCCTCGGGCTTCGTGGGCCGAGGGGAGCATGCGGTGCCGATCCGGCGCCTGCTGATCGGCACCGACCCCGGCCAACAGCACGACGCCCGCCCGGTCGTCGCGGGCCTCGGCTCCCGACCCTTGGTCGACGTGCTCGCCGACCTGCTGGTTTGGCTGGCACACCACCCCGCCGACGACCCGAGGGTCGAGCGGGGGTGGCTGCCTTTCGGCGGGCACCGGCACCCGGCCCACTGGTCGGACGTGCACGCGTGGGCCGCAGGCCAACTCGATGACCGCCTCGTCGAGGAGCACCTGCTCGCCTGCCTCGCCCTCGACTGGGGCAGTGTCACCCCGAGCGCGCCCACCCCGCGCCCGAACACCGCCATCGACCCCGATCTCGCGGTGCTGCAGGCGCTCGCCTCGGGCCAAGTGATCCGGGTGGGAGTGCCCACCGACGCAACGGACGGCCGGCAGGGGCTCGAACACGCCTGGGCCGTGCGGTTGCGCGCCGGCCACGTCGACCCGGTATGCCGCGCCGCCGCCGCCCTGCTCGGCCGAAGCCTCGTGCGCACCGGGTCGCCGACCGGGCCCACGACTCGGCACTATGTCCGCCGGATGATGCCGGCCCGCAGAGCCGGCGAGCTCGCCCCGAGCCCGCCCACCACAGATCAACGACGCGGTGTGCGGCTGTTGGCCGCGCTGGCCGCCCCAGCCTCCAGCGGAGCGCTGCGCCGGGTGGCCGTCCCCGCCGAGCGCGACACCGTGTCCCGAGCCCTCTCCGCCACACCCGCCGACCAGTCACCAGCCAACCCGCAGAAGCAAGGAGCCCACGCATGACCACCACGACCCCGATGACAACCCTGCGGATCCCCTTGGCGCCGTTGGCCGGTGACCGTTTCCAACCGACCGGCTTCCCCGACCTGGGCGCCGCCACCTTCCAGGCACCCAACCGTGACGCCGGGCCGGAGAAGTGGGTCGAGTCGCTGCACGTCGAGTCGCCGCAGTCGATGGCCAACCGGCTCGAGCTGACCACCTGGGATGCCGCGACCCAAGACCAGGTCGCCGACCTCGCCGGCCTGCCGCACCTGCGGGTCGTCGACCCCGCCGGCGGCTTCCTCACCAGCTCCCGGCTGGAGGCGCACCGGCTCGCCGCGGCATACGTGATGGACGGCCGGATCGACGGCAAGGAAGGTCGGATCTGGCTGGCCGAGCGCCTCGGGGTCGTCAAGGGCCGTGGCCTCGACCATCGCGCCCTCGCCCGCGAAGTATGCGGCCTCGACCCGGTCTCGCTCGTTCATGGCGTCTTCTTCGCCCAGAAGGCCTGGCCCTGGCAGCCGAAGATCGCCCGCGCGCTCACCTGCTTCATCGACGCCTACGACGTGCAACCGGCCGTCTCCGGGGGAGTGAAGACCGACTCGGTCGACCCGCGTGTCGAGGAAGGGCGCAGCACCGCCGAGGGATACGGGATGGTGCCGCACCAGCGGGTGGAGTACACGGCGCGGGAGATCACGGCATACGTCGTCGTCGACCGTGGGCAGATCCGTTCCTACGGGCTCGGCGAGGCCGGCGAGCAACTGCTGTCCGCACTTGTGGACTACGAGCTGGCACAACTGTTCCGCGGCAACGCGTTGCGGCTGCGCACCGCCTGCCTGCTGCGCGTCCGCGACGACGCCGCGGACGCGCTGGCCGGCATCCCGGAGATCGACGAGGCGACGTCCGCCGTCAAGGCCGCGATCGCCGGCGCCGGGGACCTGCTCGGCCCGGTCACCGAGGTTGTCTGGGCTGGCAAAGGCAAGGGCTGACCGTGCCGGTCTCTGTCGGAATCCGTTTCGTCACAGGCGCCTACCACGCGACAGCCTGGGACCAAGCGGTCAACAGCGGGCTCTCGGAGTGGCCGCCGGCGCCATGGCGGGTGCTGCGAGCCATCCTGTCGACCTGGCATACCAGGCATCCGGAGCTGCCCGCCGACCGCGTCGAGCACCTGCTGACCGCCCTGTCGGCCCAGCCGCCGCGCTATTGGCTGCCGCCGAGCCGTGCCTCGCACACCCGGCACTACCTGCCGAGCGCGGCGCACCGATCCGACGAGGTGGGCGGCACCTCGCTCACCCTCGCGCCGCGGCTGCACCTGAGCGAGCAGGACCAGCTCGTCATCCAGTGGCCTGACCTGGAGCTCGACCCGGACGACGCGGCGGTCCTCGGGACGCTGGTGGCGTCGATCCCCTACCTCGGGCGCGGCGAATCGGTTTGCGCGGGCGAGCTGCTCACCGCCGAGGCGGTGGCCCAACGGGCTGCGGGCGGGTGGACGGCGCCGACCGACGAGGGCAGCCAGCTGCGGGTGCTCGTGCCTCAGCCGGAGGTCACCCGCGCTCAGCTCGAGGTCAGCCCCGACGCGATGCGCAAGGCCAAGCGCCTCACCCCGGTCGGCGCGCGGTGGGTGGGCTATCAACGACCCCAGGACGACGAGGTGGACATGCCCCAGGTCTCTCGGCAGGTGAGCACACCGCACGCCGTGCGGTGGCTGCTCGACAGTCGAGCACCGTTCCGTGAGCAGGACGCCATCCTGGCGACCACCGGGCTGCGCGGCGCGGTGCTCGGGGTGCTCGGCGGCACCGACAAGCTCGCCGCAGACGCACGTGGCTGGCTGATGGGCGGGCCGCACGACGATGCCCCTCCGGGGGATCACCAGCACGCCCACTGGTGGTGGGTCGCCGATCGGGGAGCCATCACCGAGCTGTTGCTCTGGGTGCCCGGCGGCATCCCCGTCGACTGGGTCGGGCGGATCGCCTCGGTCACCCATCTCCCCGAATTCCAGGACGCTCCAAAGGGATACCGACCGGGCGCAGCGCTGCACCTGCAAGGAGTCGGCGAGCTCGAGGCGACCTATCCGGCGGCCCTGGGGACGTCGCGGCGGTGGCGCACGGTCACCCCGATGCTCACCGAACGCTTCCCCAAGAAGAGCGATGACGCCGAAGTCCGGGCCCGCTTCGTGCGCAAGGAGATCCAGCGCGAGCTGGACTACCGCAGCCATTGGTGGCCCGAGCCGCCGGTCATCTCGGCGATCACTGTGCTGGCCGACTGGGAGCACCGTGACATCGTCGCCTTCCGCCGCTACCGGTGGAAGGAGACGATGGCCTCGCGTCGGCGCGGCTTCCGAGTCGAGGTCGAGTTCGAGCAGCCGGTCACCGGGCCGGTGTCCCTGGGGGCGTTGAGCCACTTCGGCTTCGGGCTCTTCGAGGCGGTCCCCTAGGCAGGTGACATGAGCGAGCAAACCAGCGACCTGGCGAGTGAGTATGCCGGGCTGCCCGACCTCGTACCGGCCCGGATGCTCAACGAATTCGTCTACTGCCCACGGCTGTTCTACTTGGAGTGGGTCGACAAGCGGTGGGCCGACACCGGTGACACCGTCCAGGGCAAGCTGGCTCACGACGCCACCGATCGACGCGGCGGCCGGATGCCCGAGCCGGGGCAGGCCGAGCCACCGCGCACCACCACCCAGGTCGAGATCGCTGATCCCGAGCTCGGCGTCATCGCGGTCATCGACCGGGTGGACCACTCCGATGGCACGTGCAGCCCGGTCGACGTCAAGAAGGGCCATGGGCCAGCCGACGGCTCGATGTGGCCCGCCGACCGGATCCAGGTGCTTACCCAGGCGGTGCTCCTCCGCAGGGCCGGGTATGCCTTGCGGCAAGCCCAGGTGTCCTACCTTGCGACGCATTCACGCTCGGCCATCGACGTGGCCGAAGACGCCGAGCAAGAGGTACGCGAGGTCGTGGCGGCAGCGCGGCATGCGGCATCGGCGGTGCACCCACCCCTGCCGTTCGTGCATGACCCGAAATGCCCGCGGTGTTCGCTGGCGCCGTTGTGTCTGCCCGACGAGACCAATGCCCTGTTGCAGCGCACCGAGATCCCACCGCGCACCATCGTGCCGCGAGACCCGGACGCTCGGCCGGTCTACGTCACCACCCAGGGGGCAGTGGTGCGGGTCTCCGGGATGCGGCTGCAGGTGGTGGCCGCCGGCGGCGAGACCGTGGTCGACCGGCGACTCGTCGACGTCTCCCAGGTGTGTGTGCTCGGCAACGTCCAGGTGACCACGCAGGCGATGGCGGCGCTGTGGCGACGGGGTGCGGTCGTGATCTGGCTCAGCCATGGCGGGTGGTTCAACGGTTGGTCACAGGGGCCTCCCGGCAAACATGTCGAGCTGAGACGGCGTCAGGTCATCGCTCATGGACAGGGCATACGATTTGCCGTCCAGATGATCCGCGGCAAGATCCACAACCAACGAGTCCTGTTGCGGCGCAACGCCAAACTCGGCTTGCCGGATGGAGTGCTGACCAGCCTCAAGGAACTGGAACTCGCGGCCGTCAATGCCAACAGCCTGCCCCAGTTGCTGGGCATCGAGGGCACGGCGGCACGGATCTACTTCGACCACTTCGACCGGATGCTCAACCCCGAGGCAGGCTTCGGCGCAGAGTTCCTCAGCAACGGGCGGAGTCGGCGGCCGCCGCTAGACCCGGTGAACGCAGTGCTCAGCTTCTGCTATGGCCTGGTGACCAAGGACCTCGTCACCACGCTGGTCGGCGTCGGGTTGGATCCCTACCTGGGTGTGCTACATCGGTCCCGGTACGGTCGCCCCGCCCTCGCTCTGGACCTGGCCGAGGAATTCCGCTCGCTCTTGGCCGAATCAGTGACGTTGCAGTGCTTCAACAACAACGAGCTGCGTGAGGTCCACTTCGTCAGGCATCCACTGGGGGTGAGGCTGACCCAGGACGGGCGCCGGGTGGTGCTCGCGGCATACGAGCGGCGGATGGAGAGCCAGTTGACGCACCCGGTGTTCGGCTATCGAATCAGCTATCGCCGGGTGATCGACGTGCAGGCTCGCATCCTCGCGGCGGCCATGCTTGGGGAGCTTCCCGAGTACGTCCCGGTGCTGACGAGGTGATTGATGGCTCGCCGTCGATTCCTCATCGCCTACGACATCGCGCACCCGCGTCGGCTGCGGCTCACCTGCAAGGTTATGGAAGGCTACGGTGACCGGTTGCAGTACTCGGTCTTCCTCTGCGACCTCAGCGACGCCGAGTTCGCGCAGTGGGAGCGTGACATCCGCCTCGTCATCGACCTCGGTGAGGACTCGATCGTGGTCATCGACATCGGCAAACCCGGCGCCACCGCCATTCGGTGCATCGGCACCGTGCGTCAGATACCCCATGGTGGGCCGGTGATCGCATAGCGAGAGCTGCCGCCTGCCACAGCCACCGTGGCCGCGCTCGCGCGCCCCTGACCAGCAGTAACGTGGACCTTGACAGGTCAATAGCGCAGCGGAATCCTCGTGGCCGAGCCAGGTCTCGCGGCTCACCTCGTTCTCGCAGGTCAAAGCCTGCGTTCTCGAGGAGCCCTCGTCTCGACCCTCCAGGTCGAGATCCATTGCGGCGCCGAAGACAGCGACGTGAAGTTCGGTCAGCTTGCTCGTCTCGACCCTCCAGGTCGAGATCCATTGCGGCCGCAGCGATAGCACGGGGCGCTTACGCCGTCGCCGAACCTCGTCTCGACCCTTCAGGTCGAGATCCATTGCGGCCGCTTCGCCGGCAGCTCATGCACCGACAACCCTGCCCTCGTCTCGACCCTCCAGGTCGAGATCCATTGCGGCGTGATGGCGTAGTCGATCGTGAGCTGGAAAGCCTGGCTCGTCTCGACCCTCCAGGTCGAGATCCATTGCGGCGCGTCAATCTCGCCCGCCAAGAACCCCTCACGACCCTCGTCTCGACCCTCCAGGTCGAGATCCATTGCGGCCGCGCGACCCGTCTCATCCCACACCGACCGCGCCTCAGCTCGTCTCGACCCTCCAGGTCGAGATCCATTGCGGCCCCAAGAACAGCGGGTACGCCGGTCGGCGCAACGCCTCGTCTCGACCCTCCAGGTCGAGATCCATTGCGGCGTGACGACGAGATACGAAACGAGTGGGGTCACCGGGCGCCTCGTCTCGACCCTCCAGGTCGAGATCCATTGCGGCGACAGGGTCGGCGACGGTGAGTTCTGCGGCTACGACGCTCGTCTCGACCCTCCAGGTCGAGATCCATTGCGGCGAGGCTGCCTCGACGCGCCTTCCGGCACGCATCAACTCGTCTCGACCCTCCAGGTCGAGATCCATTGCGGCCGCTCCCGCGAGCACAAAGAGGCCTTCATCGCCGCCTCGTCTCGACCCTCCAGGTCGAGATCCATTGCGGCCGCATGGAATCGCACGGCTGGAACGCCGCCGCCGAGACTCGTCTCGACCCTCCAGGTCGAGATCCATTGCGGCGGCCCGGCCGTCCTGCAGATCGACCACGTCGTCAAAGCTCGTCTCGACCCTCCAGGTCGAGATCCATTGCGGCGTTGATCTCGACGGCAGGACGACTGGCGTGGTTGAGCCGACTCGTCTCGACCCTCCAGGTCGAGATCCATTGCGGCACCGAGGCGCAGGTGATGGGTTTCGCGTCGGCCCTGCTCGTCTCGACCCTCCAGGTCGAGATCCATTGCGGCTGTCAAGCTCCGCGCGGACGTCTCGAACTACCTCGCTCGTCTCGACCCTCCAGGTCGAGATCCATTGCGGCGCCGTAGCCGGCCCCCGACAATTCCATGAGGGTCACCTCGTCTCGACCCTCCAGGTCGAGATCCATTGCGGCGACCCGCTCGGGGACACCATCGCAGGGGCCACGGTCCTCGTCTCGACCCTCCAGGTCGAGATCCATTGCGGCCCCCAAAACGCGGAAAAGGTCGCCGCGAAACATCGCCTCGTCTCGACCCTCCAGGTCGAGATCCATTGCGGCCAGCGGATCATGCG
>Ga0116181_1003721_pt1 | contig 11749 bp, 11 predicted proteins | sample AD_UKC075_MetaG_FD_89752 | JGI IMG/M metagenome (GOLD analysis project Ga0116181, IMG submission 89752) | Active sludge microbial communities of municipal wastewater-treating anaerobic digesters from USA - AD_UKC075_MetaG | ecosystem: Engineered > Bioreactor > Anaerobic > Digestate | place: USA...
GCATTTGATCAGGGCGTGGTAATCCGCCAGGAAGTAGAACGATTGCACGTCATGACGGCGGCTGGCTTCAATCGCGGGCAGGATTGCGCCGACATAGTTGCCCAGATGCGGCGTGCCGGTGGTGGTGATGCCGGTGAGGGTAATTTCCATGGATGACAACGCCTGGCTCGGAAGAAAAGCAGAAGAGGGTCAGAAGAACAGATTCAGAATCAGGTGGCGAATGCTGTTGACGATCGGCATCAGGTTCAGCCAGCCACTGGCCAGCAGCAGCACCAGAATGATCAGCCCATAGGGCTCGATCTGGGCCATGACCTGACCGGCGCGATCCGGCAACAGGCCGGCCAGCACCCGCGAACCGTCCAGCGGCGGAATCGGCACTAGATTGAGCACACCGAGCATGACGTTAACGCTCACCCCGGACACGCCCATCAACAACAGCGGCTCGCCCAGCCAGGGCAGCATCTGCAAACCATGGCCGAGCACGGCCACCCCCGCCCAGCCCAGCGCCATCAACAGGTTGGATACCGGCCCGGCCAGCGCCACCAGCGCCATGTCGCGCTTGGGCTGGCGCAGGCGATGGTAGTTGACCGGCACCGGCTTGGCCCAGCCGAAGATGAAGCCGCCGAGTATCGCCATTACCGCCGGCACCAGCACCGTGCCGATCGGGTCGACATGGCGCAGTGGATTGAGACTGAGCCGGCCCTGAGCCTTGGCGGTCGTATCGCCACAACGCAGCGCCTCCCAGCCGTGCGCGACTTCATGCAGGGTAATCGCCAACAGCAGCGGCGGCGCCAGAACCACGAGAAGTTGAATCGTATTGAGTGCTTGCATGGCGCGATTATACGCAGGCCATCGCGGCATGGACCAGAACGCACGCGGTGAATTTATGCTATCGCCCGCGCGTGAACTTTTCCCATGTTATAATAACCAAAGTTATTATTTAGGCGGATTCCTTCCCATGACCCTGACTTTCGCGCATTACGAGCGCTGCATCGACACGGTGCGGGCGCGGCATCCGGATATGCCCCAGCAGGCGGTGGTGCTGATGCGGCTGGCCCATCATGTGTTCCGGGCGCTGCATGAGCAGCTCGATGGTTTCTTCGCTGCACATGATTTATCCACCTCAGCCTGGGCGGTACTGATAATGATTTACAGCATGCCGGACCGGACCATCACACCTTCGGAGGTCAGCGCAGCCGTGGTGCAATCACGCACCCACATGACCCGCGTTGCTGATGATCTGGTCGCGGCGGGCCTGATCGAACGGGCCAGCGACAGCAGCGATCGGCGGCGTGTGGTGCTGCGCTTGACGGCACAGGGCGTGGCCCGCATCGAACAGCTGTTACCGCTGACCTGGACCGCATACACAGCGGCGCTGGCTGCCTTTTCAGCCGATGAAACCGCCCAGCTCGAAACCCTGCTGCGCCGCTGGCTGGCGCATCTGGAGCAGCGTCCGACGAGCGGAGATCCGCAGCGATGAGCGCACAACCGCAGGACACTGTTCCCGCGACTCCAAACGGCAGGCGTCGCCGCGCGCTGCTCATCCTGGCCACCCTGTTCACCCTGCTCGCCAGCGGCGGCGGCTATTACTGGTTTTACTACGGACGCTGGCAGGTCACCACCGACAATGCCTATGTCGGCGGCAATGTGGTTCAGATCACACCGCAGATCGCCGGCACCGTGGTCCGCGTGCTGGCCGATGACACTGATCTGGTTGAACAGGGCCAGCCGCTGGTACAGCTTGACGACGCCGACGCTCAGGTGCAATTGCAACTGGCGGAAGCCAATCTGGCCGACGCAGTGCGCGCGGTGCGCGGCCTGTACGCCAATGACAATCAATCACGCGCCCAGATCGCCCAGCGCAGCGCCGATCTTGATCGTATCCGCTTCGAAGCCGAGCGCGCCGAGACCGCCGCCCGTCAGGCCCGTGACGAATACCAGCGGCGCGAGATGCTGTTCCAGAAGAAATTCATTTCCAGCGAAACCCTGCAGACCGCGCGCACCGCGCTCGATAGCGCCAGCGCCGCGCGCGATGCCGCTCAGGCAGCGGTTGAACAGGCCCAGGCCGCAGTGCGCGCCGCCCGCGAACAGCGTAGCGGCGCCGAAGTCCTGATCGATAACACCTCGGTCGAAACCCATCCCCGGGTCGCGGCCGCCGCGGCCAGGGTCAAGGAAGCCTTTCTGAATATCGCCCGCACCACCATCGTCGCTCCGCTGCGTGGCTATGTAGCCAAGCGCAGCGTCCAGATCGGTGCACAAGTCGCGCCTGGCACGGCCCTGATGGCGGTGATCCCGCTCGGTGATCTGTGGGTGGATGCCAATTTCAAGGAAAGCGAACTGGAAAACGTGCGCATCGGGCAGCCGGTCACGCTGCGCGCCGATCTTTATGGCAGCGACGTGCACTACAGCGGGCGGATCGCCGGTCTGGCTGCGGGCACCGGCGGAACCTTTGCCCTGCTGCCGCCACAGAACGCCACCGGTAACTGGATCAAGATTGTGCAGCGGGTGCCGGTGCGCATCACCCTCGACCCGGTGACGGTAGCCGAACACCCGCTGCGGATCGGCCTGTCGATGCGCGCCACTGTGGACACCCATCAGCGGGATGGCGACGTGCTCGCCCGCGAACCGAATCATGAGGCGCGCTACAGCACACCGGTGTTCGCGGCGCAGGCGCAAGCCGCCGAGGCACGCATCGCCCGCATCATCGAGGCCAACCGGCGCGGCGGCGGCAAATCGTGAACATTAACGCCACGGAACGCGCCCTGCCGGCAGCGATGCGCGGCGGCCAGTTGGCGCTGGCGACCTTTGCCCTTGGCCTGGGCGCGTTCATGAACATCCTTGATCTGACCATCGCCAACGTTTCGGTGCCAAGCATCGCCGGCGATCTGGGGGTGAGCTTTACCCAGGGTACCTGGGTGATCACCTCCTACGCGGTGGCCGAGGCGATCCTGCTGCCGCTGACCGGCTGGCTGGCGCTGCGCTTTGGCGCGGTGCGCCTGTTCGTCAACGCCACCCTGCTGTTTACCCTGGCCTCACTGCTGTGCGGGCTGGCACCGAGCTTTCCCGTACTGCTCACGGCGCGGGTGATGCAGGGCGTGGTTGGCGCCTCAATGATTCCGCTGTCGCAGACCCTGCTGACCAGCGTCTATCCGCCACAGCGGCGCGGCCTGGCGCTGGGGCTGTGGTCGATGACCACGATTCTCGGCCCGATCATCGGCCCCCTGTCGGGCGGCTGGCTGACCGAGAACCTGTCCTGGCACTGGATTTTCCTGATCAACCTGCCGATCGGCCTGATCGTTGCCGGCCTGGTGAGCTGGCTGTTTGCCGATCGGGAAACGCCGCGCCGGCGGCTGCCGGTGGATTATGTCGGTCTTGGCCTGCTGGTGATCGGTATCGGCGCGCTGCAGATTCTGCTCGACAAGGGGAATGAACTGGACTGGTTCGGCTCGCCGCTGATCATTGGCCTGGCTGCAGTTTCAGTGGTGGCGCTGGCCTTCTTCACCGCCTGGGAATTGACCGACGATCATCCAGTGGTCGATCTACGCCTGTTCGGGCGGCGCAACTTCGCGATAGGCGTGACCTGCCTGATGATCGGCTCGATCGCCTTCTTCGGCACCGTGGTGGTGCTGCCGCTGTGGCTGCAAAGCTATCAGGGCTACACGCCACTGTGGGCGGGCAAGGTGGTGGCCTTTGGCGGCGTGCTGGCGCTGCTGCTCGGACCGATCATCGGCGCCAACATTCATCGCCTCGATGCCCGCGCCGTGGCTACCTTTGGCTTTACCGTGTTTGCGCTGGTGGCATTCTGGAGCGCGCGCTTCACGCCGGATGTCGATTACTGGACGCTGGCGCTCAGCCGGCTGTTCATGGGCGTAGGCATCAGCTGTTTTTTCCTGCCGCTGGTAACGATCAATCTCTCCGGGCTGGCGCCGGGCCAGCTCGCCGCTGCCACCGGGCTGCAGAACTTCATGCGCAACCTCGGCTCCAGTTTCGGCACGGCGATCATGACTTCACTGTGGGATCACAAGGGTATCGAACACCACGCCCGGCTGGCCGAGCAGGTCACCGCCTACAACCCGCTGGCCACGCACTATCTGGATCAGTTGCACACCATTGGCCTAGGTGACACGCAGGCCCTGGCGCAACTCGATCGCACCCTGACCACGCAGGCCTATCTACTGTCCACCGACGCGGTGATGTGTATCAGCGGCATGCTGATGCTCAGCCTGATTGGCCTGATCTGGTGGGCCAAGCCGCCATTCACCGTGCGGGGCGGTGGCCATTGAGCGTGCACCGGACGGTTCAGAGAAACGGGCTGGCGTCACCGAGGCCCTGGCGGACCAGTTGCGGCGCGTCCTCCGTCAAATCGAGCACGGTGGTCGGCTCGTGCTGACCGGGACCGCCATCGACGATCAGATCCACCGCGTGCGTCAGGCGATCCTCGATCTCCTCAGGATCGGACAGCGGCCACTCGTCGCCGGGCAGCAGCAGGGTGCAGCTCATGATCGGCTCGCCCAGTTCCGCCAGCAGCGCGCGCACGATGGCGTTATCGGGAATGCGCAGGCCGATGGTCTTGCGGCGCGGGTGCTGCAGACGCCGCGGCACCTCATGGGTCGCCTGCAGCAGAAAGGTGAACGGCCCCGGTGTGGCGGCCTTAAGCAGCCGATAACGCTGGTTGTCCACCTTGGCGTAGGTGGCGATCTCCGACAGATCGCGGCACACCAGGGTGAAATTGTGGTGACGGTCGGTCTGGCGAATGGCGCGGATGCGCTCGGCTGCTGCCTTGTCGCCGAGCCGGCAACCGAGTGCGTAGCTGGAATCGGTAGGATAAATAATGACATCACCGGCACGCAGCCGCGCCACCGCCTGGCTGATCAGGCGCGGCTGCGGATTGGCGGGATGAATTTGTAAAACGCGGCTCATGGCCTTATATTCCTTGAAATCACAGAGGTTCACATCGATCGGGCAAGGTGCCAGCACGTCACCCGCCGGTCAAGAGAGCGACCGCCCGCGGCCGCTTTTCTTTTGCCCGATCCCGCTCCTGGCCCGCAACGAAAATCCGCAACCCGCATGAAACTGCTGTTCGACTTCCTGCCCATCGCCCTGTTCTTCGTCGCCTACAAGCTGGCTGATATCTATGTGGCCACTGGGGTGCTGATCGTCGTCACTCTCGCCCAGGTCGGCTGGGTCTGGCTGCGCCAGCGCCGGGTCGAGAAACTGCCGCTGTTCACCGCCGGACTGGTGCTGGTGCTGGGCGGGGCTACGCTGCTGCTGCATGACCCGGTGTTCGTCAAGTGGAAACCAACGGTAGTCAACTGGCTGTTTGCCATCGCCTTCATCGGCAGCCTGTTCATTGGCCAAAAACCGCTGCTGGCACGGATGCTGGGTGAACAACTGGAACTTCCGCTGCCGGTCTGGGTCAAGCTGACACTTGCCTGGGCAATTTTCTTCCTCGCCATGGGTGCCGCCAATCTCTACGTCGCTTTCACGTTCGATGAAAACACCTGGGTCAACTTCAAGCTGTTTGGCATGCTCGGTCTGACCCTGCTGTTCGTACTGGCGCAGGCTGCCTACATGAGCCGCCATATCAAGCCTGACGACACCTCCTCGAAGGAGCTTTGAGCTATGCTCTATGCCATTCTCGGTCGCGATACACCCAACAGCCTGGACCGACGCCTGTCGGTACGGCCCGCCCACCTGGAGCGCCTGCATGTGCTGCTCAATCAGGGGCGGCTGGTGCTGGCTGGACCGCTGCCAGCCATCGACAGTCCCGATCCTGGCCCCGCCGGATTCCAGGGCAGTCTGGTGGTGGCTGAATTCGCGTCGCTCGACGAAGCCCGCGCCTGGGCTGATGCCGATCCCTATGTGGCCGCCGGTGTTTACGCAGCGGTTGAGATCTATCCCTTTCGGCAGGTTCTGCCCGCATGAGCAGTGCCCGGGTCGCCCTGATCGAGCAACGCCTGCGCACCGCACTGAGTCCAGAGCTGCTGGAGATTCGCGATGACAGCGCCGCGCACGCCGGCCATGCGGGTGCCCGCGACGGTGGCCATTTCACCGTGCGCATTATCGCCGCTGCCTTTACCGGCAAAACTCTTCTTCAGCGCCATCGCCTCGTCAATGCGGCGCTGGCCGATCTGATGCACCGGGATATTCACGCCTTGAGTATCAAGGCCAATGCCCCGGATGAAACCTGACCTGTCCACTCTGCAAACTAGACTTCTGGAAACGCGCATGAAAAAACCAAGCAAACTGACTCTCCCCCTGCTGGCGCTGTCTTCGGCGCTGTTGCTGTCTGGCGTGGCGCTGGCTGCCGATGATAAGAAGCCCGAAGCTGCCGCTGCCGCGCCCGCTGCCGCCACGCCCAGCTTCACCATTCCCGATCCGGTCGCGGTAGTGAATGGCAAGCCGATCAGCAAGACTGCATTTGAGCTGTACGCCCAGCAGTTGCGCGGCAAGGCCAAGATCGACTCGCCCGAGTCCAGCAACGCGCTGGTCCAGCAACTGGTGCTGGAAGAACTGCTGGTGCAGGAAGCCAACAAGCAGAAACTGGCCGATGACCCGCAGGTCAAACAGCAGTTTGAAATGATTCAGCGCAGCCTGCTGGCCAGCACCGTGATTCGGCGCATGCTGAGCGAGAGCGCACCCAGCGAAGAGGCCATCAAGAAGGAATACGATAATGCCGTTGCGGCGATGAAGAGCAAGGAATACAAGGCCGCACACATCCTGGTCGATTCCGAGGATAAGGCCAAGGAGATCGTCGCCGAACTGAAGAAGGATGCCAGCAAGTTCGCCGAACTGGCCAAGACCAAGTCCAGCGACAGTTCCGCGGCCAATGGCGGCGATCTGGGCTGGTTCACGCCGGGCATGATGGTGCCGCCGTTCGCGCAGGCAGTAGCCAAGCTGGACAAGGGCCAGATCAGCGAGCCAGTACAAACCCCGTTCGGCTGGCATGTGATTCTGCTGGAAGATGTGCGCGACGCTACGCCGCCGTCGATGGATGAGCTCAAGCCGCAGATCGCGCAGATGCTGCAGAGCAAGATGGTCAACGATTATCTGGAGAAGCTGAAGTCCGGCGCCAAGATCGAGGTGACCGAGATTCAGGTCAGCGCCGCCGTGCCGGCTGCCGATGCCGCCAAGGACGAGAAGAAGTAAGCGTCTGACCATGGGGAGCCGTCCACCGGGCTGCTCCCCGGTCTGCTGCTAGCCGTCGCCCAGCAGCACCTGCAAGCCCGCCTCATCCAGCACCGTCACGCCCAGTTGCCGCGCCTTGTCCAGCTTGGATCCGGCATCGCGGCCCGCGACCACATAATCGGTCTTCTTCGACACGCTGCCGCTGACCCGGGCGCCGCGTGCGCGCAACTGCTCGGTGGCTGCATCGCGGCTGAGCAGTTCCAGGGTGCCGGTGAGGACAACGGTTTTACCGGCCAGGGTTTGCGTATTTGCCGGCACCGCTACCGGCACTGTTTCCGGCCAGTGCACACCTGCAGCGCGCAGACGAGCAATGACATCCTGGTTATGCGGCTCCTGGAAAAAGGCCCGCAGCGCCGCTGCCACCACCGGCCCGACATCCGGTACCTGACGCAGGCGCTCATCATCCGCTGCCAGCAGGGCATCCAGTGTGCCAAAGTGCGTCGCCAGAGCCAGCGCTGTCGCTTCACCGACCTCGCGAATCCCCAATGCGTACAGGAAGCGCGCCAGGGTCGTCTGCCTGGCACGCGCCAGCGCCGCGACCAGATTTTCCGCCGACTTGACACCCATCCGCTCCAGCGCCGCCAACCGGGCAACATCAAGTGTGAACAGATCAGCAGGGCTGCGGACCCAGTCGCGCTCGACCAATTGTTCCACCAGGCGCTCGCCCAGCCCCTCGATATCCAGCGCCCGGCGCGAAGCAAAATGGCGCAGCGCCTCCCTGCGCTGGGCGCGGCAATACAATCCGCCGATGCAACGCGCCACCGCCTCACCCTCAGGACGGGTAATGTGCGAACCGCATACCGGGCAGCACTCCGGCATCACGAACGGCCGGGATTCAGCCGGGCGCTGCTCCAGCACCACGCCCACCACTTCGGGAATCACGTCACCGGCGCGGCGCACGATCACCGTATCGCCCACCCGCACATCCTTGCGCGCCACTTCATCGGCGTTATGCAAGGTAGCATTGGTCACCGTGACCCCACCGACAAACACAGGCCGCAGGCGCGCGACCGGAGTGATCGCACCGGTGCGGCCCACCTGGACTTCAATCGCCTCGACCCGGGTCAATTCTTCCTGGGCCGGGAATTTGTGCGCCACCGCCCAGCGCGGTTCGCGCGTGCGAAAACCCAGTTGCCGCTGCGCATCCAGCGCATTGACCTTGTACACCACACCATCGATATCAAAAGGCAGCGCGTCACGCTGTCCGGCAATCCGCTCATAGAAGGCAATCAGATCCCCGGCGCCACGCGCCACCGCGCGCTGCTCGCATACCGGCAGGCCCAGCGCCGCCAGGGCATCGAGCAGCGCCGCATGCGTCGCTGGCAGCTCCCAACCCTGCACCTCACCCAGACCGTAGGCAAAAAAGGACAGCGGCCGCTGTGCCGCCAGTTTTGGATCCAACTGACGAATGCTGCCGGCGGCACCGTTGCGTGGATTGACCAGGGTCGGCAGACCAGCGGCGCGTTGACGGGCGTTGTAGCGCTCGAAATCCGGACGGCTCATATAGGCTTCGCCGCGCACCTCCAGCACGGCAGGCGCCGGACCGCGCAGGCGCAAGGGCACAGCATGGATGGTACGGATATTTTGGGTGACATCCTCACCGGTCTCGCCATCGCCGCGCGTCGCCGCCTGCACCAGCAGGCCATGCTCATAGCGCAGGTTAATAGCCAGACCGTCGAACTTCAGCTCGCAGAGGTACTCGACCGCTGGTGCATCCGCATCCAGGCCCAGATCACGACGCACCTGGATATCAAAAGATTGCGCCCCCTGCGGACGGGTATCGGTCTCGGTATGGATCGACAGCATCGGTGCACGATGACGCACCGGCATGAAGCCATCCAGTGGCCGGCCGCCAACCCGCTGCGTCGGCGAATCCGCCGTCAGCAGTTCGGGATGCGCGGCCTCCAGCGCCTGCAGTTCCCGAAACAGCCGGTCATATTCGGCATCGGGAATGGTCGGCGCATCCAGGACATAGTAGTGGTAACTGTGGGTGTTGAGCTGCTCACGCAAGCAGCTTGCCCGATCCTGCACCGCACTGGACACCACCATACCCCGGTCATCCTCAGCAGGACTGCGCCTGACGCCGCTGGCTCAGGTCAGCGACCTTGCTGCGCAACTGCAGCAGCGCCTGATTAGTCATGCGGCTGCGGCGTTCATCGCAGATCGAGCCGCCCAGTTCGCGCGCCAGTTGATCTGCCGCCAGCACCATCAGATCCAGGGCCTGCATATCCTCCAGCGGCCCGGGCAGATTCATGAACAGCAGCAGACCCGGCGTGCGCAGCTGGCTCAGCGTATCCACATCGAAGGCACCGGGTTTGCGCAGATGCGCCATGGCAAACACCAGATCGCGCCCGGCTGCGCCCTCATCCGTGCGGCGTTCGAACAGACCACTGGCCGCATCCAGGCGCAGGTGGGCAGCGGCAGCAACCGTCTGGATGCGCATGCCGGTAAACAACTGGCCCGGTGGCGCCACCACGGTCAAGGCCACGGTCATCCTGAGCGTGTCTGGCATGGCCGGTTTGACCGGTGTAGCCGGCGCAGCCGTTTCAGGCGCCGCGGGCACTGTCAGCGGCGGATCAGCGACCGGCGTCACTTCAACCGGCGAAGCGTTCAGCACTTCCGCGTCCGGGTCGGCACTGCCGCGCTCGATCGGGTGAATTTCCACGTCCACCAGCACCTTGTCGGCCAGATGATGATCCGGCGTGATCCGACCCAGATGGCCGAAATTGTGCACCTTCTCCGCCTCCGGCGCACCGTCGGGATCTTCGCCAAACACCGGCTCATTGCCGAGCGAAGGCTGCCGCCGGCGCTGACGAAGCTCATCCTTCAAGCGCGCGCGGATACCCCAGAGATAAATCAGAACGACGATGACGGCCCCTACACCAGCCACCAGCCACTGCAATTGTGTTTTATCCAGTTCCATGAATCACAAGCCCCGGATTGCGTCTGTCGCAATCAGATTTCACCGCAATAAGCACCGAGAATGGCAAACCCCAGCCGACTGCTCGGCAGTGGCGGGGGTTTGGTTATTAATGACGTTATATACTAAAAGTCCGGGGTTTTCACAAAGGTAGCACGGCTGATATTCAGCCCACGCCGGCCAGTTGCGCCGCCGCGTCGACATCGACTGCCACCAGCCGGGACACACCCGGTTCCTGCATGGTCACGCCAATCAGGTGCTGGGCGATTTCCATGGTTGCCTTGTTGTGGGTGATGAAGATGAACTGCACCCGCGTCGACATATCGCGTACCAGCGCGCTACAACGGCCGACATTGGCCTCATCCAGCGGTGCATCCACCTCGTCGAGCAGGCAAAACGGCGCCGGATTGAGCTGAAAAATCGCGAATACCAGAGCCACTGCAGTCAGCGCCTTCTCGCCACCCGACAGCAGGGTGATCGAGCCGATACGCTTGCCGGGCGGCTTGGCCATGATCGTGACCCCGGCCTCCAGCATATCCTCCTGGGTCAGCTCCAGATGCGCCTGACCGCCGCCGAAGAGTCGTGGAAACAGTTCCTGCAGGCCAGCATTGACCTGCTCAAAGGTTTCGCGAAAGCGGGCGCGGGTCTCACGATCCATCTTGCGCATCGCATTCTCCAGAGTGGCCAGCGCTTCCAGCAGATCGGCATCCTGGGCATCGAGATACTGCTTGCGCTCCGACAACTGGGCGAATTCCTCGATAGCGGCCAGGTTGATCGGTCCGAGCCGCTGAATGCGCCGCTCCAGTTGCTCCAGGCGCACCAGCCAGGTGCCCTCCTCCGCCACGGCTGGCAGCGTCGGCACCAGCGCCTCGGGCGTGGTATCCAGGGCCTGCAACTGCTCACACAGATGCTGCTCGCGTACCCGGGCCTCGCCCAGCGCCAGCCGCTGCGCTTCGATCCGCTGGCGCTGCGCGTCGATCTCGCGCTCGCTGCGGCTGCGTTCCTGCTCCAGCGCCTGCAGACTGGCATCGCGGCTGGCCAGATCCTGGCGGGCTTCCTGCAAAGCGCGCTCGGCGGCGAGGCGCGTTTCCAGCCATTCGCCCAGATCAGCCTCGGCATTGACCAGGATGTCATCGCTCACCGTGCCCGGCTCGGTGTCCAGCCGCTGCTGCCGCTCGCGCAACTGGCGCTGCTGCGCGTCCAGCCGTTCCAGCGCCGCATCGGTCGCCGTCCATTGCAGGCGCAGCGCCTCCAGCGCCGCCTGACCACGCGCTACCGCCTGCCGGGCGGTGTCGGCCACGGCCCGGCACTGGCGCAACTGCTGCTGACGCTGCTCGCGGGCGCTGCCCAGGGCCACCTGTTCGTTGCGGCCACTCTCCAGCTCCAGCAACACCTCTTCCAGACGCAGCCGCACCTGCTGCAACTGCTCCTGATCGCTCGCGTTCTGCTCATCGAGTTCGGCGCACTCCTCGGCCAGCGCTGCGCGGCGCGTGCAGGCGGTTTCGGTGCGGGACTGCGCCGCCTGCAAGCGACCCTGCGCCTGGGCATGATCGCGATGCCCCTGATTCACCTGCTGCTGCGCCTCGCGGCGCGCCTGCTCCAGGCTGTGCAGCTGCGCGCTCAGCGCCTCCATCTCCACAC
>Ga0116181_1003733_pt1 | contig 11724 bp, 14 predicted proteins | sample AD_UKC075_MetaG_FD_89752 | JGI IMG/M metagenome (GOLD analysis project Ga0116181, IMG submission 89752) | Active sludge microbial communities of municipal wastewater-treating anaerobic digesters from USA - AD_UKC075_MetaG | ecosystem: Engineered > Bioreactor > Anaerobic > Digestate | place: USA...
GCCTCTGGTATATGTACCACTACCAGAGACAACAGCTAGCCACCCATCAGATGATTGGCTTGGTACTATTTTTATACTGCCTGATCTAGTAGTACCAAGCTCAACCAGATTACAATCAATGGGAGCATGAAATGGGATGTATGCTTCTTGTCTGCCTCTCCCTCTTTCGCCTAAAACCACCACAAGCATCTCACCCCATTCAAACTTCCTCTTCTCTGGAGTAAAATATCTTTTCATACTTTTCTCCTCCTTCTTTAATGATAAATAATATGATCTAATACTAATTTAAATAATTATACTCTAGTATATATCCCATTGGGAATTGGATATTTAATCCCCATTGGGTATATACTAGAGTATAATTTATTTTTTAAATGTTATCAACCTCCACTCCATCGTTATCATCTAAGGGAAAGGTTATAAACTGCGGTACAAACCTTCCCGTTCCTTTTTCTTTCCTCAATCCATTTACTCTCAAGAAATTATACCAGCCTTTGTTAATTTGATTGAGAGCCTCTTTTGGCAAGGCCCCCTCAACATCACCAAAGGCTTGTTTTAATTGGAGAGCAATGAGGCATGCCTCTTGCCTCCAATCATCAATTAAGTTGTGGCCAACTATTATTGGCCACAACTGATGATAATATTTCTCCCACATTTTTATCACTAAACCAGCATATTGCACAGGCAAATGCCTCATATCAATCCCTCCTTGTTAAATTGTTTAAAATATATATGGCCATGAGCTTTCAAGCTCATGGCCCTCTCTTTTATTTTATAATATTTGACAACGATCAAGTGTATCCTGATATTCTAACCATTTCCAAATTAATATTCCTCAAACATTAAATGGAACTGTAGTTACTAATAATTTTAAATATTTTTGGTTATTCCCATCAATAATACAAAACACTTTAGCTAGTAGTTCTGCTTTACTAGCAACTTTTTCATATTTTTTGCTAGTAAATAGCATAAAGTGTTTTGCTACAGCTGAAGAGGAACGTGGATTCTCAAGGCAGAAATACTCCCTCTCTTTCTCCTTTCCATCCACGTACACCAACTCTTTCATTTTCCTCACATCCCAAATATATCTACAGATATCATCTGTAGATAGCTTGGGTGTATGAAATCGATATCGCCCAACACAGATGGCATTAGTAGTATCATTATTTAAACTAATACCATCCATGACATAAATGTATCCATTTTTTGTTTCTTTCCATACCCTCAATGGAAAATTATGGAAAGAAACGTCATTCCATATCTTCAATAATTCTCTCCTAGCCATTATTTTACCTCCCTAAAATATAATAATTTATTAAGGATACAATAAATAATGTACCAGAAACACAACAAGCCAGATACTTACACTATGTGAGAGATATCTTCAAAATATATCCCACATAGTGTAAGTATCTGGCTTTTATTTAAACAAATGTTTGAAGAATTAATCAGTATAAGCTGTAAGTTTTTCGTGGTTATGAAGTGCATATACTAATGCACTTAATTTTGCAAACTGTTCTTCTTTAATGTCAAGTTGGAGTTCCATCCTGAACTCCAACTCCTTAATAACTTCTTCCCAGTCAATCTTACAGACGATGTCTAAAACATCATCTGTAGGACTAGAAAGAATATAAGTACAAGTACTAGAAGTAGAATCTTTAACATATCCACCTCGTGCGTCGACTCCTACTTCATAATCGTCGACGTTTAAAGGCATTTGGGAAGGAGATAAGTTTTCAACCAGAAAAGAATTAAGATCAATTAAACAAGATCTTATATTCTCTTCCATATTTTTAATCCTAAAGCGTAAATCATTCAATTTCTCGATATTCATTTTTATTCCTCCCTTTAAGGTATTTTATATTTAAAGATGAAGACGGAACCCAATTACCATCATCATCTTTAATCCAAAAAAATTGGTGCCTAGCATCTGAAGATCTTATTAGATCAACAGACACTAGGCACCAATTGCCATTACTATCTTTGTACCACATTTCACAACCCCCCAATTTTTTTATTGAGAGATTATGAAAGTGATACAATAATAGTTATTCTTTCAATATAATAATATATATGAGAATTTACACATTATATTTACTTTTTATCATATTTACCCAGTATATTATCTCATTGATAGTAGGCATTGATTTAATTCCACATGCTTTTTTAATATTGGTATCATATATTAATTGTAATATTTGTATTGGAGTATATTTAACAATATCTTTCTCATTTTTAATACCAGCAAGTTGCAAAATATGCCAATATGGTTCTCTTATTATTGTTTTTGGTTGAGCAGATTGTTTTGCATCTTTTTTACTAGCAGTAGTTTTAATTTCTTTTACAGGTTCTTCCTTTTTTTCCATTAATTGTTCTGGTTCTTCTTTTAGTTTTTTATCAGTAGTATTGGAAAGTAATAAATTGGCTCTATTGATCCATTTTTGTATTGTAGGAATACTAATTCCTGTTTTAGTGCTCAGTTCTTCAATGTGGGCTTTACTATCACAAACAGCAAGTAAATCTTCAACTGTAAGAATATTATATTTGCGTAATATTTCCCTTTTCCTATCACCAATACCTTTAATTTCAGATATATCTATAGACATTAATAATAACCTCCTCTTATCTATTATAAATGTGTCTCATTACTAGCACTGGCTGAATTTAAATATATATTGTTAGCAGCTTGTATATAAATATCCCCAGATGCTGTAAATCTTATATAACTTCCTGACGCATGTTTTATCTTCATCTCTTTATTTGCTGAATCTAATAAGATAAATTGTCCTGATTGATCTTTCATTATAACATATTCTTGACCTGCCTTCTCCCATATTTCAATGTAAGCTGAGTCAGATGGTAATCTGGGGTCATTTGTTTTATTACGTTTACCTCTCTTTTTATATTTACCACGTATTATTATACCTTCATCATCAGGATCATCAGATATAAGAATCTGTCTACCTTTAGGTGTCTTTATAATCGTCCACTTATTCCAGTATTCAGATCCATATGTATTTTCCACTGGAATAGATGCTGGATTATCTACCAAATTAAGTCCTGCAATATATTTGGGTCTATTAAAATCACCTTCATCAAATCTAACTAGCACATAACTCCCCTTAGGTGGTATTAAACATGATCCACAATCATCTATACCAATCTCCTGTGATTCTGAATTGCCTGTAAAGAAATTGTTTTCAGGCATAGCCCATATACCTTGTGATTCATCTACTGAATCCATCATTAACGCAGGTATCCATACTTTAATTCTACCTTGTTTCTTTGGATCTTTTACACTTACTACTTTAGCAGAATATAAATTGGTTGCTTTAATTTCTTTTTTAAAGTCTTGAGCATTACTTGCTGCTATTTTGTCAAAATATTCTCTAGTTGGCAATATTGATCATCCCCAATTATCTTATACTATACTATTCCTGAAAATATATCATCTATAGTAGCCTGATCATAATTAACATATTGATTATTATTGTAATTCTCTACTATCATATCTTCATATACTTTATCCTTATTAGATTTCATTATTTCGAGAAGCCACATATTGATATCATTAATATCTTTAGGTATATCTAATTGAAACACGCCTTTAGAGAAGAAGTTATTACCATCAAAACGTTCTGCTATTTTACCAGCAAGGACTGACTGGGAATACATATTTATTTTTATTTTACCATCTTGGGAATAATCCCACAATGCTATTAAGATTACTTCTGTCTCATATTTGGTCAATATCTTATCTACAATCATATCATTGATATTATAATGTGACCTACATATAACAATTCCATCATCATATGTTAGAAAATTATTACAATATTGTTCTACTATTAACTCTTTCTCTTTTATACTACGTGATACAAGATGTTGTTCATGTTTATTTAATGTCAAGTCTGGATTGATTATAAATCTATAAATGAACTGATCATTGCCTAAAACATTATATAGCTCTTTAATATCTTGACTTGTTTCATTATATATAAATCCACAATTATCAGCCATATTACAAATTGGAAGTACTACCTTTCTAATGTTATCATCTATTTTATCAGTTTTAGATAGATATTCGTATAACAATCTAGTATTAGATTTATCACCATATATGAAATTACTAAACCCATCAAAAAACTCTTTACTTGTTTTAGTATTATTAATAATAACTACATTATCTGGAATTGGAACACTTATATGAGAATATCCTATTAGTATATCAGGCTCAGCTGATACAAGGAATATATTTATATTTCTTGGAGAAACTGTATAGAAATCCATCTTACTTGTAATATGATAGTATATAACCTGAGAGAAAGCACAATCAACACCATAATTAGTTATCAACATTTGGATTTATCTCTCCTTTTAATAATATGATGATATATGATTATTTAATAAGTTCTAGATCACTAACTGCAGTCCAAGGTACCATAGCCCAAACAAGAGTACTTGGACCATCTTTTATTTCTTTTGTAGTATAATGACCATTATCAATGGCATCTATTATATCCTTTATCTTAGCTACTGCTATATGAGAAATCCTTTCATTGATTTTAAAGCGTTCCATATTCTTCTTAAGATGACGTTCTATATCTTCTACTTTCCAATCTTTTGCAAGATACCATTCAATTAAACGTCTCAAATCTTCTTGTACAATAGATTGAATAAAATAGGTTGGTATAATGAGAAACTCTTTCTGAAATTGCTTTGAATTCTCTATATATCTTTTCCATTTTTCATATTCTGCTTCATATGTACTACGATGTAATTTAATCTGAAAATAATACTTTGGAGTACTAGTATAAAAACATATTCTATTGGATGTTGCAAATGTAGTCAATTTAGCACGTTCATTCTTTGCAAAGTGAAAATGATCAATACCATAAATAATATCAAATTTAGAAAATATATTATCCTGAGTATCCATATCTTCCAAGCTAAAGACAGCTGTTTTAAAATGATTGGAGACATAATCACGTATAATCACTTTATCAATGATTCTGCTAACATTCTTTCTACGTGTTCTGTCCTGTATGTAGGAATTGGAAACCATTATTACAATTACCTCCATAGATAATTATAATTTCAAATACTAAAGAATAGTTTATTAGGTTAATATGTAATATATACTATTTTAATTATAGCATTGTGAGTTTCTAATGTCAATCCTCAAAGAATACTCCCTTTTCATACTGCTGCTTTATGATATCCTTGAAAAAGGAAAACTTATCTTCAGGTTGCATCTCATTCTCTATCCATTTCTGGAAATTCAAATCTGCTCTAGCCATCTTTGGAGCAGCAGATTCTGATGGAGCATACTCTAAATTTATAGGAACATTATCTCTCTTAATAAGTGCATTAACTTTCTTGCACATAAAATCACCTATTTTAGTAGCAGCAACAATACCATCTTCAGAAAGTAATCCCTTTGAATAACCCATATTCATAAGAGATTCATGTCCACCACATATGGATATAACATTAAAATAAGAATCTAGAGATTGGTTATAAAAGAAAAAGTAAGGATATAGTTCTTTATGCGCTTCTATAAAACATCTCTTAGCCTGTGCTAATTCTTCAGCTTTCTCCATAAGATCATCTAAAATAGTGAAATATATATCCCAATCACCTTGAGCTATATATCCAATTCTATTTAGATTAATATTAAATACACCAACACCACCCACACCAGAACCACTTCTAAATATACCACTATTTATCTTTAATATATCCTCTAAAGAGACTTGAAATCTACAACAAAATGATTTCTGCATCTCCATATTTCTAGCTTTAATATATTTATTTAATTGTTTATATTTGCTATCTTCAAGAAATGGTTTGGTTCTATAATTTTCAAAATATACTCCACCCCATTTGTCCATTTCTTCAAGTAGCATATTAAATATTTCATTATCAAAATCAAAATTATCAGTTATATTAACTGTAATCAAAGGAAAACTGAATGGTTTTCCACTATTATCTCCTTTTGCAAAAGTCTCTATAAACGCTTTATTCACTTCATCATAATATTTTGCAGGTACATCTGAATACTTATAATCTCTATCAAGTTTAATCTCTGTATTTCCTGAATGTATAACAGTATTTTTAATTAAATGGTTTCCACCAAATACAATAAATTCATCCTTTAATGCAGCATCTGGTCCTCCAAATGCCATTGTGATATTAGAAAAGGAACTATTACCAGCTCTAAAAGGAACATTAATTTCAAATATAAAATGCTGCCATGCATTAATTAGATCTTGATAATCAACATTTCTGTTTAATAACTCTCTTTCAACAAACAGATAGGCTGCCACTACTGTTGTAATATCATTTATAGCACATGCACCATGTATTTCTTGAGAAATTAATGCAATAAAATTACTGCACTGACCTAAAAGACTATGTACATGTTTGGGAGGGGCTGTCTTTAATCCATTTACAGCAGTGGAATTAAGTCCTTTCATAGCTATATCTTCAGCAGAATATCCAGAACAATATGGACCTAATATGCTCAAATTATGTATATATAACCATCCTTCTTCATGCAATTTACTGGCATATGATGGGTACACCTTTTCAAACCAATATTCTTTACTTGCTTCACCATATAATGTTGAATTAAGCGCAGGTAAAGAATAAACCAAATTACTATTATGCCTGGAAATGTCATCCCTATTAAGATATTTGTCAACTATTTCAGTATACTTTGACATGATAATTATATCCTCCTTAAATAATTTTATTATTATACATTGTTAAATGTATAATATGTGTTCACAAAATGTGGAGACGTAAAATTATCCTTCATATATGTAGTTATACAAGATAAAAGCTCATTTGACAATATGGGATATCTAACTGTCCTAAATAAACTAAAAGGCATACCATCAACCATTTTCATAGTCTTAAGTATAGCACTCTTATCAATATCTTTTGTACCAGTTATCTTTTGCAAAATATTATCATGATCTTCTAACCAATATGGAAACTTGACGTCTACAGCAAACCCATCTACTAATCCTTCTTCTTTTACCTGTTTCACTAATTCAGGAGAAGTACCATTGGTATCTAATCTAATTGGTTTCTCTATATTCTGCCTAAGATATCTCAGAGCATCTATAAATTCATCACCTTGAATAAGTGGTTCTCCACCAGTAATAATTAATAATTCAACAAGTGGGTTCTTAGCAGCTTTAATTATATCTTCCATTGTATATGATACCAGATCTTTGCCTTTTAATAAATACTTCATATTATGGCAACCCCAGCAATTCCAATTACAGAATCTGGTATAAACAACAGCAGAAATTGTCTCAGGATGATCAACTAAAGAACATTGTAAATTAAAAAACATTGGTTCACGCATGTAACATTACCTCCCAATAAAAGTTATTCTACTATTATAGAATTAGTCTTTAACCGAATGTTATTAACTTTTTTTACTAAGTTTTCTATATCATGATCTTCTGGAAACATCTTATAAAGAATTAAAACTAAATTACTAAGATTATTATCAACATCAATCCAAATTGATAATGACTCTAGTTCATCTTTAATGCTAGCATGTATTAATTCACGTGATGATGTATTACTTTGTATATACTTAGATAACTTAATTATGTGTTTACTAATAAAATATAGTAATTGTTTATCTGGTACATCAATAAATTCTGCTTTTTTAAGTATATTTACTAATGAATAAAGAATGGGTGTAGAGGTCTTTGCTGATGCCATTATGCGTAATAGTATATCTGGATATATTTCATCTTCAATTAGTATAGATATAGCTTTAATCAGATACAAATTGCATTCACCCATTCTTTCTTTTCATACGCTCCTTTATTATAACTTATTTCTGTCTACCCAATCAACACGTCTAGCATCTTGCCAATAGTTTTCATCACCATTTATCATATTATTCTCTATGCGTATATGTCCTGATATGATTGGTCTTACATATCCAATTATCCTAGCATATATCATCATATGATCAGCATCCTTGCAATTAGGACATACATAATGTTCTCCTACAAACTTAGAATGACAGCTATTACATACACTCAATACTGGTGACAATGTAATATAATTAATTGGCATATTGAATAACTTATCAATTATATCCTTTTTTAATTTTTCAGACACTTTAGCTCCAAGAAAGACATGTTCTATAGAGTTTCCACACCAAACAGGGATACCACATTCTCTTTTAACATACAAAACATGATTAGGAACTTCAACACAATATACTTTTCCTTTATATGGTACTCGTTCTATACTCTGTACTTTTAAAGACGCATGCTCTGTTTCTGCAGTTGGAATAAATATATGTTCCCCTTTTTGAAACATTTCTTCTACCATTGATGCTTGTACAATTCTATATTTTCCATTTTTATCTATTATTACCATATTATGATCTTTTGTAACCATTATATCCAATACAGTACTTTTAAAATGAATTAATTCTTCATCAATATCGAAATCAAATTTCTTTATAGCATGTTGTAACTGAATCCTATTACTCTCAATATTAAAAGTGTAAAAACGATCTTCATCAATATCTACATCTTTGAAATACTTCCATCCATTATCTGTTCTGACTTTTGTTTTGTCATCATAACAACCACCACTACTGAAAGGTTGTGTATATGCTGATATCTCACTTCTATATATCAAATCAGCATCAGTTGGTGGTTGTAAACCAGAAGTCATATAAATATTATTACTCTCAATATCACCCTGTACAAAACATCTTTTTACTTTCTTCTGTCCATCCATTTTATATAATACCTCCTCGTGCATACTCTATAAACTTATCTATATTATCCAGATCAGCATTAACATATTTAAATCCAAATTGTTTATAATAGCGAAGCCTATACTCTCTCATTTTTTTCAATGGTTCATATTCACTATTAACTATATCTATTACAAACGCCTTTTTATCTGCAGATGTATATCTACTGATTCTCCCTATGCTTTGCATTAAACTGTTCTTATTAGTTATAGGAGTTATATAAATTAAAGTATTCAAACGTGGAACATCCATTCCTTCTTTAAACATTCCATATGTAGCTAGTATACATTGTTTAGAATAATCTTTTTCCTCTACAGAAGAATGTACTATAGATATCTTATGTTTATATTGACATTTATCATATATCATATACAAAAGATCTATCATTGCACTCAATCCTAAAATTTGCAAATCCAATTTTATTAAATCATCTATTGTCTTAGCTATCTGTCGTATATAAACATCCTGTTTCTTAAGAAACTTACAATAGCGTGTTATTATGCTGTTGCCATTAGACCACTCAATATACTTCTTATATCCTTGAGATATATACAATGGTATGTCTACTAGTCCAACATATACAGGAACATTTAACTTACTATCATCAAATATAATTGGACCTATAAACCAACTCAATAATTGTCCTAGCCCATCTGATCTATATGGTGTAGCAGACAATCCATATAACCTTTTAGAGAATATAGTCTTAACACTTGTTGAAAATATTGGAGCAGCTGCTGTTATATGACATTCATCATAAAAGGTAACACCAAAATTAGCCTCATACATACTTTTAATAAAGGCTTTATCTTCGTTTTTAACTCTTCTAAATAGAGTCTGAACAGTAGCAATACAAATAGGTTTATTAAATTCTTGCTTTCTGCCAGATATGATACCAATATCATCAGCAGTGAGAGATGTAAATTGGACTATTCTCTCAACCCACTGATCTATAAGTGCTGTTTTATTGACTACAATTAATGCCTTCTTTTTGATTCTAGATATAGCATCTATAGCAACATATGTTTTTCCAAAACCAACCTTAGCTGCTACTAAACCATGATCATTATTAACTATGGCTTCTATTGCTAATCTTTGAGCTTCACTTTGAGGAGCATAATTTGGTTTAATTTTTAAATCTATATCTTCACCATGTGTAGTTAGATCTGTAGCCTCTTTATCAGTAAAATAATAGCGTGGAACTCTATACATTATAGTACCATTAAATTCTACTTGTTCATAAAACCATAATACATCAGCATCATTAAATAGTACTAACTTTTGAGCATCCACGCTATCTAATTCTGGAGTATAAAACATATCCAAAATAAAATTATCATTTTTGATCATAATTGGATTAACCCCCATTACTTATTTAAATAATTATTTTGTATCTAGTAAACTTGCATTCAATTCATTGATAAATTCTTCTTCTTGTTTAGTAATAACTTTCAAGTGATAATATGTATCAGGTGGTATATATTTATTATTACGTAAATATAAAGGAAATTTGAGTTTATTGACAAGTACTTCAATACTAATATGAACATCTTTATCTTGCATTTGTTTCCACTTTCTTAAAGCACTTAATATAAGGATAAAATCATCAACATCTGTTATGTACTTTCTAGTTATGAACATAGGTTCTCTTAATTCTTCAGTTTCAATATTGCCTGTTTTCTCACCAGCTGCTGAAGAATGAAATATTGGATTGGTAAATATTTTACTACCAATTCTACTGGGAAGCTCATCATCCATGAATGTTACAAAAGCTTCCCATATATTATTTAGTGTTTCCTGAGAAATATCTTTGTCTTTAAAGATTATTGCTATTTTAGCTTTTGTCTGATTAATACTTAACATGACAATATCCCCCACATATATATAATTATTGTTTAATTATTGTCATTTTGTAATAATGCATTTAAATCAGAAACACCATCTTCTTCATCTGCTTCTTCAGAATCATCAAGATCAACAACTGCTGTATCTAGAACTGTAGATTTCAAAAGTTCTTCTTTATAGGTATAATACAATTCATCAAATTTCTGCCTAAATGTCTCATTTGTATTATACATATTAAGGATATCACTTTTTCTAAACTTAACATCAGGATAATTCTCTAAATACTGCCATGCTGTACCTTTTATACCTTTACATTGTCTTATTAGATACTCTCTAGTCCAAAAATCATTATATCCACGTATATAATCTAAAACTATATTAATTTTAATATTTGGTCTAAACAACTTATTCTTTATCAATTTAACTTCTGATATAACACCTGAGAATCCATAAGCATCTATATCTACATCTTCTTTTGGTCTCATATAAATGATCTGAAATGGATGGAATCGCATCACATTTCCACCAGTTATTCTTTTATCACCCAATCCTTTCAAATCTGGAGAGTTAGACGCAAATGGATTCATACTTATCTTATCTCTCAATTGAGATATAACTATAAATGTCATTTTATACTTATTAGCAACATTTACCAGTTTAGGGATAACTAACGATAACATGTTTGACTTTTGTCCAAGTACTTTAGATGGATCGTCGTTTGCTGCTAACTGTTTATTTGTCATGGTAGCAGATTCACTATCCCATACCACAAAGAAAGGATCATTAATATCTTTATATTTTTTATTTTCTCTATATGCAGTGGCTTTAGATATTATCTTGCTAACCTTTTCTACTGTAAGATCTTGGGAAATGAGAATAGTCCTATCAGTATCAACATCAAATTCTTCCAATCTCTTCTTTCCCATAGACTGCTCAGCATCAAGATATAAAGCAAGAGCATTTTTATATCTCTTTTGCAAAGATGATATCATACTTATTGCTAAGCTTGTCTTTCCACCACCAGGAGCACCTGTTATAAGCACCAACTTACCAACAGGTATTCCACCACC
>Ga0116181_1003745_pt1 | contig 11698 bp, 6 predicted proteins | sample AD_UKC075_MetaG_FD_89752 | JGI IMG/M metagenome (GOLD analysis project Ga0116181, IMG submission 89752) | Active sludge microbial communities of municipal wastewater-treating anaerobic digesters from USA - AD_UKC075_MetaG | ecosystem: Engineered > Bioreactor > Anaerobic > Digestate | place: USA...
ATGGGGTACCAGTGGCGGTCGGTCAGCGGCGGGCTGGTCCAGTGGCCGCCCGACGGGTCGGGGTTCAGGTTCAGGCCCACGTTGCCGTACTGCTCCACGCACTTCACCAGCTCGGGGATGCAGGTGGCGGGGTCCACGCCCGGGCTCTGCGGCAGCATCGCCGCCGGCACGAAGTGGTCGGGGAACAGCTGGGCCACGCGGTGGCACAGCTCGTTGCAGATCGCCGCCCAGGTGCTGCTGACCTGGAAGTCGCCGATGTGGTGGGCCATGAAGCTGGCGCGCGGGCTGAAGATCGTCAGGTCGCTGCCGCGCTGCTTCATCAGCTTGAGCTGGTTCTGCTCGATGGTTTCGCGCAGCTCGTCGTCGCTGATCTTCAGGTCCGACGCCTTGGGCATCCGGGTCGGGTCGGCAATGCCGGCGATCTGGGCGTTGCGCCAGGTCTCCAGCGCCTTGGGCGCGGTGGTGTAGTGGCCGTGGATGTCGATGATCATCGCGAGTCTCCTGGCGTTGCGGGTCTGGGGTGAAGGGTTCAGGCCGCGGCCATGCCGTGGCGCTGCTTGGCGGCGGCGGTGGCCGGTGCGGCCAGCCAGGCCAGCAGCGCACGCACGGCGTCGGGCTGGCGGCTGGTGGTGGCCACGGCGCCGCTGAAGATGGTGTTGATCGCGACGGCGGCCGGCAGATCGCCCAGCAGCTGGATGCCGGCCACGCCGACCAGCTCGCTGCGCTGCTGGAAGCCCAGGGCCACCTCGCCGCCGGCCACCAGGCTGCCCACCGGCACGCCGGCGCGGGCCTGCACCAGCTTGGCTTGCACCTGGCCAGCGATGCCCCAGCGCTCGAACAGCGCCAGCAGGGCCGTGCCGCTGGGGCCTGTGGAATAACCGATGGTCGGCGCCGCCAGCACGGCGGCGCGCAAGGCGTCCTCGCTGCCGATGTCCGGCACCGGCGCACCCGCCGGCACGGCGACGGCCACCGCCGAATGCACCAGGTCGACCCGGCTGCCCGGCAGCAGATGACCGGCGGCCAGCAGCTTGTCGATGGCGTCCGACGCCAGCACCACCACGTCGACCGCCTCGCCGGCGGCCACGCGCCTGGCGGCATCGACACCGCCGATCGAGGTCACCGCCACCGGCATGCCGCCCTGCGCCTGCCAGGCGGCCAGCAATTCAGCCAGCAGGGCCCGCGTGGCCATCGAGGACAGGCCCAGCAGCGTTTCGGCGGTGGCAGCGGTCATGGCTTGACGGGGGGATGGTGGCGCGACGGCGGATTCTGGCCGTGCACTTCCCGCCCTTCCAGGCATGACTCAGGATAGCTGCTATGCCATTTCGGCATGTTGCCCGGGTGGGCGCAGGCTCAGCCGGGCTGGGAGCGGGCCGCTGCCCCCTGCGGCAGGGCCCGCACCAGGTCGGTCAGCAAGGCCGTGGTCTGCCGCACCAGCGGGCTGGGCCGCTGCCGCGCCGACACCGCCAGGCACAGCATGCTGTGCAGGGCCGGCCGGGCCAGCGGCCGCACGCGCAGCGCATCGGCCCGGCCCGAGGCCGCCACCGCGCTGGCGTGCAGCACCGCGTGGCCGTAGCCGGCGCACACCAGGTCGATGATCGCGGCGATGCTGCTGACTTCCCAGGCGATGTCCAGCTTCAAACCCGCCAGCAGGGCGCGGGTCTCCAGCAGCTTGCGGATCGCGTGGCCGCGCTCGGGCACGATCAGCGGGTGGTTCGGCAGGTCGGCCAGCGGCAGTGCCGCGCCAGCAGGCTCATCCCCCAGCGGCGAGACCAGGCACAGCGCCTCCTCGATCACCGGGGTGATCTCCAGCGCCGGCTGGGCCTCGGGGTTGTAGAGCAGGCCCACATCGACCCGGCCGGTGGCGATCCACTCGCTGACATGGCTGGACAGGCCCTCGACGATGGCCAGCTGCGCCTGCGGGCAGCGGCGGCGGAAGCCGTCGATCAGCGGCAGGGTCAGCTGCCGGCCCACGCTGGGCGGCAGGCCCACGGTGATGCGGCCCAGCGGCTCGTCGCGCCTGCCGCCCACGTCGGCCTCGGCCTGGGCCAGGGCCTGCATCAGGTTGCGGCCGTGCTCGTACAGCCGCTGGCCGGCCTCGGTCAGCACCACGCCGCGGCCGTTGCGCAGCAGCAGGGTGGTGCGCAGGTCGGTCTCCAGCGCCCGCACCTGGCGGCTGAGCGCCGGCTGGGCGATGTCCAGCACCAGGGCAGCCTTGCTGAAGCTGCCCAGTTCGGCCACATGCACGAAGGATTCGAGTTGCTTGAAGTTCATGGTGGCGCAGGCCTGGCCGGGGGATTGTCCGGCAGCGGACGGCAGCGCCCGGCAGCGGCGTCGATACTGGCCCGCTTCCCCCTGCCACCCTCCCGCCATGCACTACCCCACCTCCGCCCGCGCGCCCGGCCTGGCGCATGACCCGTTCAAGGCCCTGGCCGTGCCGCGGCCCATCGGCTGGATCGCCAGCGTCGACGCCCACGGCGTGCCCAACCTCGCGCCCTACAGCTTCTTCAACGCCATCAGCGACCGCCCGCCGATGGTGATGTTCAGCTCCGGCGGCACCAAGGACTCGCTGCGCAACATCCTGGCCACCGGCGAGTTCACCTGCTCCATCGCCAGCCAGGCGCTGACCGATGCGATGAACCTCAGCTCGGCCCCGGTGGCGCCGGGTGTCGACGAGTTCAAGCTCGCCGGGCTGGACGCCGCGCCGTCGCTGCTGGTCAAGCCGCCACGCGTGGCCCAGGCGCCGGCCGCTTTCGAATGCAAGTTGTGGAAGACCATCGAACTGCCCGTGCCCGCGGGCAAGTCCGGCGTGGGCTACACCATGGTCATCGGCGAGGTGGTCGCGGTCTACATCGACGACCAGTACATCCACGACGGCATCGTCGACACCGGGGCGATGCGTCCGCTGGCGCGGCTGGGCTACATGGACTACGCCGTGGTCTCGCCCGAGTCGATGTTCACGCTCAACCGCCCCACCGCCAGCGCCGACGGCCAGCGCGCCGAGGTGCAGCCGGGGCCCTGGGACGGCGTCTACCGCTGATCCTGCCCCGCGCCGCCCTCCCGATGCGCCGCCTGCACCGCCACCTCCTGGCCCACCGGCGGCTGGCCACGGCGGCGGCCCTGGGTGCGGCGGTAGCGCTGGCGCTGCCCGCCGACTGGGGTGGCGTGCAGCGGGCGCTGGCCGGCTGGAACGTGGCGGTGTGGCTGTACCTGGCCCTGGCCGGCTGGATGATGGCCCGCGCCGGCCACGGCCACCTGCGCCAGGTGGTCGAACAACAGGCCGACAGCGCGGCCACGGTGCTGGCCCTGGTGATCGCCGCCTGCCTGGTCAGCCTGGTGGGCACGGTGGTCGAACTCGGCGCCGCCAAGGCCCTGCACGGTGCCCACGCCTGGTCGCATGTGCTGCTGGCCGCCGCCACGGTCATCGGCGCCTGGCTGCTGCTGGCCACGGTGTTCTCGCTCAGCTATGCCAGCCACTTCTACCGGCCCGGTAATGGCGGCTCGGGTGGCGGCCTGCAGTTTCCCGGCGCCGACGAGCGCTTCCAGCCGGGCTATGCCGACTTCCTGTACGTCGCGGTCACCATCGCAGCCACGGCGCAGACCTCCGACGTGGCCATCACCACGCCGGCCATGCGCCGCCTGGCGCTCGGCCAGTCGCTGCTGTCCTTCGCCTTCAACATCGCGGTGCTGGCGCTGGCGATCAACCTGGCGGCCAGCCTGTTCTAGCAGCCGGGCTGCGCGTCTCAACAAGCGTGGGGTTGCATGTGGCGCCGCCTTGGGCACCATGCGTCCGGCAGACCGGAGACCACCATGCCCGACGACGACAACGCCAGCCGCAGCGCCTTCGACCACTGGTGCGCCGACCACCTGGCGGACGCCTCCACGCTGGCGCGCAGCACGCGCGGGGGCGCCGGGGTGGCCAGCTTCTCCGCGCAGGAGTTCTTTGCCGCCGACCTGCTCAGCGTGCACTTCGCCGACGGCTCGGTGCTGCACACCACACCGCAGCAATGGCTGGCCCAGGTCGGCAGCCAGGACGACGCGCCTGCCGCGCGCCGCGGCGGCCCCGATGCAGACGACGCCGACGCCGGCAACCGCGTGCTGCTGCCGTTCGACTTGCCGTCGCACAGCGCACCGGCCGGCGGCACGCGCGCTGCGCGCCCCCGCGGCGAGGCCATCGACCGCTACGCCCTGGCCCGGCTGACCGAGCCGAGCACGCTGGACAACGTCTACCAGGTGGGTGCCTGGCTGGCCGACAAGGCCGACCGCTGGTTCGGCAGCAGGAAGGCGCCGGCGGCAGGCATGCTGGCGGGCAAGCTGTGCCGGGCCTTCGAGTCGTCGGTGCTGCACACGCGGCTGGGCGAGCGCGACGGCCTGCTGTTGCGCTGGGATGGCGATGCACGCCTGTGGGTGCCGCAGACGGGCGCCGTGCCGGGCGCGCAGCCGGTGGTGCTGTTCCTGCACGGCACGGCCTCCAGCACGCTGGGCAGTTTCGGCAAGCTGCACGGCGACGCGCCCCCGGGCAGCGCCCTGCCCAACGACTTTGCCGCGCTGGCGCGGGACAACGTGCTGCTCGCCTGGGAGCACCGCAGCCTCACCTGCAGCCCCCTGGCCAATGCCCAGGCGCTGGCCCAGGCGCTGGCCCAGGCGCTGCCGGCGCCCACGGCGCGGCTGCTGCACCTGGTGTCGCACTCGCGCGGCGGCATGGTCGGTGACCTGCTGTGCGTGGGCCTGCAACCGGCCGGGCAGCAGTCGGTGTTCCGCGATCTGCTGCAGGATTTCTACCGCGATGAGGACAACCACCCCGACCTGCCGATGGTGCGGCAGACGCAGGACGGCGCCGCGCCCACGCTGTGGCCCGCCCTGCTGGGCGTGGCCCACCTGAAGCCCGGCACCTTCGTCCGGGTGGCCTGCCCGGCACGCGGCACGCTGCTGGCCGACCGGCGCACCGACCTGTTCCTGAGCCTGCTGCTGCGCAGCGCCGGCCTGGCCTTCGGCACCAACGGCAACCCGCTCTATGAACGCCTGAACGGCCTGGTCCGCGGCCTGGTGGCGGCGCGTGCGGAGGCACGGGCCATCCCCGGGCTGGAGGCGATGGTGCCCGGCTCGCCGCTGACCCTGGCGCTGAATGCGCAGGCCCGCCCGGCCGACTACACCCAGGCCCTGCCGCCGCTGCCCGGCAGCCTGCGGGTGATCGCCGGCGACAGCGCCGCGGCAGGTCTGGGTGGCATCTTCACCGCCACCGCCGACGTGTTCTACGGCCTGCACGACCATGACTTCGTCGTGCACACGCACTCAATGTTCGGCGGCTTCGTGCGCGCCGACGCCAAGAGTCTGCGGCTGGAAGACCGCAGCGTGCAGCACCTGGGCTACTTCAAGCCCGACGCCCTGGCGCGTGGCCCCCTGTTCGCCACGCTGGCCGGCCAGGACGATGCCTTCCGCGACATGGCGGCCGACGAGGCCGTCACCCGTGGCCTGCTGCAGGCGCTGAAGCCCGACCCGCTGTGCCGCTGGAAGCGCACGAAGTGGGAAAGCGAGATGCGCGAGCCCACCCGTGCCGCGCAGGCCATCGTGGTGGTGTTGCCCGGCATCATGGGCAGCGAGCTGTCCACCGACGACGACCGCGACGTGTGGCTGTCGCCAGGGGCCCTGCTGTCGGGGCGGATGGGGCAGCTCAACCCCGGCCTGGACAACCACCTGAAGGCCCCTGCCCTGGTGCCCGTGGCCTACGAACGCCTGCTGGACGCCGCGCGGCGCCGCTACCGCGTGCTGCCCTGGCCCTACGACTGGCGCGCCTCGATCACCGACACCGCACAGCGCCTGCGCGCCGACATCGACAAGCTGCTGAAGCAGCATCCTGGCGTGCCGGTGCACCTGCTGGCGCACTCGATGGGCGGCCTGGTGGCGCGCACCGCCTTGTTCGGCGCCGACCTGGGTGAACCGGTCGGCCCGGCGTCTGACCAGTACGGCAGCCGCTACCCGTTGTGGGCGCAACTGCGCCGGCGCGGCAGCCGCCTGCTGATGCTGGGCACGCCCAACGCGGGCTCCTATGCGCCGGTGCAGCTGCTGGTGCAGCAGCACCAGCTCAGCCACCTGCTGGCCAGCGCTGCCCGGCGCGTGTCGCCCGAAGACCTGGCGCGCTGGGGCGGCCAGTTCGCGGGGCTGATGCAGATGCTGCCGCGCCAGGCCGATCCGGTCTATGGCGACCTCTGCGAGATCAACACCTGGGCTGCGGTGCGGGCCGACGACAGCCTGGCCCAGTTGCCGGCGCTGGCCACGCTGCGCCAGGCGGCCGAGTTCCGCCGCTGGCGCGATGCGTAGTTCGACCTGCTGCAGGACGAGCCCCAGGCCTTGTACGTGGCCGGCAGCGGCGCCACGCCCAGCGCGCTGGCCAAGCCCCGCACCGCCGGCCTGGCGGTGGGCGAAGGTGCCGCCGGCCCGGCCGCCAGCGGCGTGCGCTTCAAGCTCTCGGCCCGGGGCGACGGCGTGGTGCCCTGGCTGTCGCGCCTGAAGCCCGAGCGCACCTGGTACGCCGACTGCGAGCACGGCGACCTGGCCGACCACACCGACGCCTTCCGAGCCTACTTCGAGCTGCTGGACTCCGGCCGCACCAAGGCGCTGCCGCAGTCCGAACCGGCCACCGGCGCCGCCACCCGTGCCGCCGCCCACGACGCGGCGGCCCTGCCCGACACCCTGGTGGTGCAGCCCCTGCCCAGCCTGCCGGCCGACTTCGGCAGCTACGTGCTGGGCGTCAACCGCCAGATGCCGCGGCCGGTGGCGGCCCTGCCCATCGATGTGCGCATCGTCCATGGCGGGCTGGACTACGCGCGCTTTCCGCTGATCGTGGGCCACTACCAGAACGACGGCGTCTTCGGCGGCACCAAGCGCGTGGACGAGAAGCTGGGCGGGCAGCTCAGCCGCATGGTCGACCTGAAGCTCTTCACCGGCGCCGAGCGCACCTCGGTCTACCTGCGCCCGCCCACCGACGATGCGCTGCCGCCGGCCTACCCCGGCGCCATCGTGGTCGGGCTGGGCACGGTGGGCGAGCTGTCGCCGGGCTCGCTGGCGGCCAGCGTCACCCGGGCCGTGCTGCGCCATGCCTTCGACCACCTGCACCGCGACCCCTGGGTGAACGCCGACGGCACCGTGCAGCTGCGCCTGTCCAGCCTGCTGGTGGGCACGCATGTGCAGGCGGTCACCTCGCGCGACAGCCTGGCCGCCGTGCTGGCCGGCATCTGGCGCGCCAACCTGCACCTGCTGCGCGGCAGTGCGGGGCGGCCGATGCAGGTGGCGGAACTCGAGATCATCGAGATCCAGGAGCAGAGTGCGCTGGATGCCGCCTACGAACTGCAGCGCCTGCTGCAGCGCGACGAATGGCGCGACCGCCTGGTGTGGCACGCCGGCACGCTCGAGTCGCGCAGCGGCGCGATCAGCGGCTACCGGCCGGCGCAGAACGACAGCGTGTGGCAGCGCCTGATGGTGCGCCAGCAGCCCCTGGGCGGCCTGCGCTTCGAGTTGATCGCTGAACACGCGCGGGTCGAGGCCACCCAGGTGCAGTCTGACGTGGCCAGCCTGGCGGGCTTCATCCAGCAGATGAGCGACGCCGGCGTGCAGGCAGGTGCCGCCGACAGCGGCCTCGCCTTCGGCCAGGTGCTGTACCAGCTGCTGCTGCCGCAGGGCCTGAAGAACCGCATGCTCAACCTGGACAACACCGTGCTGGTGCTGGACGATGATGCGGCCGGCTATCCCTGGGAGCTGATGGTGCCGCCCGAGGACGACAGCACCCTCGGCGACGGGCCCACCCCGCTGGCGCTGCAGGCCGGCATGGTGCGCCAGCGCGTGGCCTACGACTTCCGGCTCCTGCCCACCCTGGCCAGCGAGCACGACGTGCTGGTGGTGGGCGCACCGGCCACCGACGGCTGGCGCGACCGCGCCGGCCAGGAACTGCGCTTCAGCACGCTGCGCGGCGCACTGGCCGAGGCCGACGGCGTGTGCCGCTGGCTGGCGGCCGACCACCGGCCCTGGCGCGTCACCGCGCTGCGGGGCGAGGCCGCGCCCTTCCAGCGCGTGCGCATGGCCCTTTTGGCCCAGCCCTACCGCATGCTGCACCTGTGCGGGCATGGCGTGGTCGACTTCTGGGTGGCCGACACCGGCGATGCCGACCAGCCCCAGGCCCTGCGCAAGACCGGCATGCTGCTGAACCGGCAGCAGGTGCTGACCGCCGCCGACGTGGATCAGATGTACAGCGTGCCCGAGTTCGTGTTCATCAACTGCTGCTATTCGGGCCGCGATGGCGACGAACGCAAGCTGGCGCCGGCGCAGCGGCAGTACCCGCTGCTGGCCGCCAGCCTGGCGCTGAAGTTCATCCAGATGGGCAGCCGCGCCGTGGTGGCCGCCGGCTGGCAGGTGGACGACGCCGACGGCCTGGTCTTCGCCAAGGCGCTGTATGCCGCGCTGCTGCAAGACAACTGCCGCTTCGGCGACGCCGTGCTGCTCGCCCGCAAGGCCGTGCAGGCCCGGGGCGGCGGCGGCAACACCTGGGGCGCCTACCAGTGCTACGGCGACCCGGCCTGGCGGCTGACCGAGGTGCACAGCCGCACCGGCTACGGCCAGCAGTTCGGCAGCAGCCGGCTGGCAGGCGCCGCCGGTGCAATGAGCCCCAACGAGCTGGCCGACCGCGTGCTGCAGGTGGTGGCCGTGGCCGGCGACAAGCCCCGCGCCGCCTTGCTGATCCAGCTGGAGGACCTGGTCGCCACGCTGCGCGCGGACCAGGCCCGCAGCCCCTGGCTGGAGCGCAGCCGCGTGCGTGCGGCGCTCGGCCAGGCCTACCGCGAGCTGGGCGACCATGACCGTGCCGTGCAATGGCTGCAGGCCGGCAGCCGCAACGCCTATTCACGCGTGGCGCTGCGCGAGGTGGAGCTGATGGTCAACTCGCTGTCGCGCATCGGCACGGACGAGAGCCACGGCATCGCCGGCCGGATCCTCGACAAGCTCGACGCCATCGACGAGGGCGGCCTGCTGTACACGCCCGAAGGTCAGGTGCAGGTGGTGCCGCGCGGCGTGCCCTCGGCCGCCAAGAGCGAGCGTGACTGCCTGCGCGGCAGCGACAACATGCGGCAGGCCTGCAACGCCAGGCGGCCGGCGGAGCAGGTCTCCCGCTACGTCGACGCGTGCAACTTCTTCACCGAGGGCTATGGCGGCAAGGTGACCGCCGGCGACGCGGCCGACCGCCGCGCCTACGCGCTGGCCAGCGCCATGCTGTGCGCCGGGCTGGCCTTGCTGCACGGGGCCTCGCTCGATGACCTGAACCGCAAGATCGACCCGCTGCGGCGCGAGCACGGCAACGACACCGGCTGGGAGGAGCACTGCGCCCTGCTGCTCGACGAGATCGACCGGCTGGGCCTGGGCACCAGCTTCTGGCACTACACCAACAGCCTTGAGCTGGTCAGCGCGCGGGCCCTGCTGCGCGTGGCCATCAGCCTGTCGCTGGCGCGGCTCAAGCGGCCGAACCGGCTGCAGCGGCAGTGGCGCGACGCGGCCACCAGCGGCCTGGGCCAGGTGCAGGAGGACATCCGCCGCGGCCAGCGCCTGTTGCGCCATGCCCTGGTGCGCTGGCCGTCGCCCGTCGAAGCCGACAGCATCCAGGAGCGGTTTGCCGCGATGGCCGCTTCCTGCGGGCAGCTGCTGGACGCCCCCGAGGACGCGCACCCCGAACTGGCCAAATTCCGGCCCCAGCTCAAGGCGCTGCGCGACCTGGCGGATTCGGCGGTCGACCAGCTGTCGTCGGACAAGGCCGGCGCGCGCTAGCGACCGGCGCCGTCAGCCCCGCGGCGCTGCGTACTTGCCCAGCTCGATCTTGGCGATGGCGTTGCGGTGCACCTCGTCCGGGCCGTCGACGATGCGCACCGTGCGCTGGTGGGCATAGGCCTCGGCCAGCCAGGTGTCCTGGCTGACACCGGCCGCGCCATGGGCCTGGATCGCCCAGTCCACCACCTTGCAGCTCATGTTCGGCGCCACCACCTTGATCATCGCGATCTCGGCACGCGCCACCTTGTTGCCGGCCACGTCCATGCGGTGGGCGGCGTTCAGCGTCAGCAGGCGGGCCTGGTCGATCATGCAGCGGCTCTCGGCGATGCGCTCGGCCCACACGCTCTGCTGCGACAGCGGCTTGCCGAAGGCGATGCGGCCCGACAGGCGCTTGCACATCAGCTCCAGCGCGCGCTCGGCCGCGCCGATGCTGCGCATGCAGTGGTGGATGCGGCCGGGGCCGAGGCGGCCTTGCGCGATCTCGAAGCCGCGGCCCTCGCCCAGCAGGATGTTGGCCGCCGGCACGCGCACGTTCTCCAGCACGATCTCCATGTGGCCGTGCGGCGCGTCGTCGTAGCCGAACACATGCATCGGCCGCAGCACCGTCACGCCCGGGGTGTTGCGCGGCACCAGGACCATGCTCTGCTGGCTGTGGCGCGGTCCCTCGGGGTCGGTCTTGCCCATCAGGATGAAGATGGCGCAGTTGTTCACCCCCGCGCCCGACGACCACCACTTGCGGCCGTTGATCACGTAGTGGTCACCGTCGCGCTCGATGCGGCACTGGATGTTGGTGGCGTCCGACGAGGCCACCGCCGGCTCGGTCATCAGGAAGGCCGAGCGGATCTCGCCGCGCAGCAGCGGCTCCAGCCACTGGTCCTTCTGCGCCTCGGTGCCGTAGCGCTCGATGGTCTCCATGTTGCCGGTGTCCGGCGCATTGCAGTTGAAGACCTCGGACGACCACATCACCCGGCCCATCTGCTCGCACAGCGGCGCGTAGTCAAGGTTGGACAGGCCCTCGGGCGCCCGGTGGCTGTGCGGCAGGAACAGGTTCCACAGCCCGGCGGCGCGCGCCTTGGGCTTGAGCTCCTCGATCAGGTCCAGCGGTTCCCACTGCTTGTCCTGGCGGCGGCGCTGGTGCAGCTCTTCGTGGTGGCGGGCCTCGTTGGGGTAGATGTGCGCATCGAAGAAGTCGCGCATGCGCGCCAGCAGGTCCTGGGTGCGGGCAGAGGGTTCGGCAAACATGGGCGGGCTCCGTGGGGCGGGTTGGGGGTGGATGGAACGGCGCGGATTGAACCACCGGCGCCCGCCGTGCCACGGTCGCGTTGGCGACGCGTTGCGGGCAGGCTGCAGCCCGGCTTGCGCCACGTCAGCCGGGCGCAAAATTCGCGGCCTATCCTGCGCCGCGCGCATCCTCAACACCGCCCACAGTCCCCAAGGAGAGAGACCATGTCCCAGTCCCGTGACGTCTACGTCGTCAGCGCCGCCCGCACCGCCATCGGCACCTTCGGCGGCACGCTGAAGGACACCACCCCGGCCGACCTGGCCACCGTCGCCGTCAAGGCCGCGCTGGAGCGCTCCGGCGCCGCTGCCGACAGCGTGGGCCACCTGGCCATGGGCACCGTGGTGCTGACCGAGCCGCGCGACGTCTACCTGAGCCGTGTGGCGGCCATGAACGCCGGCCTGCCCAAGGAAACGCCGGCCTTCAACGTCAACCGCCTGTGTGGATCGGGCCTGCAGGCCATCGTGTCGGCGGCGCAGTCCATCCTGCTGGGGGATTGCGACGTGGCCGTCGGCGCCGGCTGCGAGGTGATGTCGCGCGGCGCCTACATCCTGCCCAGCGCCCGCTTCGGCCAGCGCATGGGCGACGCCCAGATGCTCGACCTGATGGTCGGCGCAC
>Ga0116181_1003746_pt1 | contig 11696 bp, 20 predicted proteins | sample AD_UKC075_MetaG_FD_89752 | JGI IMG/M metagenome (GOLD analysis project Ga0116181, IMG submission 89752) | Active sludge microbial communities of municipal wastewater-treating anaerobic digesters from USA - AD_UKC075_MetaG | ecosystem: Engineered > Bioreactor > Anaerobic > Digestate | place: USA...
ATTCGCTCAATAAGATCAAATGAAACCGATGTTGAATTAAAAACAGAACGAATTTTTAAATACATTGTGTTGAAAGATTCTTTTGTTAATGGATTGCCGGAATTTTCAACGATTTGTGTAATTAGGTTTTTTTTAAGGTTGTAATTTTGAGCAATAAAAGTGCAAATATTTTCAATTAATTTTTCGGGGTCTTTGGAAACCGATTCAATATTAATGTCTGAGCGCCTAAAAACTTCATCAACTAATTGTTCTGCGGTTTGCTGATTTGCTCCAGTAAGTTCAATAATTGAATTTGTCACTCCCTCTTTTGATCGGTTTGATTTTTTAGCCATGGTTGCAATTGCCACGGCTTGTTTATTTTGGGATTTTACTTCAATTCCAGCGGACTTGATGTAGTGATAAAGAGTGCCGATTGTTATTTTTTTGCTACCTTTATCTTTTAGGGCAATATCGTATTGTTTGTCGCAATGTTTTGAATCATACTTTGAAGAAATTGAGCAAAGGTTGTGAAAATACTGTCTTCCATTTTCGCCTTGACCGTTAGCTAATGAAAAAGCAATGTCTCGATATTCCTCATAAGATTCACAAAGTGATATTCCACGCTGGCAAACCTCAGCTATAATTTTAGAAAATTCATCATTTGAAATAATTACCGGTAAAGACTTTGTTTTTTGATTTAATTTATCAGTTAATGTTTTGGCTGTTTTCGCCTTTTCATTAATTAACGTATCCGGGTCATAAGTAACATACCTTAAAGATGCAACATTTTGAGGTGCTGGATCACAAACCAAACCATAAGTATTAAATAAATATGACCTTATCCAGTTGAACGATTCTTTGTGCTTGTCCTTTTGTATTTTAAATATTGGCACAAAACCAAGTCCAGAAACAGAGGAAAATAAAGCATAAACATAAGGGTCATTAAAAAGCAATTGTTTATTAGTATTTCCATCAATATCAATGGCAATAAATCCGCTATGAGCAATTAAACCAGCCTCGTTGCGTTCATTAAAAACTCCCGAAACCGTAACAGAAACAAGTTTTGTTTTTAGTTTTGTTCTTAGTATTTTGTCTGGCTCATTTCGGACTGGCTCAACTATTGATTTCCATTTACCAAACTTTATAGCTTGCAAAAATTCTGACATTTCCATGTTGCCAGATGCAAGGTGTGGCATTCCTTTAGACGGTAGACCATTAAAAAAAGATATTTTACTCATAACCTATGAATTAAAGAAAACAACCTATAGTATGCAATTTGCTGTTCTTCTTTACTCATGTTTTCGTGAAACAACTGTGTTTTTTGTTTCATTTCTTCAATAAGTTTTAAATCCTGAGTTTTGGCCCATATCATTTGCCTAACCTCTTTTGGGTCTAAAATTTTGGATTTAGGTAAAAATTGAATGTATTTTCCACAATGGGCGCACGTGGCTTTAATATGTGGCCCTGCGTATGAAAGTCGCGGCAAATCAATAACCGCGCAATTTTGGCATGTTAACTGCATAGTATGAATTTAAAAGTTAATAATTTAATTTATATGAATTAATTTTATTCTACTTATAAACAGCCATTCATACTTACTGTAGCTATTTTCTAATAAAAATTAAAATTAATTTCAATAGTGCAATAATACTAAAAAATAATCATTATTACTGAATTACTTTATCAAAAAAATCATTGTCCGCTAACGTTTCAATTTGCCTATTTACCCATCCTTTCTTAAATCCAGCCAATTGAGCAAAATGTTCAACAGCATCTTCACCTTTTGAACGAACAACACGCCAAATATACGAACTTTTGTATTTACTTGACTTATTTAATTGGTATAATTCTTCAACAGAAAGTTCACTTAATTTTTGACCTTTGAACGGAACCTCCGTAACCTCCACCGCCACCCCTTGCATTAATACCATTTCACTTTCAGGCCATTCATATTGACAAAAATTACACTTTCTAACACTTGCCGCCAACATAGCACTGCAATTCGGGCAGTCTTTCATTGGCGCAGCCGCCTCTTTTTTCTTTTTTGGTGGCTTTAATTCCCATTTGCGAGGCTCGGACCATAAACCATGAAAAGTAACATTTTCACCAAAATCAAGATGAACGAAATGAGTTTTACCCGTTTCTTTTGATGTACGACCGCCACGGCCAACACATTGCAAATATTTAATTAAAGAAGTAGTTTTTAAATACATGATTACCGCTTCAATTGTCGGCTCGTCATACCCTTTTGTGGCTACTCCAACATTAATTAAAAATTGAAATTGACCGTATTTAAACCCAGTAAAAATATATTCGCGTTCCTTTGTTGGAGTTTCCCCTGTTACAACTTTTGCAGTGTAACCCGCTGCAATAATTACCGCGCATGTGTCATTTGCCGATTGAACATTTGCACAATAAACAATGGTTTTACGGTCTTGAATGTGGACTGCAATTTGTTCAATTAACCCATCATAAAGTTTAGGTTTTGAAAAATGGACTGCATTTGAAGCATCAGTATATTCACCGTTTTTAATTTCCAAATCTGAAAAATCCTGGTTTCGCATTTCGATTACTTTGCAAGGTGCCAAAAATCCATTTTCAATCAAATAAGGAACATCGGTACATTGTATTAAATCTTGATAGTACTTATGAAACTGTTTACCAATTGGAGTAGCAGTTGCCCCAATTACATAAGCATTTGGAAACTTATCAATAATTTTATTGAAATTACCCATGTGGGCCTCATCAAGAATTAACAGTTGAGGTTCTTTTATCCATTTCCTACGTGCCACCGTTTCCACCATACCAACATTAATTATTGCATCTGGTGAAATATTTTTTGTTTCAGCACTAATTAATTGAGGCACCACATTAACACGTTCTAATGCTTTCCACGTTTGCGTAAACAGTTCAATTCTATCAGTGAGCACCCATGTTGATGTTTCTTTAAAAGCAGCACGCCTAACAAGTTCAGAAAACATGGCAGTTTTTCCAGCACCAGTAGGAGCACAAAGAACAACACGCTTTTTACCTTGTTTAAAAGCATTGAGCACCGAGTTAATATAATCGAGTTGGTAATCTCTGAGTGTGATCATGCCGCCACCTCCCCAAAATCTAAGATAGCATTTTTCCAAAAAGGATTGCAAGGCTCACTAACATCAATTTTAATCAATCTGCATGGGTATTTTTGATTATCTTTATGAGTTGAGTATATCAGTATGAAAGCAAATTTAACACCCGCTAAACGCGAATAATTCCACAATTGATTTTTGTACCCCATAAACTCAATTAGTTTGTCAACATTCTTTTCAGCAGTAATTTTAAGGTCAATTACCGCGAATTTTGGCAGTAAGTAATCTAAAATGCCTTTTATTGGCATAGATAAACCCGAAAATTCAGCGCGGCCAGTAAATGCAACTTGCGTTTTTAATTGTGGCAAAATCGCTGCAAAATGCTGTTTTAAAAATGCTGCAATTATTGATGCTTTTTTATATTGCGGATGTGCAAAATCAACTTGACCGCTATTTGTCAATATCTGATCAACAATTTTTCCTATCATTACTTTATCAGTCACATTAAAGGAGGGTGTTACCCCTCCCTTTTGTGATTTCAGATAAGAATGAGAATAACCAGGAAGTGAAAGGTAAGCAGAAAAATTACTACAATCTACCTCTTTACAATCGCTATACGTTATAACTTCTCCACTTCTTTCCATTTGATTCCAGATATTTCAAAATTATTATCTTCAGTTTTCATTTTGCCTAAATAATCGGCCATTTGTTGAGGTGTGATGTTAAAAGGCTTCATTCTTAAATCCTTAAAATTTTTAACCGTTGACCAAAAAGCGATTGAAATTTTACGTGCTTCTTCCCAGCTTTCGGCAACATCAACAACATAAGATTTTTTTAATGCCTTTATGCCATAATCAACAACTAAATCTGTTGCCACCGCATTAATATTAGCCATAGTATTAGCCATAGTTTGTGTTTGCTGAATTTCCGCGGCTTCTTTGTCGGCCTCTTCTTTTGCGCGCTTCAATGCAATTTCTTTATTTTGAAAAGCCAAATCATAATCCATAAACTGCTCAATCATTTTTGCTCTGAATTGATCAACATAAGTTTTTGGGCTGGCTAATTTTAAAAGTATATCATCATTTTGCACTGTTGCTGGTGTGTTATATTTCCAGTCAAACGGTTTGATGGAGTGGGTAAAATTAGATTCAGTACCGCGTTTTTTGCAAACCTCATCAATAAACGACTCCTTTTTATCCACCGCAATATTACCAGCACCTAAAGCATGATTGTAAGCGGCTAATACTTGCGTGTTAATATAAGTTGAAAATGCAGCCTCCGTATCAGCAACACATCTATCAATATAGCTTTGATATTGTGCAATTTCGGCATCTTTTAAACGGGCAGCATTTTCTGCGGCTTCCTTTATTTTTTTGGCTGCGATAATCTTAGCTTCAAGTTCCTTAATTGGATATGCTAAATCCTTTTCAAAAGTCATTAGTTCCGCAATCATAGCATTGATTGGCTTAACCTTTTCAAGTCTTAGTGAGTTAATATCAGCTTGCGATTTTTTAGCAAATTTCAATGTTGTTTCAGCGGCTGCAATATCGGTTACAACTGCTGGTATTTTTGCAAGTTCAGCATCGGCATTTAATTTTAATTGGGATAAATTCCCCTTTAAAATGCACATATTAAAACCTTGCTTTCCATACTCTATAAAAGCAACTTGATGCGCTTGCGATGCCTTTTGTACCTTTTCGATAACAGAGGCGACTATCGCCACCTCTGTATTAGTTTGTTTATTAGTTTCCATTATTCAAATTCTGTTTCGGTTTGTAAATTTTTGACTTCACCATTTGATTTAATTTCAATTGCATCATGCACTTGCACATGATAAGTTGCAGATGTATCGTTAGCAGCGTTAGCAGGAGCAATTTCTTCGCGAGCCTCATTCATAGCTACTTCAATAGGAATAATTCTAGGCTTTTCAATTTGTATTCTTTCGGCAAGTTTTGCGTTAGGATTTGTTCCTAAGTTTTTCAAGCTGTGGCGAATACATTTAGTTGCTGCAAATATTGGGTCAATACCACCTTTGCACATTGAATAAGACGCATTTGCAACACCTCCGTTTCTTTTGGCAGATGCGGCTTTCCATTTTTCAAAATGATACTCATTAAAAGTTTTAGTTTCCCAACGTCCAGATGCTTTTTGAATTTGCATTGAAACCGTTAAAACTTTTCCATCTTTAAATTCGCAAACTGGCGCTGTGTAATCAAGTATTGAACCAGACTGTAAGGCAACACTTAGTAATCCATCAACTGTTTCATTTACCTGTAAAATTGTAATCCATTTAGGGCTTTCTTTAGTTCCTAAATTAACACCTTGAGGCACACAATAAACCAAACCTAATGATGGGTCAAGGCTTAGATTTTTCTTAATCACTTGTTTGATACCTACAATCAATGAACTAGGTGTACAATCTAGTATTTTAGGCTTAACAGATGCGATGTATTCAAGGTGTGAAAATTCGCCTTGAATAAGCCCTAAAATAGAATCTTGATCCATTGATGGGTAATTCATTTTTGCAAGTGCCATTAATTCTGGCAATGCTTTTTGAACTGTTGCAACTGCTTTGTTATCGCTAATTACAATTGTGTTTTGTGTTGTTGTTACTTCTGTTGACATAGGTTTTAAATTTAGTTTAGTGATTATTTTGGGTTTGTAAGTAAATTATTAATTAAATATTTTCCTCCACATCATGCGCGGGAGTTGTTTGTAGTTTATGACCTCTATGCCTCCTAGCAAAGGTCATTAGTGCATGAATTTCTTTAAGTTGTTCGTTTGTGCAACGTGTTACGCGGGCTGGTTTACCGTCTGAATGATAAACATTGCGCACCTTTGGATTTACAGCCGAATAAGTCAATATAAAGTTTTGACTGCTATACTTTGGGATTTGGATTAGTTCGATGTTAAACATGCTCCGTTGCCCTCCACTGCAAAATATTATTATCCTTAGTGAATTGTACCGCCTCGGATTTCGTTGCGAACTGTTTGGCTTCATTACGATCGGGTGTACTTTCGATTACACCACCTTGCACGTTTATAAGGTGACGTGTGCCTTGCTTGGTTGTGATTGTTAGGGTTGTCATTTTATTGGGGTTAAGTTATTAAAATAACCCCCACCCAATGATGCTAACGTGTCGCAGAGGTTGCGCATTGTAGCTATTTGTTGGGGAGGGGGTGGGTTAGATGATTTGAAAATTATCTATTTTGCCTCTTTTTAGTGATATACCTGCAATATGCTTTCTATCGCCAGTGCCAAATATATAATGCAATTGACCATTTGAGTGCATTGCGCGGGCTTTTAACTTGCTTACCTCGCTATGTATAGTAATTTTGTTTGCGTGGCTTACACCTGCTGTTTTACAATAGTTTTCTAAAGTAAAAAGGCTTTTGCCATTTGTGTAAATAGTTGTTGTTTGCATAATATTAGTTTTTTAAATGTGCTACTGGAGATGAAAAATCAAAATAAACTTTACCGATTAAAAAAGGCATCATTTTAGCTGCTCTTTTTTCGCTTTTAACATTGTTTATTACAAAAAGATTTAAAATAGCAATCATAAAATCTTTTAATGATTGACCTTGAAAAAAATTTTCTTTAGTTAACTCTTCGTATTTTGCAATAACAATTGCTCTATTTGCGCTTAACCAGTTTGTAACTTCAAATTTTGTTTTCATTTTATTTATCGTTTTTGTTGGGACAAATGTACGCACTATTTTAATATCTGCAAATTTATTTTAATCTTTTTTACTAACTTGCTGATTATCAACTAAATTAATTTTAAAGTTAATCAGTTCATTGTACATTGTGAAGTGAATAGGCTTCCATGTTTTAACCTTTCCTTTCATCATTGCTCTAAGGGCTTCACGGTTGTATTGGTGCCTTGCTGCAATGATTGAAAGCGGCTTAACGTGCTGCATACGTTTGATTTTTACATATTCTTTGTTTAGGGTTTTAAGTGTTGGTTGTGTCATATTGTTAGAATTGGATTGTTTGTTGTGATTTGTATTGATTAAAACGGGTAACTGAATCTTTGAAATAGTCTTTTGCCTTGGCTAATTTCCCACGTGTCTTATTAGTCGATCCGCTTTCACCTATCCCATACGGAGGGTCAACAATAGCCAAATCATAGTACTTATCAGGCACATCAGCCATAAACTTCATATTGTCGGTGTTGTGAAAATTTATCATGCCGCAAACCTACAAATAATTTTAATACAAACAAAATTATTTTATTTTTATTAAATTTTATTTGCGTATTAAATATTTTTGAATTTACTTTGTGCCGAACTAAAAAATAAAAACTATGGCCGAATTAAAATTAAATTTACAGTTAGAGATTGACGAGGTTGAATTAACCGATGCAATCAATCAACTACCAATTGTCAACCGTTGGTCAATCATTGCGCGTTTAATTTCACAAGCAAATTTGAACAGCAAAAAGAATCGTTAAAATCATTCCTAACTTCAAGACTTTCTACATTATGAAAACACTCCTCTCCGAACTCCGCGCCCAATTCTCAGCAACAGAATGGCTCAATGCAATGAAACAAGGCATTAAAGAACTAATAAACCAATGGTCTTTTCGTGAATGGACCTTAGCAATATTCTGCTACTTTCCTAATGCGCACGGTATAAAACCTAAAGCGGGTGCTAAACTTTCACAACCTGGCGAATCATTAACTTTTAACGAACGATTTAATTACTTGAAATCACAATGGCAGCAATAAAAGAAATTAACGAGCTCAACATGATACTTGTTGCTGAATGGAACGGTGGCATGAACACAACTGAAATATGTAAACGCTATGATGTTCAACGTTGGCGTGTTAAACAAGCTATTGAAGAATATTATGAAACAAGAAAATCATTAATAGCAAAAATCAAATCTGAATCAGCACCAAATACAAACCCAATAGTATTAGAAATAGGCAATGTAATATGTGCATCATTCGCTAATTTAACGGTTGGCGATGTTTTGATCAACAATGGCAAAATACAAGGAATAAGAACTAATTACTAAAAAATAAACCTATGAAAACAGAATTTAAAAATAAGCCTTTTAAGGTCAACGCTCAATCATTAATCAACGAGGTAAAATAATGTTTGTCAAGATGGAAACGGCAGATAAAATAAGCAATATAGTTATTGGTAAAACATATCTTGTGGCCCATGTTAATGTAAAGAACCCTAATAATGAACCACCTTTAGATGTAGATGTACCAATTATCCCAATTTGGCATAATGATAAAATAGACTTTGGTTTTGACCACAATCATTATCATTTAGATGGTAGATTTATTGCCAATAGAGGTTTCATTGCTAAAACTTGGAATGTTGAAGATGGGCTTACAAGTGTAGTTGTTAGCGATAAAATGGGCAATATCGTAAGCGATATTTTTTATAAGAAAAAGAAATGCTTACGACTTGATACTGGCGTTCCTGCAATAAGAATTTATAAGCCCGAATTTATTAAAAAGTATAGTGGCAAATCTTGTAAAGGTAGAAAATGCCCACACTGGGGAACATTGATGAATGAAGTTGATGGTGAACTTATTTGCCCCATGCACCGATTAAAAGGAAATTTACAAACCGAAATAATTATTTAACCCATGACCATCCAACTAACCAAAACTAACAACACTTACGTAGCAGTCGGCTATGAGCATTTGCCTATCAATTGGGGTGGGTGTGGGGAAGAAGTGGGAGTGTATGATGTTAAAGCAATAGCTAAAGAAAAGGCTCATTTTAAAGACTTAGATACTGAGGCGGCTACTTACAATGGTATATTAATCGGTTTGTCGCTCAATAAGAAAGAGTTTACGGAACAAGAAACAAGGGAGATCTCATTGCGTGTTGCACTTGGTAGTACGTTTGCAGAATCAATTGCATTTGCCCGCACCATAAAAGCCGAAGCAACAATAACCGAAACAGAAATATTAATAACTAAAATCAATAAATAAAAATAACATGAAACACATTTTTTACATCATTGCAAATTACCGTTGGTGACTGCATCATCGAAAATAATAAAATTATTGATTTTAAACATATAAATTTATGATAACAGAAAACGAATTAAAAATGTACTTGGGGACTAAACTCAAGGTGCAACATAAAACATATTCAGAATTGCCCGATATTGTAATGTGTGAAATGGAGATGATAGGCAGCGAACTTGCAACATTCAGCAATAACTGTTGTGATTATTATTTCAATGATGCTGAACCAGATTGCGAAATCCAACCCATCCTTTACCCGCTTTCAATGCTTAATGATGATGTGTTGAATGAAATATTTAAATCCGATGGTGAATTAGATATTAAACGCTTGGACAATGTGCCTAATCAATTAACTATTATTGTTTCATATCAGCAAATGGGAGAAACTTTTAAAGATACAGTTTGCACACGAAACGGAGTTGAATTTACCCCTTACTGGATAGTTAAAAAGTTAGTTGATTTTCACTTCGACATCAACAACCTAATAGGTCAAGGCAAAGCAATTGCAGTAACTAATGATTTTAATCCGTATAGGTAAGATGGGTAAAGGAATGGAGAAAATAGAAATATATCGTTTTCAACTTGAAAATATTTATTGAAGATGAAAGTAACAAAAGCCCCAATTCATACAGCATGGCTAACAAGAAACGGTAATTATAAAGTAGTTACAACCGAATGGTTTAATGAAAGAGTATTTACACGAAAGTCAAAGTACGGTTTTAAAACAGGAGAAGCAGCTAATAAATATATTGATAAATTAATAACCACCTAACCTATGATACAACCACACGATTTAATAGCCACCGTTTCGATATTGGAACGAAACATAAACGACATTTGGACACCAACTGTTATAACAAGCTGGGATATTCATTTCTGCGAAACATTCAATGACAGGTTTAATGATGGATACCGTCCCATCCCCCTCACCGAAAAGATATTGACGGAGTGGTGTAAAGAATCGTTTGAACTTGACGAAGATATGGGTGATATTATACATTATAAACTAATTGGCACAAGGTTTTTAATTGTATTTAACCATAATGATATTTCATTAAATTATGAAACAACAGATGGCTATTATTGCTTAAAATATTGGAATTTAGGCATCCCCTTACACCACCTCCAACGCCTAATATTATCTTTAACTAACGAACCACTTAAAATAACATTGAAATGACCAACACACAACAAAATCAAGATAGCTTAGAACAAGCCATAAACAAATTAGAGTCGCATTTAAAATATGGAAAAATAAAAGGGCTTGTTTTATCATTAATTGTTCTTTTAATTTTTGCCGCAATTTTATTTATTGGTAAATCTTGCAACACCACCCCAAAATCAACCGACTACAAACATCCATTTGACAGCCTAAAACGTCAACAATCAATCGACCGCAAACAATTTGCCTACCAACGTGCCGAATGGGAAAAAGAAGTCACACTATCAGAAACTAGAGAAAGACAACAACAAGCCCAAATAATCGCATTACATGAACGTTCAAAACTTCAATCAGTACAATATACCAAACTGCTATCCAGCGTTAAAAAAACAGCACCTATTGAGTGCCAAGACTATATTGATTCTATTGATGTGGAATGTGGCAGGTTGGTAAATGCTAAAGATGATGTTATTGCAGCTTCAATATCCAGGGGCGATAGTTTACAAATGGATCTGATTAAAGCCAAAGATTTTATAAAGGTGCAGAATGATTATATTGAAAAGGATAGTATAAGGGATAGTGTTAAAGATGGGTTGATTGAGGGTATGATTAAGGATAATAAGGAGATCGAACGTAAGGCCAAACGCGAGCGCAACGGCAAACGAGCCGCAATTGGTGTTGGTGTAGCAATGTTTTTGATTTGGTTGGGAGTGCAGGTGGGGGGTTAACGTTTTGCGGCTTTGTGTCTGTTTGCCCCTTGCACAAAGTTTCAGGTTTACCACAAATGTTGATGGGGCAAATAGCACAAAACCGCTGTTAGGTGCTGGGCGGATTATCAGTAGGAATTTAATTAAATAACGAAAATGAAACCAAAGAAATTAATCAGAAAGTTTATTACTGAAAAACTAAAAGAAGGCGAATGGGAAACTATTACCGACCAAGACGAATTGAACCGACTTTACGCAATTAAAATACGTGAGGAATTGGCAGAAGTGCAAGCAAGCGACCATAAGGACATAATGGAATTTGTGGACTTAATCCAAGTTGCTTTTTCCTTCGCAAAACAGAACGGATTTACTCACGAACAGTTATCAGTTGCTTTAATTAAAAAGTCAGTTGAGAAAGGCTCTTTTGGTCGGTTAGCATTAAACAACTTGAACCCTGACAATCCAAGTAATAAACTTTATTTTGAAAACGTCACGTAGCCTTGCAGGTAACGTTTTGCGGCTTGGCGGTCGTTTTAATGCCGCCAAACCGCTGTTATGCGTAGTGGCTGTTAATTAACGATAAACTCAATTAGAATGAAGAAATATAAAATAATTTATGCAGACCCTGCTTGGAAATACAACGACAAGCAAAATACACCTAAACTTGGAGGTGCTGTAAAACACTATCAAACAATGTCAATAAAAGAACTTTGCAACTTACCTGTGAAGTGCCTTACAGAAGATAACGCTGTTTTATTTATATGGACTACAAGC
>Ga0116181_1003752_pt1 | contig 11688 bp, 11 predicted proteins | sample AD_UKC075_MetaG_FD_89752 | JGI IMG/M metagenome (GOLD analysis project Ga0116181, IMG submission 89752) | Active sludge microbial communities of municipal wastewater-treating anaerobic digesters from USA - AD_UKC075_MetaG | ecosystem: Engineered > Bioreactor > Anaerobic > Digestate | place: USA...
CAGCAGGCCGAAGAAGACCGCCTGGTTGGCCTGCGAGCCGGAGTTGGCCTGCACGTTGGCGAAGCCGGCGCCGTAGAGCTGCTTGAGCCGGTCGATGGCCAACTGCTCGACGACGTCGACGTTCTCGCAGCCGCCGTAGTAGCGCTTGCCGGGGTAGCCCTCGGCGTACTTGTTGGTCAGCTGCGAGCCCTGCGCGGCCATCACGGCCGGCGAGGTGTAGTTCTCCGACGCGATGAGCTCGATGTGCTCTTCCTGGCGGCGGTTCTCGGCCTCGATCGCGGCCCAGACTTCGGGGTCGACGTTGGCGATGGTGGATTGGGTGCGGTCGAACATGGGGCAGTCCTGTGGGTTGTGACCCGGCGCCGGGCTTGGACAGCACACGAGGTGCTGCAAGCCGGCCCGGTTCCGGGCTGCCCAGGCGAACGGCGGTGTCGGCGGCGGCCCTGGAAGGCCGCCCTTGCAAGGGCCGGCCCGCGCTTCCCGGTGGTCGTCCACCTTGGTCAACCCGGGCAGGTGCCGGATCGCCTCATCGCCAGTCGCGCAGGCGGGCGGATTGTAGCGGAGCAGCCCCGGCAGGGCGGCCCGGCGGGCGTCAGCGCAGCGCGACGCGCTCGTCGGTGCCGGCCGGTGCGCTGGGCGCTGCTGACGGCGGGGTGGGCAGGGCGGGCACGTCGCCCTTGCCGGTGCCCGAAGCGGCGGGCGTGTTGCTTGCACTCACCGACACCTTGCGACCATCGGCCACTTGGCGCAGGTGGCCCTGTTCAGCCAGCACCTTGCCGACGTAGCCGCCGTCTTCTCCGCTGAGCGCCGCACCGACGTAGAAGCGCAAGCCGGCCTCCAGGCCGCCGGCACGAGCGATGCATTCCTTCAGGACCTGGACGCCCACGCGCAGGTTGGCCACCGGGTCGAATGCGGCGCGGACACCACCGTAGGCTTCGTACTTGTCGTCGTGCACCCGGGTCATCACCTGCATCAGGCCCTGCGCCCCGACGGCGCTCTGCGCAAACGGGTTGAAGCTGGACTCGACGGCCATGATCGCCAGGATCAGGGTCGGGTCGAGGCCGACGCGGTGGCCCACGCTCCAGGCTTCCTGCACCAGGCGGCTGACGGGTTCGGGTGCCACCTTGTAGCGCCGCGACAGCCAGGAGGCGACCGCCGCCTGCTGGCGCGGCAGCGCCTTCGGGTCGGCGGCGGTGGCGCGCGCCACCGCATCGGGCTCGGGTTCGGGCTGGGTGTCCTCCGCCTGGGGGTCGCGGGCCTCCTGGCGCGCCAGCAACCAGTCCAGGGCCTCGCGCTCCACCGCGGTGCGGATGTCCTCGCGGCCGCCGGCGAACAGGGCAGCGCCCAGCACCAGCAGGCCCAGCAGGGCCAACGAGTTGTGGCTGACTTCGAGCAGCCCGGCGCCCACGTCGCGCAGGAAGACCCGCGCCGATTCGACACAAGAGCTGGCAACAGCGCGAATGCTGGCGTTCGCTGACATGACAGGTCCGCTGGTTGGACCGGCCGATTGGCGGCGCGCGGGCGCAGGCCAGGGTCGGGGGCGGTCGATAATGAAGGGCTTGATCTGCCGCACCAGAACGGTGGCCGGCGGACCCGCGATGCGGAGCCTGGATCAGCGCGCCGGCTCTGGCCGACGGTGCTGCCCGCATTGCGGGTTTACCCTTGACTCCCAAGGTTTTCCGGATTCTAGGAAGCCCTGAAATAACCGGTCAAGCATATCAAACTTGTTTTTCATGGCAAAACGACGATGAAATACCGCGATCTGCGTGACTTTGCCGCTCAGCTGGAACGTCAGGGTGAACTGCGGCGCGTGGCCGATCCGGTGTCGCCGCAACTGGAAATGACGGCCCTGGCCGACCAGGTTCTGCGCGCGGGCGGACCGGCCTTGTGGTTCGAGCGGCCCACCGGGCATGGCACGCCGGTGCTGGCCAACTTGTTCGGCACACCCCGGCGCGTGGCGCTGGGCATGGGCGCGGCCAATGTGTCGGAACTGCGCGAGATCGGCAGCCTGCTGGCCCGCCTGAAGGAACCCGAGCCACCGCAGGGCCTGAAGGATGCCGGCCGCCTGGCGCAGATGATGAAGGCGGTGTGGGACATGAAGCCCGCGCGGCGCCGCGACGGCCCTTGCCGCGAAGTCGAATTGCTGGGCGATCAGATCGACCTGGCGCGCTGGCCGATCCAGACCTGCTGGCCGGGCGACGCCGCGCCACTGATGACCTGGGGCCTGGTGGTCACGCGCGGGCCGCAGTCGGTGGCCAAGCCGCGGTTGCGGCAGAACATCGGCATCTACCGCCAGCAGGTGATCGGCCCGCGCGAGGTCATCATGCGCTGGCTGGCCCACCGCGGCGGCGCACTCGATTTTCGCGATTTCGCCCGCGCCAATCCAGGCCGGCCGTTTCCGATTGCCGTCGCCCTGGGTGCCGACCCGGCGACCACGCTGGGCGCTGTGACGCCGGTGCCGGATGCGCTGAGCGAATACCAGTTTGCCGGCCTGCTGCGCGGCAGCGCGACCGAACTGGTCGATTGCAGCGTCGGCGAGGCCGGCCGCATGCTGCAGGTGCCGGCCACGGCCGAGATGGTGCTGGAAGGGCACATTCCCACCGCGCCTGCCGGCTGGCAGGGCGAAAGCGCGCACGGCGTGCCGGTCAAGGAGGTCGGCGGTTACCTGCACGCGCTGGAAGGGCCCTACGGCGACCACACCGGCTACTACAACGAGCAGGATTGGTTCCCGGTCTTCCGCATCGACCGGCTGACGCACCGGCGCGATCCGGTCTACCACTCGACCTACACCGGCAAGCCGCCCGACGAGCCCGCCGTGCTGGGCGTGGCGCTGAACGAGGTGTTCGTGCCCATCCTGCAAAAGCAGTTTCCGGAGATCGTCGACTTCTACCTGCCGCCCGAGGGCTGCAGCTACCGCATGGCGATCATCAGCATCCGCAAGGCGTATCCGGGCCACGCCAAGCGTTTGATGTTCGGGCTGTGGAGCTTCCTGCGCCAGTTCATGTACACCAAGTTCATCGTGGTGACCGATGACGACGTGGACATCCGCGACTGGAAGGACGTGATGTGGGCCATCACCACCCGCATGGACCCGGTGCGTGACACGACCCTGGTCGAGCACACGCCGATCGACTACCTGGACTTCGCCTCGCCGGTCAGCGGCCTGGGCGGCAAGATGGGGCTGGACGCGACGAACAAGTGGCCCGGCGAGACGGCCCGCGAATGGGGGCGTGCGATCTCGATGCCCGACGCAGTGACGCAGCGGGTGCGCAGCCTGTTCGATGCGGTGATGGCGCGCTGAAGCGCAACCGCCGCTCAATTTCCGCTTGCGGGCCGCGGGCGGTGGGAGTAAGGTTGCATTGCCTTCGATGAAGGCAATCCACTTCGTGCAGTCTCTGCATGAAACGGGGCCCCGGACTTCCATCCTCCGGATCCCCACATGGCAGCCATCGGCAGCCCGCCCCCTCGGATCGCAAGATTCGAGGGGGTTCGTGTTTTTGGGGCAGCTGCCCGGTGATCAGGCGCCGGCGGCCAGGCCGATCCACTCGCGCAGGGCCTGGCGCACCCGTTGGTGGCCGTCGGGCGTGGGCGTCCAGCGCTGCAGCGGCGGCAGCAGGCGGTCGGTGACCAGGCCCATCGGGGCGGGCACCAGGCGCAAGGCCATGCCGGCGTGGGCGGCTTCCTCGGTGAAGGCCCGTGCGGCCCGGCGCATGTGCCAGCCGTGGGTCACCAGGATCACCTGGTCGATGCCGTCCTTGCGCAGCTGCTGCAGGCTGAAGCGGGCCATGCCCCGGGTGTCGTGGGATTCGGCCTCGGTCCAACGCACTGTGCGGCCGCTGTCGCGACTGGCGACACGCGCCAGCACGGCCGATTCGGCCGGGCCATCGTGCAGCGCCCAGCCGGCACCACCGGCGATCAGCATCGGCGCGGGCACCTGCCTTGCCAGCCACAGGCCGTAGTGCAGCCGTTCCATCGACCGGCCGGCCGGGTGCGATTCGCCGTATTCCGACGCCAGCGGGCGCACGCCGCCGGACAGCACCACGATGGCGGTGCGGCCATCGCCGGCGCTGCGGCGCAGTTCGGCCAGACGCTGCGTCGACAGCGTGGGCGCCATCACCAGCTGGCGCTCCAGCAGCTCGCCGGTGACCTGGCAATGGCTGAACCACAGGCCCAGCACAGCGGTCAGCAGCAGCGCGGTGGCCAGCGCCGGGCGGCGGCGTTGCCACCACCAGGCCAGGATCAGCATCAGCAGCATGGGCACGGGCGGCAGCAGCAGGGCCGCCATCACGGGCTTCCAGTCCAGCAGTCCGAAGGTGGCAAGGAGGTCGTTCACGGCCAGGCGCCAAACCGGTTCAAGGGTGTGCAGAAGGTGTCGTCAGGGGACCGGGCCGGATTCTGCACGCGTGACGCCCAGAGACCCTGCCGGGCCGGCCCCGCGATCGGGGTGCCGACAATGCCTGCCGGTCAACACGCTTCGAGCAAGGACATGGGCATGGACGAGGACATCATCACCCTGGGCGGCGGCTGCTTCTGGTGCACCGAGGCGGTGTACGAGCAGGTGCAGGGCGTGCGTGCGGTGCAGTCGGGCTACAGCAACGGGCACCTGGCCAGCCCCAGCTATGCGCAGGTCTGCGAGGGCGACACCGGCCACAACGAGGTGGTGCGGGTGCGCTTCGACCCGGCCCAGATCTCGCTGCGCGAGATCCTGGAGATCTTCTTCGTGGTGCACGACCCGACCACGCTGAACCGCCAGGGCAACGACGTCGGCACGCAGTACCGGTCCGGCATCTACTGGCACCGGCCCGAGCAGGCCGAGGTGGCGCGCGCGGTGATCGCCGAGGCCAATGCCCGGCTGGGTGGGCGTGTGGTGACCGAATTGGCCCAGGAGCACAACTACTGGCCTGCCGAGGACTACCACCAGCACTACTTTGCCAACAACCCGGGCCAGGGCTACTGCGCCTTCGTCGTCGCCCCCAAGGTCGAGAAGTTCCGCAAGACCTTCGCGGCGCGGGTGCGGCGCGACTGAGCCCGGCCGATCAGGGGGCGAGCCGTTCGCGCACCCAGACTGCACCGCTTTCGCCGGCGTCCAGCCGGTAGCGCAGGCGGTCGTGCAGGCGGCTCTTGCGGCCCTGCCAGAACTCCCAGCGGTCGGGCACCAGGCGGAAGCCGCCCCAGTGCGGCGGGCGCGGCGGGTGCAGCGCGAACTGCGCCGCATAGCGCGCCGCCTGCGCCACCAGCACGGTGCGCCCGCCGATCACCTGGCTCTGCGGCGAGGCCCAGGCGCCGATGCGCGAATCCAGCGGCCGCGAGGCGTAGTACGCATCGGCCTCGGCATCGGCCACCCTCTCCACCCGGCCCTCGATGCGCACCACGCGCTCCAGTTCGACCCAGTGGAACTGCAGCGCGGCGAACGGGTTGCCCGCCAGCTCCTGCCCCTTGCGGCTGTTGAAGTTGGTGTACCAGGCGATGCCGCGGGCATCCACGCCCTTGACCAGCACCACCCGCGTCGACGGGCGGCCGTCGGCACCCACGGTGGCCAGGGTCATCGCGTTCGGCTCGGGAACCTGGCCATCGATGGCCTGCTGCAGCCAGGTCTCGAACTGGCGCAGCGGATCGGCATGGGCGGCCTGTTCGTCGAGTTCGGCGCGCTCGTAGCTCTTGCGGAGGTCGGCAATGCGGGGGTCCATGCGGTGAGTATGCCGCCGTGTCGATGTGGCCCGACAAGGCTGGCGTCAGCGAGCCCAGGCATGGTGGTTGCACCTTAAGTGATTGGCCTTAGGTAGACCTCCGACTGTCGATCCCACCCGCCGGCCCCCATGCTTGCGGCAAACACAGCGTGCGCAGGGAGTTCAAAGCGCCGCAACCACGGACATGAAACCGCAACCCGTCATCGTCGTGCTGGCCGCTGGCCGCGGCAGCCGCTTCACCGGTGCGCAGCACAAGTTGGCCCAGCCGCTGGGTGCGGTCAGCGTGCTGGGCCAGACCATCGGCCATGCCATCGAGAGCCGGCTGCAGGTGGTGGTGGTCACCACCGAACCGCTGGCCGCCGAGGCGGCACGTTGGGTGGCGCGGCGCGACGTGGTGGTGCTGCCCGAGGTCGGCAGCCCCGGCGGCCAGGCGCTGGGCATGGGCTTCTCGATCGCCGCGGGCGTGGCGGCGCGGGCCGATGGCGGCGGCTGGCTGGTGCTGCCGGGCGACATGCCGCTGGTGCGCCCCGAAACCCTGGTCCGCGTGGCGCAGGGCCTGGCCCACCACGCCGTGGCCTATGCGCAATACCAGGGCCGGCGCGGCCATCCGGTGGGCTTTGCGGCCGAGCTGTTTTCCGAACTGGTGCAACTGAGCGGCGACGAGGGCGCCCGCCGGCTGATGGGGCGCTATCCCTCGCATGGCATCGACGTCGACGACCCGGGCGTGCTGATCGACGTGGACACCACCGACGACCTGGCTGCGGTGCAGACGCGTGCGTCCGCGCTGCGCACGGCGCAGCTGCTGGCGGCGCGCTGAGCCGGCCCGGCAGTCACACCAGCCCTTCGCGCCGCGCCAGCGCCAGCAGGCGTTCGCTCTCGCGGTCGCACATGCGGTGCTGGCGCAGGGCCTCGGCAGTGCGCACCAGGTAGTCCAGCGTGCTGCCGTAGCGGCCATGGGCATGGCGCAGGATGGCCAGCAGCGACGGGTCGTCGATGCGGCCGGTGTAGTTGGGGCTGCGCCGGCTCAGCGTGAAGGCCAGGGCCATCACGTCGCCGTCACCCGTGTGGCAGCGCAGCCAGCGCGGGTCGTAGACGCCGGTGGGCATCTCGCGCAGCCACAGCCGGTCCAGTTCGTCGCGGCCACGCTCCTTCGGGATGCGGTAGACCATGCCGCGGCACATGCCGCCGGACATCAGCGCGTAGACCAGCCCCGGCTGGTCGGGCGTGCCACGGTTCACGCGCGAGCGCATGCGCAGCGCCCGGTGCCAGCCGCGCACCAGGGCCGGGCGGTGCTCGGCGGCATCGAATTCCGGCCGCCAGATCAGCGAGGCATAGCCGAAGACCCACAGGTCGGTGTGGCCGCCCCATTGCTGCCGCACCTGGGCGAGCAGGGCGGCGGTGTCGCGCACGGCCAGCGATTGCATGGTCGCCAGCATGCCAGAACTGCAGCGGTGCAGCCTTGACGATGTAACCAGGTTACTCGACAATCAGCCATCAAGTTACCCGCCGACCCGCTGCCGCCATGAACCCTCGCATCGCCGCCGTCACCGCACGCATCCGCGAGCGCAGTGCACCGCAGCGCCAGGCCTACCTGGCGCGTTTGCAGAAGCTGGCCGGCCGCCCACCCGGTGCCCAGCGCATGGGCTGCGCCAACGTCGCCCACGCGTTTGCCGGCATGCCGGGCGACGAGCGCCTGCGCATCGTCGCCGAACGCGCGCCGCACATCGGCGTGGTCACCGCCTACAACGACATGCTGTCGGCGCACCAGCCGTATGAAGCATTCCCGGCGCTGATCCGCGACGAGGCGCGCCGCCGCGGCGCCACGGTGCAGGTCGCCGGTGGCGTGCCGGCCATGTGCGACGGCGTCACCCAGGGTCTGCCGGGCATGGAGCTGAGCCTGTTTTCGCGCGACACCATCGCGATGGCCACTGCCGTGGCGCTGACGCACGACGTCTTCGACGGCGCCCTGCTGCTGGGCGTGTGCGACAAGATCGTGCCCGGCCTGCTGATCGGCGCGCTGCACTTCGGCCATCTGCCTTGTGTCTTCGTGCCCGCGGGGCCGATGTCCACCGGGCTGTCGAACAGCGCCAAGTCCAAGGTGCGCGAGCAGCATGCACAGGGCCTGGTCGGCCGCGACGAACTGCTGGCCGCCGAGCAGGCGGCCTACCATGGCGCCGGCACCTGCACCTTCTACGGCACGGCCAACAGCAACCAGATGCTGCTCGAAGCCATGGGCCTGCATGTGCCCGGCGCCGCCTTCGTGCACCCGCACGACGGCCTGCGCGAGGCGCTGACCCGCGAGGCCGTGGCCACGCTGCTGGGCATCACCCGCGGCAGCGCGCGGCCCGCGCCGATTGGCGAACTGGTCGACGAGCGCGTGATCGTCAACGCCATGGTCGCGTTGCTGGCCACCGGCGGCTCGACCAACCACCTGATCCACTGGGTGGCGGTGGCGCGTGCGGCCGGCATCACCATCGACTGGACCGACTTTGCCGACCTGTCGGCCGAGGTGCCGCTGCTGACGCGTGTCTACCCCAACGGCGAGGCCGATGTGAACCAGTTCCAGGCAGCCGGCGGCCCGGGTTGGGTGCTGCGTGAGTTGCTGGACAGCGGCTGCGTGCACGGCGACGTGACGACGGTGGCCGCCGGCGGCTTGTCGGCCTACGGCAGCGTGCCGCGGCTGGCCAATGCCGGGGCGCCCGCCATCGCCTGGGATCCAGTGGCCCCGCAATCACCCGACACCAGCATCGTGCGGCCGGCCAGCGCACCGTTCTCGGCCACCGGCGGCCTCAAGCTGCTCGACGGCAACCTGGGCCGGGCGGTGATCAAGATCTCGGCCGTGCCCGAGGATCGCCATGTGGTCGAGGCGCCGGCCCGCGTCTTCCACAGCCAGGAGGCGCTGCATGTGGCCTTCAAGGCCGGCGAGCTGGACCGCGACGTGGTGGTGGTGGTGCGCTTCCAGGGCCCACAGGCCAATGGCATGCCCGAACTGCACAAGCTGACGCCGCCGCTGTCCGTGCTGCAGGGCAAGGGCCACCGCGTGGCGCTGGTGACCGACGGACGCATGAGCGGCGCGTCGGGCAAGGTGCCCGCGGCCATCCACGTCAGCCCCGAGGCGCTGGCCGGTGGTCCGCTGGCGCGGGTGCGTGACGGTGACGTCATCCGCCTGGATGCCGTGGCCGGCACGTTGACGGCCTTGGTCGACACCGCCGAATGGGCCGCCCGCACGCCGGCTGCGCTGGATGCCGACCAGGCCGACGACAACGCCCACGGACTCGGCCGCGAGCTGTTCGGCGGCATGCGCCGCACCGTGCGCAGCGCCGAAGAGGGCGCCGTGACCTGGCTGTGAATCCTGGCTCTGAACTTGCGTCGCCCGACGGCCTCCTGAACCGACTTTCGACACCCCGATGACCGACACCCTCCGCCTGGCCAGCCACGGCCCCGTGATTCCCGTGATCGTGCTGCAGCGCGTGGTCGACGCCGTGCCGCTGGCCGAGGCGCTGCTGGCCGGCGGCGTCAAGGTGCTGGAAGTCACGATGCGCACGCCAGTGGCGCTGCCATGCATCGAAGCCATCGCCAAGGCCGTGCCCGAGGCGGTGGTCGGCGCCGGCACCATCCGCTCGGCGGCCGATGCGCAGGCCGCGCTGGACGCCGGCAGCCGCTTCGCCGTCAGCCCCGGCTACACCGCCGAGGTGGGTGCCGCCTGCCGCCGCATCGGCCTGCCGCTGCTGCCGGGCGTGGCCACGGCCAGCGAGGTGATGGCGGCACAGGCCGACGGCCTGTCGTTCCTGAAGTTCTTCCCGGCGATGCAGGCGGGCGGCATCGCCATGCTCAAGGCCCTGGGCGGCCCGTTCCCCGACGTGGTGTTCTGTCCCACCGGTGGCATCAGCCTGGCCACGGCGCCCGACTTCCTGGCGCTGCCCAACGTCAAGGTCTGCGGCGGCAGCTGGCTGACACCGGCCGATGCGGTGGACAGCGGCGACTGGGCGCGGATCACCAGGCTGGCGCGAGAGGCGCAAGCCCTGCGGGCCTGATTCAGCGCGGGCAGGCCGAGCGCCGGGCCGCCCCAAGCCGGCCTGCCATCCCCTCGGGGGATCGGCCGGTGTCCCCGCTGGTCGGGGGGCTCACATATTTCGGCGCTCGATCAACTCGATCTTGTAGCCGTCGGGATCCGTGATGAAGGCGATCACCGTGGTGCCGCCTTTCACGGGGCCAGCCTCGCGGGTGATCGCGCCACCCAGCTCCTGCGCCCGGGCGCGCACGCGCTCGCAGGTGGCGGCCACGTCGGGCACGCCGATGGCGATGTGGCCGTAGGCCGAGCCCAGGTCGTACTTCTCGACGCCGTAGTTGTAGGTCAGCTCGATCTCGGCCTGGTCAGGGTTGCCGCCGCCATAGCCGACGAAGGCCAGGTCGTACTTCTGGTCGGGCCGCTCGGTGGTGCGCAGCAACTCCATGCCCAGCACCTGGGTGTAGAAGTCGATGGCCCGTTGCAGGTGGCCGACCCGCAGCATCGTGTGCAGCAATCGCATGGTGGTGTCCTCGTGGGTTGAAAAGGCTCAGCGCTCGGCGCGGTCCAGCCACACGCCCAGGCCCTGGGCATTGAGCTCGATGTCCAGCGCCAGGCTGTGCAGCGCGCCCTCGACATCGGCCAGGCCATGCTGCTGCAGCTGGATGCGGGCGATGGCTTGCAGCCCAGCCTTGAGCTGCGCGTGGCGGTCCGGCGACGCCGGCAGGGCCTGCGCCATCGCCACCATCGCGTCGACCTGGGCCAGCAGCCCGGCGGCCAGGCGCGGCACGTCCTCGACCATGCCGTAGTGCGTCAGGTACATGCGCTGCGGGCCAGTCGCCAGCAGACGTTCGATCGACTTGCGCAGCGGGCCGGGCTCGAACTGCACCGGGCTGGACGTGGGCATCACCCAGGCGCCGGCGACACTGTCGGTCTCGCGGTAGCTCAGGCCGAAGGTGTCTCCAGTGAACCAGCCGGCGCTGCGGGCGTCCCAGATGCCATGGTGGTGGCGGGCATGGCCGGGTGTGTCGATGAAGCGCAGCGGCCGGCCGGCGAGGGCGATCACCTCGTCGTCGGCCACTGACCGCACCCGTTCGGCGGGCACCGGCACCAGCGCACCGTACTCGCGGTCCATCGTCGCCTGGCCATAGACGGCCAGCGCGCCCTGGTACAGGGCCTGCGGGTCGATCATGTGGCGGGCGCCGCGCGGGTGCACCAGCAGGGTGGCGCGGGGCAGTTCCTGCATCAGCAGGCCGCAGCCGCCGGCATGGTCCAGGTGCACATGGGTGGGGATGACGAAGTCGACCGCGTCGCGTGCCAGGCCCAGGTCGTCCAGCGCCGCCAGGATGCGCGGCACGGCGAAGTTGGTGCCGCTGTCGACGATGGCGGCACGGCCGTTCTCGACGATCAGGTAGGCCGCGTCGAACAGCGGGCGGTGGAAACCGGTGTCGATGACATGGATGCCGTGGGGCAGGGCTTGGACGAAGGGCAGGGGCATGGGCGGCGGCGCGGGCAAGAAAAAGGGCAGGTCGAGCCTGCCTTGGTGATTGTGGCGGAGGGCGCCGTCGCGCCCGTGCCCATCGATCCTGCGAATCAGCCCTGCGTGTTCGCGTACAGCGCCCACAGCCGCCCGATGTCCGCCGTGCCGTCGGTGCTCTTGATGCCGCGCAGCACCTGCACCGCCTTGGCCTTGTTCTTGGCCAGCAGCAGGGCCTGGCCCAGGCGCAGTTGGGCGTCGTCGGCGCGCTTCAGGCCGCCCTTGGCGATGCCCTGCTCGATCAGCGCCACGCCCTTGTCGGCCTGGCCCATCGTGGCGTAGGCATGGCCGATCTGCACCAGGTCGTTGCCGTCCTTGGCGGCAGCAGCGGCGGCGGCGCGCTGCTCGATCGAGGCCTTGCCTTCGGCCTCCTGCTTGTTGGCCAGGTCGCGCAGGCGCTTGTGGCGCTCGGCCTCGGCGCCGGTGCCCAGGGCGCCGCTGGCGAAGCCCTTGTCGAC
>Ga0116181_1003754_pt1 | contig 11674 bp, 10 predicted proteins | sample AD_UKC075_MetaG_FD_89752 | JGI IMG/M metagenome (GOLD analysis project Ga0116181, IMG submission 89752) | Active sludge microbial communities of municipal wastewater-treating anaerobic digesters from USA - AD_UKC075_MetaG | ecosystem: Engineered > Bioreactor > Anaerobic > Digestate | place: USA...
GGCGGTGGAACACCGGCACCGGCAGGCGCAGGGCATAGATATCGAGCCGCAGCTGCACCGCGCTCGCCACCTTGTTGACGTTCTGCCCGCCCGGGCCGGAGGCGGTGATGAAGCTTTCGCTGATCAGGCTCAGCGCGCGGGCAATGGCCTCATCCGCCGCTGGCATGATCGCTGAATCCCAGCGCGGCGAAATCGGCTGGCATGGGTGCGCGCGCCTCGATCGGTGGCTTGCCCTCGCGGTGCACGGTCAGCGCCAGCGCGTGGAGCATGGTGCGTGGCGCACCCCGTCCGTCGCCATAGACCGGATCGCCCAGCAGCGCGTGGCCGAGGCCGGCCAGCGCATGGACGCGGATCTGGTGCGTGCGCCCGGTTTCGGGGCGGAACTCGACCAGGGTACGCCCATCGTGAACCGCCAGCTTGCGCCAGTGGGTAACGGCTGGCTTGCCCTTCTTCGCCGGGATCATCCGCCAGCCCTTTTCTGCGCTGGAAATCTTGGCGAGCGACAGCTCGATCGTCCCTTCGTCCTGATCGAGCGTTCCGGCGACCACGCCGAGGTAGACCTTGTCGACTTCGCGCGCTTCGAAGGCCGCGTTGAAGCGCTTGAGCGCCTTGGGATTGCGCGCCAGCAGCAGGCAGCCGGAGGTATCGGTATCGATCCGGTGGACCGGCACCGGCACCCGCTGGAAGCCGAGCTTCAGGTCTTCCAGATGGTCCTCAAGGCTGCGCCCGCCCGCGCGGGGTCGCTCGATCGGCAGGCCGGCGGGCTTGTCGATCACCAGTGCCTCGCCGTCTTCGAAGAGGATCGTGATGTCGGTCATGCCAGTGCTCCCGCGGTGCGGCGAAGTGCCTCGTCCAGCTTGGCATCGTCGGCGGCAAAGCTGATGCGGAAGCCGTCCCTGCCGCCAAAGGCCGAAGCTGCGACCAGGGCCACGCCGTGTTCGAGCAGGTGCAGGCACAGGCCTTCGTCATCGCCGAACCGCTCCATCAGCGGTGCGGCATCGACCATGCAGTAGAACGCGCCGTCCGGCACGGGCGCCGACAGCCCCGGCACGGCATTGATCGCCGCGACGACCCGGTCGCGCCGCACCCGGAACTTCTCGCGCCAGTCAATCAGGAACTCCTGCGGCCCGGCAAAGGCGGCCACGGCGGCGGCCTGGCTGATCGAGGCGGCATTGCCTGAGGAGTGCGATTGCAGCTTGCCCATCGCCTTCACCAGCCATTCCGGTCCGGCGGCGACGCCGATGCGGAAACCGGTCATCGCGTGGCTTTTCGATACGCCCGACACGGTCAGAACGCGGCTCGCCAGTTCCGGGCATTCGACGCTGATCGTCGCGTGGGCGCCCGGCGTGTAGCGCAGCGGGGCATAGATGTCGTCCGACATGACCAGCACCTGGGGATGGCGGGCCAGAACCGCGCCCAGCGCGCGCAGTTCCTCTGCGGGATAGGTTGCGCCGGTCGGGTTGCCGGGGCTGTTGAGCAGCAGCCACCGGGTGCGCGGGGTAATCGCCGCTTCCAGCTGATCGGGCGTGATGCGAAAACCGCCCGCCGCCGTGGTCGGCAGGTCGACGACTTCGGCCCCCGCGAAGCGCACGATCTCGGGATAGCTGACCCACCACGGGCTGGGCACGAGCACCTCGTCACCCGGATCGAGCGTGGCAAGCAGGGCGTGGAAGATCGCCTGCTTGCCGCCCGCGCTGACGATCACCTGGCCGGGGGGCACATGGATGCCAAGGTCACGGGCAAAGTGCAGCGCCGCCGCCTCGCGCAGCGCCTGCGTGCCGGACACCGCGGTGTATTTCGTGTCGTCGGCGTCGAGCGCGGCCTTGGCCGCCGCGATGACGTGGGCCGGGGTCGCAAAGTCCGGTTCGCCCACCGACAGCGAGATCACGTCCCTGCCGGCCGCCCGCAGTTCAAAGGCGCGGTCGGTGATCGCGTTGGTGCGCGAAGGGCGGATACGCCCCAGCGCGGCGGAAATCTTCATTACAGGGTCGCTCACAACAATTTCGCTTTTACCAGTCCGCGCAAGGCATTGCCGATCAGGAATCCGTGCCTGAGGTCTTCGAGAGTAAGGTTTGCCTCTTCCGCGCGGCCTGCCTCGATCAGGCTGCGGCGCAGCACGCCCGGCAGCAGGCCCAGCGCGGCGGGCGGGGTGAGCAGCTTGCCATCACGCTCGACGAACAGGTTGGTGAAGCAGCCTTCGGTGACCAGGCCATCGTCGCGCAGCAGCAGCGCCTCCTGCGCCCCGGCCTCTTTCGCGGCACGCAGGCCGACGTCGTAGAATCCCCGGTCGTTGGTCTTGTGGCGCAGCCGCCAGTCGCCCGAGTCCACCGGCAGGCGCAGCACGGCGCAGGGCACCGGCTCCGCCAGCGGCGCGGGCAGCGGCGAAAGTTCCAGCGTGTAGGCGCCCGCGCGCGAGACGACCAGCCGCACCCGCGCGGGCGCATTGGCATCGAAGCACAGCGCCTGGATCGCGTTGCGCACCGCATGGCGATCAAAGGCAAAGCGGAGTTCGGCCGCGCTGGCCTTGAGCCGTTCGAGGTGGAGTTCCAGCAGCGCGATTCCCTCATCGGGAGTGAAACGCATGGTTTCGATCAGATCTGCCCCAGCGGCATGCACGCGCACGAATCCCCCTTTGACCAGGCACTCGCGCCATTCGGTGAGCATTTCCGAATCCGCGACAATCGCCGAGCCGACCCCCAGCACCGCCCGCCCCCGGTTGTTCTCTTCCGGGGTCAGGCGCAGGGTGCGGATTGCCACATTGAATGCCGCATCACCAGCCTCGATTGGGCCATTCCGGTCTGCATCCGGCGGGTCGAACCGCCCGATTGCCCCGCAATAGGGGCCACGCGGATCGCGCTCATGCCGGTTGATCAGTTCCATTGCCCGGATCTTGGGCGCGCCGGTGATCGAACCGCAGGGAAACAGCGCGCGTACCATGTCCGCCGCGCCCTTGCCCGGTTGCAGCGCGGCGCGCACTGTGGTGACCATCTGGTGGACCGTGGGATAGCTTTCCACCGCGAAGGCGTTCTCCACCCGCACGCTGCCCGCCTCCGCCACGCGCGACAGGTCGTTGCGCAGGAGGTCGACGATCATCAGGTTTTCGGCGCGGTCCTTGGCCGATCCGGCGAGTTCGGCGGCAAGCGCGGCGTCCTCTGTCCCGTCCCGCCCGCGCGGCCGAGTGCCCTTCATCGGCTTGACCGTGGCCGCCGCCCCGCGCTGGGCGAAGAACAGTTCGGGCGAGAAGCTCAGCAGCCAGTGCGAGCCATCGTGGACCACGCCGCCATAGCCGGCCCCCGCCGCCGGACGGATCGCGGCGTAAAGCGCCAGAGGATCGCCGCGATAGGACCCGGCGAGGTGGAAGGTGAGGTTGGCCTGGTAGATGTCGCCCGCCGCGATGGCTTCCTGCATGGCGGCGAAGTTCGCCGCATAGCCGCCGGGGGAAATTTGCGGTTCGACCGGGCCGACCTGGGCCAGGCCGCCGCGCTGCTGCTCAAGCCAGGCGGGCACTTCGTCCGCGGCCAGTTCCTGGTAGCCGTCGAACGCGCCGAACCAGACCAGCGGGCCGGCGGCGCCGCTGCGCGCGGCGGCCAGCGGCATGAGTCGGGGTTCGAGCGCAAGACCGGCCTCGTAGGCGAAATATCCGGCCAGGTGCAGGCCCTCAGTCCGCAGCGCCTCGATCCTCTCCAGCGCCGGTGCGACCTCTTCCGGGCGATGGGCCACCACGATTTCGCGCGGGGCCTGGTACAGCCGCGCGGGGCTGGCCGCGTCGGGGCGGGCATCGTCTAGCAGGATGAAGGGATCGGCCATTGCTGGCGCGCCTTCTAGCCGGGCTTTGCGCCGCATGCAAAAACCCACTCGCGCTGGGCGCGGGGGCGGCTTATCTGTTGCCCCTGAACAGTTTGGAGCACGCGATGACCGATATCCTCCTGGGCCTGGGCGCCAATGGCGAACGCCAGACCCTGCGCCTCAGCCGCGCCAACCGCCACGGGCTGATCGCCGGGGCCACCGGCACGGGCAAGACGGTCACCCTGCAGACCATCGCCGAGCAGTTTTCCGCCGCCGGGGTGCCGGTGTTCATGGCCGATGTGAAGGGCGACCTCGCGGGCGTCGCCATGCCGGGCAGCCATGATTTCAAGCACGCCGCCACGCTGGAGGCGCGCGCCGCCGAGATTGGCGTGACCGATTATGCCTATCGCGACAATCCTGCGGTGTTCTGGGACCTCTATGGCGAACAGGGCCACCCGATCCGGACCACGATCTCGGAAATGGGGCCGCTGCTGCTGGCGCGGCTGCTGGGGCTGAACGAGACGCAGGAGGGGGTGCTCAACATCGCTTTCCGCTTCGCCGACGACAACGGCCTGCTGCTGATCGATTTCGAGGATCTGCAACAGGTGCTGATCGCCTGCGCCGAGCAGGCGAGCCAGCTCGCCACCCGCTATGGCAACATTTCCAAGGCCAGCGTGGGGACGATCCAGCGCCAGCTGCTCGCTTTTGAAAGCCAGGGCGCGGCCCACTTCTTTGGCGAGCCGGCCTTCGAGATCAACGATTTCATCCGCTGCGACGAGAACGGCAAGGGCGTGGTCAACGTCCTTGCCGCCGACAAGCTGATGCAGAGCCCCAAGCTCTACGCGACCTTCCTGCTGTGGCTGCTGTCGGAGCTGTTCGAGGCCCTGCCGGAGGTCGGCGATCCGGAAAAGCCCAAGCTGGTGTTCTTCTTCGACGAAGCGCACCTGCTGTTCGACGATGCTCCGCAAGCGCTGTTCGACAAGGTCGAGCAGGTCGTGCGGCTGGTCCGGTCCAAGGGCGTGGGTGTCTATTTCATCACCCAGAACCCGATCGACATTCCCGAAAAGATCGCCGGGCAGCTGGGCAACCGGGTCCAGCACGCGCTGCGCGCTTTCACCCCGCGCGACCAGCGGGCGATCAAGGCGGCGGCGGAGACCTTCCGGATCAATCCCGCTCTCGACGTTGAAACCGCGATTACCGAACTGAAAGTGGGCGAAGCGCTGGTCTCGACGCTCGACGAGGAAGGCGCGCCCAGCGTGGTGCAGCGCACCCTGATCGTGCCGCCGCGTTCGCGGCTGGGACCGCTTACTCCCAAGGAGCGCGCGATCATCCAGTCGATCAGCCCGTTCGAGGGCAAGTACGAGACCCGCGTCGACCGCGATTCCGCCGCCGAAGTGCTGGAACGCAAGGCGCAGGACGCCGCCGCAGCTGCCCAGGTGGTCGAGGAACAGGGTGAGGAAGCCCAGCGCGCGCGCCCCCGCGCCACGACCTCGATGTGGGAAAAGGCCGGCAAGGCCGCGTTCGGGGCGGCTGCGGCTTCGGCCGGAACGATGGTGGCGCGCTCGATGACCGGACGCAAATCAAGCGGCTCGCCGGTCGCTTCAGCCGCCAGTGCGGCGGCCGGAGCGCTCGGTACGGCCCTGGGCGGCGCGGCGCTTGGCCGTTTCGCACGCGGTTTGCTGGGCGGATTGCTGCGGTAGAGAGTGTTGCCGTGTTTCAGTCGGACTGAAACAGGCACTAGGCCAGCGGCAGGGTCAGGGTTGCGGTCAGCCCCGCGACCGATCCGTCAGAATTGCGGCGGTTGGCGAGCACGAGCGCGCCGCCGTGCTGTTCGGCAATCGCGCGGGCGAGAGTCAGGCCCAGCCCGGCCCCGCCGGTGGCGCTGTTGCGCGATGGTTCGCCGCGGGTGAAGGGCTCCATCATCGCGCCGATGCGGCCTTCGGGGATGCCTGGGCCGTCATCCTCCACCCGGATCACGGCCATGGCGCCTTCGCGCTCCAGCGTGATCCGCGCCGCACCGCCACCATAGCGCAGGGCGTTGGAAACCAGGTTGCGCAGGCCGCGCCGCAGCCAGGTTACGCGGACCGGCGCGACGATCCGTTCGCCGGGAGCGAAAGTCACGGGTTCGCCCATGTCCTCGAACTCGTCGGCGACCTGGCCGACCAGCGCCTTCAGCTCCGCCGGTTCGCGCGGATCGCTGGGGCGGCCGACGCGCGCGAGCGAAAGGATGTCGTCAAGGCTGCGGACGATGTCCTCGATCGTCGCGGCCATCTTGTCGCGCTCGGCATCGTCCTCGACACTTTCGATCCGGACCCGAAGCGCGGCCAGCGGGGTCTTGAGATCGTGCCCGATGGCGCCGAGCATCACATCCTTTTCATCCAGCAGGGCGGCGATCCGGTGTTCCATCGCATTGTGGGCGATGATCAGGCGGCGCACGTCGTTCGGGCCCTGCGGAGCCAGCTGACCGGCGGCGTCCCGGGTGCTGGCAAACTGTTCCAGCCGGCCGGTCAGGGCCGCGAGCGGTCGCGTGATCCGCCCGACGATCAGGGCGATGGCGCCGACCAGCAGGCCGTAGAGCAGCAGGGTCTGGCCCAGCAGCGAGATCAGCAGGCCCTCATCAGGGCCGCGCATCGGCATGGCGACAGTGATCCAGCCTCGGTCGGAAGTGTGGATCGCGGCCACCATCTGTTCCCGCGCCCGCGGCGGTGCATGGTCGCCCATGCGCGCGGCGATGCGGGCTTCGCGGCGGATCAGGTCGGCGTTTTCGGTGATCGGACGGTGAACCACCACCACTTCCTTCAGCTCCACTCCCTGTTCGGCAAAGACTTCCTTCAGTTCGTGTTCGGCATCGTCTTGGCGCGATTCGCCGGTGCGCAGGGGGGAGACTTCCGCGCGCTCGACCCGCAGTCGGCGGGCTTCGGGGGGCAAATCGCGCGAATGGAACTTGCGGCCACCGAACAGGCCTTCCTCGCGCCCTGCGGCGAACAGGCGGATCGCGGCGGCGTGGACCATGGCAGCCTCGCGCCGATCGGACTGGGCGCGCCACAGCAGCGCGGCGCTGATCCCCTGCGCCAGCAAGAGCGCCATGGCGATCGCCAGCAGCAGCTGGCCCTGCAGGCTGCGCGGCATCAGCCGCTGCATCAGGTAGGCACCTTGATGCGCCGCACGTCGGCGGCCAGCATGTAGCCGCCGCCCCAGACGGTCTGGATCAGGGTGGGATTGCGGCTGTCCGCCTCGATCTTGCGGCGCAGGCGGCTGACCTGGTTGTCGACCGCGCGGTCGAACAGGTGCGCTTCGCGGCCCTGGACCATGTCGAGCAGCCGGTCGCGGTCCAGCACCTGGCGGGGATGTTCGACAAAGGCCATCAGCAGGCGAAATTCGACCGAGGAGATCGAGACCATCGCGCCGGAGGGATCGGTCAGCCGCCGCTTGAGCGGATCGAGCCGCCAGCCTTCGAATTCGAACAGCTCTTCCTCGGCGGCTTGCGGCGCGGCTTTTGCCGCGCGGCGCAGCACCGAGCGGATCCGCGCGACCAGTTCGCGCGGCTCGAACGGCTTCACCACGTAGTCGTCGGCGCCGATTTCCAGCCCGACGATCCGGTCGGTCGCCTCGCCCCGCGCGGTCAGCAGGATTACGGGTATCGCGCGCGCTTCCGACAGGTGGCGGCACAGCGAAAGCCCGTCCTCGCCCGGCATCATGATGTCGAGCAGGACGAGTTCGGGCGTTTCGTTTTGCAGTATTGTCCGCGCCTGCGCGGCCGAAACAGCCTGGCTGACGGCAAACCCCTGGCGCGAGAGATACTCGGCCAGGGGCTCGCGCAGCGCCGCTTCATCATCGACGAGCAGCAGTCGGACAGGTTCGGTGTCAGGCATGGGCTTCATGCGGTCCTTCAGGGCTTACTGGCCCCTGTGACCCTCATGGCCGGCCTCGCCGCCCTTCTTCGCACGCATCTGCTCGCGCATCTTCGCGTGGGCCGCCTTGCGTTCGTCGGGAGTCACGCTGCCGTCCTTGTTGGCATCGGTCATGTCGAAGTGCCTGCCATGGGCCGTCAGGAATTCGTCGCGGCTGACCGCGCCGTCCTTGTTGGCATCGGCCATTGCGCCCATCATGCCCTTGCCGTGCATGCCGTGGCCGCGCCGGCCCTCGCCCATCATGCCACCGCCCTTCATGCCTTCGCCCTTCATGCCTTCGCCATGCGCGCGCTGGTGACGGGCGTTGAACTCGTCACGGCTGATCGAGCCGTTCTTGTCGGTATCAAGCCGGTCGAACATCGCCGCGCGGCGCGCCTCGCGGTCGGCCGTGTCGAGCTTGCCGTCCTTGTTGGCGTCCATCCGTGCGAACATCTCCGCAGCGCGGGTCTGCGCTTCGGCGCGGGTCACGGTCTTGCCGGCCATCGGATCGCGGCCGGGGCCGCCCATCGGCTGGGCAATGGCCACGCCGCCGGCTGCGAGAGCCACGAACGACAGGCCGATCAGGGTCTTCTTCATCTGCGAAACTCCAGTTTCGAAAGAGAGGGTAGAAGCCGCCCGACCCGTTCAAGGGGAGGGGGAGTGGCCAGGCCGGAGCGGCTTCCTGAAAGCCTTTCTAATGCTGTACTGTCGCGCGATTATGCCGCGCGATGCAAGATGTGTCGTCATTTGTCGCAGCAAGGCCTGCGCGTTCATCAGCGGTTTAGCGCGCCCGGTGCTGCGTGCCGAGGCCCGGGGTGATGAACAGCGCGGTCGCTTCGCCCGCAATGTCCGCAGTGTGCCAGACGCCAGTCGGATTGATCGCGTATTCGCCGGCTGCCAGCGTGACTGCGGCGGTTCCACCATCGGGCAATTCCTGGAGCAGCGTCATCGTGCCGGCGAGGCACAGCACCACCTCTTCGCCGGCGGGGTGCATTTCCCAACTGGTCCAGCTATCGCGGAAGCTGTGCTGGCTGACGAGGCGTCCCTGTGCCCCATCGGCGCCGTGGCGGGCAATGTAGTCCTCGTACCATTCCATCGCGCCGGTGAACTCCGGTTGAGGCACGGCGACGACGCCGGACCCCAAGTGGAGCGGGTGAAGCGCGAGCCGGAGCGGCGAGGTCATCGTTCAGCCCATCACGAAGGCGTTGAGCTTGTTGCCGTCCGGATCGCGGAAATAGGCGGCATAGAACCCGCCTTCGCCGCGGGGGCCGGGCGCACCTTCGTCACTGCCGCCATGTTCGAGCGCGATGGCGTAGAGCCGGTCGACTTGCGCGGCGTCCCTGGCCTCCAGCGCGACCATCACGCCGTTGCCGACTGTGGCGGGATTGCCGTCGAACGGTTTCGTTGCCGCAATCCCGGCAGCGCCGCCCGGCGTGCCCCAGGCGATGAAGCTGTCGAACTCCATCATCCGTCCGGTGCCCATTTCCGCCGCGATCGCGTCATAGAACCGCGCGGCGCGCGCGAGGTCATTGGTGCCGACTGTCACGTAACCGATCATTGGCCGTCTCCTTTCGATTCGCTGACGGAACAATACAGGAACATCTAATTCCTGCAAGGTCGGTCCTAAAGGGGCGCGCAGGCAGCCTCCACCCAGGCCCTGACCTCGCCCGCCAGCTGCGGCAGCAGCACTTCGGCAACCTTGGCGTGATAGGCGTTCCACCAGTTCACCTCGCCCTGGGTCAGCAGCGCGCAGTCAACCAGGGTGCGGTCGATCGGCGCGAAGGTCAGCGTCTCGAAGCCGAAGTAGTCGCCCTCCGCGCCCGGGATCGCGTGCGGTTCCACGAGGATCAGGTTCTCGGTGCGGATGCCGAAATCGCCCGGCTTGTAATAGCCCGGCTCGTTGGACAGGATCATCCCCGGCAGCAGCTCCTGCCCGGTCCCGGCCTGCCCGCCCTGGGCCTTGGCGATGCGCTGCGGCCCTTCGTGGACCGAAAGGAAACTCCCCACCCCGTGGCCGGTGCCGTGGGCATAGTCGACGCCTGCCTGCCACAGTGCGTGGCGGGCCAGCGTATCGAGCTGGCTACCGACCGTGCCGCGCGGGAACACGGCCGTGGCCAGCGCGATGTGGCCCTTGAGCACGCGGGTGAAGCGGTCCTTGTGTTCCGCGCTCGGCTCGCCCGATCCGTCCTCGCGCCCGATCCACACGGTGCGGGTGATGTCGGTCGTGCCGTCGAGGTACTGCCCGCCCGAATCGACGAGGTAGATCGAACCCGGCTCGATCCGGCGGTTCGATTCTTCGCTCACCCGGTAATGCGGGCTGGCAGCGTTGGGACCGGCGGCGGAGATCGTGTCGAACGACAGGTCGCGCAGCAGGCCGGTATCCTCGCGCAGGCTCATCAGCTTCGCGGCAGCGGACAGTTCGGTTTCGCCGCCCTTGGGCGCCTCGGTCGCCAGCCAGTGGAGGAAGCGGGCGATGGCCGCGCCGTCGCGGGCCTGGGCGGCGCGGTGGCCGGCCTGCTCTTGCCGGTTCTTGATCGCTTTCGCCAGCACGGTGGGGTCGTTCAGCTCGACCACTTCCGCGCCTGCCCCTTCCAGCGCGGCGAAGACCGCCTGGACCGAGCGTTCCGGGTCGACCGCGACCTTGCGGCCCGCCAGCGACTTCAGTGCGGGCACGAAGTCCTCGCGCGGGCGGACCGTCACGGCATTGCCGAGGTGGGCGCGCAGCTCCGGCGTGACCTTTTCCTCGGCGATGAACAGTTCCGCCGTGCCGTCCGCATGGGCCAGCACGAAGGACAGGGTGACCGGCGTGCGCTCCACGTCGGTCCCGCGCAGGTTGAGCAGCCAGGCGACGCCATCGAGCGCGGAGACGACCGCGGCGTCCAGCCCGCGCGCGGCGAGCCATTCGGCAACCTCGCTGCGCTTGGCCTCGCTCGACTTGCCGGCGTGTTCGAGAGGGTGGACTTCGGCGGGGGCAAGGCTGGGGGCGGGGCGGTCGGCCCAGATCGCGTCGATCGGATTGCCCTCGACCGGCTCCAACGCCGCGCCCTTGGCGCGCAGCGCGCGGTTGGCGGCATCGACCCAGGGTTTACCGTGGAGCCACGGATCGAAGCCGATCTTTGCGCCGGGCGCGGCGTTGTCCGCCAGCCAGGCGGCCACGCTGGTCGCGGGGACGGACTGGTATTCGTAGAGCCGCCCGTCCACCTGCTCGCGCACTTGCAGCGTGTAGCGCCCGTCGATGAAGATCGCCGCCTTGTCTGTCAGCACGGCCGCCGTGCCCGCCGAACCGCCGAAGCCGGTCAGCCAGGCGAGGCGCTGGGCATAGGCGCCGACATATTCGCTCATGTGCTCGTCAGAGATCGGCACGACGAAGCCGTCGAGCCCGCGGCCCTTCAATTCCTTGCGCAGCGCGTCGAGCCGCGCTTCATGGGTGTTCATCAGCATCGATTTTCCTGGTCCGGCTTGCGGGGACAATGGCCGCACCATAGACCGGGGGCATGACTCTTGCCACACCCCCCGTCGCGGCGAAAAAGCCGTTCACCTATACCCACCACGGCATCACCGTGGCCGACGATTACGCCTGGCTGCGCGATCCCGGATATCCCGAAGTGACCGACAAGGAAGTGCTCGCCCACCTTCAGGCCGAGAACGCCTGGTTCGAGGCGCGGATGGGCGGCCAGCAGGGCCGGATCGATGCCCTGTTCAGGGAAATGCGCGCGCGGATCAAGGAAGCCGACAAGTCCGTGCCGCAGAAGGACGGCCATTACCTCTACTGGATCGAGTTCGAGGAAGGGGCGGAATACAAGAAGTGGTGGCGCAGGCCCGTTGCTGGCGGGCCGGACGAGCTGATCCTCGACGAGGTCGCGCTGGCGGAGGGCCACGAATACTTCCGGCTGGGAGCGATCTCCGTCTCGCAGGACGGGCGGCTGCTCGCCTGGTCGGTGGACGACAACGGCTCCGAACGCTTCACCGCGCGGATCAAGAACCTGGCCACCGGGGAA
>Ga0116181_1003760_pt1 | contig 11665 bp, 9 predicted proteins | sample AD_UKC075_MetaG_FD_89752 | JGI IMG/M metagenome (GOLD analysis project Ga0116181, IMG submission 89752) | Active sludge microbial communities of municipal wastewater-treating anaerobic digesters from USA - AD_UKC075_MetaG | ecosystem: Engineered > Bioreactor > Anaerobic > Digestate | place: USA...
GTCGATCAGCAGTACGATCAGGTAGCACTCGGGATGGTTGGCGGCGATGCTTTGGGCAATATTCTGCAGCATCATGGTCTTGCCGGCCTTGGGCGGCGAGACGATCAGACCGCGCTGGCCCTTGCCAATCGGCGCGACCAGGTCGATGACCCGGGCGGTGATGTCCTCGGTGCTGCCATTGCCGCGCTCCAGCTGCATGCGTTCGGTGGCGTGCAGCGGGGTGAGGTTCTCGAACAGGACCTTGTTCTTGGAGACCTCGGGCGGTTCGAAATTGATGTCGTTGACCTTGAGCAGGGCAAAGTAGCGCTCGCCTTCCTTGGGGGGGCGAATCTTGCCGCTGACCGTGTCGCCGGTGCGCAGGTTGAAACGGCGGATCTGGCTGGGCGAGACGTAGATGTCATCAGGGCCGGCCAGATAGGAGCTGTCGGCGGAACGCAGGAAGCCGAAGCCGTCCTGGAGAATTTCCAGGACGCCATCGCCGGAGATATCCTCACCATTCTTGGCCAGAGCCTTGAGAATGGCGAAGATCACGTCCTGCTTGCGCGACCGTGCCATGCCCTCGAGCTTCAGATCCTGCGCGATGGCGATCAGGTCGGCGGCGGATTTCTTTTTGAGTTCAGTCAGATTCATGGAAGCTACATGCTCGAGACGGCAGGCGCGGGCAGGCGGTGCCGGCGGAGAGGGGTGCGTGTTCTCGGGTCGGGAAACGAGCCGGGCGACGGGCCGAACGGGCTTGGTGTAGGACGGCTTGGGGATGAACGCCGCAGTGAAAGCTAGCATGGCCATCCGGCGGCGTCTACCCTGGGCGGACGCCGCATCGGGCGGCGCTTAGCGCAGACTGCTATCGAGGAAGGCGATCAGTTGCGACTTGGACAGCGCACCGACCTTGGTCGCTTCGACGTTGCCGCCGCGGAACAGCATCAGGGTGGGAATGCCCCGGATACCATACTTGGGCGGGGTGTTCTGGTTTTCATCGACGTTCAGCTTGCAGATCTTGACGCGGCCGGCATATTCCGCGGCGACCTCATCGAGGATCGGAGCGATCATGCGGCAGGGTCCGCACCACTCGGCCCAGTAATCCACCAGGACCGGCTGACCGGCCTTGAGGACCTCGGCGTCGAAGGTTTCGTCGGTGATATGTACGATGTGCTCGCTCACGGAAGGCGTCTCCGGTTTAGGAAGGAGGCTGGCGGCCGGTCGCCCGGTCGGGCAGCGGGAAGCGCTGAAATGGACAGGATATGCAATGGCGCCGGGGGTCTGGCAGGGGCACCCGCCTGGTGCGACCGCGAAAATCGGCGGCGCGCGGCGTTCAACGGCTGATATTGTGGCAAAATAGCCAATCGGGGCACAAATTTCCTTGCAGCATGTTCTTGCAGAATTTCAGCCCAAACCGGGCGCCGATGCAAGTCCCCCAAACCTGCCCATCTGGGATTTCGCTGATCACATGCAAAAAGACCATCTTACCAACGTCCCCTTTTCCGGGCTCGGCCTGAGCGAATCACTGCTGGAAAGCCTGGAAGATACCGGCTTTACCTATTGCACGCCCATCCAGGCGGCTACGCTGCCCCTGGCCTTGCAGGGTCAGGATATCGCAGGCCAGGCGCAGACCGGCACCGGCAAGACCGCCGCGTTCCTGCTGGCTGCCCTGCATCATCTCATGCAAACCCCGGTCGCGGCCGATGCAGTCGGGCCCTGGACCCTGATTATCGCCCCGACCCGCGAACTGGCGGTACAGATTCATCGCGATGCCGAACTGCTCGGCCGCTACACCGGCCTGAAATTTGCCGCCGTCTATGGTGGCACCGGCTACGATAGCCAGCGCCGCCAGCTCGAGGCCGGGGTTGACGTCCTGATTGGCACGCCGGGCCGGTTGATCGACTACTTCAAGCAGGGCGTCTACAAGCTGTCGGCGATTGAAGTCGTGGTGCTCGACGAGGCCGACCGCATGTTCGATCTGGGCTTCATCGCCGATATTCGCTACCTGCTGCGCAAGATGCCACCGCCCGACAGGCGCATCAATATGCTGTTTTCCGCCACGCTCAGCAACCGGGTGATGGAACTGGCCTATGAGCATATGAACGATCCGCGGGTGGTGCGCATCGAGGCCGAGCATGTCACGGCCGAGAAAGTCCGTCAGGCACTCTATCACGTCCCCGCGCATGACAAGATCGCGCTGCTGTTTGGCGTGCTGCGCCAGCAGGAGCCCAAGCGCACCATGATCTTTGTCAACACCAAGCGCGCCGCCGAGCGGGTGACCGGCTATCTGCTGGGCAATGACTACGAAGCCGGCGTGCTCTCTGGCGATATCCCGCAGAACAAGCGCCTGAAGCTGCTGGAAGCCTTCCAGCAGGGCGAGCTGCCGATTCTGGTGGCCACCGATGTTGCGGCGCGGGGCCTGCACATTCCCGATGTCACCCACGTCATCAATTTCGACCTGCCGCAGGATCGCGAGGATTACGTGCATCGCATCGGCCGTACCGCGCGCATCGGCGCCAGTGGCGATGCCATCAGCTTTGCCTGTGAGGAATACGTGTACTCGCTGCCCGATATCGAGGATTTCATCGGCCAGAAGATTCCCGTGCTGCCGGTGACCGAGGAGCTGCTGCCCGAATACAAGCCGGCCAGGCGTCTGGAACGCCGCAGGCCGCTGTTGTCGGGTGGCGAGCATCGTGGCCGTGGCCGCACGCCGCACCGTCGGCCGAGCGGTCGGGGCTGAGCGGTGGCGGCACAGCGTTCCCGGGCCGTTGTGGCCGCCGGGCACCCTGAAACAACGGCCGCGGCCTGCGCGGTGCTGCGGATGGGCGGCAATGCCTTTGACGCGACGGTGGCAGCGGGCTTTGCCGCGACGGTAGCCGAGCCGGCTCTGGCCAGTCTGGGCGGTGGCGGCTTCCTGCTGGCGCGTACCGCTGTGGGCCGGGCCGTGCTGTTCGATTTCTTCGTCGATACCCCGGGGCAGGGCCTGCAGCCTAGCCTGCTGGAGCCGCATTTTCACCCGGTCACGGTGCATTTCCCCGGCAGCGAGCAGGTGTTCAATGTCGGCATGGGTTCGGTAGCGGTGCCTGGCGTGCTGCGCGGCTACCTGCATGTCCACCGGCGTTTGGGGCGTCTGCCGCTGCGTGAGGTGCTGGCGCCGGCGATCGATCTGGCGCGCGAGGGGGTGCTGATCAATCGCGCCCAGGCCTATTTCCTCGATCTGCTGGTGCCGATCCTGACCCTGACCGCGACCGGGCGGGCGCTGTTCGAGCCGGACGGGCGCTATCAGGTCGAAGGCAATCGTTTTTGCAATCCGGAGCTTGCGGCATTCCTGGAAAGCCTGGTCGATGACGATGGCGAGCGGGCCTTTTATGAGGGTGCTCTGGCGCAGCGCATCGCCGCCGACATGCGCGAGGGCGGTGGCCTGCTGACGCTTGCGGATCTGGTCAGCTATCGGGTGATCGAGCGCGAGCCGCTACCGGTGGATGTGCGCGGCCTGCGTCTGCTGACCAATCCGCCCCCATCGTTTGGTGGTTCGCTGATTGCCCTGTTGCTGCGCCTGCTGGAGGCGCGCGCACCGGCGGATTTGCAGTTTGGCTCGCCGGCGCATCTGGCGCTGCTGGTGGCGGCGATGGAAGAGGTTGACCGGCGGCGCGCTGAAGGCTATCTGAGTCCGGTTGATCTGGGGCGTCCCGGCCTGAGCGAAAGTCTGGAACGGGTGCGCAGCGCCTCGGGCGGCACCACCCATGTCAGTGTTTGCGATGCCGAAGGCAATGCTGCCAGCATGACGATCTCCAATGGCGAGGGTTCCGGGTATTTCGTGCCCGGCACCGGCGTGATGCTGAACAATATGATGGGCGAGGATGACCTGCACCCGGAAGGCTTCCATGTCAGCCCGCCAGGGGTGCGGGTGGCGTCGATGATGGCGCCCTCGCTGCTGCTGGACGGTGAGCAGTTGCGCCTGGTGCTGGGCAGCGGGGGCAGCAAGCGCATCCGCACTGCAATAGCGCAGGTAATCAGCAACCTGGTCGACTTTGGCATGGCGCCGCGCGCGGCGGTCGAAGCGTCCCGGTTGCACTGGGATGGCGAGCGCGTGCAGGTCGAGCCGGGTTTTGCCGAGGCATCCCTGGCGGCGCTGGCGACCCGCTGGCCGGTCAATTGCTGGTTGACGCAGGATGTGTATTTTGGTGGTGTCAATGCCGTGGCGCCTGTGGGCGAGGGTGCCGGTGATCCGCGTCGTGGTGGTTGCGCCGCGGTGGTGGAATGGCCCGAACCTTTTTCCGAATCAAGGTGAAATCGGCATGGAACTGAAGGATTATCTGCTGATCCTGGCCCGGCGCGATGGATCGGATATTTATCTGAGCACCGGCGCGCCGCCCTGTGGCAAGTTCCAGGGCGTGCTGCGCGCCCTGGACAAGGAGCCGCTGCCGCCGGGTCGGGTCAAGCAGATCGCCTATTCGGTCATGGACGCGGCGCAGATCGCCGAGTTTGAGAAAACCCTGGAGATGAATCTGGCCATCGGCGAGTCGGGCATTGGCCGCTTCCGGGTCAATATCTTTCGGCAGCGCGGCGAGATCTCGATGGTGATCCGCAACATCAAGACCGAGATCCCCAGCATCGAGAGCCTCGGCCTGCCGTCAGTGCTGACCCAGGTGATCATGGAAAAGCGTGGCCTGGTGCTGTTCGTCGGCGGCACCGGCTCGGGCAAGTCGACCTCGCTGGCGGCGCTGATCGACTACCGTAACAGCAACAGCGGTGGTCACATCATCACCATCGAGGATCCGATCGAATTTGTGCATCGCCACAAGCGTTCCGTGATCAACCAGCGCGAGGTCGGTGTCGATACCCTCAGCTATGCCGACGCGCTCAAGAACACCCTGCGCCAGGCGCCGGATGTGATCCTGATTGGCGAGATTCGCGACCGCGAGACCATGGAACACGCCCTGGCCTTCGCCGAAACCGGCCATCTGGCGATTTCCACCCTGCACGCCAACAGCGCCAATCAGGCTCTCGACCGCATCATCAACTTTTTCCCCGAGGAGCGCCGCCCGCAACTGCTGACCGATTTGGCCGGCAACCTGCGCGCCTTTGTCTCGCAGCGACTGATTCCAACCGTGGACGGCAAACGGGTCGCGGCGATCGAAATCCTGCTCAATTCGCCGATGGTCGAGACCCTGATCAAGCGCGGTGAGGTCAGCAGCCTCAAGGAGATCATGGAAAAGGCCACCGGCCAGGGCATGCAGACCTTCGATCAGGCGCTGTTCACCCTGCATCAGGCCGGCAAGATCAGTTTCGAGGAGGCGATCAAGAACGCCGATTCCGCCAATAATCTGCGCCTGCGCATCAGTCTCAGCGGCGGGGCACCGCGCGTTGCTGGCGAGGGTGGGGCGGCCCTGACCCTGGAAGCACTCGCCGAACCGCAGGCCGATGAGGAAGAAAAACCGGCGGCGCAGGGCGCGGCGCTGCGGGTGCCGCCACGGCCGGCGGGTGCTTGAGCATGGCTGAGCACGCGCTACATCTGGAGCTGACGGTGCCCGCTGGCATCAGCGGCCTGATTTTCGATTGTGATGGCACTCTGGCTGATACCCTGCCGCTGCATTATCGCGCCTGGGAGGAGGGTTTTGCGGCCCTGGGATTGGCCTGTCCGCAACCGTTTCTGGTGCGCCACAATGGCAAGCCGACCGAGCAGATTCTGCAGCTGTACAACGCTGAGTTTGGCCGGCAGCTCGATGTGGCCGGGTTCACGGCGCGCAAGGAACAGCGGGTGCATGAACTGCTGGTGGATGCGCGACCCCTGGAGCCGGTAGTGGCACTGGCCCGGCATTATCAGGGACGCCTGCCGATGGCGGTGGTGTCGGGCGGCACCCGCGCCAATGTCGAACGTACCCTTGCAGCTATTGGCCTGCGAACGCTGTTCGCGGTGGTGCTGACTGCCGATGATGGTCTGCCGCCCAAGCCAGCGCCTGATCTGTTTCTGGAGGCCGCCGCGCGCCTGGGTGTGGCTGCGACGGAGTGTCAGGTGTTCGAGGATGCCGACGCCGGCTTGGAAGCAGCCCGCCGCGCCGGCATGCTGGCGACCGATGTGCGGCCGGTGGTCGGTGGTTATCCCGATCCCGGCCGCGCCCGTTCCAGTGCCTAGGTAATGACGGTCGGCGCGGCGCGCCCGGTGCGTTCGCGGATACCGGCCAGCTCATTGGCGATGGCGATCAGTTCGGCCAGGGCCTGCTGGGTGTCCAGATCATGGCGGGCCGGGTCGGGCTCGTAGGCCTCGATGTAGACCCGCAGCGTTGCGCCCTCGGTACCCGTGCCGGACAGTCGGTAAACGATGCGCGAACCGTCCCGGAAGCCGATGCGTACGCCCTGCTTGTCGCTGATGCTGTCGTCGATTGGGTCGAGATAGCGGAAATCATCAGCATAATCGACCACATAACGGCCCAGCGCTTGCCCGGGCAAAGTGGCGGTAGCGGCGCGCAGGGCGTCGATCAGCGCATTGGCAGCGGCGCTGTCCACTGCTTCGTAGTCATGCCGGGTGTAGTAGTTGCGCCCATAGAGGCGCCAGTGCTCGTGGACGATCTCGGCTACCGACTGGCGACGCTCGGCGAGGATGTTCAGCCAGAACAGCACCGCCCACAGTCCGTCCTTCTCGCGCACATGGTCGGAGCCGGTGCCGAAGCTTTCCTCGCCACACAGGGTGATCTTGTTGGCGTCGAGCAGATTGCCGAAGAACTTCCAGCCGGTTGGCGTCTCGTAGCAGTGCAGCCCGAGCTTGGCGGCGACCCGGTCAGCGGCCTGACTGGTTGGCATCGAGCGGGCTACGCCGGTGACGCGCGAACGATAGCCGGGTGCCAGCGCGGCATTGGCCAGAATCACCGCCAGGCTGTCGCTGGGGGTGACGAAGAAATGCCGGCCCAGCACCATGTTGCGGTCGCCATCGCCATCGGAGGCGGCGCCAAAGTCGGGTGCATCTGCGGCGAACAGGTGATCGGCCAGTTCCTTGGCGTAGACCAGATTGGGATCGGGATGGCCGTGGCCGAAATCCTCCAGTGGCACGCCATTGACTACCGTCCCGGCCGGTGCACCAAGGCGGTTTTCCAGAATTTCCGTGGCATAGGGGCCAGTGACGGCATGCATGGCGTCAAAGCGCATGCGGAAGCCGGAGGCGAACAGATTCCGGATTTGGTCGAAATCGAACAGATCTTCCATCAGATCGGCGTAATCGCGCACCGAATCGACGATGTCTACGCGCATGTCGCCGACCAGGGTGGTGCCGAGGCGGTCGAGATCAATATCCGGGGTCGTGAGGGTATGGTAGCGGCTGATGTGCAGGGTGGCGGTGTAGATGGCCTCGGTGACCTTTTCCGGCGCCGGCCCGCCATTGGGAGTGTTGAATTTGATGCCGAAATCCTCGTCGGGACCGCCAGGATTGTGGCTGGCCGAGAGGATGATGCCGCCGCAGGCGCGATGCTTGCGGATCATGTGTGAAACTGCGGGTGTCGAGAAGATGCCGCCACGTCCGAGCAGCACCTGATTGCAGCCATTGGCAGCGGCGATGCGCAGGATGGTTTGGATCGCCTGCCGGTTGTAGAAGCGGCCATCGCCGCCGACTACCAGGGGCGCATCCTGATAGCCCTTCTGGGTATCGAAGATGCTCTGTACGAAGTTTTCCAGGTAGTGCGGGCGCTGGAAAACCCGGACTTTCTTGCGCAGGCCCGAGGTGCCGGGTTTCTGATCCTGGAAGGGCTGCGTGGCGACGGTTTCAACGCTCATGGCAAAAATCCCCTGTGGCGGTTTTTTCCGGAATAAACATGGTGATTATGCGCCCGTTCACCAACCTGGAGAACGGGCGGGTATTGATCGTTGGCTAGAGCCAGCGCAGATCGAAGCAGTAGGGTGTCAGAGCACGCGCCGGAGCTTCCAGGCCGGTGCTGGCCGGCACACCGGCGAGCCGCTCGACTACGAAGCGCTCGGCGCGGCGCGCTGCCGCCTCGGCAGGATCGGTGGGCAGCCCGTCGTAGCCACCGCCTGCGGGCCGCCACTCGTGCAGGGTTACCCGCAGCGCCTCAGGCCGCTGTGGATGGCTGAGTTGCAGCGTGATCGGCCCCTGTGCCTCCAGGGTCGGGTGCAGCCCGGTCCAGGGCTTGAAGCGGCGATAGCGCAGCCCGAGCAGCCGGGTTTCCCCGCCGAGATCGTTTTCGCTACGCAGTGGCAGGCGATAGCCATTGGCGGTCAGGTGCCAGTCGGCCAGCGCTCCCGGCGCCGCGCCCGGCAGCGCGCACAGGCGGATTTCCAGACGGGCACTGCTGGCATCGACCAGCCGCGAGTGGCCATGCTCCTGCGACAGGGCATCGCCGAGCAGCGGCCAGAATTCCAGGGCGCGGCGCACGCTCAACTGGCACTCGCCCAGCGTGGTCGTGCCAAGCAGGTGATAGTCCTCATCGAGCAGTTCGCTGATCAGCGGCTGGCCCAGGCCCAGACCGGCGCGGGCCAGTTCGTCGAGCACATCCCAAAAATCGGCGTGCAGGTAGAAGGGCAGGGCGAAGCGGTCGTGCAATTCGCGGCCCCAGTGCACCGGCGCGCGGTTGTCGGGCTGCTGGATCAGCAGGGCAAGCAGTGCGCGCAGCAGCACCGCCAGCGCTGCCAGCCGTTCCGGGGTTGGTGGCATGCGAAAGGCGCGGAACTCTACCAGCCCGAGCTGACCGCGTCCGGGCAGGTGCGGATTCCACAGCTTCTCAATATTGATCTCGCTGCGGTGTGGATTGCCGGCCGGGTCAGCGAGAAACGGGGACAGGGTTTGCCAGATCAGCTCCGGAGTTGGATTGCGCTGCCGCTGCAGCAGCTCCAGCGTCAGGGCCAGTTCCTCGAACACGTCGCTGGTACGCTCGTCGGCGCGCGGGGCCTGGCTGGAATTGCCGGCGAAGTCGCTGGCAAACAGAAAAGACAACGCCGGATGGCGGTTGAAGAAACCCACCAGCGCGGGCAGCAGGCGTGGATGCAGCAGGAACGGGCTGCTCTGCGGATCCGGTCCGCCCAGGGTGATCTGGCCGCCGCCACCGGAATCAGTGATCTGGCCATTGTAGTGCAGGCGATAGGGTGCCAGGCCAGCCGTGTGGGCGGCGTGGAAACAGTGCCGGTTCCAGCTCAGAAAGGTGCTGACATTTGCGGCCGGTGCCAGATTGACCTCGACCACGGCCGGGTCCGGCGTCAGGGTGGTCCAGGCGATCGTGGCATCCACTGGCGGCGGAAAACCGTTCAGCACCAGCGTCGCCAGTCCGGTCCGGCGCGCGGCGGCGCCGATTGCCTCCAACAGGGCCATGAACAGCGCTATGCTGCTGCAGGCGGGCAATTCGACGCAGGGCACGGCGGCGGCGCGATCCGGCAGCAGGCTGATCCCGAGCAGATAAACGCCTTCCTCAGCCAGTTCATCGCGCAATCCCTCGGCGGGAATCGGCTGCTGATGCAGACTGGGCCGGGCCAGGCGACAGTCGCGCTGGGGATTGGCCAGTAGTGGCAGCGTGTCGCAGCGGAAGGCAATGCGCAGTTGCGGCACCGTGTCGGTGCTGAATAACAGCGCCGGCCAGCCGCGCGCACTCAATTCGTGAGTGATCTGTTCCCAGAAGGCATCGAGCTGCTCGGCGCTGGTGACGGGAAGATCGGTCTGTTGCAGCGGGTCGGGTGGGCCTGACCAGATTGGCTGACCGTCGCGGCGCTGGTAAACGCCCAGACTCCAGCGGGGCTGTTCTTCACGCGGATACTGGCGGCCGAGTGTGCGCAACACCACGCCGCCGGTGTCTGGCTCCACGAAAGTCGCCAGCATCTGCCGGGCGCGGCTTTCCTTGGTAGGTCCGAGCGCGGCATGCAGCCATTCCGGCGCTTCGGAGCAGTGATCGGTGAAGGTCGGCTCGGCGCCGATCCACAGATGCAGGCCGCGACGCTGCAGCAGGTCGTCGTGCGAGCGAATAGCCTGATCGAAAGCCGGTAGAATCGTCTTCATGGCACGCCAGTATCGCTGGGGGGGCAAACTGGCGCGGCATTGTACGGGATTTCAATGGCTGCGGGGTAAGGTTTCGCACCCGCTTGCGCTCTAAAGTGCAGTGCGGGCGATGGCCCACAATTCAATGTCGATTGCACCCGCAGCGCGCAGCACCCGCGCGCATTCAGCGGCAGTGCTGGCCGTGGTGACGACATCATCGAACAGTGCCAGACGCTGCCCGGCCAGCGAACGGCCGGGGGCGAATGCGCCTAGCGGGTTGGTGGCCCGGCGTGCGGCGTCAAGCCGGGCCTGCGCGGTGGTATAGCGAATGCGATGCAGACCGTCATGCCACACCGGCAGATCGAAACGGTGTGCCGCGATGCGCGCCAGTTCCAGGGACTGATTGAACCCGCGCTCGCGCAGGCGCAGCGGATGCAGGGGAACCGGTACGATGCCATCCGGCAGCGGTCCGTCGCGCATGGCCAGCGCCTCGGTGAACAGCATGCCCAGCGGCCGCGCCGGGCCGAGCTGGCTGGCGAATTTAAGGCGGCGAACCAGGAAATCAAGCGGTGGTCGATAGCGAAAGGGCACAAAAGCCCGTGCGAAGGGCAGGGGCTGATCCTGGCAGTGCGGACACAGGCCGTGGGTATCGGGCTGCGCACAGCCCGGACAGGCATCCCGGTTGCGCGGCAGGTCGGCGGCACAGCCGGGACACAGGTCGAGGCCCTCGATGCCGGCCGCGCCGCACAGCAGGCAGACCGAAGGCAGCACCAGGCGCAGAGCGTGCCGCCCGACGTTCAGCAGCGCCTGGCGAACATTGACAAGGGGTAGAGCGTTTCCCAACATGGCCGCATCACTCTTCAGACCGGGCCCGATCAGGACCGGCGGCGTGCCGGTGCTGGACGGACTGAATCGAACCAAATCATCACGGACATCACGTCCACCGCAGGCTTTTCCTGTACCTGCGATCCTCGTGAACCTGGGACATCCATATGCATATTCTGGAGCAGCAGAGCGAAGACACCATCATCGGCAAGGTTGCGCGCGGCACATCGGCCAAACGGGCAGCGGCGCTGATGAATTATGGCAACATCATCGCCATTCTGGTGCCATTTCCCTTACTGATTTTCTGGTTCGGCGCGTCGATGCTGGTGTATGCCATGAATCGCCATCACCCCAACCCCAAGGTCGGCCACTACACCCAGCAGGCCGCCTACCGCTTCTATGGCACCACCGGCTTTTTCATCGTCATCGCCACCTTTATCCCGGGCGGGGGCTGGATTTGGCACCTGCTGGCCTGGGTGCTGGCCATACTGGTTCTGGTGCCCTGGTCGATTATCGATCTGCGGCGCATCCATAAGGATGAGTGGGTGGATATTCCGCTCGACAGCGAGGGCCATCCGCTGGCCGGAACGGTCGCTTGAACATGCACTTGCCCACAACCGCTGCAGGGTCCGCGCCACTCTATGTGCATACCAGCGGCAGCGGTCCCGATGTGGTGCTGGTGCATGGCTGGGGCATGCACGCCGGCGTCTGGGAAGATGTCGCCGAGGCCCTGCTGGATCATTATCGCGTGACCGTGCTGGATCTGCCCGGTCATGGCTACAGTCGCGCTGCCGGCGCTGGTCATGATCTGGCCGATCTGGCGGCGCTGGTCGCGGCAGCAGTGCCAGGCCCAGCGGCCTGGGTGGGCTGGTCGCTGGGCGGGCTGGTCGCGCAGCA
>Ga0116181_1003762_pt1 | contig 11661 bp, 10 predicted proteins | sample AD_UKC075_MetaG_FD_89752 | JGI IMG/M metagenome (GOLD analysis project Ga0116181, IMG submission 89752) | Active sludge microbial communities of municipal wastewater-treating anaerobic digesters from USA - AD_UKC075_MetaG | ecosystem: Engineered > Bioreactor > Anaerobic > Digestate | place: USA...
CAGCGGGAACCCGCTTTCGCCGGCGAGCGTGATTGTCGAAGGCGGCCTGCTCGACAAGAAGTGCCTGCAGAGCACGATATTCTTTCGCTTCAGCAAACGTCATCTTGAACCGGTCGATCTCAGGGTCAATGTTGTGGGCTGCGATCCACGCGTCCTTCTCCTTGTCGAAAAAGAAAACTTCTCCTGCATAGTTGGGGTGGTACGAGACGGAAATGTCGAAATGTGCGCCGGCGGCAGCCAATAGGTAGCCCATCTCGCGCAGTCGATCGCAGGCGAACATTTCGTTTTCTAGCTTTATTCCGAGTGGCGTGACAACGCCCTTGGCCTTGGTCAACAGATGCTCGTACACGAAGTGTGGGCCCATCTTGCGCGTAAAGCCCGCGCGGTTCTTTAGTGCCCATTCGTGGAAACCTATTCGGCTGGCGATGCTTGAACCTTCGTGGATTGCATCCGGAGGAATCCTCCGTGGGTCCACCGGCTCACCATTGAGGTCCATGATCATTTCGACGAGGATTCGCTCAAATTCAAGGATGTCAAGCGCTGCGCCCTTCTTGCCATCAGATTGCCGACGCTCACGAATTTTCTTGAACCTGCCCGGCAGGTCGAAGCGGCTTGGACGCGGCTTCTTGACCTCAGAGTGCTTGCCTTCGACGGTTCCCTTTGCGATAGGAGTCATCGATGGCGTCACTTCCACCCGCACGCCCGACGCGGGAAACTCCATTCCCATGTTCGAAACCAACTCTGCACGGTCGGCTCTGAGCACTGTTGGTAGGTGGCAGCAATGCCAATCTTTAGAGGTATAAGGCAGCCCGAGCCGAGCAAACGTGGCACCTTTTTCGCTGAAGCAGTTGTAGAGGGCCAGCGCGGCCGTAGCCCAACTTGGGTTGTCCAGCGTCACGGCGTAGCCGACGATGACACCGTCGTAGACATCTACGATCAAGTACACGGTTGGTCGACCGACGAGTTCGGACTTCGTGACGCGCGAGACCAACTGAATTTGAAAGAACGTAGCGTCAATTTCGTAGAAGCCGGGACCGGGGACGTTGTCGGTCGCCTTGCCGCGCTTTCCGCGAGGGTTATCCTCCCCTTGTGCGGACTCCTTCTTCTTTAGCTTTCGAAAGACGTATCGGCACTGGAGCCAACTGGGTGGGCGGTATTTCTCGATCAGCACGGGGTCCATCAGCAGGCCGCGCTCGGAGTCGCGCAATTCGTCCTCCGGGATACCGCATAGCTCGATCAGCATCTCGTAGTACGCGTCGGTCCACGTCTTCTTCTGAGCCTTGACGTAGGAGCCGTAGGCCTCTTCGCACTTCGCGCGAACCTCATGCGCTGGTGCGTCAGAAACTGTCTCAGGTTTGGTTTTGCTCGCGCCACGCTTGGCACCGCGGGTTTGGAGGCCAACTTTTGCGCCCTCTGACGTTGTCTCGATGAACTCGCGTACGACGGCCGCTGGGTTGCGCCCAGCTTGCAACCAATCAAGTACCCACCGCTTGATGGTTCGCCGGCTGAGACCCATCGACTTGGACACGCTGGCGATTTCCTTTGCCAGTGTTCTTGGCTGATGCAAGAGCGTCGGCTTCTGCGAAAGCGTTGAGGTCGCTTCGATGGCGCTCTTGAGCCGTTGCTCAGCCGCCGGCGGCAGTCCCACAGGGGCTGACGTAAGGCGTAGGAAGGGGTCCGGCGCTAGTTCGAGCGCGTTGCTGCTTAGGAGGCTGATCCACTCCGGGTACCGCACGGGGAACGGCACCCTCTGGTTCTCGGTGTTCATATCGATGAGCACCACCTTCTCGAACCCCACGGCGTCGATGACTCGCACGGGGCCAGGTATGCCCTGCACAGGCTTCGTGGGACGGTAGATCTCATGGATCTGGAACATATTCCCCTCCTATGAGGTCAAGACGAACGTGCCTCGGTGCGTGAGCTTGTTGGTATCAATGTCGATGCGGCTAGCCCGATTCCAGACCGCCGTACCCAGTAGCGCGTGCCCGGTGTGCACGTCAATTCCCATCGAACTGATGGTCTTGCCCATGACCTGGTTGAACGAGAGTGTTGGAGACCAGTTCGCTTCGAATCTGCGGCTGAAGTCGGCGGGAGCAATGCCAGCCTTCCCGGCCCGGTCGTCATTTAGTGCCATCTCAAAGAACCTGAGGTTGCTTGCGCGCGTGGCATGCACGTTGTCTTCTGTGGCCAGAATCCAGCGTATTCCCCGGCGGTTCCAGTAGAGCCGCTCCAGCAGGAGCTTTTGCAGGTTTCTAGAGGTCAAGTCTTTGTTCAGCTTCGCGCTAATCGCCACCAACTCTGTTCCGTCGGACCGCTTCAGCGTGAGCAACAGATCGGTCGTCATTACGGTCGGCGTGCTCGTGCCGGGGATGATGGGATGTTGGATGCCCAACCTTGCCGCGATGGCCTGCGTTTCTTCCCAAGGCAGCAGCGCGAACTGCTCCCGAATGTCGAGTGTCGAGCGTCCGTACTCGGCGAGCAGATGCACCTTGAACTCGTGGTCCGAGAGGTAGTCGTGCTTGCGGCCGGTTATCCGGCTTCGAACCATGCTGGACGTACCCATGGAGGGAACGTCGCGCACATACATGAATGGCTTGTAGTCCTTGCCCTCGCCTTGACCGAAGCCCGCCTTTATCCACTTGCGGACCAGCGTTGGCGTAGGTCGTCGTGCTTTGGAGCCTGCCATAGGGCTTGCCCGGAGCTACCTGCGGTGCGCCGCGTGAAGGCGCTCGGCCCTAACACGCCGGTACGCGGAACCAAGCGCGATCGAGGTCGCCCGACAGCCGATCCACAGGCTCGGTTGCGAAGGCGTTTCCTCGTGTGATGTAGGGCGCTGTAGGAGGGGGCTTCGGTTAAGCTTGCGGCCCTGCTGCAGTGGGCCGCTCCAGCGAGAGATCGACGCGTCGTGGATCATGCTGTGGGGAAGAATACACTCTTGGACAAAAAAATTGTCCCTAAACTTCGTCTGGGTGGACAGAAAAATTGTCCCTTGGACAAAATTGATTGTCCCTAGACACCCAGGAGCCCCGCCATGGCATCGGTCAACAAAGTCATCCTCATCGGCAACCTGGGGCGCGACCCGGAAGTGCGCTACACCGCCAACGGCGCGGCGATCTGCAACGTCAGCATCGCCACCACCCGCAACTGGAAGAGCAAGGACAGCGGCGAGCGTCAGGAAGAGACCGAGTGGCACCGCGTGGTGTTCTTCGACCGCCTGGCCGAGATTGCCGGTGAATACCTGAAGAAGGGCCGCGCGGTCTACGTCGAAGGGCGCCTGAAGACGCGCAAGTGGACCGACAAGGACGGCATCGAGAAGTACACCACCGAGATCTTCGCCGAGCAGATGCAGCTGCTGGGCGGGCGTGAGGACGGCGGCATGGGCGGCGGCGGCGGTGCCCGCGCCAGCATGGCCGGCGGCGGTGGCGACGACTACGGCGACGCCGGCGGTTCCGCCCCCGCGCCGCGCCGCAGTGCCCCGCCCCCCCGCGCCCCGGCCCCCGCGCCGCGGCCGGCGCCGAAGTCGAGCACCGGCTTCGACGACATGGACGACGACATTCCGTTCTGACGCAACGCAGGCGGCAGCGCGCCTGGCTCAGGCGGCGCGCCGCAGCGGCAGGACGCGCTGCGCCGGCGGGCTGCCGTGGCGCAGCACCGGATCGGCCGGGCCGGGTGCCGGCAGGTGCGGCACGGGAACGGGACGCGGCAGGACGGGGCGCGACAGTGCCATGGCGGTCTCCACAGACGGGGCACGGCCTGCACGATGCCGATGCCGGCCCACGCCAGGTGATCGGCTCCGCGGCGCCCGACTTGAGCCGGTGTTGCCTGCGGTGACCACCGATACCGGCTGTGACCGCTCAGGCCGGTGCCTGGTCAGTCGACCTTGGCGTTCGAGGCCTTCACCACCTTGGCCCACTTGGCGCTTTCGGCGGCGATGAACTTCGCGAAGTCGGCGCTGGACATGCCGCTGGGGATGGCGCCCTGCGAGGCCAGCCGCTCCTTCAGCGCCGGGCTGGCGATGGCCTTGGCCGACTCGGCCTGCAGGCGGTTGACGATCTCTGCCGGCGTGCCGGCCGGCACCACCACGCCGAACCAGCTGCTGGCCTCGAAGCCCTTGAGCGCGGGGCCGCCGGCCTCCTCGATGGTGGGCAGGTCGGGCAGCACGTCGCTGCGCCTGGCGCTCGTCACGGCCAGCGCCTTCAGCTTGCCCGACTTGATGTGCGGCAGGGCCGAAGGCAGGTTGTCGAACATCAGGTCCATGCTGCCGCCCATCAGGTCGATCAGCGCCGGGCCCGAGCCGCGGTACGGGAAGTGCAGCATGAACACGCCGGCCATGCTCTTGAACAGCTCGCCCGACAGGTGGATGGACGTGCCGTTGCCCGAGCTGGCCATGTTGAACTTGCCCGGGTTGGCCTTGGCCGCGCGGATGAAGTCGGCCACCGTGTTGATGCTGTGCTTCTGCGCGAAGGCCGGGTTCAGCACCAGCACGTTGGGCACGCCGGCCATCAGCGTGACCGGGGTGAAGTCCTTCACCGGGTCGTAGGGCAGCTTGGGGTACAGCGCGGCATTGATGGCATGCGTGCCGACCGTGCCCATCAGCATGGTGTAGCCGTCAGGCGGAGCCTTGGCGACGTCGGCCGAGGCGGTGTTGCCGCCGGCGCCGGGCTTGTTCTCGACCACCACCGGCTGGCCCAGCGCCTTCTGCAGCTCGGGCGCCAGCGAGCGGGCCAGGATGTCGGTGGTGCCCGCCGCGGCGAACGGCACGACGAAGCGGATCGGCTTGCTGGGCCAGCCGGCCTGGGCTGCGGCCAGACCGGGCGCCAGTGCCGCGGTGAGGGCGAGTGAAGTCTGCAGAAGCTGGCGACGGGTGGATGGCATGGGGTCTCCTGGTGGTCTTGGATGCAGCCGCGCCATCACGCGCGCAGCAGGTTGCGCAGCGGCTTGCCCGCCTTGTCGCGGTAGACGTCGAAATCGGCGTCGATGCTCAGCACCTGGCGGATGCGGCGGCGCTGCGCGGCCTCGGCCACCGAGGCGTCGGCCAGGTCGAAGGGCAGGTCGGCGAAGCGCTGGCTGATGGCCAGCACCTGGGCCACGCTGCCGTCCTCGGGCCGGTCGATCTCGACCGCGCCGCGCTGCACCCAGCGCAGCAGGTCCAGTGCCGCGCCGTTGTGGATGCGCCGGGCCAGCAGGGTGCAGACCTCGGTGAGCACCGGCCAGGTGCTGACCAGGCGCGCGGCCGGGTGGGCCTGCAGCCACTGCCGCACCGGCTGGTGCCAGCGGTCGCCGGCGTTGAACAGCGCCAGCAGCGGGCCGCTGTCGACCAGCACCGGCTGGCCGGAGATGGCCGCCGCGACGCTGGCAGCGGGATCAGGCGTGGCCACGGCGGGCGGGGTTGGATGCGGCCGCCTTGGCCTGCCGGGCGACGTGCTTGTCAGCCCAGGCATCGGCGAAGGCGGCCTTGCGCTGGCTGGCCAGGTCGACCGGACCGCTGTAGCGGCCGAACAGGTCATCGCCCAGGGCGGCGGCCGAGGGCGGCGCGGCATCGGCTGCCGCCCGCAGCAGGTACTGGGCCACGGCTTCGCGCACCACCAGGCTGGTGGCCGTGCCCTGCGCCTCGGCGTAGCGGCGCAGGTCGGCTTCCAGCAGGGCGGGAAACTTGACGGTGATGGTCACGGCAGCGGTCTCCACGGACGGAACGGCTGGATATTACCGTTGGTATTACCGAGTGGCAAGTGCGGGAGGGCCGGGCTGCCAGCCGCGTGGCACCGCGCCCAGCAGGCGACGTGTGTAGTCCTGCTGCGGGGCGGCCAGGATCTGCGCCGCGCTCGCCTGCTCCACCACCTGGCCGTCCTTCATCACCAGCACCTCGTCGCTGATGAAGCGCACCACCGCCAGGTCGTGGCTGATGAAGACATAGGCCAGGCCCAGCTCGTCCTGCAGGTCGCGCAGCAGGTTCAGCACCTGGGCCTGCACGCTGACGTCCAGCGCGCTGACCGCCTCGTCCAGCACCAGCACCTCGGGGTTCAGCGTCAGGCAGCGGGCAATGGCCACACGCTGGCGCTGGCCGCCGGAAAACTCGTGCGGGTACTTGAAGAAGGTCTCCGGCGGCAGGCCGACCTTGGCCAGCAGGGCGCGGGCGCGGTCCTCACGCTCGGCAGTGTCCGCGCCGATGCCGTGGATCGCCATCGGCTCGATCAGCGTCTGGCCGATGGTGAAGCGCGGGTTCAGGCTGGCGTACGGGTTCTGGAAGACGATCTGGATGCGCCGGCGCATCGCCTGGCGCTGGCGGTCGTCCAGCGCCAGCAGGTTCTGGCCGTCGAAGATCACCTCGCCGCCGGTGGGTTCGTGCAGGCGCAACAGGGTCAGGCCCATCGTCGTCTTGCCCGAGCCCGATTCGCCCACCACGCCCAGCGTGTGGCCGCGCCGCAGCTGGAAGCTGACGTTCTGCACCGCCTTGAACTCGCGCCGGCCGAACAGGCCCTGCTTGATGAAGAAGCTCTTGGCCAGCGACTTCACTTCCAGCACCACCGGCGCATCGGGGTTCTTGGCGGCGGCGCTTGCGGTGCCGGCCGACGTGCCCCCGGCCATGTGCTCATCGATCACCGTCAGCCGCGCCGGTGTGTCCGTCAGGCTGGGACGGCAGGCCAGCAGGGCGCGGGTGTAGGCGTCCTGCGGCGCGCTGAAGATCTGCGCCACGTCGCCCTGCTCGCGCACCACACCGTGGCGCATCACCACCACGCGGTCGCTGATCTCGCCGACCACGCCCAGGTCGTGGCTGATGAACAGCACGCTCATGCGCAGCTTGTCCTTCATGCGCGCGATGAGTTCGAGGATCTGGCGCTGGATGGTCACGTCCAGCGCCGTGGTCGGCTCGTCGGCGATCAGCAGCCTGGGCTCGCAGGCCAGGGCCATCGCGATCATCACCCGCTGCTGCTGGCCGCCCGAGAGTTCATGCGGATAGGCCGCCAGGCGCCGCCTGGGCTCGGGCAGGCCGGTCTCGGCCAGCAGTTCCTCGGCACGGGCCAGCGCCGCACGCCGCCCCAGGCCCAGGTGCTTGATGAGCGGCTCGCACAGCTGGGTGCCGACGGTGAACACCGGGTTCAGGCTGCTCATCGGGTCCTGGAAGACGCAGGCGATCTCCCGCCCGCGCAGCGCCTGCAGCTCGGGCCGGCTGGCGGCCAGCAGGTCACGCCCCTGCCACAGGATGCGCCCGCTGCGCTGCGCGTTGTCGGGCAGCAGGTTCAGGATCGACATCGCGGTGACGCTCTTGCCCGAGCCGGATTCACCGACGAGGGCCAGCGTGGTGTTCTCGGGGATGTCGAAGCTGACGCCCTTGACGGCGGGTACCAGCGTTTTGGCGCCGCGCTCGCCCAAACGAAATGCCACTTGCAGGTCTTGAATGCTCAGGAGCATCACTCGGCCCCCCGCAGCTTCGGGTCCAGCGCATCGCGCCAGCCATCGGCCATCAGCGAGAAGGCGGTGACGAACACCGCCATGAAGGCGGTGGCCGTGGCCAGCTGCCACCAGTGGCCCAGGATCAGCTCGCCCTGCGCCTCGGCCAGCATCGTGCCCCAGCTCACCTGGTCGATGGGCACGCCCAGGCCCAGGTAGCTCAGGATGACCTCGCTCTTGATGAAGCCCACCACCAGCAGGCTCATGCGCACCAGGATCACATGGCTGACGTTGGGCAGGATGTGGCGGAACATGCGGCTGGTGGCCGACGCGCCGATGGCCTCGGCTGCACGCACGTATTCGCGGCTGCTGTGCTTGATGAACTCGGCGCGCACCTGGCGGTACAGCCCCGTCCAGCCGGTCAGCGCCAGGATCAGCACCACCGTGTCCACGCCCCGCCCCAGCACGGCAGCGAAGGCGAAGATCAGCAGGATGTCGGGCACGGCGGTGAAGACGTTGTAGAGCCACTCCAGGAAGTCGCCCACCTTGCCGCCGAAGAAGCCGGCTGCCGCCCCGAGCAGCGTGCCGATGACGGTGGCCAGCAGCGCCGCCAGCACGCCGACGAAGACCGACACCTCGGTGCCCTTGACCGCCTTGGCCAGCACGTCGCGGCCCAGGCGGTCGGCGCCCAGCGGCAGCGTCTCGACCTTGGCCGCCTCGGCCGTCTGCAGCTTGGCGGCACGCTCGGCCCATTCGGCATAACGCGGCGCCAGCGGGTCGATGTCGCTCAGGTCGACCGGCGCGCCGGGCTTGGCTTCCGGGCCGGCCAGCGTGCCGGCGTCCTCTGCAGGGCGCGGGCCCAGGAAGGTCGGCGGCGCGTTCGGCACGGCCAGTTCCCGCTGCCACTGGCTGGCGACCAGGCCACTGGCCGCGGCGCCGATCAGCGTGATGAAGGCCAGCACGATGACCAGCGACGTCATCGCCACACGGTCACCCTTGAAGCGCCGCCAGGCGGTGCGCCACACCCCTTCGGACCGTTGCACAGGCATCGCCGCCGTCGGCATCACCGCACTCATCGCAGCACCACGCGGGGATCGACCACCTTGTACAAGAGGTCGGTGCCCAGGTTGATCAGCATCGTCAGCATCGCCAGGTAGACCGTGGCGGCCTGGATGACGGGGTAGTCGCTGCGGTTGACCGCCAGCAGCACCTCGCGGCCCAGGCCGGGAATGGAGAAGAACACCTCGATCAGGAAGCTGCCGACAAAGATGCCCGGCAGCGCCAGGCCCACGTTGGTGAGGATGGGAATCATCGCGTTGCGCAGCACATGCTTGAACAGCACCACCGGCTCGGTCAGGCCCTTGGCGCGGGCGGTGCGCACGTAGTCGTGGCCCAGCTCGTCGAGGAAGAAGCTGCGGTACAGCCGCGTCTGCGGGCTCACGCCCACCATCACCGCCAGCAGCACCGGCAGCGGCGTGTACTGCAGCAGGTTCTGGGTGAAGCTCGAACTCCAGCCCTGCACCGGGAACCAGCCGAGTTGGAAGCCGAACACGTACTGGCCGACGATGACGTAGACCAGGAAGCTGATCGACAGCGCCACCGTGGTGGCCACCATCAGCGCGCGGTCGGTCAGGCTGCCGCGCACATAGGCCACGCCCAGGGCGATGGGCACGGCCAGCAGGGTGTCCAGGATCAGGATCGGCAGCATCACCGTCAGCGTGGCCGGCATGCGGGTGGAAAACAGCGTGCTCACCGCCTCGTTGGTGGCCCAGCTGCGGCCCCAGTCGAAGGTGACGATCTGCTTGAGGAAGATGCCGAACTGCACGTAGGCCGGCTGGTCCAGCCCCAGCTGCTGGCGGATCGCGGCGATCTGCTCGGGCGTGGCGTTCTGGCCGGCCAGCACCACGCTGGGGTCGCTGCCGAAGAAGTGGAACAGCAGGAACACCAGCAGCACCACGCCGAACAGCGTGGGCACCATCTGCCAGAGGCGGCGGATCACGTAGGCCAGCATGGGTGGCAGGGCTCCTGGACAAGGGCGGGACGGGCGAGTCTAGGCCAGGGCACAGGCGGCCCCGGGGCTGGGCGGCCTATCGCAAACCCCGTGCCGGTCCCACCCCTAAACTGCGCCGCATGTCCGGTCCGACCACCCCACGCCCGCCCCGCAGCCGCCAGCGCCGTGCGCTGCTGCAGGGCGCGCTGGCGCTGCCGCTGGCTGGCGCCGACCCGGCGCACGCCGTCGACCAGAAGGTGCTGCGGGTGTGCTTCAACTCGGCCGAGACCAGCTTCGACCCGGCGCGCATCAGCGACCTGTACTCGCGCGTGGTCACCTCGCACATCTTCGAGTCGCTCTACGGCTACGACCACCTGGCGCGTCCGGTGCGCGTGGTGCCGCGCCTGGCCGACGGCATGCCCGAGCACAACGCCGACTTCACCGTGTGGACGGTGCGCCTGAAGCGCGGCATCGTCTTCGCCGATGACCCGGCCTTCGGCGGCAAGCCGCGCCCGCTGGTGGCCGCCGACGTGGTCTACGGCTTCCTGCGCGCGGTCGACCCGGCCAACAAGGGCCCGTTTGCCAACGAGGTGCTGGAGATCGGCTTCCAGGGCCTGGCCGAGCGCCGCCGTGCCGCGATCGACAGCCGCCAGCCGTTCGACGATGTGACGCCGGTGCCCGGCCTGCAGGTGCTGGACGACCACACGCTGCGCTTCGTGCTGGACGCACCGCGCCCGCGCTTCCTGAACAAGCTGACGCTGCACAGCGTTTTTCCGGCGCAGGCGCGCGAGGTGGTGAAGTTCTACGGCGACAACATCGGCGCCCACCCGGTGGGCACCGGCCCGTTCAAGCTGGTGCAGTGGGTGCGCGGCAGCAAGATCGTGCTGGAACGCAACCCGCAGTACCGCGCCGTGACCTACGACGCCCAGCCCGCGCCGGACGATGCCGACGGCCAGGCCCTGCTGGCGCGCTTCAAGGGCCGGCGCCTGCCGATGGTCGACCGGGTGGAGGTGGCCATCATCGAGGAGAACCAGCCGCAGTGGCTGAGCTTCCTGAACGCCGAGATCGACGGCCTGGTGGCCAACGCGGGCTCGGTGCCGATCGAGTTCGCGAGCCTGGCCGTGCCCAACGGCCGGTTGGCGCCCAACCTGGCCAGACGCGGCGTGCAGCTGCACCGCAACCTGCGCGCCGACGTGGCCCTGCTGTACTTCAACATGGACGACCCGGTCGTGGGCGGACTGGCGCCCGAGCGGGTGGCGCTGCGGCGTGCGCTGTCGCTGGCCTACGACGTGGGCCGCGAGGTGCGCCTGGTGCGGCGCGGCCAGGCGGTGCCGGCGCAGAGCATCGTGATGCCCCTGACCCGCGGCTACGACGGCCACTTCCGCAGCACCATGGGCGAATACGACCCGGCGCGGGCCCGGGCGCTGCTGGACCTGTACGGCTTCGTCGACCGCGACGGCGACGGCTGGCGCGAGCAGCCCGACGGCTCGCCCCTGGTGCTGCAGATGTCCACCGAGCCCGAGCAGATCTACCGCCTGTTCAACGACGTGTGGCGGCGCTGCCTGCAGGCCGTGGGCGTGCGCTGCGAGTTCCGCATCGCCCAGTGGCCCACCAACCTGAAGGCGGCCAAGGCCGGCAGCCTGCAGATGTGGATGCTGGGCAACTCGGCGTCCGAGCCCGACGGCCAGGACTCGCTGCGCTGGCTCTATGGCCCCGAAGCCGGGCAGAACAACCTGGCGCGCTTCAAGCTGCCGGCCTATGACGCGCTGTTCTCGCGCATGCAGTCGCTGCCCGATGGGCCCGAGCGCGACGCCGGCTTCCTGCAGCTCAAGCGCCTGGCCGCCGCCTACATGCCCTACAAGGTGCTGGTGCATCGCATCGCCAACGAGCTGCTGCACCCCTGGGTGCACGGCTACCGCCGCACCCCGTTCTGGAACGACTGGTGGCACATGGTCGACGTCGACAGCGCCATGCGCGCCCAATCCCGTGGTTGAGCGGCCAAGCCCCGCCTCACCCGGCCGGCGCCGCTGGCTGGGCAGCGCCGCCGCGGCAACGGCCGCCGGCTGGATGGCGCCGGCGGCCCATGCGGCCGGCGACGACCCGCCCAAGACCCTGCGCTACGCCTTCCGCATCGCCGAGACCGGCTTCGATCCGGCCAGGATCAGCGACCTGTACTCGCGCATCTGCACCGCCCACATGTTCGAAGGGCTGTACCAGTACGACCACCTGGCGCGGCCGGCCAAGGTCAAGCCGCTGACGGCGCTGGCCCTGCCCGAGGTGTC
>Ga0116181_1003767_pt1 | contig 11649 bp, 13 predicted proteins | sample AD_UKC075_MetaG_FD_89752 | JGI IMG/M metagenome (GOLD analysis project Ga0116181, IMG submission 89752) | Active sludge microbial communities of municipal wastewater-treating anaerobic digesters from USA - AD_UKC075_MetaG | ecosystem: Engineered > Bioreactor > Anaerobic > Digestate | place: USA...
ATCGGATGGGCGGTCGTGGTCCGTACGGGGAGCCGCGGGCAGCGCCTCGAGGAGGGCGTCGAGCAGGTCGCCCGACCCACGGCCGTGCAGCGCCGACACCGGGTACGGCTCCCCCAGCCCAAGGTTCCACATCGACGCGGCCTCGGCCTCGGTACGAGGATCGTCCACCTTGTTCGCCGCCAGGATCACCGGCTTCTTGCTTCGCCGCAGCACCTGGACCACAGCGTCGTCCTCATCGGTGGTGCCGACCTGGGCGTCAACGACAAACAGGACTGCATCAGCTGCGGCGATCGCCATCTCGGCCTGCTCCGCGATCTGCGCCGCCATTCCGGTCGCATCAGACATCCAGCCACCAGTATCGACCACGACGAAGTCGCGACCGGCCCATTCCGCGTCGTACGACACACGGTCGCGAGTGACGCCGGGAACGTCCTGAACGACGGCCTCGCGCCGACCGAGGATGCGGTTGACCAGGGTCGACTTGCCCACGTTGGGACGCCCGACCACCGCCACCACTGGGCGTGAGAGTTCGGTCATGCGGGGCTCCTCAGATTCGGGCGGGGATCAGCGCCCCAGCCTACCGGGTCTGGCCCACGGCGACCGAGTCGCGGTGATCGGCTCGGCTGTCATGTACACAACTGCTGACCTGGGTGCACAATCGGCCCCAAGAGGAGGACTTCTGCACGCAGGTCAGGGGTTGTGTACGGTCACGTGCCAATCCGGTGGGAGAAGCGCCACGACCGCGTCCACGGCCTGCTCGATAGTCAGGTACGTGGAGTCGATCAGCGTCACGCCCGGTGCGGCGTGCTCGAAGTCCACGAGCCGGGAGTCGTCCTTGTCGCGCCGGAGAATCTGGTCGGCGAGGGAGTCGGCGTCCAGCCTGCCGCCCAGCTCTGCGTTGCGTCGTTTCATCCGGGCTGCCGGGTCGGCCACGAGCAGCGCCCGTACATCGGCGTCTGGCGCCACGACCGTGGTGATGTCGCGCCCCTCGACCACGATGCCGCCCTCGCCGATGATGGCGCGCTGACGCCGTACTAGCTCTGCTCTGCAGTCGGGGTTGGTCGCGACGACACTCACCCAGGCGGTGACGTGGGGCTCCCGGATCGTGGCCGTGGCGTCGACGCCGTTCACCGCAATCGTCGGGTGGTCAGGGTCGGTGGTCACATCGAGGCCGACCGTACGACATTCGTGTGTGATTGCCTCGGCGTCGTCGCGTGAGATCCCCTTCATCAGACACGCCACGGCGACACCGCGATACATGGCGCCGGTGTCGAGGTAGCGAAGGCCGAGCCGCTTCGCCACCTGCCTGGCTGTCGTCGACTTGCCCGACCCCGACGGCCCGTCGATCGCCACCACGATTCCGCTCATGGAGCGCTATTCAACCGCACTCGCGACGATCGGCGCCCCAGTGGGGTGGGCGGCGTCGTACGCAGCCGGGCGATCCATGGCGCGGGCGGTGGGAGTACCGGACCGGGATGCGCTCGACGATCTCGGCGTCAGCCGGCCAACCTTCAGCGCGGTGGCAGTAGACCTTGGTCGTGCACGGCCACGTCTCCCGCGCCTTGAGCACGATGCCGTCGCTGAGCGGAACTCGGATCAGGTACGGCAGCGAGGTGCCCTCCCGATTCCGCGCGACGAGGACATCGGCCACGTCACCCCCTCAACGTCCAACCGCCGGCCGCCATGGCAGCCTCCAGAACCGGGACGTGCGCCGGCTCGACCGCGATCGACAGGAAGCCGACCTCGCGGGCGTCGTCGTGCTCGATCGACAGATCCTCCACGTTGACCTCGGCGACCTCAACATCAGCGAACAGGCGCGCCAGCGCACCCGGCGCGTCGGGGATCTCGACAACCACGTGGGCGTAGTCGGTGGCCCGGTGTCCGTGCTTGCCTGGCAGCGCACGAGTGCCTTCCCGACCGCGTGCCACGAAGGCCTCCACCGCTGCCGGATCGTCCAGCACTGCCAACAGTTCCCCGAGGGCTGCATGGACAGCGGCCAACTCTGTACGGACGGCGGTGGCGTTCGCCGCGACGATCTGACGCCACAGACCCGGGTCGGAACCCGCGATCCTGGTCACGTCACGGATGCCCTGACCTGCGAGTCGGAGGTGGTCGGGCGGCACGTCCAGCAGCCGCCCGGCCGTCAAGGACGAGATCAACTGCGGCAGATGGGAGACCTGGGCGACGGCCTCGTCATGCTCATCGACGTCGAGCTCGACGACCCGAGACCCACACGTGGTCGCCAGGTCCCGCACCACCTGGACGGCGTCGGGGCGTGACGTCTCGTGCGGGGTGACCACCCACGTACGGTCCTCGAACAGGTTGGCGCGGGCAGTCAGCGGGCCGGTGTGCTGGGAACCCGCCATGGGGTGGGACCCGACGTACCGTGACAGGTCGTACTCCGTCCGCTTGAGCTGCGCCAACACAGATGCCTTCACCGATCCGACGTCGGTGACCACGGCATGGGGATACGTCGCGAGTGCCTTGGCGATCACCTTCGCCAGGGCGGCGGGCGGCACCGCCACGACCACCAGGTCAACATCGGACGGTGGAATCGGACCCGCGCTTCCAGCGCCGAGGCCAGCTGCCACGATCGCGTGGCTGGGTCGCTTGTCGTTGAGATGGACCGTGTGCCCCCCCTGGCGAAGGGCGAGCCCGATCGAGGCTCCGACCAGACCTGCCCCGACGATCACGACCCTCAGGGCGGTCATGACTCCGCCCGCACTGCGCTACCGGTCGCGTCCGAGCCGAGTTCCGGCGCCTTCGATCGCTTCCGCTTCGTCGGGCTCGCGGGCCCAGCCATCAGGTCGGTCAGTTCGGGACCAGACAGCCGCCGGAACTTGCGAGCCTGGCTGCGGGTCCGGTCGAGAACCGCGACCTCCAGAGCGTCGACGCCCAACGCAGCCGCTCCAGACAGCGCGGTGACAGCGCCGCGGACGGCATCGCCGAGCGACTGGGTGGGCTTCATCCCGGCAGCGACGGTGGTAGCGATCCGGTCGGCCGAACCGCCGATCACCGCGACGTCGGACTCGTCGGTGATCGACCCGTCGTACGTGATCCGGTACAGCTGGTCGCCACCCGGAGTCTCCCCCACCTCAGCGACGACGAGCTCAACCTCGTACGGCTTCTCCCCACCCGAGGAGAAGATTGTGCCCAGGAGCTGCGCGTAGGCGTTCGCGAGGCCACGTGCGGTGACGTCGCGACGGTCGTACGAGTAGCCACGCAGGTCGGCGTGCCTGATTCCAGCGATGCGGAGGTTCTCGAACTCGTTATAGCGACCCACCGCAGCAAAGCCGATGCGGTCGTAGATCTCGCTCACCTTGTGCAGGGCGGCTGACCTGTTCTCGGCGACGAGACAGATGCCGTCGACGTAGCGCAGGGCGACGACGGAGCGGCCGCGGGCGATGCCGGAACGCGCAAAGTCGGCCCGGTCCTTCATCAGCTGTTCAGGGGCGACGTAGAACGGCACGGTCATAGCAGCGGGGCTCCTGGTCCGTCCGGGCGGGACCGCCGAGCAGAGACGACAGCATCGACGGCCTCCCCAACCTCAATGTCAGGGACCCGCCGTACACCGTCAGCGGAGGCCACCCAGACGACCGGGAAGATCCGCCGAGCCAGGTCCGGCCCACCCGTGGCAGCGTCGTCGTCGGCTGCATCGACGAGGCTCTGGACGGCCGCTGTCACCGCGTCGACGACGGTGAAGTCGGGTCGGTACAGCTTCTTCAGGGCCCCGCGGGCGTATGGGGCACCGGACCCGACCGCGAAGAAGTGGGACTCCTCATAGCGGCCACCGGTCGCGTCGTACGAGAAGATCCGTGCTACGGCCCGGTCCTGGTCCCATCCGGCGAGCAGCGGGACGACCACGAACCCCTGGAGTGCGAGGCCGAGGTTGCCTCGGATCAGCGCCGAGAGCCGGTTGGCCTTCCCATCCAGCGACAGGGACACGCCCTCGAGCTTCTCGTAATGCTCCAGTTCGACGCGGAACAGCCGGACCATCTCGATCGACAGCCCCGCGGATCCGGCGATGCCGACCAGGCTGTACTCGTCGGCACCGAACACCTTCTCGATGTCGCGCTGGGCGATCGTGTGGCCCATGGTGGCGCGCCGGTCCCCTGCCATCACGACGGCATCCGGCGTGGTCAGCGCGACGATGGTCGTCGCGGTGGGTGCGAGGTCGGCAGTGCTGCTCCGCTGTGCGGGCAACAGCTCAGGCGAGACGCGACCCACCAGGTCGGCGAAGCTGGTGGTGTGCTCGTTGAGGAGGTCTCGGGAGAGCCCGGGGGTGCGAGGGCTGCTCACTGGCCGCCCTTCTGCACAAAACCCCGGACGAAGGCCTCGGCATCCTTCTCCAGCACCGCGTCGATCTCATCGAGGATGGAGTCGTAGGCATCCCAAGCAGCGGCCACGCGACCCGACACTTGGTCGGCGGCGTGCGTCTGCTGTGGCTCCTGGGCCGACGGACGAGGCTGGTACTGCTGGGAGGACATGCCGCTCAGCCTACTGACTCCGATCATGGAGCCCGACTAACGGCCGAGTGAGCTGATCAGTGCGTCGAGGTCTGGGCAGGATGCCGCTGCCGGCACGCTGGCCCTGCTGTAGCCGAGCGGGTCTGGCATCGGCAGATGCTGCAGTCGGCCGCCACGGCGCCGGATCAGGAGGTCGTCCCAGCTGGCGCTGGCCACGTCGTCCGGGAAGCGCCGGACAAGAGTTCCCCGGAGCCAGGCCCGGGTGTCCGGTGGCGGTTCTGTGGTGGCGCTGTCGATCTGGTCGTCGGTGACCACCCGCCTGCTGGCTCCCCGGGCAGCCAGACCATGGGCGGGGCTGCGCTCGAGGTCTGCCCACAGCAGGTCCAATGCGGCCAACCGGTGGTCATCCCACCCACAGGCAGCGCGACTCCGCAGGCCGTCCAGCAGCCGCAGCTTGGCCACCCAGTCCAGTCGGTCGGCGGTGGCCGAGGGCTCACTGCGAAGGTCATCGAGCAGCTGGCGCCACGCCGCAAGAAGCTGACCGGTCCCGTCGCCCCACGCCTCGCCCGCGTTGGCAACGAAGGCCTCGACGGCCTCGAGGTACAACTCCATGCCGTCCAGGCAGGTGAGCCGGCGCCCGTCAACTGTTTCGGCTGTCGTGGCCATGGTGGTGTCGTGGCTGAACGACTGGAGCGCCAGGACCGGGTTGGCCCACCGTACGGGGACGACAGCCCCAGCCTCGGTGGCGGCCAGGACCAAGGAGGCGCTGCCGACCGTGAGCCAGGTCTGGACCTCGTTGAACGCCGGATCGCCCGTGATCACGTGCAGCCGCCGCCACCTGCGAGGGTCGGCGTGAGGCTCGTCGCGCGTGTTCAAGATCGGCCTGTCATGGGTGGTCTGGAGGCCGATCGGCGTGACGAGGAAGTCAGCTCGTTGCGAGATCTGATAGCCCGGCCGTTCGCCTCGTTGACCGATGCCGACCCGACCGGCCCCGACCAGCGGCACACGCGCCACCAGGAATCCAGTCATCACGTCGACGATCTTCTGCCATCCGGTGTCGCGGGAGACAAGGTGGTTCTCGTGCCGTCCGTACGAAGAGCCCTTGCCGTCGGTCGTGTTTCGGTAGACCCGAACCTCAACGCCGGTGGCGTCCGTCACTGCTTTCGCTGCGTCGGCGAAAAGCCGGTCACCAGCCAGGTCGTACGCAACCAGCTGCGACGGGGAGGCCGTCTCTGGGGAGCTGTACTCGGGATGGGCATGGTCGACGTAGGCGCGTGCCCCGTTCCACAGCACCCGGTTGGCCGCCAGATCCTCGGGACCCAGCTTCGCCGCGGCCACCGTGACTCGATCTGGTACGACCGGAGCCAGCGCTCGGATCACCAGCTCAGAGAGCACCTCGGGCCCGAGTTCCGATCCCGGGGCACTCACCCCGTACTCGGTCTCGATGCCGACGATCCGCATCACTCGCCGCGGCGTACCCGGGAGAGGAAGGCCTTCGTGCGTTCCTGTTGCGGTTTCAGCAGCACGTCACCTGGCGCGCCCTCCTCGATCACCACGCCGCCGTCCATGAACACGACACGGTCGGCGACCTCACGGGCGAACTCCATCTCGTGGGTGACGACGATCATCGTCATGCCGCGCTGAGCCAGCTGTCGCATGACGCTGAGCACTTCGCCGACCAGCTCGGGGTCGAGGGCAGACGTCGGCTCGTCGAACAGCATCAGGTCGGGCTCCATCGCCAACGCACGGGCGATGGCGACCCGCTGCTGCTGGCCACCCGAGAGCTGCGAGGGGTAGTTGTCGGCCTTGTCGGCCAGCCCCACCTGGGCAAGCAGATCGCGCGCCTGCGAACGGGCCGCGGCCTTGGACAGCTTCTTCACCACGATCGGCGCTTCTGTGATGTTGTCGAGCGCTGTCTTGTGCGGGAACAGGTTGAACCGCTGGAACACCATGCCGATCCGGGAGCGCTGCCGGGCTATGTCGGCGTCCTTGCGGACGTACAGCTTGTCGCCGCGCTCCTCGACTCCGATCAGCTCGCCGTCGACCCAGATCCGTCCTCCGCTCAACGTCTCCATCTGGTTGATCAGCCGCAGGAACGTCGTCTTGCCTGAGCCGGACGGTCCGAGCAGGGTGACGACCTCGCCCTTGTCGACAGTCAGGTTGACCCCACGCAGCACCTCGAGGTGACCGAAGCTCTTCCGTACGTTGCGGGCGACGACCTGGTGGGCCGACGGGTCCATCTTCGGGGTGCTCATCAGTGGTCACTCGCGGGGAAGTCGACGGCGGTGGTGTTGCCCCGGACCTTGGTCTTCGCCGGCGCGTACCCCTTGCCGAAGTGACGCTCAAGGTACGACTGGCCGACCATCAGCACCGAGGTGGTGACGAGGTAGAAGATGGTCGCGCCCATGAAGACGGGGATCATCTTGTAGTAGTTCGTTCCGATCGCCCGCAGCTGGTAGAACATCTCCCCCACCAGCGGTAGCGCCACCAGGAGTGACGTGTCCTTGAACATGGCGATCGTCTCGTTGCCGGTCGGCGGCACGATCACCCGCATTGCCTGCGGCAGGACGATCCGCCACATGGACTGGCTGCGGTTCATGCCCAGCGCTTGCGCCGCCTCCAGCTGGCCCTTGTCGACCGAGATGATGCCCGACCGGGCGATCTCGGCCATGTAGGCAGCCTCTGACAGGGCCATGCCCAGGACCGCGCCGGCGTAGCTCCCGAAGAGCTGGTTGGCATCGAGGGTGGCGATCCGCATCGTGCCGTCGATGCCGAAGAAGGCGAGGATCTCCTTGTCGTACGGGATGCCCACCCCAATGCCGCTGGGGAAGAACGCCCCCGCCGCACCCAGGATGGCCAGCAGCACGTAGCGCGGAATGGCCCGGAAGAACCAGGCGTACGCGAAGGACACGCCCCGCAGCACGGGGTTCGGCGACATCCGCATCACGGCCAGCAGGACGCCTCCGCCGACCCCGAGGATCATGGCGCCGACGGTGACCAGGAGCACGCCCTTGACATAGCCGTCCACGACCGGCGGCTGGGCCATCGCAGCGAAGGTGAACGGCCAGTCGAAGGCCTTGTTGGTGATCAGCTGGTGCACCAGCATGGCGCAGAGCAGCACGACCACCACGACGGCCACCGCGCGCCCCGGATGGCGCACAGGAATCGCGTTGAGCGTGTCTATGCGCTCATCCGGGAGAGCGGTCATCAGGGGTTGACCTCGAACTTCGAGATTCCGCCCTTGTCGAGGCCGTACTTGGCGAGGATCGCGTCGTAGTGGCCGGACGCCTTGATGTCGCCAAACGCCTTCGCGATCGCGTCAGCGAAGTCCTTCTGGTCCTTGTTCACGACGATGCCGTACGGGGCCGCGTCGTACACGTCGCCGAGCGCCTGCAGCTTGCCGTCGGACTGCTTGATCGCGAACGACGTGATCGGGCTGTCAGCGGTCATGGCGTCAGCGCGGCCAGTCATGATCGCGTTGTTGACCTCACCCTGGTCCTGGAACGGGAGCTTCTTGATCTTCTTGTCAGGCGCGCACTTGGTGTCCGCCTCGGTGATCTCGTCGTCCTGCACCGTGCCGGTCTGGTAGGTGATCGTCAGGCCGCAGATGCTCTTCGGGTCGACGTTCTTGGGGTTGCCCTTGGCCACGGCCCACAGCGAGCCAGCCGACAGGAAGGAGACCATGTTGACGACCTTCTTGCGCTCGTCATTGATCGTGAACGACGACGCCCCCACGTCGTACTTGTTGGCCTGCACGCCGATGATGATCTGGTCGAAGGCGGATGCCTGCCACTCGGTCTTGACGCCCATCCGTGCGGCCACCGCGTCGAACAGCTCGACATTCATGCCGATGACGGTCTTGCCGTCGGTGTCGAGGTACTCGTTCGGCTTGTAGGTGGCGTCGACGCCGATGACGATCTTCTTGGCGTCCTGCACCTTCTTGGGCAGCTTGGCCGTCAACGCCGAGTCGGCTTGGACCGGCCCCAGCGTCGACGAGGCAGTGTTCGCGGGTGCGGAAGCGCCCGACGACGTGGGCAGGGTCGGGGCTGCACCGCAGGCGGCAAGCAGCAGGGAGAGGGTGATGGCCGCGGCGGCGGCAAGGCGTGACTTCATCAGTTTCCTTCGGGTCAAGGTGCGTCGGGAGGAATCATGGCATCACGACGCCTGGATCGCTGCTCAGGATCGCGTGTCGGCCAAAGGCTCAGCCTCCGATCGCGCCACGACTAGGATCGACGTCATGCGCACTGGTTGGTCCGTCCTCATCGACGTCGTCGTGATCATCATCTTCGCCATCATCGGTCGAGCAAGCCACGCCGAGGTCCTGTCCCTGGCGGGGATCGCCCAGACCGCCTGGCCGTTCCTCGTGGCAGGTGTCGGGGCGTCCGGGCTCGCCTTCGGGGTGGGGCGGTTGCAGTGGTGGCAGGAGGGGGTCATCGTCTGGCTGGCCGCGGCGGTGGGCGGGCTGCTCCTGCGCGTGGTGTCTGGCGGCACGGCGGCAGTGCCGTTCATCATCGTGGCCACACTCACCCTGGGACTGCTGCTGGTCGGGTGGCGGGTGATCGGGCGGCTGGCCACCCGCGGGCGACGCGCAGCCGCCTGATCTGACCGACCCTGAGACGCCCACGAGAAGCCCAGGGGCCGGCTTGGCACACCGGCACAGTGCCGGCGGCGGGATCAGCCCCGAGCCTGGACCTTCCGCAGCCAGTCGACCTGCTGGGGCCGAAGCGCGGTCTGCTCGGCGAGCTCTTCCCGTACGGCTGTCACCACGTCATCGACCTTGAGACCTGACGCGCCCCCAGCGACCTCACGCTTGATCGCGACCCGCTTCGCGCGGCCCGCCACGTCGGCGAGCATGGCACCGGAGACGAGGTCAGCAGCCTCAGGCTCATCGAACAGGGCCCCCGCCGCTGCCTCGACCAGGGCGCTGGCTGTCACCCCGGGCGCCAGTGGGAGGTCCTCGGTCAGGTACCGAGCCAAGATGTCGGCCGCAGCGACCTGGTCGGGTCGGTCGAGCCGTACCTTCACATCGAGCCTGCCGGGCCGCAGCAGAGCCGGGTCGATCATGTCCTCGCGGTTCGACGCGCCGATCACCAGCACATGCGACAGCGTCTCCACGCCGTCGAGCTCGGTCAACAGCGCCGGCACGACGGTGTTCTCGACATCCGACGAGACGCCCGAGCCGCGGGTACGGAACAGCGCATCGAGCTCGTCGAAGAAGATCACGACCGGCGCGCCTTCAGAGCCTCGAACCCGCGCCCGCTGGAACACCTCGCGGATTCGACGCTCGGTCTCGCCCACGAACTTGTCGAGCAGCTCCGGACCTTTGACCGACAGGAAGAGCCCAGGACGGCCGACCCGCTCAGCCAGCGACGAGGCGATCGCCTTCGCCACCATCGTCTTGCCGCAGCCGGGGGGCCCGTACAGCAGCACACCCTTCGGCGCGCTCAGCCGATAGCGGGCGAACCGCTCCCGCTCCAAGAAGGGCAGCTCGACGGCATCGCGGATCTGGTCCAGCTGCGCCTCGAGCCCCCCGATGTCGGCGTACGTGACGTCGGGAACCTCCTCCAGGAACAGCGGTGAGTCGTCAGGCGGGGCCAGCACGGCGAGGGCCAATCCTGCGCCCTTGTCGACGAGCAGCCGAGCGCCCGCACGGGGGTCGAGACCGGGAGAGCAGGTCAGCACAAGTCGGCCGTCACCCACTCCGGTGACGACCACGCGGCCGTCGAGCACCTCTTCGACCAGGGCCACCTCACCGGTGGGTTGCGCGACGCCGGCAGCGACGATGGTTGTCGTCTCCCCCAGCCAGGCTCGGTTGCCGACCTTGAGGGCGGCGGGGTCGACGGTGGGCTCGACGCCGACCCGCATCAGCCGACCGCCAGAGCTGACGATGGTCTCGTCATCATCGACAGCAACGACCGTGACGGCCGTCCACGGTGGAGTCGTCAGCGCGTCGAGCTGGGCGCGCAGGGTCTCTAGTTGTGTCCGCGCCTGTTTGAGGGCGGCGTTCAGGCCCTCGTTCTGCTGGGCGAGCGCCCGGACATCAGCCCGAGCGTCAGCGAGCCGCCGCTCCGCCAGCTCCCTGGCTCGGTCCGCGTCAGTCGACATCCGCCGACCTCGGCGACCCAGCCTCAGCCGACTCCACCCGCTCTGGCTCCAGCCCTGAATCCAGCTTCGCCTCCACGGGCTCGGGCCCCTGGGTCGGGTCCTCGACGCCGCGCGGCCTCGGGCCGGAGTAGTCCACCCCGTACGCTCCCGGCGCCGGTCGGCGGCGCCGCAACGGGGCCGTCACGCCGGTGGCGAGGCGACGGGTGAAGATCAGGAAGCCGGTGTGGCCAGCCGACCCATGCCCCGGCCGTACGGCAAGGCCCTCCGCGTGCCACTTCCGTACGGTGACCTCGACCGCCTCCGGCTCGGTCCAGCCCCCATGGGCCCGCAAGGTGTCCATCGTGCGGCCGAGCTGGGTGGTCGTCGCGACGTAGCAGCACAGCACCCCACCGCCGAGCAGCCGCTCCCCCACGGCGTCGATGCACTCCCAGGGCGCCAGCATGTCGAGCACCGCCCGGTCGATCGGCTCGTCACCGATCGCCTCGACCAGGTCGCCCACGCGCACCTCCCAGGCTGGATGCCGGGCACCGAAGAAGGTGTCCACATTCTGCTGGGCGATGTCGGCGAAGTCCTGACGCCGTTCGTACGAGTAGAGCTTTCCCGCTGGCCCGATGGACCTCAGGATCGACAGCGACAGCGCCCCCGACCCGACGCCGGCCTCGAGCACACGCGCTCCCGGGAACATGTCGGTGTACATGAGGATCTGCGCCGCATCCTTCGGGTACACCACCGCAGCGCCACGCGGCATCGAGACCGTGAACTCCTCCAGTAGCGGCCGCAGCGCCAGGTAGTCGACCCCGCCAGCTGACCGGACGACAACGCCGTCGGGGCCACCGATCAAAGTGTCGTGTGGGATCGCTCCCTTCGTGGTGTGGAAGGTCGCGCCCTCCTTCAGCTTGATTGAGTGGCGACGGCCCTTGGGGTCAAACAGCGACACTCGCTCGCCGGCCTGCAGCAGCCCGGTCCGGATGCCGGACCAGTCCTGGTTCTCGGTGACGGCTGGATCGGTCACTGGAGCCCCACCGCCCACAGGGCGAGCTGCCAGCCGGGTCCGAACCTGGGCTCATGCACCTTGACA
>Ga0116181_1003770_pt1 | contig 11646 bp, 13 predicted proteins | sample AD_UKC075_MetaG_FD_89752 | JGI IMG/M metagenome (GOLD analysis project Ga0116181, IMG submission 89752) | Active sludge microbial communities of municipal wastewater-treating anaerobic digesters from USA - AD_UKC075_MetaG | ecosystem: Engineered > Bioreactor > Anaerobic > Digestate | place: USA...
CGGCGCCTTGTTCGTTGCGGTGTCTGCGTTTCGTGGGGGCAGTCTGGCTTTTTCGGTGGCCATTCACCGGGCTCATCCCGGTGCAATCGCACCGCCCGCTTCCGCTTCGGCCTGGATTGCAGGCTTGTTGATGGCGTTGGCAGGCGCCGCACTGCTTTCGGCTGGCCTGCGGCACCGGCCGGGATTTGCGTCACAGCCCTGGCTGGGGTGGTTCGCCGCGGCCTTCGGCGTATTTCCGGCCTCGACTCTGCTCTTTTTGCTGCTGTCGCCGAGGTTGCCCATCACGGCTTAGGGCACGGCAACGGTGCTGTCACCGGGGCAGCGGCGATCCGGTGGCCCCTACAATTTGCTCCCGATACGGCGAAGTCGATACTGGCGTTCACCATTCGTGGACCTTCAGCTTGCCAGGAAAGGTTTTGATGCATCCACGGGTTTCCGTGATCTTCCCCGTTCATCAGCGCGAAGCGTTTCTTCAGGACGCGATCGATTCCGTGCTCAGCCAGACGATGCCGGATTTCGAACTGCTCATCATTGATGACGGCGCAGGGCCTCGAGTGGGCAAGTTGCTGGACGATCAAACGGATCCCCGGATCCGGTTGATCCGCCTGCCGGTGAATCTCGGCGTCAGTGCCGCGCGCAATGCCGGTCTGAAGGCGGCCCGCGCGCCCTACATCGCCTTGATGGATTCCGATGATGTGGCCCTGCCGGAGCGCCTGGCGACCCAGGTTGCCTGGCTGGACGAGCATCCGGAGGTGACCGTCTGCGGATCGAATGGCGTCATGGTGCTGCCGGACGGACAGCGCCTGCCCATGCGCTACCCAGGGACGGACGCCATCATCAAGGCCCGCATGCTGCTCGTGGATTCGGCCGTCATGAATGCCTCCGTCATGATGCGAACCGACTTTCTGCGCCGGCACCGGCTGTCTTATGACTCGAACTTCGCCATTGACGAGGACCACGTGCTCTTCATGGCGATGATGCAGTCCGGGGCGACCTTTGCGAGTCTGGATCAAGCGCTGATCCACTACCGGCGCCACGCCGAGAACGTGACCAACGACAGCTCGCGCATGGAGCTTGGCAAGGCGGCGGTGCGCGCGCGCTTGCTGCCTTTGTTCTTTCCCGAATTGACCGGCGCAGAGGGACAACTGCTCTTGAAGCTGATGCGCCTGCGGTTCAACGTTTCGTTGCGCGAGGCAGGCTCCATCATTGGCGTCGCTGACAAGGCGATGCGGGAGAACCGTTCGTTCTACGGGGAAGACCGCACCCATATCAACCGCATCCTGGAGCGGCAGCTGGGGATTCTGCTGGAGGCATTGCGGAGTATGGGCAAGGCTTGACGTGGGGCGGCCACGGCCTCTGTCCATGGGTCCACGGGTGCCATCAGCCGAGCCAGGCCCCCTGCGCCTTCAGGCGTGCCTGCAGGCCAACGATGTCGACGTCTCGCACCCGCGCTCCACTGTCGTGCGCCAGCGCTGCGGCCGTGCCCGCCGCCTGGCCCATGACGAAACAGGCGCCAGAGACACGCGCAGCCGATTGGCCGAGATGCGTCATGGAGGCACATCGGCCGGCCACCAGCAGGTTGTCCACGCCACGCGGCACGAGCATGCGCCAGGGCAGCTGGTTGTAGCCGCGGCCCTTGGGGTCATCGGGCCAGCGGAACACCACCGTACCGGCCGTGTGTTCCTCGATCGGCCAGCCGTTCACGCCGATGCTGTCTTCAAAGCTGGCGCATTGAAGCACGTCATCGCCGGTCAACTGGTACTCGCCGTTCACCCGACGGGTTTCGCGGATCCCGACCTGTGGGGCGATCTCCAGCAGGTAAGCGTTCTCGAAACCGGGTGCGCTCTCGCGCAGGAAGCGGAAGAAATCGACGATCTGGCGCCGGCCCTCGACCTCAGCCGCACTGAGTTGCAGGGCGTTGGTGCCGTCCACAGGGCCGCCTTCGGCGTTGGCGAGCTGGGTCACGTTCGCGCGCCATTCGGCCGGATTCTTCTGGGGCCGGATGATGGGCGCCTTGCGGGCGAATGTTCGACCTTTGGCCTCGGCTGCCTCCATCAGGCGGGCGAAGTGGTTCCAGGCGTCGCCGGCGCGCACCGGGTCCACGCCGTGGATGCGGAACATGGTGGACGGGTACATCATGTCGTCTCCCGCGCCGTCCGGTCCCTTGCCTTTTTCAAACGGAGCGCCGGCGTGGGCGGCCAAGTCGCCGTCGCCCGAACAGTCGATGAAGGTCCGCGCCAGCACGGCCGCCCGCCCGGAGCGGGTTTCGATCAGCAGCGCGCCGATCTCGGCGGGCGAATGCATCACCACCCCGACCGCCAGCGCATGAAACAGCAGCTGCGCGCCGCTGCCCAGCACCAGCGTGTCGGCAGCGACCTTGAAAGCCGCATTGTCATAGGCCTGGGCCGCAATCCGTCCGCCGAACAGCGCATGCGGCTCGTTCAGACCGTTCAAGGCCCGCATGTGATCGAGCAACTCGTCGGCCAGGCCGTGCACCACCTGGCGAACCTCGCCGTACACGTTGGCATGCAGGCCGCAGAAGTTGGTCACGCCGGCGGCCGTGCCCATGCCGCCCAGAAAACCGTAGCGCTCGATCAGCAAAGTCGATTGGCCCGCGCGGGCTGCGGCCGCCGCGGCGGTGATGCCGGCCGGGCCGCCACCGAGAACGACGACGTCGTAGCGACCGAACACCGGGGTCTGGCGTGCGGGTTCAGTCAGCAGGGTCGGGTCAGGCGTCGGGGTGCTGGTCATGGGGTGGTATTCCTCAGGGGTGCAAAACCGGGATGGGGCATTGTCGCGCCGGGTGGCGGCCGGGACGTGTTCCGGTTTATCCTCGCGACCTGTCAAGTCCACGGCGATGCCCACCCATGAAGCTCTACAACTACTTTCGTTCGTCTGCCTCGTTTCGCGTGCGCATTGCATTGCACCTGAAGGGCCTGCCCTTCGAGTACCTGCCGGTGCACCTGGCCAAAGGGGAGCACAAGCAGGATGCCTATGCCGCGGTGTCCGCCGACCAGCTGGTGCCGATGCTGGAGCTGGATGACGGCACGCGCCTGTCCCAGTCGATGGCCATCATCGAATTCCTGAACGAAACCCAGGGCGGTCCTGCGCTGTTGCCCCCGGATGCGCTGGGCCGTGCCCGCGTGCGGGCACTGGCACAGTCGATCGCCTGCGAAATTCATCCGCTGAACAACCTGCGGGTGCTGAAGTACCTGAGCAAGGACCTCGGGGTGAGCGAAGACGTCAAGAACACCTGGTACCGCCACTGGGTACGCGACGGGCTGGAGTCGTTCGAGCGCCAGCTGGCGGCGATGCCAACGTCCACCTACTGCCATGGCGAGACACCCACGCTGGCCGATTGCTGCCTGGTGCCGCAGATCTTCAATGGCAAGCGCTTCAACGTGAACTTCGAAGGCCTCACCCGCACGATGGCCGTGTTCGACGCCTGCATGAAGCTGGAGGCGTTCCAGAAAGCCCAGCCTTCGGCCTGCCCCGACTTCGAACCCTGAGTGCCCCAGCCGGTGAACCTGCATCCGGACTGGATCGTCCCGCAGTGGCCGGCACCGGCCACCGTGCGAGCGGTCTGCACCACCCGCGCCGGCGGGGTCTCCTTGGCACCGTTTGACAGCCTGAATCTGGGCGACCATGTCCGGGACCAGCCGGCCGCGGTGGCGGCGAATCGGCATACCTTGAGCGAATCCATCGGTGCGCGTCCAGTCTTCCTGCAGCAGGTTCATGGCACGTCGGTCGTCGAGCTGGCTCCGGAATTGGCGGACGCTGCGGTGGCCGATGCCTGTGTGACCTCGGCACCGGGCCAGGCCTGCACGATCATGGTGGCGGACTGCCTGCCGGTGCTGCTGAGCAACCGCCAGGGCACCCGGGTTGGCGCGGCGCACGCGGGGTGGCGCGGGCTGGCTGGAGAGGGCGGGATCGGGGTCCTGGAGTCTGTTTTTCAGTCTTTTTGGCACGATCCCGTCGCAGGATGGTCAAATCTTGCTATAGAAAGTGAAGCATCCGAGACGATGGTGTGGCTCGGGCCGTGCATCGGGCCTGACGCCTTCGAGGTAGGAGACGACGTGCGGGACGCCTTCTGTGCATCCGATGCCGGGGCCCACCGATGCTTCAGGACTTTGGGAGGCGACAAATTCCTGGCCGATCTCCCGGGACTGGCGCGCCGACGCCTGGAGCGTCTGGGGATCACCGCGGTCTATGGCAACGACGGCAGCTCACAGTGGTGCACGGTCAGCCATCCGTCGCGGTACTTTTCGCACCGGCGCGACGCAGGGTCGCTCGGCAGCACTGGCCGCCTCGCGGCCTGCATCTGGCTGGCGGCCTGAGCGCAGGCGAATAGTGAATTGATTTGAATCAAGGTATTGCCCTTGTGTCCGGGTGAAGCAATGGACCCCCGCTAAAATGCGGCAGGTCTGCGCGGACCCGGACTTGTTCCGACGCCGATGGCTGGACCGGTCTCCAACCTGCAGCCTTCCCCCGAGTCGTACTGTCCATCCTCGTAGGAAACTATCTGATTTCTACCCACGCATCCTTGGTTGCGCTGAATGTCTCCTGCCGCCGGGGCGAGGAGTGGCTCTTTCGCGACTTCAGTTTCTCGATTCGGCCCGGCGAATTGGTCTGGTTGCGGGGTCAGAACGGCAGTGGCAAGACCAGCCTGTTGCGGATTGCCGCCGGACTCTCTCGGCCCGAGGCGGGATCGATCACGGTCGCTGGCGGTCATCCTGGCGTCTACATCGGGCACGCCAACGCACTCAAAGATGACCTGACGGTGACCGAGTCGTTGACGTTTCTGGCCCGCCTTCACGGCCTGGAGAGCGATTCGAAACGCATCAACGGGGCGCTTCGAATGCTCGCTATCCACCATCGCCGCCACGCCTTTGTTCGTACCCTGTCTCAGGGACAGCGGCGGCGGGTGGCGCTGGCGCGGTTGGCGCTGGAGCGGGAGCCTTCGCTCTGGATTCTGGACGAGCCCTTCGATGCCCTGGATACCCAGGGGATCGAAGCGGTCAACCAGTTGCTGGCGGCTCACCTGGCGAGTCGTGGCAGCGTGTTCCTGACGTCGCATCTGGCCCTAAGCCTGCCGAAAACAGCGGTCACAGAGCTGGAATTTCCAGTCGGAGCACCCGCTTGAGCCGCAATGTGTTCATGCTGGTGGCCGGACGTGACCTGCGACTGGCAGGGCGTCGCCGCTTCGAAGCCCTGCTGCCGGTCGTCTTTTTCATCGTTGCCGCGAGCCTGTTCCCGCTCGGCGTGGGGCCGGAGCCGCAGGTGCTGCGGCAGATTGCGCCAGGCGTGGTGTGGGTCTGCGCGCTGCTGGCCGCAATGTTGTCGCTCAACACGCTCTTTGCCAGCGATCATCAGGACGGATCTCTGGAGCAGTTGCTTCTGTCGCGGCACTCGACCATTCTGGTCGCCGGGGGCAAGGCTTTGGCGCATTGGGTGTTGACCGGCCTGCCACTCATCCTGGCGGCCCCGTTGCTGGGGGTTCTTTTCGATATGCAGTCGCATTCGATCCTCGTCATGGTAATTGGCCTGATCCTCGGAACGCCGGTTCTCAGCCTGTTGGGCAGCATCGGAGCCGCCCTGACGTTGGGGCTGCGCAGCGGGGGCGTGCTGATCCTGCTGCTGGTGCTGCCGTTGTGTATCCCTATCCTGATCTTTGGGGCCGGTGCCGTCGGCAGTGTTGATGCCGGAATGTCAGCGGCGGGGCATCTTTCGCTGCTGGGCGCATTGCTGCTGCTCTCTTTGGTCGCCGCGCCACCCGCCACCGCTGCTGCCCTGCGCATATCAATGTCATGATGCAATCGATTTTTCCTCTGGGGCGCGAATGAGTCGTTCTTTCCGTTTGTTCATGTTTGCTGCGCCATCGCGGTTCTATGCGCTCAGCGGCTTTCTGCTGCCTTGGCTGTGGCTGCTGGCTATCGGCTTTGCGGTTGCCGGGCTATACGTTGGCTTCTTCCTGGCACCCACCGATGCGACACAGGGGGACTCCTACCGCATCATTTTTGTGCATGTCCCGGCAGCCTGGATGTCGATGATCCTGTACTTGGCGATGGCGGGGTGGGCCGTGTTTGGCTGGGCCGCCAATGCCCGCTTGGCTTCCATGGTGGCGCGCGCGTTGGCGCCCACGGGCGCAATGTTTACTTTTCTGGCCCTTTGGACAGGCGCGCTGTGGGGTAAACCCACCTGGGGTGCCTGGTGGGTCTGGGATGCACGGCTGACCTCGGAACTAATCCTGCTCTTTCTGTATCTTGGGTACATGGCCTTGGTTGAATCAATCGACGACGTGCGCCGCGCAGACCACGCGGGAGCTTTGCTGGCTCTCATTGGCGCGATCAATGTGCCCATCATCTACTTCTCGGTGAAGTGGTGGAATACCCTGCACCAGGGAGCCACGATCAGCATGACCGCGGCTCCCAAGATGGCGGCGACCATGTTGCAGGCGATGCTGCTGATGACCGTTGCGTTCTGGGCCTATTCCTTTGCGGTGGTCTTCATGCGGACCCGCGCGCTCATCCTCGAACGCGAGCGACAGACGCAATGGGTGATGGATTTGGCTTCCCGCGCCACCGAGGAGAAGAAATGATCTGGGGCAGTTTGTCCGAGTTTCTTAACATGGGGGGCTACGGCCTCTACGTCTGGGGTTCCTACGGGGTGGTCCTGGTGCTGATGGTGGCGGAGCCGCTGCTGGCGCGCCACCGATTTCGCAAAGCGTTGAGCCAGGCAGGCCAGGCTCTTGAACAGGAATCAGAATGAAAACTCGACACAAGCGGCTTGCGATTGCGGCCGGTGTTCTTTGCGTCATTGCAGCCGCGGCGACGCTGGTCATGAACGCCTTTCAGAGCAATCTGGTATTTTTCTATTCACCGTCGCAGGTGGCGTCAAATGAAGCACCTACCGGACGAACCTTCCGCCTCGGTGGCCTGGTAGAGGCGGGGAGCGTCAAGCGTGACGGGGTGTTGGTCAACTTCATCGTGACCGATACGGCGAAGACGGTGCCGGTTCGGTACAAAGGCATCCTGCCCGACCTGTTCAAGGAAGGCAAAGGCGTTGTCGCGCAGGGACAGATGAACGATGGCGTGTTCGAGGCGCGCGAGGTGCTGGCCAAACACGATGAAAATTACATGCCGCCGGAGGCCGCCGATGCCTTGAAGCGGGCAGGGGCCGTCAATACCAAGGTCGGCGCCTCGGTGGTCACGGAAGGGAAAAAATGATTCCAGAAATCGGGCATTTCATGCTCTGGCTCGCCTTGGGCGTGGCCTTGGTCCTTGGCACGCTGCCATTGGCTGGCGCCGTGCGCGGCCGTACCGACTGGATGCAACTGGCGCGTCCGGCGACGTACGTCCTGTTCGTGCTGGTCGTCGCAGCCATGGCCTGTCTCGCCGCGTCGTTTATTCGCCATGACTTTTCCGTGTTGTATGTGGCGACCAACTCGAATACGGCTCTGCCGCTCGAATACAGGGTCGCTGGCGTCTGGGGCGGGCACGAGGGCTCTCTCCTGCTGTGGATGCTGATGCTTTCAGGATGGATGGTGGCGGTGGCCCGGTTCAGTCGCAATCTGCCCCTGCCGGTTCTGGCGCGGACGTTGGCGGTCATGGGCCTCGTGAGTGTGGGCTTCCTGCTGTTCACTTTGACCACATCCAATCCGTTCGACAGGTTGTTCCCGGTGCCGGCAGATGGGCGCGATCTGAATCCGCTCTTGCAAGATCCTGGCATGGTGCTGCATCCGCCATTGCTGTATATGGGCTACGTGGGGTTCTCGGTGGCTTTTGCCTTTGCCATCTCGGCATTGATCGGCGGCAATCTGGATTCGACCTGGGCCCGCTGGACCCGGCCCTGGACCACTGCGGCCTGGATGTTTCTCACTATTGGTATCGCTCTGGGGAGCTGGTGGGCCTACTACGAACTTGGCTGGGGTGGCTGGTGGTTCTGGGATCCAGTCGAAAACGCGTCGTTCATGCCTTGGCTGGTGGGTACCGCCCTCATCCATTCCTTGGCCGTTACCGAGAAGCGGGGCAGCTTCAAGTCATGGACTGTGCTGTTGGCCATTCTGGCGTTTTCGCTCTCCCTGCTGGGCACCTTCCTGGTGCGGTCGGGTGTGCTGTCGTCGGTCCATGCTTTTGCCACTGACCCGCGCCGGGGTCTGTTCATCCTGGCGTTCCTGACGGTGACTGTCGGTGCCTCATTGACGCTGTATGCGTGGCGCGCCCCCAAGGTTGGATTGGGCGCCCGGTTTGCGCTGGTGTCCCGCGAGACTGCCTTGCTCGGAAACAATGTGCTGTTGCTGGTGGCGATGGCTGCCGTGCTGCTGGGTACGTTGTATCCGTTGCTGCTGGACGCGTTGGGAATGGGCAAGATTTCGGTCGGGCCGCCGTACTTCGAGGCCGTTTTCATGCCCCTCATGGCTCCGGCCATTTTCCTCATGGGGATCGGGCCCATGGTGCGCTGGAAGGAAGCACAACTGCCTGACCTGGCCAGGCGACTGCGCTGGGCAATCGGCGTCACGGTGGTGGCGGCCGTCGCAACTGCCTGGCTGGCTGGACAGCTTTCCTGGGTAGCCGTCGCTGGCCTGATGATGGCTTACTGGATTGTCGCTTCTTTGGCGACAGATCTGATCGAACGGATCCATCCTGCGGGTGGAAGCTGGAGCGAGGCCCCGCGGCGGATCCGGCAGCTGCCACGGGCGATGGTCGGAATGATGGTCGCGCATCTGGGGGTCGCGGCATTCTGTTTTGGTGTGTCGATGGTCAAGACCTATGAGGTCGAGCGTGACGTCAGGATGGGAGTCGGCGATACCACCACGATCAATGGCTATACATTTACATTCCGTGGTATTCGCGAGGTACAGGGCCCCAACTATGTGGCTTCGCAAGGACTCATCGAGGTGACCCGTAATGGCAATCGCTTGCGGGATATGCACCCGGAAAAGCGAATCTATCGGGTTCAGAGCAATCCCATGACCGAAGCCGCGATTGCCTCGGGTTTCACGCGCGATCTGTACGTGTCGCTGGGTGAGCCCGTTGACGGGGGGGCGTGGATTGTGCGGGTCTATGTCAAACCATTCGTCAACTGGATCTGGGGTGGATGCCTGATCATGGCCTTGGGAGGCCTGTTGGCTGCCACGGACCGCCGTTACCGCAACCGCAAGGCGGCTGAAGAACCGGGTGCGGCCCTGGTGGGGGCAATGCCGTGAGCAAACTCAAGTTTCTGATTCCACTGGCCATCTTTCTGGGCCTGGCGGCGTTTCTGATGAGGGGCCTGAGCCTGGACCCTCGCGAGGTTCCTTCACCATTGATCGGCAAGCCTGCCCCGGCCTTTGACCTGACGCGTCTGGATGATGCCCAGCAGCGGATCTCGCAGAAGGATCTGCTCGGCAAGGTCTGGATGCTGAATGTCTGGGCATCGTGGTGCGCGGCCTGCCGTGACGAACACCCCTATTTGATGGAGTTTGCTGCTCGAAAGATCGTGCCGATCTACGGGTTGAACTACAAGGACACCCGGCCTGCCGGGCAACAGACCTTGTCGCGCTTCGGCGACCCCTATGTTGCGTCCCTCTTTGATGCCGATGGGCGAGTGGGCATCGACTGGGGCGTCTATGGTGTCCCTGAAACGTTCATCATCGATCGTCAGGGCGTGATCCGTATGAAGCACATCGGGCCGGTGACCCCTGAGGTGTTGCGCGACAAGATCGAACCCATGGTGAGGCAACTCAATGGCTAGATGGATCCTTCCCGTGTTGCTGGCGCTCGCGATGGGCTGGGCCCAGGCCAAAGAAGCGGCGCCGGCCGCCGAAGATCCGGTGCTGGAGGCGCGCATGTTGCGCATCACCGCGGAGCTGCGTTGTCTGGTGTGCCAGAACCAAACGATTGCCGACTCACACGCCGAACTGGCTGTTGACCTGCGCAACCAGGTCAAGGAGATGTTGAAGCGCGGTGACACCGACCAAGCAATCATCGACTACATGACAGCCCGGTATGGCGATTTCGTCCTGTACCGTCCGCCCCTGAAGGGGACCACCTGGATTCTTTGGTTCGGGCCTGGACTGTTGCTTGTCGGCGGGCTGGCGGCGCTGTGGCTGGTGCTACACCGGCGGAGTCGGCTTTCGCCCGATCAGTTTGAACCGGATCCAGATGATGAGGCCGCCAATGAGCCTTCTTCGGGTAAAGCACCCACCTAACCATTGCCACTCATGTCTGATTCGATCGCCACACTGAAAACAAAACTGCTGCAACTCAAGGAACTTCACGACTCTGGTGCGCTTTCTGCCGCCCAATATGAGTCGAGCCGGGAAACGCTGGAGCGTCGCATCATCGAAAAGGTCATGTCTGGCGCAGGTGCGGACACTGGCGGGAAAAAGGCTGCGTCTTCCACCTCCGGAATGCCGCGTGCGGACGCATCGACAGGAAACCAGAGCCGAGTTTCGCGAGGATTTTTGGCGTCGTTGGTCTTGGGCGTGGTGGTGATGGCCAGTGCAGGTTATCTTTGGATGGGTTCGCCTGCCAATTTGGGGACTGGTCCTTCGGCCGGTACCGCTGTCGCGGATGCAGTCGATTCGGGCCAGGCTGCACCCCATGCCACGGGTGTTGATCAGATTGCCGCGATGGTCGACAAACTCGCGGAGCGTATGAAATCCAATCCGGACGATGCCGAGGGATGGGCCATGTTGGCGCGTTCTTACGTCGTCCTCGGACGGCAGCCGGAGGCACTCGCGGCGTACAAGAAGGCGGTTGCTTTGCGGGCTGATGACCCCGTCCTGTTGGTCGACTACGCCGACTCGCTGGCCATGAACAACAATCGCCAGCTTGCCGGCGAACCGTTGAAGTTGATCGAAAAGGCCTTGAAACTGGACCCACGCAATGTGAAGGGGCTGGCTCTGGCGGGTACGGCTGCATTCGTGGCAAAAGACTATGCAGGTGCGACCAAGTATTGGGAACAGGTGGTGGCGATCGGCCCAGCGGACAGTGTCTTCGTCCAGCAGGTGCAGGGCGGGTTGGCGGAAGCGCGGGAACTGGGTGGGCTGTCCACCGCCAAGGCGTCGCCGACGCAGACACCTGGCGCCGGCAGTTCTGCAGCCGCTGCTCTGTCTGGAAAGAGCGTTGCGGGCACCGTGGCGCTCTCGGCAAGCCTGGCGAAGCTGGCCAGTCCAGACGATACCGTGTTTGTCTTTGCCCGAGCTGCCGGGGGCCGCGGCATGCCGCTGGCCATCTTGCGAAAAAAGGTCAGCGACCTTCCTTTCCAATTTGTCCTTGATGACAGCCTTTCCATGTCGCCGGCCGCATTGCTCTCTGGCGCCGGCACGGTGATCGTTGGTGCCCGTGTCAGCAAGAGTGGCAATGCAATGCCCCAGAACGGTGATCTGGCCGGGCAGTCCGACCCCGTTTCATTGGGACAGTCGGGACTCAAGATCGAGATACGGGACGTGGTCAAGCAATAGATGGATGCCACACGCCGGGGGATGGCGCCGCCTGGCCTCCTGCCGGTGTTTTCGGGATGAGTTACCTGACTTTCTATCTGGTGGTCGCATTGGCTGCCGTCGCGCTGTATCTGGTGCGTCAGCGATGGAGGCACCGGACCAGCGCGGCCGAATTGCAGCAGTCGGTTGAAAATGGCCTGAACGAGCCACCATCACTGCAC
>Ga0116181_1003772_pt1 | contig 11642 bp, 8 predicted proteins | sample AD_UKC075_MetaG_FD_89752 | JGI IMG/M metagenome (GOLD analysis project Ga0116181, IMG submission 89752) | Active sludge microbial communities of municipal wastewater-treating anaerobic digesters from USA - AD_UKC075_MetaG | ecosystem: Engineered > Bioreactor > Anaerobic > Digestate | place: USA...
GATCTCCGCACCCGAGGTTGAAGGTATTCGAATTTGATACGCTAAGTGAAGGCGAAGGTGCGGCATGTAATCAGGGTATGCGAGCTTTTCGATGTGGTCAACGGAGACAAGATCCTAATCGGCATGGTTGGGCTTGCGTCGGGCATTGTCATGCCATAGGGCCTGGATTCCGTACGAAGACCCTCTTCCGTAATTCTTCCGTCAAGGTGATGTCCCCCTTGTTCAGGGGTGACATTATCTCAGACGCGTAACATTTTCGTTGGCCTCCCTTGACTTTGCAGGATTGTGGATATATCATATAAGGAAGTTGCAGGATACCGTTTCTCCTGCATATACAGCAAACGCGATGAGAGGGAATAGTATCCCGCAGTCTTCTTTGCAGAGAGCCGGGGGCGCCTTCAGACCATTTGAGCGGAAGCTACGCTCAGATGTTTCCGAGTCTGTGGGGGCTGGTGGGAACCGGTAAGAGGCAGTGGGGGAATCCACCCTGGAGCGGCCGGCCGAACAAGAGTAAGCCGTGACGGGATCGCCCGTTATAGCGGACACGAGAGGGTTTGCCTGAGATCAAGCGCCCAGCGCCTAAGGGCGTGTTTGCCGTGCTTGTCCAGGCGACCAATCGGGGTGGCAACGCGGGAAGTTTGTCCCGCCCCCGGCGGCGAAAGCTGCGAGGGGGCGGGATTTTTTTGTAGGCGGGATGGGCAATAGATGAAGGGGGAGTCTTAGTATGCTGGACCTGAAATTCGTAAGGTCAAACCCGGAGTTAGTAAGGGATTCGCTGCGGAAGCGGGGAGAGAGCACTGAAATACTCGATACTCTCTTGGCTTGCGATGAGCGGCGTCGGGCTATACTGGTTGAAGCTGAGGAACTAAAGCGCCAAAGAAACGAAGCATCTGCTGAGGTCGGGCGCATGAAGCAGACGGGTGAGGATGCATCCAGCATAGTAAGTGAGATGAGAATGGTCTCTGAGCGCATCCGAGGTTTGGATCAGGAATTATCTGAAGTGGAGATGCGCCTAGCCGAGATGCTGCTTGGAATCCCGAACATTCCCCATGAATCTGTTCCGGTAGGCCGTGATGAGAGCGAAAACGTGGTCGTGCGGAAATGGGGAGAGCCGACGGCCTTCGATTTCGAGGCCAAAGCCCATTGGGATATCGGTACTGACCTGGATATTCTCGATTTCGAACGGGCATCGAAGATTACCGGGTCGAGGTTCGTCATATACAAGGGCGCCGGCTCTAAGCTGGTAAGGGCTCTAATCAACTTCATGCTGGACTTGCATACACAAGAACATGGCTATACTGAAGTCTTTCCACCGTTCCTCATTAACCGGGATTCAGCGGTTGGGACTGGCCAGTTGCCCAAGTTTGCAGAGGACATGTTCAAATGTGAAGGCCTTGACTACTACCTAGCGCCCACGGCGGAGGTTCCTGTGACGAACATGTACCGCGGAGAGATCTTGCCCGGCGATTTGTTGCCGATAAAGCATTGCGCTTACACTGCGTGTTTCCGTTCAGAAGCAGGCTCTGCGGGCCGCGACACGAGGGGACTCATACGCCAGCATCAGTTCGACAAGGTGGAACTGGTCAAATTCGTTCATCCTGATACCTCTTATGACGAGCTCGAGAGGCTTGTAAATGACGCTGAAAGCATTCTGCAGTTGTTGAATTTGCCATATCAGGTCACAATGATGTGCACCGGAGATGTGGGTTTTTCTGCAGCCAAGAAGTACGATCTCGAAGTATGGATGCCAAGCTATGACAGGTATGTTGAGATCTCGTCATGTAGCAATTTCGAGGCATTCCAGGCTCGCAGGGCCGATATCAGGTTCAGGCCTGCGCCTGGCGAACGCGCCGAATTCGTCCATACATTGAACGGCTCTGGCCTCGCAGTAGGAAGGACGATCGCCGCTATGTTGGAAAACTGGCAGCAACCGGATGGCTCTGTGACGATTCCGCCTCGGCTCAGAGGGTACATGGGCAAAATGGAGGCAATCACAGGGTAAACGGCTTGGTTGCACTGGGGTTACTGGAGGCGTTCGACTATACTTATGTCGTTTGAATCGCGCTGGATTGAGATAGTCTTGCCTTTGCTTTGGCCTGAGACTATCTGAACGTCGTAGATCTCCTTGGTGACCCCCACAACGGTGGCCAATGAACCGTCGCTTAGCCTTACTACAGTGCCAAGCGGGTAGGCGGCCACCACTTCGACGAAGCACTTGATTACCGTCGGGTTATAGCTTTTGCCTGCATCGCGCGTCAATTCTGCCAGGGCTTGGTGTGGCATCATCGCTTCCCTGTAGGGCCTGTCAGAGGTCATGGCTTCGTACGAATCGGCGACGGCGACGACTTTTGCAAGGTCCAGGGTGTCAGCGTCTAGAAGTCCGCGGGGATAGCCCGAGCCATCGTACCTTTCATGATGTTGGAAAGCCACATGAGCGGGGATGAGTGGCATATGCTTGCGCAACACTTGGAATCCGTCCCAAGGGTGCCTATGGATGACCTCGATTTCGTCAGCGTTAAGTGGCTCAGGTTTTGCCAGTATCTCTTTGGGTGTAAACAGCTTTCCCACATCGTGGAGCATTGCGCCGGATCCAAGGTCCACCAATTCGTATCTGTTCATGCCCATGTGGGCGCCGCAAAGGATCGACAGGACGCAGACATCGACTGAGTGTCCATATGTGTAATCGTCGAAGGCCTTGATATCGGCCATGCTGTAGACTACGTTTGGATTGCTAAGCACTTGGTCGACGATGTCTTCGACGGTTTCACGCACGATGGCAAAGTCGATACGGTTTGAAGCGATGACAGATTCGGTGACAGCTTTCAGTGTCTCTCTGGCGTGCACGAGGGTCTCCTGCTTTACGGGACCTACAAGATTCTCGATGGGTTCGTCAGGATAGCTCTTTACATAGAGAGCTGAAAAACGGAATTCCTTCAGTCTGTTTATGTAAGTCTCTTTCAGTGTAGTGTTGGCAGTGAGCAGAAGCTGGCCATGCGGGCCCCATATGTGCCTGGCTAGGATCATTCCGGGCTTGGCTTCATCTATGGAAATGTAGCGCATTGCTATCCCCCGTTGTCAATTGCATTTTATCGATTTCGGCTGCTATGCTATTGCTCGTCGTGATCTATCAATACTTTCCACAAAGAGCTGCAACATCCTGCTGCAGCAATTGGGCTTAGCGTCTGGAGAACGCGTGGCTTCTTGCTGGTGCTTCGGCCTCCCATTCTTGGGCAAACCCGGAGGCGGACAGTGTCTTGACTGGGCGTCGACATGGGTGATATACTATGGAGGCACTTGATGGGAGGGGTGTCCGAGCGGTTTATGGAGCCGGTCTTGAAAACCGGTGTCTCAGAAATGGGCCGTGGGTTCGAATCCCACCCCCTCCGCCATAATTCGCAAATCGCGATGGATAGTTGTTTTTGACTCATGTATCAGCCTGTGCGGAGAGATACCCAAGTGGCTGAAGGGGATGGTTTGCTAAACCATTAGTAGGGGAAACCCTAGCGGGGGTTCGAATCCCCCTCTCTCCGCCAGTTTTATTCTTATGAGGCATGACCGGCTCGGAATAGGAGGTCATGCCCCTTTTCTTTGGACGCTGGGGGGGCGAGACATGGGCAAAAAGAATCATCTTCCAAAGCAATACCACACAAAGATCTGGCGGGCCATCTACGAATTCGGACTGATTGAGCCGGATGATCGAATCCTTGTGGGCCTTTCAGGCGGCAAGGATAGCTTGTTCCTTACATATGCTTTGAAGATAATTCAGTCTTACTCCGCCATTCCCTTCACATTTGAGGCCGCCACGGTAGATATAGGTTTCTCCGACTTGTTTGACACCGCACGCATTGAGGAACAATGCGCATCGTTGGGTGTGGGCTGCCATATCATCGGTACCCATATTGCCGACATAATAGAGGAACGCCGGGAGGACGAGAATCCATGTGCAGTATGTTCTTATTTTCGCAGGGCCGCTCTCAATCGCTACGCGTCGGAACATGGCTTCAATAAGGTGGCATTGGCTCATCATCAAGACGATGCGATGGAGACGTTTCTGATGAACATCCTCTACTCTGGGCGCGTGTATGCCCTTCCATGGAAAACATACCTGTCCCGCACAGGGATAACCGTCATACGGCCTATGATGTATCTTTCCGAAAAGGATGTAGTCAAAGGGTTTAAGCGTACCGGACTCGAAGTTGTCGAGGCTTTCTGTCCGTATTCCGGGAACACGACACGTGCCAAGGTAAAACAGCTCATCGTCGATCTTGCGAAGGAAAATCGAAAAGTCCGTCCGAATTTGGCGGCCGCTATGCGCGATGGCGATGATGTGGAACTTTGGCCGCCAATTGTGCGTCATAACAGGAGCTAGCTTTGTTGACACGGGTTTTCTGAGATGCCTATAATAAGTGTGGTCGTCTATTTGCAGGGATGGGGGGCAGTATCGTGGAAGATGTTGTGCCTAGTGGAAGTGTGAAGAAGCGGTGCGCTTTATGGGGTAGGCTTATTATGGTTTGCCTGCTCGGCATCGCGCTTATTATGTGCAATATGGCGTCGGCCAATGCTGCTCCTTCAGGCGAAGAGATCGCTGCAAAAGTGACAGAGAAGATCAAGGGAGTTGCCGCGCTTCAAGCGGATATCGCGTCAGAGTTTTCTGACCCTTCCAGTAAGTCTCCCACAAGAATGACGATCCGAGTATCGGGCGACAAGGGCAGCGGCATCACTCGGATGGAGATCACCCAGCATCCAGTCTTCGAAGGGCAGATCATCATTGTTGACGTGAAGAAGGATTTGACGACCGTATACATGCCCGTCACAGGGCAGGCATACCGGGGCAAATCGGCTACTATGGCCACCCAGTTGGGGTTCGATGTAGGTGCCTTCGATCTTGAAAAGCTTCTCTCATTAGATCTGTCAGCCATGGTAAAGTGCAGCTACCTGCGTCAGGAAAAGGTGGACAGGCTTCCACACTATGTGTTGGAGACGAGGGTGGTACAGAGCCCTCAAGAATATCAAATTGTCTGGGTTGACTGCGAGACATACACGATCAAAAGGGTAGAGGCTTACAATTCTCAGGGGAAAAGGGTTGCAACGATAATCATCAATAACCTCAAACTCGACACAAAAATTGATCCGAACAAGCTCCGGGAACTCCCCAAGGGAACCCGGATTACTGAAATAAAGTAGCGATCCGGGACCTATGGGGGGTAGTCTGGTGAATATTGTAGAACGTTCAGTCAATCGACCAGTAACGGTGGGTATCCTAGTAGCGGCATGCATTCTATTTGGCGTTCTCTCTCTGGACAGGATCGGTCTCGATCTTCTGCCCGACATAAATCTCCCGATGGCCGCGGTAGTTACGGTTTACCCCAATGCTGATCCTGAGACCGTTGAAAGCCTGGTGACCGCTCCAATCGAGCGGGCGCTAAGGTCTGTAAGGAACATAAAGGATGTTACATCCACTAGCATGGAGAACGTATCATTTTGCTTCTGCGAGTTTAACTGGGGGAGCGATCTTGGCGCCGCCCAGGAAGACATGCGGGTCAAGATTGATACGATGAAGCATGAATTGCCTGAAGGAACGCAGAGTCCCATCGTTACTCTGCTCGATCCGTCTCAGATCCCCATGATGATGGTAACTGTTGGCATGCCGGGTGATGTGGGCGATGTCACCCAAGCTACTAGAGAAGTGGTCAAGCCTGCCGTAGAGCGCGTTGGCGGGGTTGCCGGAGTCTCTATAAGCGGTGGGGCTGACCGGGTGATAAGCGTTGAATACGACCATGAGAAATTGGTGGAAAGTGGGCTCAGCCCGCTTCTGCTGCAGCAACTCATAACATATCAGAACTTGTCAATCCCGGCCGGCGTGGTAATAGACGATGGGGTACGCTATCAGACCAGGGTGGGGGCTAAGTTTACATCTGCCGACGATATTGCCGATCTCGCCATTGGACTGAAAAAGCCAACTGAAAGCCCCGATGGTCTCGGAGGGTTCTTGGGTCTGTCTTTCTTCATGCCAACCTTCCTCACGGTCGGCGATGTCGCCAAAGTTGAGGAAACGTTTGAAAAGGCTGAAGGATATACGCGTGTGAATGGGAAGCCTGCTGTCATAATGATGATCTACAAGCAGTCGGGCGAGAATACGGTGACAGTGGCCAGGCAGGTGAGGGAGGCATTAGCCCAGCTCGGGCAGGAGCATCGGGCCATCGAGATAGGCTATGTGTTCGACCAGTCCACGTTTATTACGAGCTCTATAGACAGCCTTGCTGAAAACGCCGGTCTTGGGGCGGTTCTCGCTATCGCGATTTTGTTTCTGTTTTTGCGACACTTCGGGAGCACGCTCTTGGTAGCGATCTCCATTCCGCTTTCGATGATATTCGCGTTCGTGATGATGTACGCCTTTGATCTCACGGTAAACCTCCTCACCTTGGGCGGACTGGCTCTGGGTGTTGGAATGTTAGTAGATAACTCCATCGTTGTGTTGGAGAATATCTTTCGGCGGCAAGAACTGGGAGAGTCGCCGCGCGAGGCCGCGATTCAAGGCACAGCAGAGGTTTCGAGAGCTATTACGGCTTCTACTTTGACCACGATTGCGGTCTTTCTTCCTGTTGTGTTCATCCAGAGCATGGCAGGGCACATTTTCAGAGATCTCGCCATGACGGTGACCTTTTCTTTGTTGGCGTCGCTCATAGTAGCCCTTACGGTCTTGCCCTTGATGGCAAGTTCGTTCGTGCGCGTGTCCGATTCCTATATTGAACGCGCGAAACGGGATAGGAAGCGCAAGGAGTCTTTGGGTGGAATATACGATCGCATGCTCGATTGGGCGCTTGCGAAGAGATGGTGGGTGTTGGGCGCTATTGGGATCGCTCTCGTTGTGGCGCTCTTCGCTTTTCCCAGGCTTGGGACCGAATTCTTAGGGTCAATGGATATGGGAAGAGTCGATGTCGGACTTCATCTTCCTCCAGGGACTCCGGTAGAGGTTACTAACGAGGTCTCGCTAAGAGTCGAGAACGAATTGCTGAAGATTCCGGGGATCGAGAATGTCACTGCTGAAGTGGGTTCTTCCGGCAGCGGGGATTTTGTGGCCATGGCTAGCGGCGGCAGCGCTAACCAAGCGTCGGTGGCGGTAAAGCTCTTACGTGAAGGAGAAACGATGACCTCGGTTGCAGAGGCTGGGGCCGAGATTAGGGAGATCCTCAGCGACATCAAGTTGGACTACCCTGATCTCGAGTATTCAGTGGACACTTCGGGATATGGCGCTTTGACGGGTGGCAGTTCAGATTACCTGAGCAATAGTATAACGTTGGAGATAGCCGGGACAGATCCAAAGGAGATCTCGGATTACGCGGCCAGAATCGCCGAAAGGCTGCGTAAAGAACCCGGATTCGTTGAAGTTGCTTCGTCGACAAAGGAAACCCAGCCTGTTATCTTGCTCGATGTAAACCGTACGAGGGCGCTCATGGGAGGGCTTACCGTGGGCCAGGTTGGGCTCGGGGTTCGCACCGGGATGTTCGGATCTACGGTGACATATGTGGAGCGAAATGGGGAGCTCATTCCCGTAATTGTGAGGCCGGCATCTGACGGAGTGCCTGATCTTGACAGTATTTTGAACATGCCGATTACGTCTTCGTTGAGCTCAGCAAGTTTGCTTGAGGGCGCGAGCGGGCTGGGAAACAACGTTTCAGCAGCAGCCCGAACCAGTTCGAGTGCTATATCAACAATGCTGGCGCCATCCAACGAGGTTCTGGTGGGCAAGGTTGTGACGCCTGAGATAATTGATGGCCCGATGACGATAAGCAGGCGCAATGGAAGGCGTTATGCCCTTGTGCAAATCGCGTTTGAAGGAATGAAGCTATCACAGGCGGGAAGCTTGGCTCTGTCTGCAGCCCACGAAGTGGAGGCGCCGGACGGCTGTTCTGTTGAACTTGCGGGTGTGAGCCGTGTCATAAACGAGGCATTCTCCGATTTGGGCCTCGCAGGCTGGCTCGCAGTGGTCCTTGTTTACATGGTGATGGCTATACAATATGAGTCTCTGCTTTATCCCTTGATAGTCATGTTTACGATGCCTTTGGCGGGTATAGGGGCCATTGGATTCCTTGTCCTCACGGGCCAGAGCATCAGTATAACCTCGATCATTGGGCTGATAGTACTTGCTGGCATAGTGGTGAACAACGGCATTGTGTTGGTTGACTTCATCAACCAGCTCAAAGCGGAGGGAATGGCGACACGCGAAGCGGTTCGCGAGGCGGGCAGGGCGCGTCTGAGGCCGATCCTCATGACGGCGCTCACCACGATCCTCGGTCTTGTGCCGCTGGCCATCGGTCACGGGGCAGGTTCTGAGCTTCAGCAGCCGATGGCGATAACGGTGATTGGCGGCCTTACAACCGCCACATTTCTGACGCTATTTGTGATCCCGATCGTTTACGAGCTAATGGATGAGCTTGCCCAGAGGCTGAGCCGCAAAGGGGGCACGGTAATTGAAGGATAGCAAGAAGTGGACCGTCGCTGCGCTACTTGTTACTGTATTTTTGTTTAGCTCTTCGGTGGCGAACGCGGCTTCAATCACTGTTGTAGAGGGGACCCCTGTTTTCTTCGGGGGGTTGTCAGTTATGCATTCTGAAGACGGCCCGCTCAATCTCGAGCTAAACTGGCTTGGAATTGCGTCCGACCTCGATTGGGAAGGCGCTACACTGCGAATAGGCGGGGCTATCTGTCCGAGTTCGCCTGCATTTAGTGAAGGATCGGCCGCCTACACCTTTGGCTTGGGAGCCGAGATGGCTAGGGTTTTCAGCCTTATGGCTGCAGCCGAAGGCTCGGTTATGGCATATCTTCAGGATTGTGGGGATGGGCCAGTGATGGCGTTGGTCGGCCAGGCAACGGGGTCCACGGCTCGAATAGGATTGAGAACGAATTTCGGCGTGGTGCCCAGCGGATTTGACGAGCAGCCCGCTCGTCTAATCGGGCAGAGTGACTGGAGTGATGAGCCTGGAAGGGATCTGACAGGTAGGGGCTGGATAGACGTGGTTGGAGCCCTTCAAAGCTCGCGAACGAGAGCTGACTCCTGGAAAATTGGATATATGAGGGAGCTTGGCGAATCCGATTGGCGAACAGATATCGGGTACATTGCGAGATACAGCCCGGAGGATCTTGGCGTTGCGATAAAATTCTACTCCGGTCTGGCTTTTGGCGAACCTCGAGTGATGCTCCTGTCGAAGCTGACATTCAGGGCCGACGTGACGGACAGTTCAGGGGCGGAGATCGACCTTGTTGTACAGGGCGGGGGAGGCTCCGAATATGCTTGGGTTTCCGGGACGGGTTGGCTTTCGCTTGGCGACCGGGCTGATCTGAAACTGAGGATTTGCGCTCCGATCATGAGTGAGCATGAGTACGACGGGCCAGAGCTTTTTGAGCCGATAGACTGGGCGGCTTTCGCTGTAGGCTTGGATTTTAACGAGGGCATCATCTCCAGTGTGACCGCGAGATACGATCTGCGAACCAAGGCGATCGGCCTGGAGCTTGCATCGAGATTCTGAGCTAGAGGCTGACAAGGCTGGCAATCAATAGGATGCCTGGCTTGCCAGTGGGCAGCTCGATTTCGTTTCATCTTGGCGATGCAAAATCATGGCCGCCGAATTACACACGTATAGTGTGGCCCCGGGACCGGCGAGGCAGAGTTACTCTTCGGGGTCCCGGGGTCAAGAATTACAGACGGGGGATTCTAAGCATGACGGAGAGATCAGAAAGCGACGACGTAGCCATTAGTTTAGATATATCCTGTTGCGGGGGACCTGCCGTAGATGACCTGGCATGGGATAGCGGCAATAGGAACGGGTGTGATAGGGGCGCAGTGAGCGAAGTTGGGTCATGCGAGATGAAGGATGATTCGGTTCAGGAATCGGGGGGCGCATCCCAGGGGATATTTTCCGGAGTCGACTTAGACGAGATGATGTCGAATCCATCTGCTATGCGCAAATCGATCTTGGCCCTTGCATGGCCCGTAGTGACCGAGCTTGTTCTGCAGACGGTTACCCAGATGGCGGACATGATCATGGTTGGCAGGCTGGGTTCCCAATGCGTTGCCGCTGTAGGTCTTTCAAATCAGCCGTTTAACATAATTCAGGGGTGTTTTATGGGCATCGGAGTCGGCACTACGGCCCTAGTGGCGCGGTTTATGGGAGCGGGAGACGAGGGCCGCGCTGACCGCGTTACCGCTCAATCGTTGGCTATCGGGAGCATTCTTGCAGCGGTCTTTGCCGTGTTCGGCTACTATTTCACTCCCAACTTTGTTCGCTTTATGAAGGCAGGCCCTGATGTGGTCCCTTATGCCGAAAGCTACATGCGCGTTCTCATGCCGGGGCTATTCATGCTTGTCATAAATATGATAGCTTCATCTGCCCTTCGAGGCGCCGGTGATACGCGGTACCCCATGAGGGTCAATATTGTCCTCAATCTTGCCAATATTGTGGGGAATTACACACTCATATACGGGAAGTTCGGCGCCCCTGCTCTTGGCGTCACAGGTGCAGCTTTGTCTACTACAATCGCACGAACGATCGGAACTGCAATGCTTCTTTGGCATCTGTTTTCGGGAAAAGGCAGAATCTCTGTGCGCACTCAGGGTGAGCGTTTTCGGTTCGACCCGGTGCTTATCCGCAGGGTCTTTGCCGTGGGTTTGCCGGCCTCCCTTGAACGTGTCAGCTTGAGTCTGGGAATATCCTTCTATGTCAGGATAGTCTCTGCTCTGGGCACTGCGGCCTACGCAGCGCACGCGATTGCTATTAATGCCGAGGGGATCTCTTACATGCCTGGTTTTGCGTTTGCGGTGGCAGCCACCACAATGGTTGGCCAGGCGCTTGGGGCGGATAGGCCCGATGTGGCTGAACGGGCAGGCATCGAGTCATGGAAGATGAGCGCGACTATAATGGGTCTCATGGGCGTGGTCCTATTCTGCTTTCCCGACGCCCTGATGAGGCTGTACGGGGACGACCTGGAGATCATCAGTATGGGCGCAGAGGTCCTGCGTATCATGGCCGTAGCTCAAGTGCCAATGGCCACTTCCTATGTCTTTGTGGGCGCCCTTCGCGGGGCTGGAGATACGAGAGCTGTTCTGATTTTCACTATGGCGTGCGTTTGGGGAGTGCGTTTCTGCCTCGCATGGCTGTTTGTGAATGTATTTGGCTGGGGCCTTGCAGGCGCTTGGTATGCAATGGCTATTGACTGGGTGGCTCGGGGCACAATAGCCGCTCTGCGCTTTAGGAGCGGCCATTGGAAACAGATGCGCATTTGATCGATGATTTGAGAGATGGGGCGGTCAATGTGAGGGTTAATTCTAAAGCGGCAACGAGGTATACCGTCTTGCTTCTCGTGATAATAGGAATTCTCATAGCAGCGCTGGTGTTCTCCAATGAAATGACTGATTTGCAGCTAATCGAGGGATGGCAGTTGGCGGCCCTTGAAGGCATGGTTTATCTTACAGCCTGCTATAACTGGGATCGCAAGGCCGACGTTTTGGCTGTCTTCATCCGAGCGCTCGCCATGATGGCGGCTAGGGCAGGGCTTGCAGCAATCGTTGCCTTCGGGATCGGGCGATGGTGGGCTCTTGGATCTTACACGGAGGCATTTGCTCAAGCCATTCACGCTTCTCAGCC
>Ga0116181_1003773_pt1 | contig 11640 bp, 10 predicted proteins | sample AD_UKC075_MetaG_FD_89752 | JGI IMG/M metagenome (GOLD analysis project Ga0116181, IMG submission 89752) | Active sludge microbial communities of municipal wastewater-treating anaerobic digesters from USA - AD_UKC075_MetaG | ecosystem: Engineered > Bioreactor > Anaerobic > Digestate | place: USA...
CCTTGTGTGCCCTTCTTGCGGGAACACAGATGGGTTCCTGTTCCGGATCTATGGTTTTCCCCTAGCCATAGTCGGGAAAAAAGATGACAGTGACGATTATGAGATAAAGGAGATGGTATGCAGACAAGACGGAACAATAGGCGAAGAGATCTTATGCTGCATGAAGTGCGGATGTATCGGTGTAGAAGTTGTAGATAAGAAAGATATGCCAAAAATCTATGCCGCTTTAGAGGAAAGAGAGAATAACTCCAAAGAATAGAATATGAAACCCTAATGTAGAACCAAACTGTGGCAATTCCTAGATAAGGCAAATCCCACGTGTGTAAGTTTGGTTCTACATACCGCAATGACACGCCTCTTTATTTTGTTAACGCAAAAACTGGACCATAACAAAGCATGTAACGGGTAAACGGCGGTAGTATAAAGGCCAGTTTGCCAAAAATCGAGGCCTCGTTACCATACGTGTTTCTGAAAAGAACTTACGGTAACGAGGATCTTTGATTTTTTAAGAAATATAGCCAGCCAAGGGCGTTATATACACAAACGTGGACTTCATCAGTAATCAGACCAATTCTACCACCACAGGAATTCCTTGCCCGTCATAGATACAGCATAGGTACAACGCAGAACACAATCAAACCTATCTTAGTATTGCACCAGATGCGCCCATAGGATCGCTAAGTACCGCGGGGCCGTCGTTAACATTACATTTCTCATCACATATGCAAGATCTCCACTTCCCGATTATGGTAATAGAAATTCAAGGCAGCATGCCTGTGAAAACTTCGGTCATGCGAGCCTTTCTTCTATCTTCTTTCTCTAAATAAAGCCGAATTTTTTTGCTTCCATTCTTAGCCAGTCACGAAAATCTGGATGGGCTATTTCGATCATCTCAACGGCTCTTTCCCTAAGGGATTTCCCCCTTAGATGAGCAACTCCGTATTCTGTGATGATATAGTCAACATCATGTCTGGGAACTGTGACGAAGCTTCCCGGAGCTAAGGTCGGAACAACGGTAGAAATGGTATTGTTCTTTACACTGGATCTCATTGCGATGATGGCTTTTCCACCTTCCGACATGATTGCACCGCGGTGCATATCCAGTTGTCCTCCAGTACCGGTGTATTGCTGAGGACCAAAAGCCTCTGAACACACCTGTCCCGTCAGATCCACGCTCAAAGCAGTGTTTACACTTACCATTTTCTTGTTCTTAGCGACTACGTAAGGGTCGTTAACAATTCTTCCGCGATGTACTTCCACAGCCAAGTTGTTGTCTACAAAATCGTATAGCCGCTTTGTTCCCATGACAAAAGATGCAATGCATTTGTCTTTCCACAAAGTCTTCTGGGAGTTTGTTATGACTCCCGCTTCGATAAGATCCACAACGCCTTCAGTCATAAGTTCGGTATGCAGTCCAAGGTCTTTTTTATCCACTAAGAACTGGGCAATGGCGTTCGGTATTCCTCCAATACCCAGTTGTATGGTGGCGCCATCTTCGATGAGATCCGCTATGAATTCACCAATCCTTTTATCAACTTCACTTGCTTCAGCTGACGGGACTTCTATGAGCGGGGCGTTATATTCATAAATGAAATCGACATCATTTATGTGAACGACGGTGTCTCCGTGGGTTCGAGGCAGGTTGCCATTGATTTCGAGTATGACCGTGTCGGCGTGTTCCAGGATGTCTTTTTCATACACGTTCCCCAGGGACAAGGACATGTAACCTCTACTGTCCATGGGGGTGGCTGAACCGCTGTATATGTTAATTTCTTTGGCTTGTATTCTGTCACTAGCAGCCATATGCAAGTTATTGGGAATGTAACTACTCTTCCCTTCTTTAAAAAGAGCTCTTTCGTATTCTCCTAGATACCACGTTTCGGACCTAAAAGGTGAGTCCTGCTTGTCAACGTACTTGTAGTACTCATAGTCCTTGAGTAGGAGACAAGAAACAACTGTAACGTCCCGAACCCGGTCTCTTATCAGGTGCAAGTTCGATAAAAGACCGACTGGCTCTGCCGCTGCCATACCAACGACAATGGAGTCACCTGATTTTACCTTGGAAAGAACTCCTTCTATATCCAATAATTTTTGTTTGTATGTTTCTTTATAATCCATTCCTTACCTTCCTTTCCATACCAGAAAGGCCATGCATGACCAGCTCAAGCACTGTCAAAACTGAGTCGTCGTTTATCTTCTTGCATTCATCCAAAACAAACCACTTAATCCCGGTAGTGTGAGAAACACCCATCAGGATGTAAGCAAGCACTTCTGGATCCATCGGTCTTATATGATTGTCCTCCATACCTTGGATAAGCCCTTTTGTGTACCCCTCCGCCAATCGTGTGTAGTACCAAATACCAATGTCGCGTTCAACAAATTCTGCTTCTCGAACTATGCGGTATGCTGGCCCCATGTTCTTAAATAAGTGATAGAAAGCCTGGAATCCTACATTCTCTACCGCCCTGCGGTCAGTCAAATCATCCTGGTAGATACGGGAGGTTTTTCTTAGGGTATGGCTAACTTCTTTAACAATTTCTGATAAGAGTTCTGTCTTGCTCTCAAAGTAAATATAAAAAGTACCAAGACCAACACCTGCTTCAGAAGTGATTTCTGCAATCTGTGTGCGTTCAAAACCCTTTTCACCAAACAACTTTTCTCCTGCTTTAAGCAGGTGGTACTTGGTCCGCTCTCCTCTAGAAACATAATCAGGTTCTCGGTTTTCTATTTGCATTTCAGGGACAATAAACGGAGTAAAAGTTCCATCAATGTCGATTCCCTTATCTAAAAAATCTCTCACTGTTTCTAGCTCGTAAGTGATATCATTTTTATTCTCCCAAATGAGATTCTTTATTACCACGAAATAGATACTGCCCAATATGGCAAAAGACAGAGACTCAACATCGTACAACCTTGAGAAGTCTTTTGGAAGAGCTTGGGTTATAAGCTGCGTGATCCGGTAGTAGTAGTCCCTAATCAAATCTTTCTCCACGAATTCAACTTCTCGGAATATGTCGTATAGATCTTTATGGCTCTTTATGAAATCTTTGTATGTTGTTAGAATGCTGAAAACATTTTCCAAAAGGTCCCCCTCGAAAGATAGATGTTGCCGAATTTCCTGTTCAAGTCCATCTCGGTAAGTAACGGCCAATTCTTTGAATATTTCTTCTTTGTTCGCAAAGTAGTAATAAACGAGCGAAGTGCTGACTCCTGAACGCTTAGCGATTTCATTGATAGAGCTGTTGTCGTAGCGACGTTCCCTAAATACTTTTAGCGCAGTTCTTAGTATTGAGCCTCTCGTGTCCTTGCCCTTCCCCATTAGATTTGTTCTCCTTCTTTCGTCTTGAACAATCTATTTAGCCTCATTATAAGTTCAGAGAGTCCTCGAGGCAAGAACAGCACAACTAGGATGAGAATAACCCCAAAAAGAACTCCAGCCATGGCTTCCAGTTTTGCGCCAAAAAGCCTCGGCACAATGACCCACAGGGCAGAACCAAGCACGGGGCCCCATAAAGTGCCAATTCCTCCGATGATGGTAATGGCAAGAAATTCGATAGATAGGCCAAATCCGAACATATCTGGGTGCAGATAGGAAAGGGAGTGTGCGTACATGGCACCAGCGACGCCGGCTAAGAAGGAAGAAATGACAAAAGCAAGTACCTTGTAGTAGGAAACGTTAATCCCAAACACTTTTGCTGCAACTTCGGAATCTCTCATGGCTCTAAACGCCATACCTGTTTTGCTTTTAAGCAGGTTATTCGTTAGAAAAATGCTGAGAAGTAAAATGGCAAGGTAAAGGTAGTACTTTGAAAACTCACTGCTAAACCGGTAGCCCAATATGGTTATGGAAGGAACGTTTGTGAGTCCACTGTCTCCTCCCAAGACTTCCATCCTTTTTATCACATCGGTCACGGCCGTTCCAAGAGCCATAGTTGCAACTGCAAGATAAAAGCCCTTGAGCCTCAAAGCCGGGAAACCGATGACTAGACCAAAGAAACCAGCCAAAAGACCGCCCGCTAACACACTTATGACGGATGGAACTCCGTATCTCATCATGAGTATGGCAGAGGTGTAACCGCCAATTCCCATGAAAGCTGCGTGACCTAAGGATATCTGGCCGGCTACTCCAAGTAGCAGGTTCAGACCAACAGTTGAAACAGCATAAATCATGGCAAGATTGATGTAAGCGACAATAGACGGCCTTGCATTGAATGCTAAAGGTATAAGAAGTGCCAATATGAGAAGTATGAGTGGTAGAATTCGGTTTTTCATTATGACCTCCCTGCCTCACGGCTCCCAAACAGGCCATTTGGAAGAAATAGCAATATGGCAACGATCAGGAACAATGAAAAACTTTCCTTTATGGCTGGAACATAGTAGGCAACCAGATTTTCCATTACCCCTAGTATCAAACCTCCCCAGATGGCACCAGTAACCGAATTCATTCCACCAAGGACGGCTGCTGTGAATGCTTTTAATTGTACTACGACCATGAAAAGGGGGTGAAGGGAAAGTCTGGGGGCAGTCATTATGCAAGCCAACCCTGCTAGGCCAAAGCTCGTTGCCCAAATAAAGGAATGAACGCGGTCGATGGGAATTCCCAGTACTCGCGCAGCATATTCATCATCAGCAATGCTGCGAGCTGCGATACCAATTTTTGTTCGATACAGTACGAAAGAAAGAATGACAAAAACAACAAGAGCCGTAACTAAACACAAGATATCCTGACGGTCTAGAATGACCGATCCGAAACGCACAGGGTCTCCTGGTACGAGTGGAGGAAATAGCAAAGGTATATTTCCAAAAAACGTAGACACGGTGCCTTCAAAAATCATAGTGAGACCAAGTGTGATGATCATCATACCCATGTAAGAACTTTCCTTGGCTCTTGATATGAGACCCTTATACACTAAGTAACCTAGTATGGCGGCTGCAACAATCACAAGTGGCAGCGCAAGTGATGGGGTAAGCCCTCTTACGATAAAAAAGAAGGCAATGTAGGTAAGAAACATACCCGTATCCCCTTGAGCGAAGTTCATCACATTAGTAGTTGACAGTATGAGGACGATGCCTACAGCTGTCAAACTGTAAATGGAACCTGTGGCTAATCCTCTGATAATGAGATTAAACATTTTGCCCTCCCAAATAAAGTTTTCTTACTTCAGGGTTCTTTGAGAGTTCGTCAGAAGTACCTGAAAGCACTACTCTTCCTAGGACCATGACATAACCAATATCAGAAATGTCCAAGGCTTTACGGGCATTTTGTTCTACCAGTAGAACCTGCACTTTTTCGTGCTGGGCAAGGCGTTTCACCGTCTCAAAAATTTCTGAAACGAGTATGGGAGCTAGGCCGAGTGACGGCTCATCTAAAAGCAACAATCGGGGTTTTGCCATAAGTCCTCTTCCAATAGCTAGCATCTGTTGTTCTCCACCAGATAAGTTGCCTCCTTTTTGACCTATGCGTTCTTTAAGCAATGGGAAAAGTTCTAAGACGTGATCAAGAGTTTCTTTGTTTTCATCATCGGTCCTAAAATATCCTCCCAAAAGCAGGTTTTCTTTCACAGTAAGATTTGGAAAAATGTGCCGTCCTTCTGGTACATGAGCTATTCCCAATTTGGCAATTTGTGATGTATCCATGTGTGAAATCTCATTGTCACCAAACAAGATAGAGCCTTTCCAAGGTTTCAGTATACCCGAGACAGTTCTTATTAACGTAGACTTTCCAGCACCATTGGCTCCCAAAACAGTAACGATATTAGCGTCTTCAAAGTCCAGGTTGACTTCGTGAAGCACTTCTACAGGTCCATATCCAGTAGTAAGGTCTATAACTCTGAGCATCAGCCCACCCCCAAATAAGCATCGATGACCTGAGGATCGGCAGAAACTTCCTCGGGCTTCCCTTCAGCTATTTTTTGCCCAAAATTCATAACTGTAACTACATCAGATATATCCATAACAACGCTCATGTCGTGTTCCACTATGAGGACAGTGACGTCGTTTGATTTGATGACTTTCAGTAGATCTTTCAAGCTCTCCTTTTCGGCTGAGGTCAGACCCGATGCTGGTTCGTCCAGCAAAAGCAATTTGGGATTTGAGACTAACGCCCTAGCCAGTTCCACGAGTTTCTGGAGGCCGTAGGGAAGAAACAGGGGGTATGTCTTTAGATACGGCAAAAGTCCAGTTAGATCTGCTACTTGATTTACTCTATCGTTCACTTCCTTTTTAGAATACACATCGAAGCCGAGTAGGTCTCTATAAAGACGGCTTTCGAGGAACGGGTGCAATCCCATCTTTATGTTCTCTTCGACGGTCATAGAGTAGAAAATGTCTAGATTTTGAAAAGTCCTAGATAAGCCCAAGGGTAATAGGTCATGGGTGCTTTTTGTTCTAAGGTCTTCATCAAGGAAAGTTACGTTACCGCTATAGGGTACCAATCTGAAAAGTGCGTTGAATACCGTGGTTTTGCCGGCACCATTAGGTCCTATGAGAGAATGAATATTCCCTTGCTCCACTTGCATGGAGAAGTTATTTACGGCTACGAGGCTCTGGAATTTTACAGTTAGATTTTTAATGGAAAGCATGAACATCTCCTTCCCTTAAGTTAACATGCATGTGCATACACATGGCCAGCCCTGCAGAGGGGGCTTTTACCCCCTCTGCCTTGTGTGAAAAACCAGCAAATTATTACTCCGCTGATATCCAATCGGTAATCTTTTTCAGTTCCTGGTTCTCTACTTTCATAAAGTATAGTGAATACTTGCCACCTCTCTTGTTAGGGCCGTAGGAAATGTCTTTAACTACATAGCCGCTCCAACCATCGAAGGTTTCTAACGCCCAAACCATAGCATCTCGTGTAGGATACTGGCCAGTTCTACGTAGTGCTTCCACGAAAATCTCTGCCGCGGCAAAGCCAGCAACAGCATAAGCGAAGGTTAGCGGATCGTCGTTGGGGTAGTAACTAAGCCAAATTTCAAAGAACTTTTGCACATCGGGATCTTCTGGGTCGGAGAAGTCTACCCAACCTGTTATATAAACACCTTCAGCAGCTTCGCCAGCCATAGCGAGTATGCCCGCATAAGAATAGGGAAGGATGATTTTCTGGGTAAGACCCAAAGATTTTGCTGTTTTCACTACGTTTGCGCCAGCTGCAGTATTCGCAGGCGCGTAAACGAAAATGACTTCGGCACCGGAGTTCTTGATCCTAGTTAGATAAGAAGTGAAGTCTGTTTCCGTACCTGGGAAAGAGGATGAGTAGACGAGACTGCCGCCATACTTATTTATGCCCTCCTTTACACCTTCTGCACCTTCTTTGCCCGCCTCATCGTTCTGGTAAAGTAGTGCAAATTTACTGGCATTGAGGTCCTGCTTAGCGAATTTTACAAACACTTGCCCCTCAGTCATGTAGTTAGGTTGAACTGCAAATACGTATTTTTTAGGTGGGTTCGCAAAAGCAGAGTCTCCTCCGCCTTGATATACAAAGGGCACGCCTTTTTCGTTAAGGTAATCCATCACCGCTAAGCAACCTGGACTACCAAGGCCACCAACTACGGCGAACACTTTGTCCTCTTCAACAAATTTTTTTACTGCTGGAACGGTCAGTGCTGGGTTCATTTGGTCATCGGCGATGACTACCTTTATATTTCTCCCGTTGATGCCACCTTGATCGTTGATCCAGTTAATGTAGGACTGCAAACCATGATAGAATGGGACCCCAATGACTGCCAATGGTCCTGATAGTGCGGAAAAAGAGCCTATCTTAATTTCTTTGTCGGTAACACCTGGGACCACATAACTGGGTTTTGCGCTAATATAAACCAACTTTTTTTGCGGTTCGTAATACACGCTAAGGCCCAAAACTTCCGAGACGAACCTTACGGGTACCATGGTTCTGGAGTTCTTGATGTAGGGCGCTGCGTCCAAGGTGTATGGTTTACCGTCTACAGTTGCTGATGTCCTGCCCACAGTAAACTTGATGGTCTTCCCTTCAGATTTAAGGGTTACTGTTCTCGTTGCGTCTTGCCATCCAACATCACCTCCGAACGCCTCACCTATGAATCTAATAGGAACAAAGGTTCTGCCTTTTATGATCTCCGGAGCGACTTCCATTTGATAGCTCACCCCGTTAAGATTGTACGATTTGGACCCAATTTTCATGACCAACAACATTTCTTTTGGAGCCGTTTGAGCCTTTGCCTCGGGAACACCTGCAACGAAGAAGCCCATACACAGTGCTACGACAAGTACGGAGACGAGAAGTGTCTTTAGGTTGCCGCAGTTTTCTCCTAGCAGAGTCTTAAGAATCCTTTTCATTACTTTTACCTGCCTTTCTTTTTAGTTTCTCAAAGAACCAAGCCTCCATCAACATGGAGGACATGCCCTGTAATAAAGGAAGCCTCATCAGAAATTAGGAACAAAATCGCATTGGCAACTTCTTCTGGCTCACCCATTCGCCCCATAGGGGTTTTAGCTATCATTTGGTCAAGAATTTTTTCTGGTACTTTCTCAGTCATTGGGGTCTCTATGAAACCTGGAGCAATCGCATTTACTCTCATTCCTTTTCTTGCAAATTCCTTCGCCCAAGTTTTAGTAAGCCCAATAACGCCTGCTTTACTTGCTGCGTAGTTTGTCTGGCCAATGTTTCCATACACTCCAACAACGGATGAAATATTGACGACGCATCCTGAGCCCTGCTCCATCATGTAAGGAGCAACTGCTTTAGTACAGTAGAAAGTTCCTGTAAGGTTTACTGCAATGACTTTCTCCCAATCTTCAATAGGCATTTTGGTTAAGAAGTTATCCCTGGTTATTCTGGCTATGTTTGCTAGAGCATCTACTTTACCAAAGTCGGCTATAACTTGTCGAACTGCGATGGAGACCTCTTCAAAGTTGGATACATCTAGTTTGTAGGATTTGCACTTGACGCCGAGTTGTCTTATTTCTTCTTCTAGGGGCTTTAACTTGCTTTCATCAATGTCAAATAGCGCCACATTGCCTCCTTCACGACCTATGGCAAACGCGGTTTCTCGACCAATACCACCGCCCGCACCCGTAATGATGACCACCTTGTCTTTTACGCGTTGCATGTGTTTTCCCCCTCATCTGCTCATACCCACCTAAACAGGGCCGAGCTCATCACGTAGCCGACACCGGACGTGCACAATGCTACTAAATCGCCCTTTTTTATCTTCCCTTCATTTACGGCGTCTTCCAGTGCCATGAAAGCGCAAGCAGAGCCTGCATAACCGTATTTATGCATGATCCAATGTGTTTTTTCTAGCGGCAAGCCAAGGTTTTCCATGGTCTGTTCAATATCGGCCAGGCGCACCTGGGTAAGAATGACCATATCCAGGTCATTCTCGGTGTAACCCGCTTTTTTGAGGCTCTTTCTAATTACATTAGGCCAATTGCCGTAGTTTACATCAGGTGGGTACTTGTGGAAGTTAGGGTGAAACCTAAGTAAGTGTTCTTTCTTCTCTACCATCTCCTTAGTGATGGGGTATTTTGTCCCTACATACACACCGTAGCCATCCCAGTACTGCCCGTCAGCAACAATGGTTGAAGTGATATAACCAGGCTCGCCACTCACCGTAACTATGGCAGCTGAAGCACCGTCGCCAAGCATTGGACCAAGAACCTTGTTGTCCCAATCAAGCCATTTTGACATGGCATAGGGTGCAACCACCAGTACATTGTTAATGGTCTTGTCCAACATGATATGCTGAGAAGCAATGCTTAGCCCTATGGTAGCATCAGCGCAGGCCCCGTTTATGTCGAAAGCCCCAGCATTGGTAGCGCCCAATTTATAAGCAATAGCAGGTGCAGTGGGTGGTGTAACATAGTCCGGTGTGTCAGTCGTCATGATCAGCAGGTCAATATCTTCCGGTTTCATGTCTGCTTTCTCTAAAGCCACTTGTGCTGCCTTTACACCCATGTCGGATGCGCATTCATCTTCGGCAGCAATGTGCCTCAGGGTAATCCCTGACAAGTATGTGCTCACATCATACCCGTAACGTTCGCTGAGTTCTTCATTGGTAATAACTTTTTCAGGCAAATACATACCTGTGGCACATATTTTTGCATAGCGTTGTTCCACTTACAGTCCACCTCCAATAGTTAAGTGTTCTCTGAAATAAAATTCCTTACCGTAGTGATAAACTCATTTGGTTTTTCGATATGAGGAGAATGTGCCACGTCTTTTAAGACAACCTCGTAGTAAGTACCATCTCTCGCTTTGTAATCCTCTAAGACCTTGCGTGTCTGCTTCAGCATGGGTTGCGGCGGACACACTTCCACGCCTGGATAACCAGGTACAAACCCCATCTTGCCAAGAGTGGCAATGTCGAAAAAAGACTCATCCGATACTACAGTGTCATGAGACCCTCGGATCCAGAGTATAGGTGGTTTAACGGGTAAATCAACAATGGCTCTTGTATTGAAATATTTGGGTGACATTGCATTCAAAGGCCCAAAATTTCCTGGAGCAGTGAAAGGCCAATGAGGAGATGGCACAAAATCTCCTGGGTAAGCCTGTTCGCCTGTTCTAATAAGCAAAAGAGAAAGCAGTAAATCTTTTTCTCTTTCTGCTCTGAATGGTGGTTTGAAGTAGAAGTTGTTCATGATAAAAAGAGGCGAAGCTTGATCTTTTTCTGTGGTGTCGTGTTGTTCTATCCTTTGAACGAAATCTGGATTTACCGTTCCCCCACCGGAACCAGCATAGTCGTCGTAACAAGGAGTTCCATTTTCATCTTTCGTCCCGCCAAAGCCGTAAGGAGACACAGGACAAATGAGTGTTAAGCTGAGTACTCTATCTGGCTGGTCTAGCAGAAACTGCATAGCCGCACCTCCTCCCATTGACCAGCCCACAATGTGCAGCTTATCAATATTTAAGGTGTCCAAAAGAGAAGAAAGGTCATCAGACCAATCACCCATGCCTCTTGTAGCGTCTATTACCTTGTCCTCAGTTTGTCCATACCCTCTAAGGTCGGGAGCGAAGCAGAAAAACTGATCACTTAGCTCTACCATAACTTCTTCGAAAAAAGTTGCGCCAGACAGGTTTCCGTGGATGAACATGATTGGGGTTCCTTGGTGATTCTTGTTGAAATGCACGTGCATCTTGATACGTTCGGTGTTCACAAATCTTGTTTCAATACCCTCAAGAACTGACGGTAGTTCCACGACAAAACACCTCCCTCCCCACGCACACTTTTGAGAGGTGAATCACCTATCAAATCGCAATTAGATTCTAAGTTAACTTGGTGCAATTGTCAACAAGAAATATTGAGATTTTGTGATCGGAAAATAATATTGTCACCATGAGAGAAAAAAGAACAATCCCCTCAAATTGTTCTGGTTGCGCGAGGCGCCAAAAGTGTGGCGAAGTCCCCCCGTTAACTGTGTCAATGTGGCAGCGTTATGATTTCGACACCTTATTCCAGACTTGTTTTAATGGCGATTGCCAGAAACTGGTTCCGTCCAGGTATGCTGCACAAAGGTGTCATTTTTCCGGTTCTCCCCAATAAATCACATGTGAAAAAGGTACTCGATTTCCCACGAAAAAGTTGTATGAGTATGCACAGCTTGGTATAGTTAAAATGTCGGAGATGGGGGAATAGCAGGAAAGCCCACGCATGAAGTTTGCAC
>Ga0116181_1003782_pt1 | contig 11633 bp, 14 predicted proteins | sample AD_UKC075_MetaG_FD_89752 | JGI IMG/M metagenome (GOLD analysis project Ga0116181, IMG submission 89752) | Active sludge microbial communities of municipal wastewater-treating anaerobic digesters from USA - AD_UKC075_MetaG | ecosystem: Engineered > Bioreactor > Anaerobic > Digestate | place: USA...
TAATTGTTTGATAGTTAGCTACGCCATTATAATTATAAATTGTGTTATTGCCCCAAGAGTGAGAGTCTGTAACATATACATAATAATTTCCCTTAGTTAAATTTAAACTAATTTGTTTTCCATTTTCTCTATTTCCCATGTAATATTTTGTCTGAATTTGTCCATTAATTTTATTTGCGATATTTGCACTGCTAGTATATAATTCATCTAAGGCATCAGCTACATTAGTAGCTGAAACTCCTTGTTCTTTATTAGTAGCACTTGGAGTATAACTTATTTGATTTGCATAAAATTGTGCCATGGCATATGCTGTGCTACTCACACTTATGATTATTGTAACTATTATGACAATAAATATTTTCAAATTTTTCATTAGGTATTCTCCTTTATTTTAAATTTGTTATAAAAATTTAACGTGCATCTAAACACTATATTAATATTTATTCTTATAATATCATAAATATAATATTTTTTTAATGTTTTTAATTAAGATTATAACTAGTTAGTTTTTATTTAGTTATTGTATAATCATATATGATATAGGAGTGATATTAATGAAAGATAGTAAAATGATTAAAATAAATGAAAATCCTAATTATGGTTTTAACTTTCCGTTTTCATTGGTAATACCTAAAGTATTAAATGAAAATCCTAGTTTAGTTGTTGCTTGTACTTTACCAAGATGTTTTACTGATAGTAGTAATTCTTTTGATGAATTAATAGATAAAACAATGAATGATCTTGGTAGTGTTGATCCTATGCATGAACATTTGAGTTTAGAAAATGGTAATCCAATGTTTATTCCTTGTGTTCCAAATATTAAAGAAATAAGGCCTGGGTTTCTTGGTAAAAATGTACTTTATAATAATCTTCAAGTTGATAATAATACTTTTATAAAAGATGTTTCTAAATATTATAATTTGGCTAATCAATATAAAAGTATGATTGAATATGCCATTGAGTATTTGAAAAGTGAAAACGTTTTTGTTGATGATAAAGTTATTGTTTCTGGGTATTCTGAAGGCGCTAAGTTTGCTAGTCATTTTTCTTTGTTGCATCCTGAGATTATTAAGTGCATTGTTTCAGGCGGAACTGGTGGATGTATTTCAATGCCAATTAGTGAATTAGATGGGTATGATTTGCCTTATCCAATTGGTATATCTGATTTGGCTAATTTTGATATGGATTCATTTAGAAAAATTAATTTTTTCTATTATATGGGACTATCGGATAAAGTTGATTCTGCTATACCAAGTTTTAAAACTTCTTATTATTTAGATGAAAAGGGAAACAAGGTAGAGTTAGTTGATGAATGTAGAAATCCTATACCTCCTGTTGATGAAAATGGGAATCCGATTTTTATAATGGATAGTAATGGGAATTATACTGCCGAATTTAACTTGTTTTCTGATAATGATGTTAATACTATTAATAAAACTCTTGGTACTATTACACAAGATAGATTTGTAAAACAATTTGAGATTTTTAAAGGCTTAGGATTAAAATGCGATTTTAAAATGTATCCGGGTAATCATATAACTATTTTTGATAATAAAGATAGATTATTTAAAGATGTTGATAATTTTATTAGGGAAACGAGAAATAAAAATGATCAAAATTTATTGAAGTAAGGATAATTAGTCTTTTATATGGAAGCTAATATAGATTTATTTTTTTTTATGATATAATAAAACTAACAAATTGTTTGTTTGTAGAAAGGGAAACTATATGGATGGATTAAAGATGGATGATTTAAAAATGCCTAGTTATTCAGAGATGAATAAAATGCAAAAAGTAGCATACATTGTTGAATGGATTATTGGTGTTGCTGCAATTGTATTAGTAGTTTTAAATTGCTTAAATATGCTTGATAATGCTTACGAGATAGTTGATTTTTTAATTGGAATTGATTGCTTATTAAGTGCTTTCATTTGTTGGACTAAGAGTAGAAAAGCCGGGATATTATATTTAGTTCTTGGTATTATACTAGTAATTGCAAGTGTATTAATTCTAATTATTAAATAGTTTTAATTGTTAAATAAAAATACTAACTAGAAATAGTTAGTTCTTTTTATTTATGTTAAAATATATATTAGTGAGGTTAATATGAATAGTAATGAATCATATAAAAAGTATATTGATGCTTTAAATGAAAGAATAGAATTAGAAAATAAAATTAATGAATACGTTGAAAAATGGAAAAATGGTGAAACTGTTTTAAGTAATGAATCTATTCAAGGTGTTATGGAAAAGGCAAATGATAGATTAGCAAATTTACGTAGTGTTGAAAACCAATTACATGATGAGTTTATTAAACAAGATCGTCTTGATAGCGATAAAGAGATGGCTGATATTGTTATTAGACAATATTTAGGTGTTACACCAACGGATATTAATATTACAGGTGGTGTATTAGCTTCTAAAGGAGATGAAACTCATTTGGATGCAACTAAGAAAAGTATTGATCAATTAGAACAGGAAAGACAATATTTATTAACTGATATTGATTATAGGGTTCAAAGTGGAAAGATGTTATCAACAATAGCTTTAAAGTTAGTTGATGCGGTTAATACATCTTATGATTATTATGTACAAGATAATAGAATTAGAAAATAGTACTCAACCAATGGTTTGTGTTAATGATTAAATAAAAATGATAAATTTATTTTGAAAGGAGTTAATATGAATCAAGAATTAATAGGTAAATTCATTGCCAGTGAAAGACATAGTAAGGGACTTACTCAAGAAGAATTAGCAAATAAGTTAGGCATAAGTGATCGTGCTGTTTCTAAGTGGGAGCGAGGGATTAACATACCTGATGCTTCTTTAATGATGGAGTTATCCTCAATGTTTGGTATTACTGTTAATGAATTATTATCTGGTAGAAGATTCGATAATAGTGAGTATATGAAAGAAGCTGAAAGTAATTTAATTGAATTACAAAAAGTAAATGAGGAACAAACAAAGAAATTATTGATGTTAGAAATGGTTATTGGTTTTATAGTAACAGTTTCATTTTTAACAACAATATTTACGATAATATTTGTTGATATGATTATGCCAATTAGAATAATATTATTTTTAATTGGATTAGATATATTTATTGTGGGTATATCATATTGTATATTAATTGAGCAAGTTGCTGGTTATTATGAGTGTAATAAGTGTCATGAAAGATATGTTCCTACATATAAGCAAGTATTATTTGCTATGCATAATGGTAGAACTCGTTATATGAAGTGTCCTAAGTGTCATAAATATAGCTGGAATAAAAAAGTTATTAAATGATTAATAATATGTTGTATAATATTACTAGAGAATTAATGGGGTAAAGTGTTTGGAGGATGTATGGGAAAAACTAATTTAAAAATCGATATTTTACCCAACTTATATTTATCAGATGATGGTAAATTTAATACTGAGTCTGCTTTAAATTTTTCTGGTAAAGTTGCTGGTATTTGTTATGATAAAGAAGGATTTAATCATTTAATTAATGAACCAGTTGATAAGACTAATAGAAGAATTGATATGACTTTAAATAATGGTCATCATAGTGTATATGATCATGTTAATATTTCATTTAATATGCAAAATATACCAAAGATAATGGCAATGATTATTAATAATGAACATGAATATACAACAAGTGAAAAGTCTGCTAGATATACACCAGTAGTAAGAGGAGAATCTTCTATTATTACTGAAAGAGAAGAACTTTTATATAATAAATGGGTTGAATTATTAAAACCTATTATTAAAAGTAAATATGGTTATATTTATAATGATTCAAAAATAAATAAATTAGCTCAAGAAAATGCTCGATATTTAGTTACTGTATTTATGCCTACACAAATGGTATATACAACTTCATTAAGACAAATTAATTATATTGCTTCATGGATGGATAAATATATTAAAGAAAATAGTAATGCAACAGATGAATTTAATGTTAAGTTAATAAGTTCTATGAAAGAGTTTATTAATGAATTAGATAGATTAAATATTTTAATTCCGGGTTTATTAAAAAATGAAAAGGAAAGAAGTTTAAGTTTATTTGGTTCTAATCTAAGTAATATAAGAGAACAATTTGGTAATGCCTATAATATTATTTATACAGGATCTTTTGCTGAATTAGCTCAAGCTCAAAGACATAGAACAATTGATTATAAAATGGAAATGTCTAAAGATAAATCTTATTTTATACCTCCAATTATTAGTGATGATCAAATGCTTGTTGATGAATGGCTAAATGATATTAATTCAGTTAGTCATATAAATCCTCAAGGAGAACTAATATTAATAAATGAGTTAGGTAAATATGATGATTTTATCTTAAAATGTAAAGAAAGATTATGTAGTGCTGCTCAATTAGAGATTATGAGACAAACTAGAGACAATTTATTAAGATATAAAAATGCTTTAGAAGAAAATGGTGATCCTTTAGCATTAGATATTGCTTCATATTGTCATGGGGCAAGATGTACATTCCCTGATTTTACTTGTAATTCTAATTGTGGATTTAATGAGGGTAAGACTTTAACAAGAAAGATATAATTAAAACGAGTTTTCTCGTTTTTTTCTTGCTTGTTTATTTTTTAGTGATAGAATATAGAACTGTGGAAGGGGATATTAACATGAAACAATATGCATTAATACCAATGACTGATTCAGGTATCTATTATAATGGAAAACCTTTATTTGATATATTAAAGGATGGATATCCTGAACTTGCAGCTAGAGAATTAGATAGAATTAAGATTTTATCATTAATAAACCCAGTAGATAATTTACCTAAAAAAATTAGAAATCAATATATTGATTTTAATATAACAACAAGTGATAAATTTGTGGAGAATAAAGTTCCTGAATATTTATTAGCTTGTAGTATTGATGGTAAATTTAGAGAAATATTAACTAAGGGTGAAATTACAGCCGATAATGAAAACTTCTTAAAAGTTAGATTTGTTGGAGCAGAGTCAGCTATTAGATATTATAATCATACTAGTTATGAAGATAAGGTTTCTAATTTATTTAAAATGAATGTTAAACCTTTTGAGTTTTATGAAAAAACTGCTAAAGTTGTTGATTTTAGAAAAGCTTATGAAAAACATGGATTTCATAGGAAATAGGTGATTGTATGTTAAGCATAAATAATCGTGATGATAGAAATATAATGATGAATTATCATAGGACTAAAGATATGATTAATTTAATTAATTATTTTCCTAGTATTAGTCCAGTTAAGAATTTAACTATCGTGGATTCTTATGATGATTATTTAAGAAACTTTGATTATTGTAAACATTTTATTAATCAAAGAAATGATACATTAATTAGTAAGCCTTCAATGAAAAGTATTGAAGTAGGTTTAACTACTCCAGATATTGTTAAATCAACTTTTAAAAAAGTTAAAGAGTTGGATAATGATGGTGTTGTAATATTATTTGACTTAACAAATGAACCTAGTTTAAGATATGAAAGGTATGCTGGTATTGCTGTTGGTGTTAGTATTCCAAATGGTGTTTATATAGATGCTGTTGGTAAGGGATTTGATGGAAGAGAGATATCTAAAGGCATTGCATCACATGAAAGATATTTTATTCCTTGGTTTGATTTAAGTTTTTGTAATATTGATAATTTTAAAAGTTATCAGACATATTTAATAAATGATGATGATTATAAGAAAACAAGGGAAGCTAGAATTGAATTCTTAAAATCTATTGGGTTTGATGAAAATATAGTTAATAATTCTATACCTAAAGAATATAAGCCAATTCCTGATTTTGTATGGCTTGATATTATTAAAAATATAATAGTTAGATTAAATGATATGGAAGAAGAATTAACGTCTGTTAATTTAAGTGAATTTGCTATTCATGGTCATACAGAAGGTAGATATTATTCACCATGGCAAATATTTGATGATAGTCGTTTTCTATTAAAAAGAAGTAAAACAAGACAATAATTATATGTTATAATCTAATTAGAGGTTGATAATATGATTGATGATTTTTATGATATGGTTAGATCTTTATTAGGTATGTGTGGTATTATTCCAAGTATATATGCTACTCCTGGTTTTAATGAGGCTGCTTATAAAGAATTTGAAATTAAAAAGATGCAAGAGTTTTGGCCTAATATATATGATGAGAAAAGTTTAATAGATTTTTATGGCTTTTTAATTGATAGAATGCCTGAGTTAGAGCCCATTAAGAAATATTATCCTGATAAGATACATGATAAAGAATTTCTTTATAAATTAAGAGAATTATTATATGAAAACGATTATCGACAATTTAAAAATTTAGTGGATAGTTATAATCGTAATTTAGTAATTAATAAGAAGACTAGGAGTTAATATGAAGAGATATAGAAGCTTAATTGTTTTATGTATTGTATTACTTGGTTTTGGCGGAATAATGTTAGCATTTTCTTTGATAGATGGTTATAGATATTATGATACTTATTTATCAAGAGTTAAAATCGAAGGTAGTGTTGAAGACGTTAATTATAAGACAGGAACAACATTAATTAAATATACAGTAGGAGATTCTACTTATCAAAAGGAATTAAATATAATTGATACATCAATGAATACTGGTGATGTAGTGGATGTTTATTATAATGAAAATTATCCATCTTCTTGTTTTGTTAAGTCTCAGATTATGTATGTTATTGTTAGTACTTGTATATCTGGTGCTTTGATAGTTTTATCATTTATATTCTTTATTATTTTAATAGTTTTATCTAGAAGAGATAAATATTTAAAATTAAATGGAGAAAAGATTGATGCTAAGATTGTATCAGTTAAGGAAAATAGAAGTGTTCATTTAATTGCTAGATGTCCTTATACAGTTATATGTTCATATAAAGTTGGTAAGAAGACTTATAAGTTTAAAAATAGTAGTGTTTGGTTTAATATTGGGGAAATAATTAAGGAATATGATTTAAAGACTATTCCAGTTTATGTAGATGGTAAAAATTATCATAAGTATTATATGGATTTATTAGATATTGAAAATTTATGTTCTTAATGTAAAATTTTGTAAATTATTTAGCATTTTATGATAATATATAGTATATTATTGTTAATAAAAGGAAGGGAGTGTTAAGCGTGATATATCCATCAATTGATAAAATTCTTAATGTTGTTGGTTCGAAGTATATTTTAGTTCATGTCTCAGCAGATAGAAGTAAACAAATGAATGAGAACAACCATTACCAAATGAAAGAAAACGAATATGTTTGTAAAAGAGGTATTGGTAGAGCATTAGAAGAAATAGAAAGAGGATTAATTAAAATAGACAAAAAAGATTAATCTTTTTTTATATGTGAAAGTGGGTTTCTGTATGCATTATTATAATAAAGATGTAGAGGATATTTTTAAAGAATTAGATACTGATAGAGATGGTATTAGTACTAATGAGGCTAATTCAAGATTAAATAAATTTGGAAGAAATATATTAGAAGAGAAAAAAGGTACAAGTCCTTTTAAAATGTTTATAAGTCAGTTTAAAGATCCAATGATTATTATATTAATCATTGTTGATATTTTTATGCTTGTATATGGTTTTATGTGGTCTCATGATTTTGTAGATTCTATTGTTATAACTGTGGTTGTATTAATAAATGGAATAATGGGATTTATTCAAGAAGAAAAAGCAAATGTTACTCTTGAGGGTTTAAAGAAGTATGAAAATACTACGGTTAAAGTTAAAAGAGATGGAAAGATTAAAGTAATTAATTCAGAGTATTTAGTACCTGGAGATATTATTGTTATAGATGCCGGAGATAAAATACCGGCTGATGCTAGATTATTTAAATTTAATAGTTTATTTGTAGATGAATCCACAATAACGGGAGAATCAATTAGTGTTGAAAAAAGTGATGTTACATTAAAGGGTGAATTACTTATTCAAGATCAAGTTAATATGGTTTTTTCAGGTTCTAATGTTACAAGTGGAAATGGAAATGCTATTGTTGTTAGAACGGGTATGATGAGTGAAATAGGTCGTATTGCAGTTTCTTTAAATACTCCTTATAGAGTGGATACTCCTTTAGAGTTAAAGATAAAAGAATTAAGTAAAACGATTACTAAATTAATATTTATTATTTTAATATTTATATTTATATATTCATTAGTTATACATAATTCAGTAATGGAAACAATTATGTTATGTATATCTTTAGCTGTTGCGGCTATTCCTGAAGGATTACCTGCAGTGATTACTATATGTTTATCTAATGGAGCAGGTTCTTTATCAAAGAAGAAAACTATTGTTAGACAAATGAATGCTATTGAAACCTTAGGTTCTATAAGTGTTATATGTTCTGATAAAACGGGAACTATTACTCAAAATAAAATGAAAATTAAAGAAGCACATATATATGATGAAAATATGATTAAATATATATTTGCTTTATGTAATGATACAATTATTGATAATAATGAGTATGTTGGTGATCCAACTGAAAGTTGTTTATATGCTTATCTTGAAGAAAAGGGAATTAAGCCTTTTGATATAAGACAAGAATGTAAAAGAATAACGGCAATACCTTTTGATTCTGATAGAAAAATGATGTCGACAATTAATCATGTTGAAAATAATAAATACATGTTAACTAAAGGATCATTAGTAAATGTTTTAGATAATTGTAAATATATATATAAAGATGGTAAGATAGTTAAACTTAGTGAAGAAGAAAAAGAGAATATTATTAAGTCTGCTGAAAAAATGAGTAGAAAAGCTTTAAGAGTTATGGCTTATGCTTATAAAGTAGTTGTTGATGTTATTGATGAAAGTAGTTTATGTTTAGCTGGTTATGTTGGTATCATCGATCCTCCTCGTGCTGAGGTTAAGGCATCAGTTAAAGAATGTCGAAAAGCTCATATTAGACCAATTATGATTACGGGGGATGCTTTAGTTACAGCTTGTGCTATTGCTAAAGAAGTGGGAATTATAAAAGATGATTCTGAAGGTGTTGAAGGTAAAATACTTGATGGGTATTCAGATGATGAATTAAAAGATATTGTTTTAAAGTATTCGGTTTATGCTAAAGTGAATTCTAAACATAAAGAAAGAATTGTTCATGCCTTACAAGCTAAAGGATTAGTTGTTGCTATGACAGGTGATGGTGTAAACGATGCTCCTGCTATTAAAGATGCTAATGTTGGTATTGGCATGGGAATTACTGGGACGGATGTTACTCGTTCTGTATCAGATATTATTTTACTTGATGATTCTTTTTCAACTATAGTGACGGCTATTGAAGAAGGAAGAAGAATATTTGATAATATTAGAAATAATATTGTTTATTCTTTATCATCTAATATGGCAGAGATATTTGCTGTAGTTATTGGGATGTTTGCAGGAGTAAATATTTTACTTCCATTACATATTTTGTTTATTGATTTAGTAACAGATTCGTTACCAAGTATTGCTTTATCATTTGAAAATGCTAGAAAAAATATTATGAGTGATAAACCAAGGGCTTTAGACAAACCATTGTTTACTCCATTTATATTATCATGTGTAATATCAAGTGCTATTATTGAAATAATATTTGCTCTTGTAACTTATTTTGTATTTGGAGCAGGTTTATCAAGTAATGAAGCAAGTAGTTTAGCTTTATTATCAATAGTAATTCAAGAACTTATATATGCTTATAGTGCAAGAAATTTAAAAACCAATATTTTTAAACAAGGAATATTATCTAATAAAGTTATGAATTTATGTGTCTTAATTGTAGTCTTAATTGAGAGCTTATTCTTCTTTACTCCAATTGGTAGTATTGTAAGTATTGAAATACTTAATTATAAATTAGTTGGTAATGTAGTAATATTCAATTTACTAGCATTTATAATATATGAAGGCCTTAAACCCGTGTTGGTATCATTATTCAAAGATTAATGCTTGACAAGTAATTTAAATATGGTATAATTTAGATGTTTTAAAGAGGAAAGCGATGTATCCACATCCACCTGAGGGATAATTAAGTGCCTAGGTTCGAAAGCCGAATGATTATACAAAATAATTAGGTTTTTTAAGTGGATACAATTGTATTCACTTTTTAATTGAAATGAGGTGCGTTGACATAGCAAAGTTTGTTAACAATAGAGAAGATGAATTACCTATAAATAATCGTATTAGAGTACAAGAACTTATGGTTATTGGCCCTAATGGTGAGCAAATGGGAACCAAGAAGCTTCAAGATGCTTTAACTATATCTACTTTTGCTGGTTTAGATTTAGTTCTTATGAACCCAGGATCTGATCGTCCTGTTGGTAAGATTATGGATTATAACAAGTATAAGTATGAAAAGAGTAAGAAAGCTAAAGATGCTTTAAAGAAACAAAGAGAATCCAATAAGGATACAAAAGAGTATCAATTATCAGCACATATTGATGTACATGATTTTGAAACTAGAAAAAAGAATGCTCAAGATTATTTAATAAAAGGTCATAAGATTAAGGTTACAATTCGTTTTCGTGGACGTGAGATGGCTCATACAGAAGTTGGTCTAGAAGTTATGAATCGTTTTGCTGAACAACTTAATGAATATGCTGATGTAGAGTCTAAACCAATTTTAGACGGAAAAACTATGATAATGGTTTTAGCACCAAAGAAGGAAAAATAGGAGGAATTTATTATGCCAAAACAAAAAACACATAAATCTACTGCAAAAGTTTTAAAGAAACATCCAAGTGGATTATTAACTTACAAGTTAAGTGGTGGTAATCACCAAACATCTAAGGATAGTTCAAAACAAATTAGACAAAGAAGAAGAAAAGGTCAATTAGCTAAAGGTATTGCTAATAGATTAAAGAAAGTTATATAGGAGGTAATACTAATGGCAAGAGTTAAAGGCGGAAACGTTGCAAAGAATAGACGTAGAAAAGTTTTAAAAAGAGCTAAAGGTTATTTTGGTTCAAAACATAGATTATATAAAACTGCTCATGAACAAACATTACATTCAGGTGTATATGCTTATAGAGACAGAAAGAATAATAAGAGAAACTTTAGAAAGTTATGGATTGTTAGAATTAATGCTGCTTGTAGATTAAACGATATTTCTTATTCAAGATTTATTGATGGTCTATCAAAAGCTGATGTTTTAATTAATAGAAAGATGCTTTCTCAAGTAGCTATTGAAAATCCTGCATTATTTGCATCATATGTACAAATAGCTAAGGATGCTTTAGCTGGTAAGAATGTTAAGACTGCTGCTAAGGCTGCTAATGAAGAAGTTAAAAAAGCTGACAGTGAAGATTCTGTAGAATCTACTGATTTATCTAAATTAACTGTTTCTGAATTAAAGGAAATGGCTAAGGCTAATAATATAGCTGATTATACTTCAATGAAAAAAGCTGAATTAGTTGAAGCTTTAAGTAAGTAATAAAGAAACTGATACATTGTATCAGTTTTTTATTTATGATAAAATTTGTTTGAGGATAGATATGGATAGGTTAAAGAGATTAGATAAAAGAGTTTATGTAATACTTTTAATAGTAATTATATTACTAGTTTTACTTGTGTCTTTAATTATAAAAAAGACATATTCTATAAGTGATACAACATCTTTAGCAGATGTTAATATTAATGAGAACATTACATTCAGTGATGTTAAAATTA
>Ga0116181_1003789_pt1 | contig 11616 bp, 8 predicted proteins | sample AD_UKC075_MetaG_FD_89752 | JGI IMG/M metagenome (GOLD analysis project Ga0116181, IMG submission 89752) | Active sludge microbial communities of municipal wastewater-treating anaerobic digesters from USA - AD_UKC075_MetaG | ecosystem: Engineered > Bioreactor > Anaerobic > Digestate | place: USA...
ACGATGAAGGCCTCGGCGCCGAACTGGCGCAGCACCTGGCTCATCAGGTAGGCCAGCACCACGCCGATCAGAAAGCCCACCAGCGCCGTGATCGGCAGCGCCTGCGCGCCGATGCGGTACAGATGGCCGGAGAAGTCGCGCCAGGGCCCGCGCCCGGGCCGCCCCAGCAGGCGCAGGCAGTCCAGCAACAGCTGGCCGATCAGCGCAATGAAGTCGCGCACCTGCACGCCGGCATCGGCCAGGCGCTGGCCAAGCGCCTCGACACCCTGCGTCCAGCCGTGCGGCGGGCCAAGCGGCGCGCCGGGCGCCTCGTCGGCGGCCACGCGCCGCAGCAGGGCGCGCTGATCGTCGCTGGCCAGCAGCTCGGCCGGCCACTGCCGGCCCCAGTGCCGCCACAGCGTGAGCGCGCCCAGATGGTCCAGCGCCGCCAGCTGGCGCAAGTCCCAGACGCCGGCGGCGGCCACGCCGCCCAGCGCCGCCTGCGTGGCGCGCCAGACCGCGCGCGTGCCGAGCTGCGCCGCCGTCCACTGGCCGCGCAGCAGCACGCGCTGGCCGGGGTCGGCGGGCGTGCGGTCGATGCGGGGCAGGTCTGGAGACATGGGGCTGGCGCGGTCGAGGGACACACACTGTAACGGCCGCGCCCGATGCAGGCCCATGATAGGGCCTGCGCACCGGCCGGCGCCTGCGCCAGGCCAGCCCTGTCAAACCGGGGAGCCCAGGGAACCCCTGCATAAGCTCTCGCGGCAAGCAGGCGCTGCGGATCGGGATGGGATGCAAGGCGCAAACCGCAGCGATGGCCGTAGCCATCGCGAGGATTTGCAACGCCGCAGACCGCCCGAGACTGCGGATGCCTGCGGCGCAGGAGCTTATGCAGAGGTTCCCTAGTTACGATTCTTGCGTCTTGTAGGCCAGGTTTTCGGCGTAAGCCATTAGGATCAATTGTTTACCACCAGGAGCTCACATGGCACTTCAAGGACCGTTTTTCGGCAAGCGTGACGAACCCACCACCCCCCGTGGCCCCGGCAGTTCGCCACTCACCGGCACCAGCGCGCTGGGGTCGGCCGGCGCCGCCGGCGCGCAGCCGTTCGCCGCTCCGTCGGCCACCGCCAGCCCGGTCGCACCGGCCAGCGCCGCCACGTCGGGCACGCCCTCCGCCACCGAAAGCGGCGCCAAGCTGATCGTCGGCCCCAACATCAAGCTCAAGGGCGTCGAGATCACCGACTGCGACACGCTGGTGGTCGAGGGCATGGTCGAGGCCACCATGGACTCGCGCGTGATCCAGATCGCCGAGCAGGGCTCGTTCAAGGGCTCGGCCGAGATCGACATCGCCGAAGTGCGCGGCAGCTTCGACGGCAGCCTGACGGTGCGCCAGAAGCTGGTGATCTTCGCCACCGGCAAGGTCACGGGCAAGATCCGCTATGGCAAGATCGTGATCGAGGAAGGCGGACAGCTCTCCGGGGAGATCAGCTTTGGCACCGACAAGGACCACAAGAGCGACAAGCCCGCGGCCAGCGCGGGCAGCAGCGCCAAGGGCGAGCAGCTGGCCGTCGCCTGAGCCTGCGCGCACCGCGGCAGCCCGGCTGCCGCTCCAACAGGCCGTCCCCGCGACGGCCTTTTTGCTGGCCGCCGCACTGCTGCTGGGCGGCTGCAGCAGCGCCCCCACCACGCGCGGCGAGGTGCGCGGGCAGGACTTCCAGCCCGCCGAGCTGCTGCAAAGCGAGGGCAACCGCATCGCCCAGAACGCCATGCTGGCCAATCACCGCAGCCTGATGGCGCTGGCCGACAAGCTGTACCGCCGCAACCCGGCCGAATGGCGCAAGCGCGCCGCCACGCGCGAGGCGGCGCTGGCCGACATCGAGCGCAGCCTCGTGAGCACCCAGCCCTGGGCGCCGCTGGGCGGGCGGCGCGACGTGACGGCGCTGTCGCACGCGCTGGCGCCCGACTTCGCGGGCGACCGCGTGGCCGCCTTCATCGTCGCCTGCGCCGACACCATCGTCACCGCGCACGGCGGCAAGCGCGAGTTCTACTACCTCGACGGCATCGACCCGCAGCACCTGTACAACGCGGCGCGCAACATGGAGATCGCGCTGTGGATCCTCAACACCCGCCGCGACGCCCAGGGCCAGCCACTGCTGCTGGCCAACGAGATCGGCCCGGACAGCCGCAACCTCAGCTTCGAGCGCGAGTTCGGCAAGATCATCGGCCGCCTGGACCTGCTGGCCAGCTACGCCACCGAGCGCTACCGCCGCGCCGTGATCGGCTACGTGCAGGGCGTGGTGGCGGCGCCGCTGCTGGCCTTCCTGCCGGTGAAATAACGCCCCCCTGAGTCGGCCCGCGGCCGCCATCCCCCCGAGGGGGACGCAGCCAGCGACCGGCGCAGGTCCGGCCGCGGCTGCCCCGCGCGTGGCCTGCTGCGCGGCCATCGGGGGGCGCCCGCTGCGCGGCGCCACTCCTGGATGAATAGCGGCCGGCGCGTTGTGGCATGCTGCCGCACTGGAGACATGGCATGGAAGAACTGACGTTTGACTACATCATCGTGGGCGCCGGCACGGCCGGCAGCCTGCTGGCCAACCGGCTGTCGGCCGACAGCACCAGGCGCGTGCTGCTGATCGAGGCCGGGGGCAAGGACGACTACCACTGGATCCACATTCCGGTCGGCTACCTGTACTGCATCGGCAACCCGCGCACCGACTGGCTCTACCAGACCGAGCCGGCCGACGGCCTGAACGGGCGCACGCTGCGCTACCCGCGCGGCAAGGTGCTGGGCGGTTGCAGCAGCATCAACGGCATGCTGTACCTGCGCGGGCAGTCGCGCGACTACGACCACTGGGCCGCGCTGACCGGCGAGGACTACTGGCGCTGGGAGCGCTGCCTGCCGGACTTCATGGCGCACGAGGATCACTATCGGCTCGATAGCGCCTCGCGCAGTCCCGGCGCTGGCAATGGCACGAAAGACACCGAATGGGCGCGCTTTCACGGCCACGGCGGCGAATGGCGGGTGGAACGCCAGCGCCTGCGCTGGGAGGTGCTGGACGCCTTTGCCGAGGCGGCGGTGCAGGCCGGCATCCCCGCCAGCGAGGACTTCAACCGCGGCAACAACGAGGGCGTGGGCTACTTCCAGGTCAACCAGAAGAGCGGCTGGCGCTGGAACACGGCCAAGGCCTTCCTGCGCCCGACCTGCTACGGCCGCACCAACTTCGAGCTGTGGACACGCGGCCAGGTCACGCGCCTGGCGCTGGAGCGCGACGCCGACGGCGCGCTGCGCTGCACCGGCGCCGACGCCTGGACCGGCGGCGAGATGCAGAAGGCGCGCCTGGCGCCGGGTGGCGAGCTGCTGCTGGCCGCCGGCAGCATCGGCTCGCCGCAGATCCTGCAGCTGTCGGGCATCGGCCCGGGCGAGCTGCTGCAACGCCACGGCATCCCGGTGGTGGCCGACCTGCCAGGCGTCGGCGCCAACCTGCAGGACCACCTGCAGATCCGCAGCGTGTACCAGGTGCGTGGCGCGCAGACGCTCAACCAGCTGGCCAGCACACCCTGGGGCAAGGCGCGCATCGGCTTGCAATACCTGCTGTCGCGCAGCGGGCCCATGAGCATGGCGCCCAGCCAGCTGGGGGCGTTCACGCGCTCATCGCCGGCCTTCGAGTGGCCCAACATCGAATACCACGTGCAGCCGCTCAGCCTGGACGCCTTCGGCGAGCCGCTGCACCGCTTTGCCGCCATCACCGCCAGCGTGTGCAACCTCAACCCCAGCAGCCGCGGCACGGTGCACATCCGCAGCAACCGCTTCGAGGACGCACCGGCCATCGCCCCCAACTACCTGAGCACCCCCGAGGACCGCCAGGTGGCCGCCGACAGCCTGCGCGTGACGCGCCGCATCATGGCCCAGCCGGCCATGGCGCGCTTCGCGCCCGAGGAATACAAGCCCGGCGCGCAGTACCAGAGCGACGAGGAGCTGGCGCGCCTGGCCGGCGACATCGCCAGCACCATCTTCCACCCGGTGGGCACCACCAAGATGGGGCGCGACGACGACCCGATGGCGGTGCTGACGCCGCGCCTGCAGGTGCGCGACGGCGCGGGCGGTCTGATCCGCGGCCTGCGCGTGGTCGACGCCGGCGCCATGCCCACCATCACCAGCGGCAACACCAACAGCCCGACGCTGATGATGGCCGAGAAGGCGGCGCGCTGGATCGCGGACGCGGCGCGCGTCTGAACCGCCTTCGTTGACCAAGAATTTGGGGCTAGGCGTCCGTCCAGCCAGCGTCAACAGCTATATTTTGTATAGCGAAATGACCTGGCTCAAATGCCGTGATAACGGTCCGGCCGGTGGTTGATGGCAATGACGAAGTTGAGCGCCGCCGCCGCCAGCACCGACAGCGCCACCTGCGACGGCGGCAGCAGCCACAGGGCCGAGGCCAGGATGGCGGCGTCGCACAGCATCTGCACCGTGCCGGCACGCCAGCCGTGGCGCTGCTGCAGGTAGAACGCCAGCGCGCCCAGCCCGCCCAGGCTGGCCTGGTGGCGCATCAGGATCAGGATGCCGGTGCCGGCCAGCAGGCCGCTCATGACGGCCGAGAACACCGGATCGACGTGCGCCAGCGACACCAGGGGCGGCAGCAGTTCGGTATAGACCGACAGCACCGCCACCGCGGCGAAGGTCTTCAACGTGAAGCGCCGGCCCAGCGCCCGCCAGGCGAACAGGTAGAAGGGCAGGTTGAGCACGAACAGCGCCGCGCCCAGCGACCAGCCGCTGGCGTAGTGCACGATGAAGGCCAGCCCCGTCACCCCGCCGGGCAGCAGCCGGCTGGCGCGCATGAACACCAGCGCCAGCGCCACGAACAGGCAGCCGGTGAGGATGGCCTGCACGTCTTCCAGCACGCTGTGGGTGCGCGGCGGCGCCGGCCCGCGGGCGCCCGCCGCGCGCGGCGCCGCCCACCCCCTGACCCTGTGCCATCCTTGCCTGCCGCGCATGGCCGCGATCTTAGAGGCGCCGCCGTGGCCGGCGATTGCGCCATGCCAAGCTTTGTCGTCGCCCGCCACGGCTTGCGGGCGTCGCCCGACCATGGTCTAATCGCGGTCTTTAGCGAAGGGGAGTAGCTCCCTGCACGCCCGGGCCTGCTCCGGGCGGTTTCGCCGGGTCGTCAATACGAAGCCTTGCGGCTTCCGGCCCCGCGGGTGGCAATCGGCCGCGCCGATCGCCACCGAGCAAGACCTTCGATCCCCCCGCGCGTGCGCGTGGGCCGGTCGAAGCCGTGGTCTTGCTGCCTTGCTCCCACAGACAGCACCCATGCCCCGACCGCCAGCGCGCGCGGACTCTGCATCGGGCCTTGTCCCTGTTTCTTGGAGCTTCAACCATGGAATTTCTCTCCGCCCCCTGGTGGTCGGCCCTGCTGGCCATCGTCCTGATCGACCTCGTGCTGGCGGGTGACAACGCCATCGTCATCGCCCTGGCGGCGCGCAACCTGCCCAAGGAGCGCCAGAAGCAGGCCATCGTCTGGGGCACGGTGGGCGCCATCGTGGTGCGCACGCTGATGACGCTGATCGTGGTCTGGCTGCTGAAGATCCCGGGCCTGATGGCGCTGGGTGGCCTGGGCCTGCTGTGGATCGCCTTCCAGCTGCTGAACGAGCAGGGCGGCGAGGAGGACGCCCATGGCCCCGGCGCCAGCACCTTCTGGGGCGCCATGAAGACCATCGTCATCGCCGACGCGCTGATGGGCATCGACAACGTGCTGGGCGTGGCCGGCGCGGCGCACGGCGCCATGGACCTGGTGGTGATCGGCCTGCTGATCAGCGTGCCTATCGTGGTGTTCGGCTCCACCATGGTGCTCAAGCTGGTGGAGCGCTTTCCCGTCATCATCCAGCTGGGCGCGGCGGTGCTGGCGGCGACGGCGGCCTCGATGATCGCCGGCGAGCCGCTGCTGGCCAGCGTGTTCGGCCCGCGCGAGGCGCCAGTGCCGGCGCTGCGCTGGGCGCTGGCGGCGCTGTGCATCGCCGGCGTGCTGGGCGCCGCCTGGCTGGCCCGGCGCCGCCGCGCGCCGGCGGGCTGAACGCCCGGCACTGCGCTATGCTGGCGCCACCATGGCAAAGATGATCCTCAAATGGTTGCTCAGCGCGGCCGCGCTGCTGGGCGTGGCCTACATCTACGGCGGCGTGAGCGTGGCCAGTTTTTCCAGCGCGCTGGTGGCGGCGCTGGTGATCGGCCTGCTGAACATGCTGGTGCGGCCGGTCCTGGTGCTGCTGACGATCCCGATCACGCTGCTGACGCTGGGCCTGTTCCTGTTCGTCATCAACGCGCTGATGTTCTGGGCCGCCTCGGGGCTGGTGGGCGGCTTTCACGTCGCCGGCTTCTGGGCCGCGCTGCTGGGCTCGCTGATCTATTCGGCGCTGGGGGTGTTGATCGACGCGCTGCTGGAGCGCGCCTGAGCGCCGCCGATTACTCCTGAATCAATAGCTGCTGGCGCCCGACAGACGGGCGCCGTGGCCTGATAAGACACCTGAAAAGCGCCCTCAGCGGCGCTTTTGTTCGTCCAGCCGCTGCTGCTGCAGCAGGGCCTGCGCCTGGCGTAGCCGGGTGTCGACGATGCTGGCCTCGATCAGGTCGGCGGCGCCGCCGGGGGCGCGGCGCGAAAAGTCCTGCGCGGCGCGCCAGCGGTCGACCGCGCCGGCGTAGTCCAGCTGCGCCATCGGCACCTCGCCCTCGGCGCGCAACGCGCGCAGCGTCTGGCCCTGGGCGGCCCGGGCCTGGGCCAGCGCCTGCCAGGCGCCGGCGTCCTGCGGGTGATCGCTGACCCACACCTGCAGCGCGTCGGCCGCCTGCGCCGCCTGGCCGCTGGCGGTCTGCGCCTGGGCGCGCAGCAGCAGGGCCGCGCGCCCGGCCTGGCTGGCGCCGTCGGCGCGGGCCGGGCGGTCGGCGCTGGCGCCCAGCAGCTCCAGCGTGCGCGCCGGCTGGCCGGCCTGCAGCGCCAGCTCGGCCTGCAGCAGGCGCGCCTGGCGCGCGGCGCGGGCGTCGCCCGCCACCGCCAGCGCCAGCTGGGTGGCCAGCGCCTGCGCCCGTGGCAGATCGCGCAGTTGCGCCTGTGCCAGCGCGGCGGCGTACAGCGCGCCGGCGCGTGGCGCCAGCGGGCGCTCGGCAAAGCCGGGCTGGCTGGGCTCGCCAGCCCAGGCGCGCAGCACGTCGACGCCGGGGCGACCGAGCACGCGCGCGCGCGCGGCCACCAGCAGCGCCTCCAGGTCCGCCGCGCCGCCGCGTTCGGCCGCCTCGCGTGGGGCGCTGGCCGCCTGGGAGCCGCCGCGCGGCAGGGCCTGGGCGCGCTGCTGCATGTCGCCGATGCGCTGGGTGGTCAGCGGGTGGCTGCGCAGGTAGGGCCAGTCGCCGTTGTCGTTGATGCGCGTGGCGCCCTGGAGCTTTTCGAACATGCTGACGAAGCCCTGGCCGTCGAAGCCGGCCTGCACCAGGATGCCGTAGCCGATGCGGTCGGCCTCGCGCTCCATGTCGCGCGAGAAGTTCAGCTGCTGCTGGATCACCGCCGCCTGCCCGCCCACGGCCAGCGCGGCGCCGGCCTGCGGGTTCTTGCTGGCGGCGATCATGCCGGCCACCAGGGCCGCCATCATCAGCGGCGTCTGGCGCTTTTCCTGCCCCAGCAGGCGCGGGATGTGGCGCTGCGTGATGTGCGACAGCTCGTGCGCCAGCACCGAGGCCAGCTCGGCGCGCGAGCTGACCACGCCCACCAGCCCCAGGTGCAGGCCGAAGTAGCCGCCCGGCAGCGCAAAGGCGTTGATGCTGCGGTCGCGCCCCAGCAGCACGCGCCAGGCGTAGCGCTCGTCCAGCTCGGGCGGCAGCTCGCCGCGCGCGCGGGCGCCGTCCAGCAGCGCGCGCCACAGGCCGTCGACGTATTCGCCGACGATGGGGTCGTCGATGTAGTCCGGGTCGCGGTACAGCTCGCGGATGATGGCATCGCCCAGCTTGCGCTCTTCCAGCGTCGTCATCTCGCCGGCGTCGCCCAGCGAGGGCAGGCCGCGCGCGGCCGGCGGCTGCTGCGCGGCGGCCGGCGCGGCGCCCAGGGCCGCCAGCAGCACCGCCAGCGCCGCGCCGGCGGTGGCGCGGCGGCGCCAGGGTGTGGAGGCGGGTGAACGGGTGGTGGTCATGGTGCGCCGGCGCGGCCGCTCGGCCGGCAAGCTGGCTCTATGATGCCCGCATTCGCGCCGCGTTCCCCCCGAGAGTGTTACCGATGGCCCCACCCGCTCCCCGCTCCCCGCTCACCCATTTCGACGCCCAGGGCCAGGCCCACATGGTCGACGTCGGCGCCAAGCCGGCCACGCACCGGGTGGCGGTGGCCGGCGGGCGCATCGAGATGCAGCCGGCGACGCGGGCGCTGATCGAGTCCGGCAGCGCCAGAAAGGGCGACGTGCTGGGCATTGCCCGCGTCGCCGGCATCATGGCGGCCAAGAAGACCAGCGAGCTCATCCCGCTGTGCCACCCGCTGGCGCTGTCCCGTGTTGCTATTGAATTCGAAGCTGCTGGCGCAGACCAGGCGGGCGCCGAGGCCATTTCTTGCACCGCGACGGTAGAGACCACCGGCCCCACCGGCGTGGAGATAGAGGCGCTGACCGCAGTGCAGGTGGCGCTGCTGACCATCTACGACATGTGCAAGGCCGCCGACCGCGGCATGACCATCACCGGCGTGCGCCTGCTGCAAAAGCACGGCGGCAAGTCGGGCAGCTACGTGGCCGACGGCGGCTGACTCACCCCCCCCCGTGCCGCCCGCCCTTCGCTCGTCCGCGCCGGTGCTGCTGCTGGCGCTGCCCTGGCTGTGGCCCTTCACCGCGGGCCCGACGGCGGCCACCCAGCCCTACCTGGCGGGCCTTGGGGTGGCGGCGCTGCTGCTGCTGGCCTGGCCGCGCGATGTCGACACCGGCACGCGCGCGCTGCGGGCCGGCTGGCTGCTGGCGGCGCTGGCCAGCGCCGTGATCGCGCTGCTGCAGTACTTCGACCTGGAAGCGCCGCTGTTCCCCTGGGTCAACCAGGCGCAGGTCGGCCAGGCCTTCGGCAACCTGCGCCAGCCCAACCAGCTGGCCACGCTGCTGGTGATCGGGCTGCTGGCGCTGGCCGCGCAGGCGCGCGCCGGCCGGCTGTCGGCACGGCTGGCGGCGGCGCTGGGCGTGCCGCTGCTGACGGCGCTGGCGGCCACCGCCTCGCGCGTGGGCGCGGTGGAGCTGTTGCTGCTGGGCGCGCTGTGCCTGTGGTGGGCACGCGGCAGCGGGCAGCTGCGCCGCACGGGCGCGCTGCTGGCGGCGGCCTGGCTGGTGTACGCGCTGGCGGCGCTGGCGCTGCCGTGGGCGCTGCAGGCCAGCGAAGGCCAGGGCGGGCGCGACCTGATCGAGCGCCTGCGCGAGGGCGAAGGCACCTGTGGCAGCCGCCTGATCCTGTGGCGCAACGTGCTGCACCTGATCGCGCTGCGGCCCTGGACCGGCTGGGGCTGGGGCGAGCTGGACTGGGCGCACTACATGACGCTGTACGACGGCGCGCGTTTTTGCCACATCCTGGACAACGCCCACAACCTGCCGCTGCAGCTGGCGGTGGAGCTGGGCCTGCCGCTGGCGCTGCTGGCCTGCGCCGCGCTGACCTGGGCCGTGTGGCGCGCGCGGCCCTGGGCCGAGCGCCAGCCGGCGCGCCAGCTGGCCTGGGGCGTGCTGGCCGCCATCGGCCTGCACAGCCTGGTGGAGTACCCGCTGTGGTATGCGCCGTTCCAGATCGCCGTGGCGCTGTGCCTGTGGCTGCTGTGGGCCACGCGGCGCGGCGCCGCCCCGGCGACCAGCGGGCTGGCGCCGTGGCGCGTCGCGGGGGCGGCGCTGCTGCTGGCCGGCGCCGCGTATGCGGGCTGGGACTACCACCGCATCAGCCAGCTGTACCTGCCGCGCGAGCAGCGCGCCGCCGCCTACCAGGACGACACCATGGGCCATGCCCGCCGCTCCTGGCTGTTTGCCGACGCGGTGCGTTTTGCCGAAGTGAGCTCACGCCCGCCGACGCGCGACAACGCCGCCTGGCTGCTGCCGGCCGCGCTGCAAACGCTGCATTACTCGCCCGAGCCGCGCGTCATCACCCGCGTGATCGAAAGCGCCAGCCTGCTGGGGCGCGACGAGCTGGCGCTGGCCCACCTGGCGCGCTTTCGCGCCGCCTTCCCGCGCGAGTACCGCCAGTGGTCGGACAACAACCGGCAGCTGCTGGAGGGCGCGCAGGCGCAGCTGGGCCTGGCGAACAGCGCACCTCAGGTTGCTGGGTCAACTACAAAAAAGTGAGCTATCAGCGCTAGCTGGTCAAGCGCTAGAGGCCGATTGAATACGCATATTTAGTCCCGTGGGTCGGCCCGCTCAATCCGGACCGCGCAGTGCCCGCCGGTACTGCACCGCCTCGGCCACGTGCGCCACGCCGACCGCCTGGCTGCCGGCCAGATCGGCAATGGTGCGCGCCACCTTGAGCGCCCGGTGGGTGGCGCGCGCGCTCCAGCCCAGGCGGCTGGCGGCGGTGTGCAGGAAGGCGCGCGCGGCCTCGTCCAGCCGCGCCTGGGTGTCGATGGCCTGGCCCTGCAGCGCCTGGTTGGGCTGGCCCTGGCGCGCCAGCGCGCGCTCGCGGGCGGCGATGCAGCGCGCGCGCACGGCGGCGGTCGGTTCGCCGGCGGGGGCGTTCAGCAGTTCGTCGGGCGGCACGGCGGCCACTTCCACCAGCAGGTCGATGCGGTCCAGCAGCGGGCCCGACAGCCGTCCCTGGTAGCGCGCCACCTGGTCGGGCGTGCAGCGGCAGGCCTTCAGGCGCGAGCCCAGGTAGCCGCAGGGGCAGGGGTTCATGGCCGCGATGAGCTGAAAGCGCGCCGGAAACTCGGCCCGCTGCGCCGCCCGGCTGATGGTGATGTGGCCCGACTCCAGCGGCTCGCGCAGCGCCTCCAGCGCGGCGCGCGGAAACTCCGGCAGCTCGTCGAGGAACAGCACGCCCTGGTGCGCCAGCGAGATCTCGCCCGGCCGCGGCGGCGAGCCGCCGCCCACCAACGCCACCGCGCTGGCCGAATGGTGCGGCGCGCGCGTCGGCCGCCGGCCCCAGTGCGCCAGCCGAAAGCTCCCGTCCAGGCTGGCGATGGCGGCGCTTTGCAGCGCCTCGTCCACGCCCATGGGCGGCAGCAGGCCGGCAAAGCGCTGTGCCAGCAGGGTCTTGCCGGTGCCGGGCGGGCCGACCATCAGCAGCGAATGGCCGCCGGCGGCGGCGATCTCCAGCGCGCGCCGCGCCGCCGCCTGGCCCTTGACGTCGGCCAGGTCGGGGTAGGCCGGCTCGGGCGGGCGCGGCCGCTCGGGCACGCGCAGCCAGCCGGCATCGGACTCCTCCTCGGGGCCGAAGGCCGAATCCTGGGCCGGCGGCTGGCTGTGCGGCGGCTGAAAGCGCGCCACCACGTCCAGCAGGTGGCGCGCGCGGTACACCACCTGGCCGGGCACCAGCGCGGCTTCGCCGGCACTGCCGGGCGGCAGCACCAGCCGCGCCTGCACGCCGGCCTGACGCAGCGCCACGGCCACCGCCAGCGCGCCGCGCACCGGGCGCAGCTCGCCCGACAGCGACAGCTCGCCGGCGAATTCCCA
>Ga0116181_1003790_pt1 | contig 11614 bp, 10 predicted proteins | sample AD_UKC075_MetaG_FD_89752 | JGI IMG/M metagenome (GOLD analysis project Ga0116181, IMG submission 89752) | Active sludge microbial communities of municipal wastewater-treating anaerobic digesters from USA - AD_UKC075_MetaG | ecosystem: Engineered > Bioreactor > Anaerobic > Digestate | place: USA...
AGGTCCTGTGGGCCGTGGCCGTCATCGCCATCGTCGGGATCGTCGTGCTCGCCGTCACCAACTACGTGACCAGCGAGGCCGCCAAGATCACCTGAGGACCCCCACCATGAGCCACACCCCCGAACACCGTCACTCACCCGCCTTCGCGTGGGTGAGGGCGGGCGAGCGCGGGTCGACCTCGATCCAGATGGTCATCCTCTTGCCGGCCCTGTTCGCCGTGATGTTCCTGGGGATGCAGGCCGCGCTGATCTACCACGCTCGCACCCTGGCCATCGCCTCCGCCCAGGAAGGTGCGCGCGCCGCCGGCGCCGAGAACGGCACCACCGCCGCCGGGATCAGCACCGCCCGCACCTACCTGGCGCAGACCGCCGGGGACGCCCTGACCTCCTCCACAGTCACCGGCACCCGCACCGCCACCACCGCCACCGTCACCGTGCGCGGGGTCGCGCTCAGCGTCCTGCCCGGGTGGCGCCCGGCGATCACCCAATCCGCGTCCGTCACCGTCGAACGGATCACCCGATCCACCGGCCCCGGACTCATCAGGGGTGGCACCTCCCATGTCTAGGAACGCAGTTCACCGACGGGGTACATCCGAGCGGGGCTCGGCCGCTCTCGAGGCCGCGATCGGGCTCCCCGCGTTCCTGCTGTTCGTCGGGCTCATCATCTTCGCCGGGCGGGTCGCTATCGCCACCCAGGCCGTGGACTCCGCCGCCACCCAGGCCGCACGCACCGCCTCCATCGCCCGCACCGCGACCGACGCCGGAGCCACCGCCCGATCCGCCGCGACCTCGTCCCTGACCAGCCAGCAGGTCAACTGCGTGAGCACCGCGGTCACCGTCGACACTGCCGGGTTCGCCGCACCCGTGGGGACCCCGGCCACCGTCACCGCGACCGTGCGCTGCGTGGTCAACCTGGCCGACCTGGCGGTACCCGGCGTGCCCGGCACCCGCACCGTCACCGCCACCGCGACCTCACCGGTCGACACGTTCCGGGAACGCCAATGACCCGACAGCAACCAACGAGGCACGGGGAGCGGGGGTCGATCAGCATCTGGCTGGTCACCACCGGCTTCGCGATGATCGTCCTGGTCGGGTTGGCCGTCGACCTCGGCGGGCAGGTCCACGCCCAACAGCACGCCCGCGCCGTCGCCGACCAGGCCGCCCGCACCGGCGGGCAACAGCTCGACGCAGCCGTCGCGGTGCGCGGCGAAGGCGCGGTCACCGACAGCCACCTGGCCCGCCAGGCCGCCACGGCGTACCTGACCGCGTCCGGGCTGACCGGCACCGTCGCCGTCACCGGCGGCACCACCGTCACCGTGCACGTCCGCGACACCTACCCCACCACGTTCCTGGGGATCATCGGCATCACCTCGATGACCGTCACCGGCCACGGCCAAGCCCGCATCACCCGATCCGTGGAAGGCGTCGAGCAATGACCCACCCCATCCGCGCCCGCCTCCTCGGCCTGGCCGCGACCCTGGCCATCCTCACCGTCCTTATCGGCGTCCCGGCCACCCTCGTCGCGATCGGCGCCAACCCCATCCCCAACGGGCTACCCACGCTCGACCAGCTCACCACCGCCCTGACCACGCGTGACGACGGAACCCTGACCCTGCGCGTCCTGACCGTCGCCGCGTGGCTCGCCTGGGCCTTCCTGGCCGCGACCATCACCCTCGAGCTGGTCGCCCGCCTCCGCGGAGTCAGCGCGCCACGCCTGCCCGGTCTCGCGCTGCCTCAGTCCGCCGCCCGGGGCCTGGTCGGCGCCGCCGTCCTCCTCTTCGTCACCGGCCCTACCCTCGCCCTTCCGAGCATGGTGGCCGCACCGGCCGCCGCCGCAGCCCCCTCCTGGGCCGCCCCCGCGACACCGACCGGGCAATCCACCGCCAGCGTGCAGCAGACCACGACACGTCAGGTCACGAGCACGCCACCGGCGAGAAGCGTCGACCGCACCGGCACCCACACCGTGACCCGGGGCGAGTCGCTGTGGTCGATCGCCGCCACCGAGCTCGGCGACGGGCACCGCTGGCGCGAGCTCGCCGACCTCAACCCCGGCACGCACGGACCCGACTGGGTCATCCACCCCGGCACCGTCCTGACCCTTCCCGCCTCCGCAACGGCCGCCACGCAGCCACCCAAGAACGGGCAGAGGTACACCGTCGAGGCCGGGGACACCCTCAGCCAGATCGCGCACGACCACCTCGGCGACGCAGACCGGTACCCAGACATCGTCGAGGCCTCCCGCCACCAGCGGCAGCCCGACGGGCGGCACCTGCGCGACCCCGACCTGATCTACCCGGGGTGGCACCTGACCATCCCCGCCACCACCAGCGCGGCACCGACCGCGCCCGCAAGCACACCGGCGGCGACACCCCACAACGGTGCACCGTCGGCCGCAGTCGCAGGCACACCGGGGACAGGGACCAAGCCGGCAGACCCAGACCTACCGTCTTCCGCGGCCCCCACCGCTGGCGCCGCTTCGGGCGTGAACGGGTCAGCAACACCGAAACGCTCGACCGCCGCCGATACCAGCCCCGCCCCCACTCCAGCCGTCAACCAGAGCCAGGCCGCCACGACCACCAGCCCCGATGACAGCGCCGAGACCCCGGCGCCGTGGCTGCTCGCCGGCCTGGCCGGAGGTCCGGTCCTGGCCGGGTCGATGTGGATCCTGCTGCGACAGCGCCGCGCCATGCAAGTGCGCCACCGCCGCCCAGGCCGCACCGTCGCCACCCCGCCGCCGGTTCTGGCCCCTGTGGAGAAGACGCTGGCCACCGCCGGCTCCGCCATGCAGCCCAGCGTCGAGTTCGTGGACGCGGTCCTGCGTCACCTCGCCTCCGGCCGGGCAAACTCCGGGCTGCCCATGCCCGCCGTGGCCGCCGTCGAGCTCGGCCGCCACGCCCTGACGTTGCACCTGCACGCCCCAGCGCAGCTTTCGCCACCGTGGGCCGACCTCGGGAACCAGACCCGCTGGTCGCTTCCGTCCGGCACCGACCCCGAGGTCCTCGGGGACCTCATCCCCGACCAGGTCGCCCCCTACCCGCTGCTCGTCACCATCGGCACCAGTGACACCGGCAACGTGTGGCTGCTCAACTGCGAGGACCTCACGATCACCCTGACCGGGGACCCCACCTACCGCGACGACTTCGCCCGCTACCTCACCGCCGAAGTCGCCTGCAACCCCTGGTCCTATTCGGTGACCCTGAACTGCGTCGGCGTCGCGGCCCAGGTCGCCGGGCTCAACCCCGACCGGATCCGCCCTATCGCTACCGGGGACCCGGCCGCCGGCGTCCTGGCCGACGCCGTCAACACCATCGACCGCGCCCACGACCACGACGACGACGTCGCCACCGCCCGCGCCCACGGCGCCGGTGACGACAGCTGGGCACCCAGCATGCTGGTCCTCGACGGCAGCGCCGAGCCCACCCCAGCCCTGAACCAGCTCCTCGCACTCATCGACGCGCACCCGGGCGCCACCGGCACGGGCGTCGTCCTCGGCGGCACCGACACCACACCTGCGGGCGGGGTGGTCGTCGAGCTCACCGCCGCCGGCCGTGCCCGCCTCCCGCACGCCGGGCTCGACCTCGTCGCGGTCGGCCTCACCAGCGACGAAGCCCAAGGGTGCGCTGCCCTGATCGCCGCCAGCACCGACTACGACGACACCCCGATGCCCGTGGACGAGAGCGCCACGACCGGGTGGCGCTCTTACACCGACGGCGCCGGCGCCCTGCGCCCCCAGCACACGGTGGCTCGGCAGACCCCAGACAAGGACATCCTCGTCGCCACCACGACCCTGCTGCCCGGCCCCGACGAGGAGTACGTCGCCCACGCCGCCACCACACCAGACGACCTCGCCGCCCTCGCCCCCAAAGTCCCGACGACCGTGCGCGACGCGCTGCACGAGGCCGACCCCACCCTCGACGAGGACGTCGCCGTCTGGTTCGCGGACGACTGCCCCCTGCCCCGCCTGACCCTGCTCGGGCCGGTGCGGGCCCGCACCCGCGGCACCCCCCTGGCGGTACGCAAGGCGTACATGACCGGCGTCCTGACCTACCTGAGCACCCGACCGTACGGCGCCACCCCCGACGAGCTCGCCGACGCACTGGGCCTCACGACGAGCAAGGCCCGCGGGTACGCCAAGACGGTGCGCGACTGGCTCGGCACCAACCCCCGAACCGGCCAGCCGCACCTGCCCGACGCCCGCCGCACCCCCGAAGCCATCAGCCGCGGCGTCGCGATCTACCAGGTCCAGGACCTGCTCGTCGACGCAGACCTCTTCCGCCGCCTGCGCGCCCGCGGCCAGGCCCGCGGCGAGGACGGCCTCGATGACCTGATTCGGGCCTTCGACCTCGTCCAAGGACCGCCGTTCAGCCAGCTCAGCGGAGACGCCTGGGCCTGGCTCTACGAAGGAGACCGCCTCGACCACCACCTGACCTGCGCCATCGTCGACGTCGCCCACACCATCACCACCCACGCCCTCCGTGCCGGCGACACCCGCACCGCGCGCACCGCCACCGAAGCCTCCTTGCTCGCCGCCCCCGCCGAGGAGATCCCCCACCTCGACCTCGCCGCCGTCACCCGCGCCGAGGGCCACCCGGACCAGGCAAACCGGATCCTGAGTGAACAGGTCGCCAACCGCACCGACGACGAAGGGCCCCCGCTGGACCTGTCACAGCGCTCACACACCATCCTCGAAACCCGTAGATGGACCGGACAGGAGAGGAGTGGCGACGCATCCGCCATCCCCGCATCACCCGAACTGGATACCCGCCGAGTTGCTCCTAGCACCGGCTCCACCTAGATCCGCCGCCCGCGAAGAGCGTCTGGACAACGTCAACGAGGAGCCCAGTCCTCAACAACGGCGGAGGGCGCGATGACGAGCGCGGTTGGCGAGCTCTCATGGTGCTGAGTTCGCCACGCGCCGGCTGGCGGCGATAGGACGCACGTCCCCTCGAGATGAGCGTAAGCAGCGGGACCGCCTGCCGGAGTGCCGCGAACGAGACTCGCCGCTCATCGGAACTGGCCGAAGTCCCCCGGGTGGAGTCATGCGCTGGGCCGGACGGTAGGGTGCGCTCGTTGTGTCAGTTTTCCGGGGAATTGGGTGGGAATGAGCATCATGTTTCGTCGAGGGCTGTTAGCGGTCGCAGGGGTCGCACTCTTGGGCGCATGCAGTTCCGAATCTTCTCCGGAGGTCGTGAGCTCCGTGCCCGGCGTGGCGACTGCAACGCAGTCCCCGGTACCAACCGCGTCGTCTGCCCCCCCTTCGGCGACCGCGGCGGACGCAGCCACCTCCGCTCGCGATTTGGTCGACGCCCTGGCCAAGAAGAGCGATCCGGACGCGATCCGGGAAGGGCTGAAACTCACCACAGCGGACTCCGTCGCCTACATCTACGTCCAGCACCAGGCGAACATGGCAGAGGCCGCCCTCGACGGTGGGTCCCCCTTTGTGGACGACGACGTGAGCGAACTTCCCGCGGGTGAGTACAAGGTCTGCGAGGACCCGTCAAACGAGGAGACCTGTGGCGTCTTCGGTGGGTTCAAGAGTGATGCGACGGGGAAGATCGTTGATCTCACCGTCAACGACAAGGCTCTGAAGGGACGCCTCACCGTCGGTAATGGTCAGACAGTGAAGGCGGGGGGCGGCAAGTTCACCTTCCTCACCGCGTACAAGGCGGCCAGCTCTGAGAACCTCTTCGTGACGGTGAAGATGGAGGCGGGATCGAAGATGTTGTCCCCGTTCCTCTATGACGCCGCGTACCGAAGCCCTGACGGGAAGCAGCGTAAGGCGACTTACGCAAATGGACCCAGCGACCTCGACCCTGAGTCGAACTCGGTCGGATCGTTCGTCTTTCAGAGCATGAAGCCGGGGGGACGCGTGACGCTTGAGGGCTGCGTGGACGAGTGCGCCAACGACTTCAAGGCCGTCATCAAGGTCGGCTGAGCACGTACGACCCGATCAGGCCGCAGGGGCAAGGCTCCTGTTTCTTCCGTGAGCAGCGACTCTGTGACGTCAGCTCCGTGGTGCGCTTGAGCGTCGGGCTGCACAAGAAGCGCTGTTCCCAGATTCACGACAGAGCGGCTTCGACGCGTTCATCGCCGGCTTCCAGCCACCGGCCGATGGCCTAGTCCGCCCCCAGTAACCGGCTGATGGGTGTCCGTCGCCAGCGACGTGCGCTGGTCGTCTGGCGGCGCAGTGACGCACATGATCCGCCCAGGCACGCCAATGTGATGACCTGTGCTCTGAGGGCGCGAGCAGCTAGGAGTTGCTCGCAGTGGTGCTGTGGCCTGGCACTCACCTCGCCGCCGCCAGAGCACAACGGCGGGACGATGTTGGTGAGGCCGGGAGGCCGGTCTCATGGACCAGCCCAAGGCCGCGCCACAAGTGAGAGGCCTGACTCGTAAGGGGTGACTGGGATGACTGTCCGGGACCTCGACCAACAACCGGCCCACGCATCATCTGTGACGGACATGGGCTCCATAATCGCGACGGTTCGGTTCTCGGTGCTCTGGCTGGTCGCCGGCTGCGCGTTGGCCGGGACGATGGCGGTGTTCTTCTACGAGCCAGGCGTGCTCGCGGAAGGTGTCGCCGGTGAGATGGAGGGCGAGCCGGTGACCATGGCCGGGGCGCTCCTGATGGCGGGGATGATCGCGCTGCCGGTGGCCATGGCGGCGGTCACGTTGTTCCTGCCCGCCCGCCCCGGCGCTATCGCCAATCTCGTCGTCGGCGTGCCGCTCGGGGCGTTCGGACTCTTCGCGATCATCAATGAACTAGCGGCGGGCGCATTGCACGCGCACGCTGCCCTCGCAGCGCTTGCTGGGGCGGTCGCTTGGCTCATCATGGGTCTCAGCTTCGCCCAACTGCGCCGACTCTCGCACGGGGAAGCCGAGCCGCGCTGGCGTCGGTAGGGCCGACTTCACAGCCCGAAGAGCCTTGCGAGCAGTTGTCGCGGCAACTCGTGGCCGTCCAACAGATTGTAGAAACCGGCCACCGTCCACGGGGTCTGGCGCCCACGCCCGATACGCGGCCGTTGTGACGCAACCTTTGTCGCCCAGTCACGGCCGGTGGTCAGGCGGGTCTCGTGGCGACCCAAACAAAGTCCGAGCGGTTCCCCAACTCACGAAACCGCGGTCAGGTACGCATCCAGGGTGAGGTCGCCGTCGAGGCTGTGGGACTCGCGCACTTGGACTTGACGCACGTCAGTGCCCAGACGAGTCAGCGCGGCGGTCATCGCGGTTCGGGTCTGACCCAGCGTGTGCACGCTCGACCATTGCTCGCCAACTAGGCGGTGCCCGGCCATGTAGCGCAGCCGTCGGCGCACCGTAGTGAAGTGCGGAACCCAGGTCAGCAGGAACCGCGGAGTGTGTGAACCGGTTTCACCGGACGCGGCCAGCTTGGTGACGTCGCGATCGAAGGCAGGCGTCCACAAGTCTGGAGCGTCGATGACGTCGGTGCTGTAGACCATCTTGGCCTCGAGAATGGCCAAGACCATCCCCGAGGGTAGATCGCTCATCATCAGGTCGGCCCGGGAAATCACGCCCTTCCGGGACTGCTCGCGCTGGACGATCCAGTCGTTGGGTCGCACCAGGCTATTGGTCGCGTGACGCAGCAGATCGTTCAGCTCGGGCTCGCTACCGCGTGCACACACCTTGTAGACCGCCAAGTCATCCAAGTGGTCGGTGCAGGTGAGCAGCGCGGCTAAGAAGGGAGCCGAGGCTCGCTGCTCGGGTGTCTCGAACATGGCCCGACCCTAATCCCCGCTTTCGCGTTGACCCTCTGAACCACGGTGGATCTCGCTGCGGGTGGTGAATCCAATGCGGCTCTGAGAGCGCCGGATCGCCACCGGATGGTCGGGCGGACAGGCGCCGAAGTGATGCACCTTCTGGCTTCGCCGACGGGCGTCGCCGCATGGACAGAGAGCTCACCGAAGCCAATCCGGCGAGCGGCGCGACGTGAGCTCGCGACTCCTGCGTGGGCATGCTCCTGGTAACGACTGGGATCAAGGAGGCCAGAGATAGAACCGGATGACAGCCTCGACCTGACAAGGCGAGTGTTGGCACCTGCAAGGATGATCAGATGTCGTTGGATGGCCATTTGCGCAATCCGAGCAGCCCAGTTCGACGCCTATTCGAGGCCGAGTACCCGAATTGGCGCGGGCTGCGGTTCCGTGACTCCGGTCAGCCCTCTTCGACCATCCACGTCCACGGCGACGACCTCCAAGTCTGGACGATGGCCACGCTGGGTGATCGTCCCTCGCCGCTCTTGCCTGAGTACGAGGAGGGGTACCCGTGGTCCGCGGCTGGAGGTGCCTTCGACTACCGCCTCCGTTACGAGTTCCAGGTGGCTGATCCCGGATCGTTCGCGGCGGCCCGGGGCTGGAGGGACCTGGTGCGTCGACCCAGAGGTCAGCTGGCCCCGGACACTGGTTGGCATGACATGGTCACTGCCCTCGATGAGCTGACGCTGCGTGCCGATCCAACGAAGGGCCCCTTGTCTGAGGCGGATGAGCTAGACCTTGCTCGCCTGTGCGGCCTCTTGGCTCTGTACGAGCAGCTGTACCGAATGGGTGGGTTGTTGAACCAAGCCATGTTCGACACGCCGCTGGCCCGGGCGGGGTTGAACCAGCCGCTGACGACTCTGCTGGACTTGGTGGATCCCCAACTTCCAGCCGACGTGGTCGCCATGATCAGAGAGTTTCGCCGCGCGGCGCCGGAGCTGGCGTCGGCCGAACGCGTGAATGGAAATCCCCAATTCGACCGCAGCAGGGACCTCGGGGGCGCCGATGGGGACCTGATACTTGACCACCGCCTCCTCGAGGTGAAGACCACGAAACACGCGAAACTCACCGCGCACTTCGTCTGGCAAGTGCTCGGCTACCTCCTTGCTGACACAAGCGACGAGCACAGCATCACAACGGTGGGTTGGTACTTCGCCCGCCACGGACTTGCGTGGGTCTTTGAGGTGGACGACTTCCTTCGGATCCTTGCCAATCGGAACGTCGACGTCTCCCAGGCAAGAGCCGAGTTCGAAGAAAGGTGCTCAACTCTTCGCAAACGGCCGGTGCCCCCGGTATCGCCACCGCCGCCAATCAGTGATCAGGACGCCGGCGCTTGGGCACGTCCCTGGGGCAGGGTGAGCATGGTCGAGCGGGTTCTGCCCTTCCACCCCCCGGTCGCCGGGCGCGGTCGTTGGCACGCGACAGCGGCGGACGTGCCCTGGGTGTCTGGGACTTGGACCTTTGACGGTGCGCCGGAGGATCCCGCATGCAGCAACGGGATCGAGCTCAACCTCGATGAGAAGCCCATCTTCCCACCCATCGGAGCCCTATTCGAGTCGGTCGACCAGAGATGCTGCCGAAGGTGCTTGCGGTACACCGAGACGTTCTATGCCAAGTCGTTCGAGGACACTCACTCGGCTACTCCCGCGGACCTGCCCTACCATCCGCCAGCTCGTGGATCGGGAAAGTGGCACATCCGCCAAGGCGATACGGGCTTCAGTATCTGGGGCTCCCCAGATGCGGCGGCCTGCGGCGCGACAGCAGAACTGGACCTCAATGCGGACCCCCTGCGACCTCGCGGGACTGAACAGACCATCCCCGGCGATGGCAGACTCTGCCTGCGATGCCTGAAGATCCCAGCAAGTCCCCGTTCAGGGACGGACTGAACGGCTGAGCCGCCCGCAGCCTGCGACGGCGAAACCCCGGTAATCCCTCGCAGTCATTACCCGGGTGGCGGTCGATCAGGTTGGCGCTCACGACCCACCCGCCAGAAGAGTCCGGCGGGGCCGCACTCCCGTAGTCCAACTCGCGGCGAAGTGACGCATGTTGATCCGCCCGGATCTGCCGAGTGCGCGCGAGCGGTACTTGGGATGGTTCGGCGGTCAGCCAAGGACGCCCTGCTTGATGCCGTACTTGGTGGCTACCGGCCCTCGTGGCCGGCACCAGCCTCTTCCGGCCAGGGAACGTACGCCTCGGCGTCGGGTTGGTAGATCCAGCGCTCGGTGACGTCCTGGGATCGCGCCCAGCGGCACACCGACTCCTGACTTCCCGTGAATCGGTCCACGTGCGGACCCCAGCGCACATAGGCGAACCAGCGGTCCAGGGGCGGGTCGAACGGGGCCATGAACAGCACCCCACCGGGCCCGTCGGTGGGCGGCGGGGTGGGCGCGACCTGGGCGAAGAAGTCCTCAAGGTCTGGCTCGCCCTCGGGAAGGTAGTGGCCGCGCATGGGGTCAGTATCGACCAGGACGCGCGCCCGCATATGGCCTGTTCCGGTCAGCAGAATGAACTCCCCGCGTTGACGGGCGGTCCCGCGACGGCACCCTCCCCGGTCCACCACGTCCTGCGGGAACCGATCAGGCGGCGAAGTGACGCGCCCTGGCCCGCTCGTTACGAGCAACTTCTGAGGTGTCAGCAGTCGACGCTGATGAGGAGTCGGCAGTGGTCGCTTGCTCCCCATTCGTTGGGCTCGTTGATGGCTCGGACCGAAACTTCGTCCTTGAGGCCGTCTGTGACGAAGACAAAGTCGAGCTGGCGGCTCGCGGTCTGAGGGCTCTGCCGCGAGTGGTGGAACGTCGGGACGTTCAGACTGTCCGACGGAAGTTCTTCGGGCCAAGGGTCAGCCTGCCGGCCATGCGGGGCCTGCGGACCAACAAGGTGGAGCCCCATGGCTTCTGCCCGGCCGAATACCGCGGCGTAGCGCCGTTGCCAGTATTTGTCCCCATGCTCTCCGTAGCCGTACAAGATGTTGAAGTCCCCCGCTACCAGAACTCGTTCGCTCCGTCGCCCCGTGACCAAAACAGCGAGGTCTGACAAGAGGCGATGCGTTGATGCGTCGGCGAAGATGGGCTTGTCTCGGCCGGGGGGCGTCTCCCAGGCCCCGTACGCGGAAACGAGCGTGAACAGCTCGCGGCCCTCGCGCAACACCTTGGCCACCGTGAGGGTTCCGCCGCGACTCACGCCAAGCGCGCTGTAGTCCGATTCGTCCTCGGATGGGCGCAGTGATACCGGCGCGAGCTGCAAAGCGTTGGAGTACCTGACGATGCACGTGCGCGACTCCCGTTGCCAGTGAGCCGTGGCCCAAGGCCCCTCGACAGAAGGGATGAACTCCAGCTCCTCCGTCTCCGAAGGCCGAGGGGCTTCTTGGAACAAGCCGAGGTCGACCAATGGGAGCCCAGTGAGTGCCTCGAGCCAAAGCGGGCGCCGGTTGACATTCCAGGAAACGATCTCGATCACACGGCCACGGTAGGGCACGCATCCGACCGTCCGGATTCAGGCGGCTGAGACGCAGGTCCGAGCCACTTGGAGCTGCCGATTTTCGGACGTGTCTGTTCGCCAGGTAGGAGATCGTCCGGCGTGCAGGGTTCGTGAATCGTGACCCGCTGCGGAGTCGATGGTTTCCCACTCGTTCGCTCGATTGCGGGGACGGTGTAGTCGCCGCGGTACATCCGCTCCTGCGGCTGGTACATGCGCATCATCAGGAAGAACCCCTCCGAGGGCACGGGTGTTGACGGACGCGTCGGTTGAGGACGAAGGCGTCGCCCAGGGTGATGACGATGAGGGCCTGAACGTCACTGACGGTGAGCATGTGGATGTCCGCCTGGGGTGGCCTGTCGTCATCGTGTC
>Ga0116181_1003791_pt1 | contig 11613 bp, 9 predicted proteins | sample AD_UKC075_MetaG_FD_89752 | JGI IMG/M metagenome (GOLD analysis project Ga0116181, IMG submission 89752) | Active sludge microbial communities of municipal wastewater-treating anaerobic digesters from USA - AD_UKC075_MetaG | ecosystem: Engineered > Bioreactor > Anaerobic > Digestate | place: USA...
CAGGATGACCGCAGCGGCAACACCTTCACCACCAGCGCATTGTCAGGCCGCACCGCCGTCAACCTGCTGCGCAACCAGGGCTACGCGTCGCGGGTGGTCTCGGTGCGTGTGTCTGAGCAGGACGTGCAGGAGGCCAGCCGCCAGGTGGAAGCCGCCCGCAGCGAAGCGGTAGCGGCGCACCAGGAGCGCTCGGCAGTGCTGACCGAGGCCTTCAGCAAGGGCATGACCAAGGTGCGTTCGGCCAGTAACAGCACCGGCACCACCAACAGCAGTTTTGAGCAGACGGGGAAGACACTGAACCAACTGGACCAGATCACGCGCAGCGTGGCCGAAACGACGGGGGTGACGCAGTCGCAGGTGGCGAACATTGCGTTTGCGGCGGCGGCGCAGCTGGGTGGCAAGCTCGGACTGCTTGGCGGTCAATTTGATGCCAAGGCACAAAAAAGCTACCAGTCCGGCCTGTCGGCGGTTGAGCAAAAGGTGCTCGGCAGTATGACGACCGAACAGATCAGCGCCTTCAAGCAATTCGGCGACCGCGTCTCTCACGACAAGAACTTTGCGAACTCGGTGGTCAGCGATGCCCGCGAGGCCCATGAGCTTGCCAGTCGGCTGAACGACAGCGCGTCGCGCAGTGCACGGGCAGACGCCAGCCTGACCGACCGCACAGCGGTGGCCGACCGCATCAGTTCTGCCCGGGAGCGCGGAGAAACGCTCTCGATCGACCTGGCGCAAGACCCCTATCAACAAGAGATGATGCTGAGGTTGGCCGAGCGATATGGGGGCAGCAGCGAAGCTGCCCGGACGATGCTCGACGCGGAACTGGCGCGGCGATCGCTGGCACCCAACCGCGCCGACGCGGACGGTCAGGCGCTACCGACGACCTTCCAAGAGCTTGGTCAACTTCATCGCGCTCAAACCCATCAGACCGAAATTCGCGGAGATCGCTACTCCGCTGACGCCCAAGCTTCGGGCGCGGCGCGACTCGAGAAATTCCGGCCAGAACCTCGGGGGGCATTGCTGCAAGAAGCCCAAACGCCATCTCTGCGATCAGACTTGCAGGCCCGAGGCGCCGCGCTTCAGGGTGATCTGTCAAGGCGCGAGCAGGCCTTTATGAATCGTACCGAGGTGACCGTGACGGAAGATGGAACTCCTGTGACGCGGCGATCATTGCTGAAAGGCGCCGCCACGCAGGCAGCGAAAGATGCCGAGGCCACAGGGCAAGCGGCCATCAATGCAGTTCAGGACCCCCTGAAGGCGAAACGCTGATCACCCGAGCTTGTCGGGATCAAACTGATGCTTGTCCGGCAGTGCGTCAGGCGGCTTCATGAGCGGTGGATGCCCGCGGTCGCGCCAAAAATTCTCGACCAGCGCGTCGGAGGAAGTCGCGGACAAGCCGTCGGTGGACGTTCGGCTCTTCACTGAAGCGGACTTGCGGCCTGACCGCCCGAGTGCGGCCAACGCCAAGGGCGCCGCGAACAGCAAGCCAAGAAGCGACATCGCCACCCGAATCGACAACGGGTCTCCAATCGCTGTCAGGTAACCCACCAGCGGACCAAGTACCAACAAGGCGAGCGCGATCCAACTCCGCATGATTGCATTGGGGACCATCCACCAGTTTTTCGTCAAGCGCTTCTCGACCGCGAGGCACCCTTGTCGGCCCGGAGCGCCGCCTGTCGTCAATCGTCAAAAGCTTCGGGATGGGTTCCGGCGTCGCAGTGCAGATCGGCCGAGCTGCTTGAGGACATCCAACCTGGCCGGTCGCACCTCGGCCATCGTCCGCCCTGCACGGCAAGACAGCCGGCAGGTCCGCAGCCGTCGTTTGGCCACGATCACCGCCGGATCAACCATGCTCACTTCAGCCAGCGATCTGGTTCGCGTGGTCCGCCACCATGTCCAGCCAAACTTGATGGGACGAAGCCAGGCTGACGCGCTCAGCACCAGACGCCGCCTCGCCCGCGCACCACTGCGCCCGCAACACCCGCTCGGCCTCGACCGCCCTCGCCTCACCCAGCAACCTCTCGGTCGCCGCCCGCAGGGCCGGCACCGCGTCATAGGCCGGCCATGCAAAGTCCAGAAGAAGATCCAGGTCCGGTCTGACCTGCCGGAATCCCGTCTCGCCGGTGGCCAGCACCCCTGCCTTGCCGCCCAGCAGCATCGTCCGCAGCCAGGGCAAGGTGAACAGCGACAGCGCCAGTTCGCGCCGGTACTGCCGCACATCGCCCGCGGCGAACGCTACGAAGGCCCGGATCAGCGATGCGCCCAACCCCACCTCGTCGGCCAGATGCTTCAACGAACGCCGGGCGGCGTCCACCTGCCCCTGCCGCAGCAGCAGACCCGGCAGCACCTCGCGCACGCCCAGGTTGTCGCGCGGATTCAGCCGCAATTGCTTGCGCGCCGCCCTCGTGGCCAGTGGCAGATCGTTCCACTCGCTGCCAATCCTCATCTGCAGCCACAGCAGCCGGTGGTAAAAGCGGTTGTCGACATGGCGCCAGGGCATGGTGCCTTTGAAGCCCTTCGGCACCAGGGCCTCGGCTTGCGTCACCCAGTGGCCCACGGTGGCTGTAGCCACCGGGTCTTTCGCGGTGTGCTGCATGCTGGCCAGCGCCAGCCCGGCTTCCAGAAACCCCGGCTGGGCGCCCAGCGCCTGATCCACCCAGCGCCGGGCCTGACGTTTGCGAGCGGCGTTGAAGTCACCATAGCCCTGCCAGACCTCGTCCAGCTCTTCCACAAGTTCGGCGCAGGCCGCGCTGACCTGGAACACGCCTTCCGGCCCGTCGCCTTCGGCGCCCTGCGGATGCACCTTGAAGCTGTACAGCGGCCGCGTGGCATTCACTGGATGCCGCTGCCGCACCTCGGCCCAGCGCTGGCCACCGCACAGCCGCGCCACCACGTCGTCCAGTACCTGCTGCAGCGGGACATCGGTCAGCATGGCCAGCGCGACGCCGAACTGTTCCAGCGCCTGCAACTGCCCCGCAGGCAGTGCCACCTCGTCATCGTGGGCCGGCAACAGCACCGGCGCGGCCTGCAGTGCATCCAGCCAGCCCGCGGAGGGTGGACCAGCGACCCAGGCTTCAGCCCGTGCCAGATGTGCAGCCAGGTGATGCCAAGCCGGAAAGCGCAGCGCCTGCGACACCTTGTCCAGCGCCTGGCTGTGGGCCAGGCCGGTAGCCCGAGACAGCAGCTTGGAAGCCAGCTTGATCCGGCCGGTCAACCGTTCAGCCTGCTCGGCCGGCCGGCTGCGGAACCAGAACGCTTCCGACAGCAAGCCCAGCGCCTGGCAGACGCGCTCGAAGGCCTGATCGTCGGTGGGATGAATGGAATTCGACACACGCTCTCCTCGCAGGCAGCGATGCAGACGGTCCGCTCGCCCGACGCCTGCATGGGAGGTGTGGGGAAGATGGTTGCTGGAAACTCGGTCGCTGGGGCTGCTTCTCCCATGCGGACGGAAGGCGTGCGACGAACACCGGCGCCCAGGATACCGCGGCTGGCGGGGTGGATCATGTGGCACCAGGCATCCAGGCTTGCGCCGATCTGCAAGCGCCTCGACTTCCCGGATCCTCAGAAAAAGCAGAATTTTTCCATCTTGATGGAAAATCACTGAAATGAGCCTTCCGGACCCCTGGCGTCACCCACGCCCCACCCCTGCCGCGCACTACGCCAGTCTCCTGGCCGATGCGCCACGCCGGCCGCTGGCGATCTTCGGCCCGCGGCAGGTCGGCAAAACCCACTTCCTGACCCACGACATGCTGGAGGCTGCGCAGGCCCGCGGCTGGGAGCCCATCTATGCCGACCTGTGGGGCCAGTCCGATCCCTTGGGCGCCGTCAACGCGGCCGTGTCTGCGGTGCTGCGTCGAATCACATCTGCCACCGGCCGCACGGGCGTCACCAGCGTCAGCGCCCTGGGATTCAGCGTGGGCATGACCGCGCCAGCACCGCTGGCTGCTGGCGCCGACCCGACGGCGGTGCTTGCCCTGCAGTTCGCCGAACTCGTGCGCCTGCAACCCGCCAAGCCGGTACTCCTGATGCTCGACGAGGCACAGACGCTGGCCAAACCCGGCGCCGGAGACCTGGCGATGAAGGCCGTCCGGGCTCTGTTCAACAGCCACCCGGGGTCGGTGCTGCTCATCTTCACCGGCTCGTCCAAGCCGCAGCTCATGTCCCTGGTGGGCGACCACAGCAAGACCGCCTTCAAGCTGGCCGCGCACATGGACTTCCCGGTGCTGGGAAAGGACTTCATCGCCTTCGTCGCCAAGCGGTACCACGAAATCACACAACGCACGGCGGACGCCGCTGCGCTCGGCTGGGCGTTCGAGCAGCTGCTGCACCGGCCCGGCGAGATGATCGACTTCGTGCGCTTCATGATCACCGAGACGCCCGGGGCGGAAGTGCCCGCCGCGCTGGACGCGTTCAAGGAGAAGAACCGGCCCGACCTCGGATTCCAGCAGCAGTTCGACGCCTGCTCGCCGCTGCAGCGGGCCGTGCTGCTGGAAGTCGCCGGTGGTCAGAAGCTGTTCACGAAGGAGACGCGGGACCGCGTGGGCCAGCGCATTGCGCAACCCGGCGCCGCAGCGCCCGCCACGATCCACAACGGGCTGGCGCAGCTGGAAGCCAAAGGCATCCTGGCCCGTAGCGCCCAGCGTGGCCAATTCCAGTTCGAGGACGAGCACCTGCGTGAATGGGTGGACAAGGTCGCGCGGCAGCGCTTGGCTGGCCCGCAGGGCTGACTGGCTGATCAGCCCGGCATCTTGGCCAAGAAGGCCGTCCGGTCGTCAATCTGCTGGCGCCGATCCACTCCCAGGTATCAGTGCAAAGTATGGCTCCTTGAGACTGGTTGCGGCCACTCAGTTTCGTCGGCTCAATGACACCTATGCGACCAAGACCGGCCCTCGAAGATCCAATAATCGACCGGGCCGGCGCCGAAATGCATGGAGCCCGGCCCTCGGTGCGTAGAACGGAGGTTCGCCCGCCCTTTAGGCCGACCCGGACAATCACAGGGTCAGAACTTCCAATCCTGCTTCTCGTGCCGGTGACGGCTGACGGCAAAGCCCTTGCTGTTCACCTTCACCCACTCGACGTGGTGCACTTCAACTGAATTTCCACCGACGCGCAAGGCAGCTTCCCGAAAGTCACCATCTGACCGATAGGGATCGTATGGCTGCGGCAAGAATCCAGCCAACCGGCCGTCATCGGTCGAGGGTGCAGGAGCCTTCGGCTTTGGCACCTCTTCGCTGACGCCATAGTCGATCTCCCAGCCGTCTTCGGTGTCGTAGCCCGTTCGTGCCGTGATCGCGGTCCCTTGCGGGAACTGCATCTCTTCCACGCGCGCGGCCTTGTGGAAGAGGACGACGTTTCGCCCGGTCTTGGCTTGCGCGGAACCGAAGATGATCCCGTCCAGGCGAGGCTCGTTCTCCGTTGCCAGGAAGTCGGCGACGGCCTGCGTGGCGAGGTAGTCGAAGGCCTCATCGTCCGGCATGACGGGACGGGTCATGCGCTCGCCCAGGGTCCGGAGGAACGCGGCCCGTTCGAGTCGACCTTTGAGGCTGGGATCGAAGATGCTGCCGCTGTCCCGCACCCCATCGAGTGCCGTGAGATCGAGAAGCCGCAAGCGGCGCGTGATCTCGAACTTCGCGATGGCGACCTTGCTTCCTACCGGTGGACGCACTTCGGCGATGGCTACGCCAGCATTGGTCGCTCCATAGAACACGGAGATTCCGCGCGCATTCATGCGTCCTGCGCTTGCAAGACGGGCCGGGGGTGATCCGAGATGCAAGTCGGGGCGACATAGCGCTTCTTCGAGCCTGGCTTCCGACTGGAACACGCGGGCGCGGTAGAGATGAGTCAGCTTGCGGCCAGGACCGACCTCAACGACAAGGGGATGACGCGGCCGAGTCTTGAGCGTGTCGACTTGGCCGAAGACCCGTCCGAGAAGCTCTGCCGCAGAGCGGCTGAAGAACCGCGCCTCCGTCTTGAGCGACTGCTCGAAGTTGCGCCACTCCTCGTGCCAGCCCTGGGCGCTGGCGCCCTTCTCCTCATAGTAGGTTTCGCCGGAGAACTCGGTCTCCTCGCCCATGGCTGCTGAGTCGAAGTCGCCGTGCCGGTTGTCGAGAATCTCAAGAACGTCGGCGGCGGCTTCGCTCGGGATCGAAGCGGCCTCTTCGACGGCGTCGTGTACAGGCTGGCCCTCGCGTTCCCACACGTAGCTTGACTCGCGATCAGCCATCGCGCGCTCCTGCCAGGAGTCCGGGTAGTTCGCCGTTCGCACGTAGTGATCGGCGAAGGCTGTCTCGATGCGGTCCGCAAGCTCCTCGATAGAAATGCAGGCGAGCGTCTCACCGCAGTAGGAGCACTCTCCTGCTTCCCCCTCCTTCTCGATCTGCTGTGACAGGAAGGCCTCGCTGACGCATTCGCAGCAGATGCGCTTGTGTTCGTCGTCGTCCTCGCTCATGGTGTCCCCCGCCTGCTGTTTCCTCTTGCCAACGACTTGAGCATTGCCAGCGCTCGTATTCAGGAGCGGTCGTGGGCTCGACAGTCGCTCGTTGACATTGTCAGACTAAAGGCGCAGTATACCTGACATTGGAGATGACCATGAGCGACGGTCCATACAGAAGCCTGCCCATGTCGCGGGGATGGAAGCGATTGGCGGAGTACGCGGAGAACGCGAACTTTGATAGTGCTGACACCTGCGCGGCGGCAAGCCATGCGCTGGAGACCACGTGGCGCAATGAGGTCCCAGCTGTCGTCGTCAACGGTCTCCGGGACGTGTTCCTGGACCGGGAGCCCGGCCTCTTCCCCGACGCGCGCCTCGCAAAGATCGATGCGGTGGCCGTTGCAGCGGCAGGCTACGGGCTTGGACGCCAGCTCGCTGCACATGCCTCCTCCGTTCTGGCTGAGGGCCTCACCGGTGAAGCGGGCCTTGCGGAAGCGACGAAGCGGGCGCTCGATGCGTACGCCGCGCGCGCCGCGCGGCAGATTGAGGAGCACTACTGTCGAAAGGCATCGACCAAGCTCACCCAGCAAGTACGCAACCGGATCTCCAGCGCCATCGGCGCTGCCGACTTCGACACGCTGGCGCGGCAGTGCTCCGGCCTGGAGCCGCGCGCCATGAGGCGTGGCGGGGTGCGCAAGCACGTCGACATCGACGATGGAGTGCCACTGTCATGAAGCGCGATGAACATCGGCTGATTGCACCGTCCCTGCGGGTTGATGTCGTCGAGGCCGGGAGTCGCGCGCGACGTGGCTGCCGTCCCTGCGAGATCGGCGCGGACCTGACGTTCTCGACGACCCAGCTGGAGAGCTACTGCCTGGCGCAGTGGGAGCCGATCATCTTTGACGCACTGGTCGTCGCGGCGGCAGTCGAGTTCTGCGACCGCATACAGCGGCGGCAGACGCAGCACTGGGGCCGCAACATCGAGTTGCGCATCCCCGTCCACGATCCGGAGCGCTGGAGTGCGCCGGCGGTCGGTGCGTCCCTCAAGGATGCGCTCGACTTTCTGACCGGGGACAGTTGGCAGATTTTCTTTGCAGCACGGAAAGCGCCAGCCTACGTCCCTCACCAGTTTCCGTTCGACCTGCCCAGCGATGCACGGGCTGTCATCCCGTTCAGCGAGGGGCTTGATTCGCGCGCGGTCGCGGGCCTCATGCATCGCGAACTGGGGGACGGGTTGATCGGCGTGCGTCTCGGCACGAAAGAGTTCCTGCCTGCCATCGAGCCCTCGGGGAAGAAGCAACCCTTCACCTCCGTGCCTTACCGGGTTAAGCCGAAGACGGGTGAGTTTGTCGAATCGAGTGCGCGCTCGCGCGGCTTCAAGTTCGCAACGATCAGCGGAATCGCCGCGTACATGGTCAAGGCTGAGCGGGTCATCGTGACCGAGAGCGGCCAGGGCTCCCTCGGGCCGGTGCTGGTACCGGTGGGCCAGGGCTACGAGGACTACCGTTCCTACCCGCTCTTCACGGACCGAATGGAGACCTTTCTCCATGCGTTGTTCGGGCACCGTCTGCGCTTCGATTTCCCCCGCCTGTGGAGCACGAAGGGGGAAACGCTCGCGGCCTTCGTCAAAGAGTGCACCGACGGCGCTTCGTGGAAGACTACGTGGTCGTGTTGGCAACAGAACCGGCATGCATCGGTTGGCGGGCACAGGCGACAGTGCGGAATTTGCGCGGCCTGCATGCTCCGGCGCTTAAGTGTTCATGCCGCTGGTCTCACTGAAACGCCGGACACGTACATCTGGGAGAACCTCTCGGCGTCCACCTTCGAGGGTGGTGCTTGCCCGGACTTCAGGCACATCACCAAGGCGCAGCGCGAGTACGCGATCGCGGGCGCGCTGTATCTCGACCATCTCGCGACCCTCCAGAAGTCACCGATGAACAAGGGAACGATTGACCTGGCCGTCGCGCAGCTCAGCCGTTCCCGCGGGGTCCAGCCGGACACGATCCGGGCCTCGATGAGTCGCCTTCTGAATCAGCATGAAAGTGAATGGATGACTTTTCTTGATGCCCTCGGGCCTACCTCGTTCATCGCGAACTGGGTAGCCAGGCCATGAGCGACTCCTCTTTGAGTCAGACCTCGCCCGTCGACATCGGTGAGCGGCTGCGTCTTGCACGCGAAACCGCGAACATCACGCAGAAACAGGCCGCCGACGCGATCTCGGTCGCGCGCACGACACTCGTTGCGATCGAGCAAGGACAACGGCGCTTGCGGATCGACGAATTGCAGCAGCTCGCGAAGCTCTACCGTGTGTCAGTGAACGCCATCCTGCGCCGCGAGGCGGTGCACGTGGACCTGATCCCGCGCTTCCGCAAGCTCGTTGACGCCAAGGACCATGCAGCGGCGGCAGCGACCGAGTTGCTCGCGAACCTCGCGCGCGCAGAAGTCGAGCTGGAGAACCTGCTCGGCGTCAAGCGCGCGCGCAACTACCCGCCCGAGCGTCCGATCCTTTCGGGCGATGTGCAGATGCAGGCAGAACAGGATGCGCTGGAGCTGCGCCAGCGCCTCGGGCTTGGATTCGCACCCATTGCCGACATCGTGACCCTCCTTGAGATGGAGCTTGGCATACGGGTGTATGTGCGGCGCTTTGACGGATCGGTCTCTGGTGTGTTCGCCTACGACGACACGCTCGGTGCCTGCATGCTTCTCAACGCCAACCACCCGCGCGAACGCCGCAACCAGACCGGTGGACACGAGGTAGGACATTTCGTATCCGTCCGGCATGAGCCGGAGATTCTTCACGCGGACGAGCCCGGGAACTCACGCAAGAGCGTTACGCCAATGCATTCGGCCGATCGTTCCAGACGCCTGCCGGTGCGGTCCGGCAGAAGTTTCACGAGGTGACGGCGGGCTCGACGCACCTCACGCGCCGCCACATCATCGTGATGGCGCACTTCTTCGGCGTCTCGCGTGAAGCGATGGCGCGGCGGCTTGAGGAACTCGGCCTGACGAAGAAAGGCACTTGGGACTGGTTCACCGCCAATGGCGGCATCACCGACGAACAAGCCGCGCAGGTGCTCGGCGACCTGCGCACGCCGGATCGCCACAAGCAGGAGGCCGACAAGCCCACGACGATCCGCCTCAATCTACTGGCCGCTGAGGCGTACCGGCGGGAACTCTTGAGCGAGGGACAGCTCGCGCGTCTTCTTCATCTTGATCGCATTGAGCTGCGCGAGATGCTGCAAGACATCGACCTGCAGGGGGACGAGGCCGATGGCGCTCCCACCCTCCTTGCCTGACCAGCCGGCCCTGCTGGTCGCCGACACCAGCGTCGTCATCAACCTAAATGCGACGGGGTGCGCGGAAGCGATTCTCAAGGCACTGCCCCACCGCGTCGCGGTTGTCGATGTCGTGGTCGATGAGATCAAACGCGGCGTGCGCAAGGGCCGCCAGGACGCGCTCAAACTCGAAGCGCTGATCGGGGCGGGCGTTGTCGAGGTCGTGCGGCTCGGGGCGCAAGGGCTCCTTCGCTTCGAGAGTCTCGTCGTGGGCTCTGCTGGTGAAACGCTCGATGACGGCGAGGCAGCCACGATTGCCTATGCCGAAGAAGCGGACGCGCGCGCCCTCATCGACGAACGAAAGGCGAGGCGCCTGGCTGCGGAGCGGCATGCCGCCGTGCCGCTGGGCTGTACAGCCGATCTTCTGGCCCACGGCGAAGTCGAGCGCGCCGTCGGCACTGCAGGAATCGCCGACGCGGTCCACAACGCCTTGATCGGCGCGCGTATGCGCGTGATGGGCCAGCACATGGACTGGGTCGTTCAGCTGATTGGCGACGAACGCGCGGCCGTCTGCCCATCCCTGCCCGAGCGCACCCGGCAACAAGCGCGGGCGCGACTGTTGCGGTCATCGGCCCTGCCGCAAGACGTGTGAGTGCGGCAGCAGCCACGGGCCGATGCCGTTGATCCGAGTTGCGACAACAACCAGAGGAGGCATCCACCATGTCTGGCAGCATCGACAAGAGCAACCGTCTTTGGCACGGTCCGGCTCCGTGAGCTGCTCGACGCCGGCGGCGATTCGGGCTGGCATTCGGTAGTGCTCCAGTACCTTCGGAACGGAAAGCAGGAAGTAGCCCAGTTGCTTCTGCCTCGCCTGGTTGGCTGGCTCGAAGGGTCGGGCTCGAGAACGATTCAGCTACCTCATTCGCGATCGAACGACCAGAAACTATCCCAGGTTGTCGGCGTGCTGCGGGTGCACGCCGGACCAGAGATCAAAAGACCTTTGGAGGAACTGGCCGCCGCTCATGCGCGGGTGGCCGGCACCGGCCCGTATCTGCTGTTCTGGCTGCCAGTTCTGTTCTCGCTCGCGCCGTTGCGCGGAGTGGAGAGCATGCTTCCCGTTCTGGCTGCACTTCCAGTGGAGCCCAACGGGGCAGCGGTTCACATCATCGGTTCACTGTTCAATCAGTCGACTGGCTCTGGATCGACCGACTGCGCTGCGAACCTCGCGCCTACCCAACTACTCTGGCTGACGCTTGAGTTTCATCGGCACGTGAGACCGGAAGATGACCTCGTGCACGAGACCGTCTATTCGCCCCGGGGCGCGGGAAGCTGCCGAGAACGGGCGCCGGTACATCTTCGATGCGCTGAGGAAGGCGAGTGGACCGGAGGCTCTCGGCGCAAAGCTAGCTCTCGTGGCCGATCCGCTATTTGAGCGCTTGGGAGGTCGCATCGCGGCGTTGGCTCAGAAGCGTCTTGCTGCGGAGATCGACTCCAGCGCCTCGCTACCGGCGGAGGTGTCGACACTTCTGGCCCACGAGGAGCTTCCACCTATGACGACAACCGACATGGCGTAGTTGCTGGTCGACCGGCTGGACGATCTTCAGGAGCTGTTGCTCAGGGACCCATCGCCTCGGGCCTGTTGGGCTTCAATCGACGACGAGAACACGCTACGCCCCATGATCGCGCGCGAACTGGAAGCTGCGTCGCGGGAGGCGTACACCGTTGACCAAGAAGCTGTGACAGCTGATGGCAAGGAGACAGACATCCGTCTGAGAGCCATGTCGGGGTACCAGGCGACCATCGACCTTAAGGTCGGTGAGAAGAGGCGATCCGCGCGAGAACTGTGCGACACGATTGACGACCAGTTGGTCAAGAAGTACATGGCTCATCGGGAAGCGCGTACCGGTTGTC
>Ga0116181_1003803_pt1 | contig 11587 bp, 7 predicted proteins | sample AD_UKC075_MetaG_FD_89752 | JGI IMG/M metagenome (GOLD analysis project Ga0116181, IMG submission 89752) | Active sludge microbial communities of municipal wastewater-treating anaerobic digesters from USA - AD_UKC075_MetaG | ecosystem: Engineered > Bioreactor > Anaerobic > Digestate | place: USA...
CATAGCGGCGGGGAGGTTTGGCACCTCGATGTCGGCCCATCGCATCCTGGGGCTGAAGGCGGTCCCAAGGGTTTGGCTGTTCGCCAATTAAAGCGGTACGCGAGCTGGGTTCAGACCGGCGTGAGCCAGGTCGGTCCCTATCTGCCGTGGGCGTACGAGACTTGAGAGGATATCTTCCTAGTACGAGAGGATTGGAAGGTACCAGCCTCTGGTGTACCTGTTGTCGCGCTAGCGGCAGCGCAGGGTAGCTATGCTGGGAAAGGATAAACGCTGAATGCATCTAAGCGTGAAGCCCCCCTCAAGATAAGGTCTCGGTTTCCTTCGGGAATGAAGGCCCCTCGTAGACTACGAGGTCGATAGGCGGGAAGTGTAAGGACAGAAATGTCTTCAGCGGACCCGTACTAATGGCCAAAGGCTTGATCGCATGAATGATGGACTGTCCGCTGCGACTACCATCATCATGCGGCAAGGCACCAATCGAAACACGCTCAATGAATGGGTAAACCAGGTGGTCTTGCCACTGATCAGCGTCTCTCCACATAGTCGATTGAAATTCCAACCCCCGGGCAGTGATGAGCTGGCCGGGGGTTTTCTTTTGTGCGTGCAGCGTTCTGGCGAGAGTGGAAAAAGATGACGCCGTGACGGTGAGACGCGGCGACAGAAGTAGGTGAGCATCCTTTCGAGAAGTAGGTGAGCATCCTCTCGCGGCAGTTGTCTCCGCGGTCTCTGCCACGTTAGTTCGCTTCCCTTCCGCTTAAGTTCGGAATGGCGGGCTGCTCAAGTCGCGAGGGAAGATGAAATCGTGGTTGTTGCGTCGCAGGCTCACAGCTCAGAGCTCATAAGCTGATAGCTATTGAGTAGCCATAATCACCACCAGGAACTGATCGGCTTGCAACGGGGCGTCGATATCGGGCGGGCACTGCAGCCGGCCGTCGGCGTGGAGGACGCCGATCACCTGGGCGTTGTATTCCTGGGCAAAGTTGGATTCGCGGATGGACTTGCCGACCACCTCGTAGGGCACAGCCATCCGCTGGATGGACTGTGGCCGTTCAGCCGAAACGCCCAGCATGAGCTGATAGAGCTGCTCGTCCTGCTCGACGGCGATCAGCCCGGCGTGCTCGCGCTGCAGGTGGCCACGGAGCTCGCTGGTGCGAGAACGGATGGTGTCGTGAATGGCCCGGCGGGGCAACATCCCCTCGAATGTGGAGCCGTCGGCTTCGGCGACCACGGGGAGAACCTCGTGGCCGACGTTGTTGAACAGCTCGAGCGCCTGGTAGAGGTCCAGGTCCGGATCGACGCTGGTGAACTGCGGCGTCATGATGTCGGCGGCAATGACCAGGCTGGAAATGCCGGGCTCGGCCATGACGCGGCTGATGTCGGCCAGCGATACGATGCCGACAAGCTTTTCGCGATCGACCACGGCGAAGACGGGCCGGGAACCCGAGCGGGCGCCGGCGACCAGTTCGCCCAGTATGGCCGACGGGGCGACGCGGTAGGGCCAGTTGCCCACCATGACGTCGCGGACGCGCAGAGCCTGCAGCGTGTGCACGAGCAGATCGGCCGCGTGGGCGGGCGACTCGGAGGCCGATCGTACCTGGGCCGAGTTCAGCCCCCAGCGGCGGCCGACCACGTAGGCGGTGACGCAGACGAGCATGAGCGGCACGATCAGGCCGTAGCTGCCGGTCATCTCGGTGACCATGACGATGGCGGCCATGGGCGTCCGCATGGAAGCGGCCAGAACGCCGGCCATGCCGACGGGAATGAGCGAGCGGCGCAGCGTTTCCACGTCCGCAAACGCGTCGGGGGCCACGGCGTGGATGACAGCGCCGAGCAGCGCTCCCACGGCGCCGCCGATGAATACGCTCGGACCGAGCGCTCCGCCGGACGCACCGCTGCCCACGGTCAGAGCGGTGGCCAGACACTTCAAGACGGCGACGGCGCCGAACAAAGCCGCCCACTGCCACCAGGAGTTCTCCACGCCCTCGGGCATCTGCAGGAGCGTGCCGTCCATGGCGTTTTGAATGAATTGGTACTGGCCGGCCATCACCTGAGGCAGGACGCAGCCGACGGCGCCGACGGCCAGGCCGCCCAGAGCGGGGGCAATCCAGCCCGGCAGGCCCAGGCGGCCCAGGGGACGCGTTTCGACGAGTCGGAAGCAGTAGTAGAACAGGATGCTGAACAGGCCACAGAGCGGGCCGAGCAGTGCGTAGGCGACCAGCTCGAGCGGCTGTGCGAAGACGAGCTCGCCGGCTCCGCCGAGCATGTGGCGGCCCACGCCCTTCATGACGGTGATGAACGTGGAGTAGCTCAGCACGGACGAGACGAATGCCGGGACAATGCTGTCGCCGTCGAACTCCGGCTCGCGGTACATGACACTGGTGGCGAAGAGGGCGCCGCCGAGCGGGCATTGGAAGACGGCACCGACGCCGCCGGCGCAACCGGCGATGAGCATGACGCGGCGTTCGTGGGGCGTGAGGGCCAAGAGGCGAGCCACTTTGGAGCCGATGGCCGAGCCCAGCGCGGCGATGGGGGCTTCGGGGCCGGCCGATCCGCCGAAGGAGATCACACCGACGGCGGCGGCGGCTTTGACGGCCGGGCCGGGCAGGTCCAGGTTGCCGCCGCGGTAGTGAAAGGCGTCGATGACCTGGTTGGTTCCGTGCTTGTCGTCGCGGCCGGCGAAATAGTGCACCAACAGACCGCTGAGCAGACCGCCCACGGTCGGCAGCAGGAGGACGCCCCAACTGAACTGCCACACGCCGGGGCCGCCGAGGTCGGCGAAGCGCCCGATAAGGTGCTCGATCCCGAAATCCAGTCCATAGCGCAAGCCCGACGCGGCAAGGCCGGTGAGTACGCCGATGACGGCGCTGAGACCGAACATCTTGCCCCAGCGAGCGGCGGGGCTGCCGGGGAATCGGCTTTTCAGCGATCTAAGGCTTGGCATCTCGACATGATAACAAGGCTTGCCGGGGCGGCGAAGGGCCGGGATCATATCGCGAATGATCCACACATGGGCGATGACATGCGCGTTGGTGGCGAGTCTCGGGGCTGCATCTCAGCCGGCAGGCGGTCCGGAAAGAGTATCGGCGAGCGCGGCGACTACCGAGCGGGTTCGGCTGGTGTTCTCCATCGACCAGGGTTTCGGCAACGGCCTGGTGGTTAACCGGGACATCGACGCGGCGCGGCGCATCTGCGAGGCGGTCAAGACACTTCGGCCGGCATACGACGTATTCCTGCTGTTCAATCCGCAGGTCGCGGACAAGGCGGCGTTGGAATCGATTCTCGATGCGGTAGTGGCCGAGGACGTGTCCTTCGTGCTGGATGTCTGTTCATCGGATTGCCAGACACTGGGGACCACAACCGTGCAGAACCATCCGGTTGACGGCGTGCATGGCGTTTGCATCGGCGTGGATGACCTGGCCCGTTACAAATGTCGATACGGCGAGCATCTGGCCGGCGTGCGCCTGATGGAACTGTTCTCGATGGATTTCACCAACCGGGCGGTCAAGACCACCAATCCCGAGTGGAACACCGCCGGCTGGAAGCTGCCCGACGATGCGTTCTTTCAGCCCGATCTCGTAAGGCCCTTCCTGCGCTTCGCCCGTACCGAGGGCATGTTCGTGCAGTTTTCCGACTGGCACTGGGCGCGGCTGCATCCGTGGGATGAGACGCTGAAGGCACAGGAGGCGGCGCTGCGCGGTCTGCTCGGCGAGTTTCCGGGAACCGTGATCGTCACGTACGCCAACAACGAACCGGCGGATAAGTCCGTGCCGCGGCTGCGCAACTGGCACGAGGCGGTTCAGCCGTTCGTCCAGGACGGCGCCGCAGCCATCGGGCTGTCCGACCAGGCGTGGCTGCGCGAGCCAGAGATGTCCTGCCCGGTGGAAGAAGTCATCGAGTGGGCCGAGCAGGCGCTGAGTATCGGCTGCCGCTACATCCAGTTCGAGCCGGCGTGGTACTTCTTCAAGTTGCCCCGCGGCACGTTCGGCCGGGGCGACTACCGAAACGATCCGAAGTGGCAAAACAGCGGCGAGCCGCTGGCGAACTTCGAGCGGTTGAAAACCGCGCTGATGGAGCGACGGTGAGCGTAGTATGCCCCGCCGCACGCGACGGGGCTAAACGTCGTTCTCACGGATCGGTATCGTTGTCGCTTACCACGCCAGTGGTGAGCGCCACGCGTGGCTCAGTGCGTCGAGCGCGACTTCGAAAACCGGCTTGTCGTCGGGCGACTTGTGCCAGGAGAACTTCTCGTCGTCGCGCGAGTGCGCGATCTTGCGGACGAGCAGACCGGTCGCGGCGGCATCGCGGGCCAACGGCTCGAGCACGCTATCGTCAGCGACCTGCACGATGTAGCCGCACGGTACGGCGGCGAACGGGTCGGCCAGGACACCCTTCTCGGGCGCCCAGGCGCTCACGCCGCAGCGGCCGGCGAAGGCCATCTCGGCCAGGGCGACCATCATGCCCTCGTGGCCGCAATCGTGGACGGCCAGCAGGCGACCTGCGTCAATCAGGTTCGCGACCGACCGATGCAGCGCGGCCGCCTTGGCCAACTCCACCTGCTCCCACTGCTCGGCGGCGAGACCGACGAAGTAGAACGACGTCCGCTTGCCCGGCAGCACCTTGGCGTCCATGGTGACGCACTTGCTCACGTCGTCGATGACGCTCATGGCACTGATCAGCAGCGTCTCGGGGATGCGGATGCGGTTGTTGACCAACGGCACCTTCTTCGCCAACCGCTCGGCGTCGGCCGGATCGAGCGCGAACTCGTTATTGAGCGAGTCCTTGCCCGAGATGAACGGCACGCCGTAAGTGGTGGCCACGTCGTAGCACGCCTGGCACGCTCGCACGAGTGCGCCCATGGTCTCGGGGTTCTCGCAGTTGCCCCAGCAGAAGTTGTCGAGGATGGCCGTGCGGTCCGGATTGCCGCCGACCGCGACGATGTTGCGGACGGCCTCGTCGATGGCGGCCACGGCGGTCCAGTAGGGATCGTCGCCGGGGCCGGTGGGGCAGATGCCGTTGGCCAGCGCGATGCCCTTGGTGCTGCCTAGTCGCGGACGCAGCACGGCCGCATCGCTCGGCCCCTCGCCCGGGCCGGCCAGCGGCTTGACCACGCTGCCGCCTTGCACCTCATGGTCGTACTGACGGAAGATCCATTCCTTGCTCGCGGTGTCGAGCTGCGACAGGCGATGCAGCAGCTCGTCCTTCATCCACGAGGCCGGCGGCCAGACCTTTTCGCCGGTGTTCTTGCCGGTTGCCTCGTGTTTCCTCGCTTCGCGCTTCGACCACGTCGCCTCGCGGCGGCTCTTGGGGATTCCGCCGTGCAGGAACGCAGTGTCCATGTCGCCGACGACCTCGCCCGCGTAACGAATGATGAGCCGGCCGTCGTTGCGGAACTGGCCGATCACCGTGGCCTCGACGCCTTCGGCCGCGCAGATCCGCTGGACCTCGGGCCAGTTGGCGGGCGGCACGGAAACGACCATGCGCTCCTGGGCTTCGCTGATCCAGATTTCGTCATAGCGCAGGCCCGCATACTTGAGCGGCACCTTCTCGAGATCGACCTCGGCTCCGAGCTTCTCGGCCATCTCGCCCACCGCGCTGCTCAGGCCGCCGGCGCCGCAATCGGTGGTAGCCGTGTACAGGCATCCTGCCGGATGGTCGCGCATCTGCAGCATGGCGTCGAGCACCTGCTTTTCCGTGATGGCGTTGCCGATCTGCACGGCGTGCGAGAACTCGTCCGCGTGCGTGTCGGTCAGCTCGGCTGACGAGAATGTGGCACCATGGATGCCGTCACGTCCCGTCCGCCCGCCGAGCACCACGACCAGGTCGCCCGGCTTGGGCTCCTTGTGAATGGCCCAATTCGGCATGAGCCCCACGCAGCCGCAGAACACCAGCGGGTTGCCCAGGTAGCGGTTGTCGAAGACCACGGCGCCGTTCACCGTGGGGATGCCCATGCGGTTGCCGTAGTCGCGCACGCCCGCCACGATGCCTTTGAGCACACGACGCGGATGCAGCACGCCCTTGGGCAGCATGGCCATTTCGAAGTCGGGCCGGCCCACGCAGAACACGTCGGTGTTGGCGATGGGCTTGGCTCCCAGTCCGCAGCCCATGACGTCGCGGATGCAACCGCCCACGCCGGTGGCGGCGCCGCCGTAGGGCTCGATGGCCGACGGGTGGTTGTGCGTCTCGACCTTGAACGCGACGGCGTAATCCTGGTCAAACTCGATCACGCCCGCGTTGTCCTTGAACACCGACAAGCACCAGCTCGCCCGGCCGCTATCGATCAGTTCGTGCGTCGCGCGGGCGATGGTGTCGCGCAGGAGGTTCTCATATTGCACTTCGACGCCCGCGTCTGCGGGTGCGGAAGTCCGCGACTTGCCGAGAGAGGGGATGGGATCGCCCACATAGCGTACGGCGCTCTTGAGCGTCTTGTGCACGCAGTGCTCGCTCCAGGTCTGGGCGAGCATTTCCAGTTCGAGGTCCGTCGGGTCGCGGCCGAGGTCGCGATAGTGGTTCTGAATCGCCCGCATCTCGTCCACGCTCAGGAACAAGTGGGCGTCGCGGGAGAGCCGCTTGAGAGCGTCGGCGTCCAGCTCGCGGATGGGCACGTGGCGCAGCTCGAACGCCCGCGTGGGCGCGACGGGCAAGCGCTCGGGCCGCGGATCATGTCGGCCGAAGCCGGTGAGGTAGACGTCCTCGATGCAGTCGTTGAACAGCAGACGGCGGGCGATGAACTCGAGTTCCTCGAGCGACTTCACACCGGTCAGGCGATAAAGTCGGGCCGTGGCCACCTTGACCTCTTCGGTGTCGATGCCCATGTCGGCGATGGCGGCCAGCGTCGAGCCGGCCACCACGTCCATGACGCCGCCCTTGAGATGCACTTCCACGCACGCGTCGAAGCCGTCGCCGGGCAGATGGCGATCGTCGCCGCCGCGGATCAACTGCATGCGCTCAGTGACCGCATCGGTGAGTAGTTCGTGGCCGATCCGCTCGGCGCCGTCAGCGTCCAGACCGCCCTCCAGGAAATAGAGGTGGCTAGAAGCAACCTGGCGAACGTGAGGCAAGCCCAGTTCGTGAACGTCTTTGAGCAACGCGGCTCCGTGTGCATCAAGTTGCGGACGGGCGGGGGACACTTCGATCCGCCACAGAACGGACGAAGCCTGCTGAGCGATACTCATGGGGGTAATACCTTCTTCCTGTATCTGAGGGCGATCCACTCGTCGCGAACCTGCTTGCCGGCGGCGAGCCACTGCCGCAGCGCGTCGGCGTCGTCGCGATCGAGCTTGGAACGGAGGCGATTGAGTTCGGCGACCAGCCGGTCGATCGAACGGATCATGGCCGCGCGGTTCGTGCGGAGTATGTCCGTCCACATGTCCGGATCTCCGCTGGCGATCCGGGTGGCGTCGGCGAAGCCCGGGCCGGCCACGTCGATGGCCCCGTCCTTCGACAGGTGGACCAGGGCGGTGGCGACGGCGTGGGGCAGATGGCTGACGCGGGCCAGCAGCACGTCGTGCTTGCGCGGGTCGAGCACGGTGGTGGTGGCGCCCATGGACTCCCAGAAGCCGCGCATCCAGCGCACGTGAGCCGACGGCGTCCGGGCCGTGGGCGTGACGATGCACAGGGCGCGGTCGAACAGATCGGCCCGGGCGAACTCCACACCCGTCTTTTCCGAACCGGCCATGGGATGCGAGCCTACGAACCGCACCTTGGGCGGCAAGAGCCGTTGGGCCATGCGCACCACGCCGGCCTTGGTGCTGCCCACGTCGGTTACGTACGTGCCCGGTTTCAAAACGGGAGCGATCCGGCGGAACATTTGTTCCATCTGGCCGAGCGGCGTGCAGAGAACGACCAGTCCGGCCCCGCGCACGCCCGCTTCGACGTCCAGCGTGACCTCATCCACCGCGTCGCAGGCCACGGCCGCTTCGAGCGAGGAGGCCCGCCGTCCGATACCCACCCGGGTCCCGGCGAACCCCGCAGCGCGCAAAGCATGGCCGATGGACCCGCCCAAAAGGCCGACCCCGGCAATGGCGATGCGGTCTAACATGTTGATATTCATGACCTTAAATCATGAGCTCGGTGGATCAGGACCCCGCTTAATGTACCGGCCCTTGGCATCCGGCGTCAATTGCCGGATCGTTTTTTCCTTGCCTTAGTCGGGCAAATCGTTAACCTATTTGGTTTAAGTCCGACCGGGCGAGCCAGCGGCAAGGCGCGAGACGCTCGGCGGCAGCGGGGGGAAAGAAGCAATGGCAGTCCGGCTGGAGGCCGGAGCCACAAAAAAGGCGGCGGATCCGGGCCACGCGGATGCGTGGGACCGTATGATCCGGCTGGGCGCGCCGGAATTCGGTGTCGCGGATCGCCCTGCGGCCATGACCGCAGACCGGCAGGATGCCGGTGCCCGACTTCCTGGAGACCATGGAAAACCCGATGAGTAAACGACCGGAAGCTCGTTCCGCCGGCAGTCTGAATCTCGGCCCCGGCGGCATTCTGGAGTTCGAGAAGCCGTTGGTCCGCATCGAGCGGGAGATCGCCGAGATGGAGGCCCTGCAGGCCGACACACACCGCGATCTGTCCGCGGAGATCCGGGAGCTGCGGAGCCAGCTCGAGCGCATGATGCAGCGCACGTACGAGAAGCTCTCGGCTTGGGAGACGGTGCTCGTCGCTCGGCATCCCCGCCGGCCCGTGCTGCGGGACTACATCGACGCCTGCGTGAAGGATTTCTGCGAGCTGCACGGCGACCGCTGCTTCGGCGATGACCGGGCGATCGTGACCGGATTCGGCCGGATCGGCGGGATCAAGGCCCTGATCGTCGGCCATGACAAGGGTCGCGACACCAAGGAAAAGATCGAGCGGCATTTCGGCTGTGCCCATCCCGAGGGGTATCGCAAGGCCCTGTTGAAGATGCGGCTGGCCGAGAAGTTCAAGCTGCCGGTCGTCTGCGTCATCGACACGCAGGGGGCGTTCCCGGGTGACAAGGCCGAGGAACGCGGCATCGCTCAGGCGATCGCGGTCAACCTGATGGAGATGTCGCGGCTGCGCGTGCCGATCTGTTGCGTGGTGATCGGCGAAGGCGGCAGCGGTGGCGCGTTGGGTATCGGCGTCGGCGATCGGCTGGCTATGTTCGAGCACGCGTATTATTCGGTCATCACGCCGGAAGGTTGCGCGGCCATCCTGTGGAAGAGCGCCGAGCGTGCGGCCGACGCCGCGGCAGCGCTGCGTCTGACCAGCCGCGACCTGAAGAAGCTCAATCTCATCGACGATATCATCCCCGAGCCGCTGGGCGGCGGCCACCGCAACCCCGAAGCCATGTTCCAGGCGTTCGAGAAGTACGTGGTCGATACGCTCCGCGACCTCAAGAAGATCCGCATCGACACGCTGCTCAAGCGGCGGTACGAACGGCTCCGCAACCTGGGCAGCTTCTTCGAGAGCAAATCGGGGGAGGTTACGGTCAAGGTGGCCCGGATTCGCCCGGCCCGCGCAGCCCGCAGCAACGGGACGGCGGGCGGCCATGGCTCCAACGGCAACGGCGCTGCCGAGCGTCCCGCCGGGCGGGCCAAGTCGGCGGCCTCGAGCCGATAGGCGGCACCGGTTCTCGACGCCCCCGATCGCCGCAGGTTGACAAGTTCAGCTCCGGCGGTTTCAATAGGGGGCTCACGGCCGGGCGATTAGCTCAGTTGGCTAGAGCGCTTGCTCGACATGCAAGAGGTCACTGGTTCGAGTCCAGTATCGCCCATGAAGCCCTCGTGAGTGACGCACTCGTGAGGGCTTTTTGCTGCGCGCCGGGCGCTCCCTAACGAGCGGCGGAGCTTGACCGCGCCAGTTCATTTCTGTCGGCAAGGAGCTGTGAGCTCTGAGCCGTTTCATTTTCCCGAGGACTGCGTGGCACGGACGCGTGGGAAGCCTGGACGTCGTCGAAATGAGTCCGCCGGGACCAGGTCGGCGGCTCGCAATGGTTCGCCTCCGGCTCGGCGTTGTGGTGCAGGCATCTTGCCTGCACTGTGCACGCTGGAAGCGTGCACCACAAGAAAGCGGGCGGGGCTGGGCGGAAGCGATGGGGGCCAAACCCGTAAGCGGCTCACAATCGTAAGCGCACGTAGGCTCGCGTCAGGCCGGCGGTTAGTGCGATCATCAGCGCGGTAAGTAGGGTGGAGCGGAAGAAGCCCGCTGCTCCGGTGTTGAACCGGCTCAACCAGTCGATTTGCAGGATCTGGAGCAGGCCGTACACGATGGGCGGCAGGATGAAGGCGAGCAGGGCGTTGCTCCCGGCGATTCGCAGAAGGCCGCCCCATGCTCGGTAGCCCTGGCGATCGACGAGCCAATACAGCCCCGCGTACACTATGCAGCATATCGCCGAGCAATACAGACACCAGGCAGGTGTAACGCGGATCTTGGACACTCCATACGGATTGCGGAGAACTATCCCCGCGACGAGAAGAATGGCCGCCATGAACAGCAGCCCGGCCACGGGACGACCCGATCGCACGTTCGGGTCCGAAGGGATGGGCCTGGGCCGCGCGATGAGCATGGCCAGCACGCCCGTCAGGACGATGGCCGAGTGGCCGCCGATATGACCGCCTAATGAGACGTACTCATTGATCGTGCGTGCCAGCCAAAACTGTGCCAGGGTTCCGTTCTTGTCGGCAATGCACAACGCGATACCCAGGGCGGCCAGCCCCGCGATGCCGGCTTGATGCCCCCGCGTGAGGAGGTAGCAAAGCGTGGCCGTCAGATACGCCCAGCCGATCAGCCCCAGGATTCCCCACCATTGCGTGCGGATCCATGTGCTTTCGTGGCCGTGATTGCCGCGGTAGATCGCCGCCAACCAGGCGAGTAGGGCGATGCCGGCCACGCGCAGCGCGATAAATAGCGCCCGCCGCCAGCCTTGTGCGTCCGGGTAGGCGTTCCAGGTCAGGATCACGCCCAGATACATGAGCACCGCCCATTCGCTGCGGCCCAGGCCGGTGGCCTCCGGGTTGATCGCGCCGACGTTGACCATCAGGACGCCGATGATCAAGAGTCCCGCTGTTCGCCCCAGTATGTGCAGCAGCGTGCGTGCCAGCATTTCGCCCCGCTCCCGACGCCGATCGAGGGCGATGGGGATCGACATGCCCACGATGAACAGGAAGGCCGGGAAAACCACGTCGGGAAACGTCATGGCGTCGGCGGACGCGGGGGCGTGCGCGAGCCAGGCGGGAAGGTCGCGCAGCTGGGCCAGGTCGTTGACCCAGATCATGGCCAGGATGGTCAGGCCGCGGAACAAGTCGAGCGAGTCGATGCGTACCGTGCCTTTATTATGACTCACTAGTGAGGAGGTGTCGCCCATGATGGTACCCGTCCGCGTGTGCGAGCTTTGCACGTCGTTCGGCCGGGCGGTATTGTAATCGCAGCATGGCCTGTCGGCTATCAGCTATCAGCGCTCGGCTGTCAGCTCACCGCCCTGCACCGTTCGGCGAGTCGCAAGGAAAGGGGGCAGCATGTTCAACAAAGTGCTGATTCTCTCCGCTTCCGCCGGCGCCGGCCACCTCCGAGCCGCTGGGCCGACCGCACGACGCTGCTCATATCCGCCGGCGGGTTCGGCGTGGGGCCCATCGAG
>Ga0116181_1003804_pt1 | contig 11587 bp, 10 predicted proteins | sample AD_UKC075_MetaG_FD_89752 | JGI IMG/M metagenome (GOLD analysis project Ga0116181, IMG submission 89752) | Active sludge microbial communities of municipal wastewater-treating anaerobic digesters from USA - AD_UKC075_MetaG | ecosystem: Engineered > Bioreactor > Anaerobic > Digestate | place: USA...
CGCTCGCCCCGGCTCGGGGTCGACGCGGCATACCTGCTCATGGTCGTCGGTCTGCTCGCACCGACCCACCCAGACGCTGCCCGCGGCGTAGCCCGGATCCTGGCCCTCGGCGACGGATAGCCTTGCCCGCCATGGAGTCTCTGCCGGTCACCCTCGCTGATGTCCAGGCCGCGCGAGATGTGCTTGCCGGAGTCGTGACGACGACGCCCCTTGAGCACAGTCGCGGGCTGTCCGAGCGGGTCGGGGTGCCCGTCTATCTCAAGTGCGAGAACCTCCAGCGGGCTGGGTCGTTCAAGATCCGCGGCGCCTACACCCGGATGTTCCGGCTCGCCGAGGCCGAGCGGGCCCGCGGTGTCGTTGCCGCGAGCGCTGGCAACCACGCCCAGGGAGTGGCGCTGGCCGCCCAACTGCTCGGGATCTCCGCGACGGTCTTCATGCCGGTCGGCGCCCCGCTGCCCAAACTGGCGGCGACCCGCGCCTACGGCGCCACCGTGCAACTGCACGGCGCCACCCTCGACGAGGCACTCGTGGCGGCCCTGGAGTATGCCGCGTCGACCGGCGCCGTCCTCATCCACCCCTTCGACCACGCGGATATCGTTGCGGGACAGGGGACCTGCGGGCTGGAGATCTTGGAGCAGCGCCCCGACGTCAAGACCATTCTGGTGTCGACCGGGGGAGGCGGGTTGGTTGGCGGGATCGCCGTGGCCGCCAAGTCGCTCCGACCGGACGTGCGCGTTGTCGGGGTGCAGGCCGAACAGGCGGCCGCGTGGCCGTTGTCGCTCGCGGCGGGGACGCCCGTGGCCGTCGACGCCATGCAGACGATGGCCGACGGGATCGCCGTGGGACGCCCCGGCCCGGTGCCGTTCGAGGTCGTCTCCAGCCTGGTCGACGACATGGTCACCGTCAGCGAGGCAGCCCTGTCTCGAGCCGTCGTCTTCCTCCTGGAGCGAGCCAAGGTGGTCGCCGAGCCTGCCGGGGCCGCCGCGGTCGCTCACCTGCTGGAGCGGCCAGGGCCCCTGGAAGGGCCGGTCGTTGCCGTCGTGTCCGGGGGCAACATCGACCCGCTGTTGCTGCTGCGCATCGTGCGCCACGGGCTCACCGCCGGCGGGCGGTTCCTACAGGTGACCGTGCGGGTTCCCGACCGGCCCGGGTCGCTGGCCCGATTACTCGCCGACCTGGCTGCCACCACCGCGAACGTCGTCGAGGTCAACCACGTGCGCACCGATTCCGGCCTGGCCGTGGACGAGGTCGAGATCGCCGTCGATCTGGAGACCCGCGGAACCGCGCATCGTGAAGAGGTGCTCAGGGCCCTGCGGTCCGCCGGTTACCGGCTGGTCTTCGGGTCTTGAAAGCAAGGCGCCGGGCGCACCCGCTCCGGGCCCGGCGCGATCCTCCGAACCAGGACGCGGGCCACGTCCCCCGGTGGGGCGCGGCCCGCGTCGCTGTCCAGCCAGCTGCTCAGCCCGAGTAGGGGCTGGTGCTGATGATCTTGACCTCAATGGTCTTGCCGTTGGGCGCCTGGTAGCTCACGGTCTCGCCGATGGTGCGGCCATTGACGGCGCTCCCCAACGGGCTGGCCGCGCTGAAGACGTGCAGGTCGGTGTGGTCCTGGATCTCACGGTGACCGAGCAGGAAGGTCTCTTCCTCGTCGAACATCTCGACGGTGACGACCATGCCGGGCTCGACGATGCCGTCGTCCGGGGGCGGGGTCTCGCCGACGGTGGCCGACTCCAGCAGCTGGGTCAGCTGGCGGATCCGGGCCTCCATCTTGCCCTGCTCCTCCTTGGCGGCGTGGTAGCCACCGTTCTCCCGCAGGTCACCCTCGAGGCGGGCGGCCTCGATCTTCTTGGACAACTCGACCCGCCCCTCGGTCGAGAGGTGCTCGAGCTCGCCCTTGAGCCGGTCGAAGGCATCCGGGGTGAGGTAGGCGCTCTTCGCGGTGTCGGTCACGGTTGTTCTTCTCCTTGCCTGTCCCGGGCAAACGACCAGTGCGGCTCGGCTGCTCGGGGTGTCGTCGGGTCGCGCGGCGCTGCCTGTCGAGCGCCGAAAGTGGCGCGCTGTCGCAGCTGCCGGGGCGCGGGCCCCGGTATGAAGCCCCCAGTTTACCAAGCCTGGGGCAGATTGTGCGCCTCTAATGCAGCGCCGATCCCCCGGGCACGGTGAGGCGGGGCAGGAAGACATGCACGACCGGCCCGATCGACAGCGCGAACAGGACGGTGCCCAGGCCCAGGTTGCCACCGAGCGCCCAGCCGATGAGCACGACCGCCACCTCCAGACCGGTCCGGACCAACCGCACGGAGCGGCCGGTGACCCGCACCAACCCCGTCATCAACCCATCGCGCGGCCCAGGCCCCAGCCGCGCCCCGATGTAGGCCGCGGTGGCCACCCCGTTGATGAGGATCCCCAGGACGAGGTATGCCGCCCGCCAGCCGAGCGACTCGGGCGACGGGATCGTGCGGAGCATGGGGTCGAGCACCGCGCCGATGACGATCGCGTTGCTCACCGTGCCGATCCCCGGCTGTTGGCGCAGCGGGATCCACAAGAGCAGGACGGTGACGCCGACGATGATCGACCAGGTGCCCATGGTGAGGCCCCAGTGGTTGACCAGTCCCTGCTGGAACACGTCCCACGGGATGACACCGAGCCCGGCCTTGAGGATGAGCGCCTCGCCGAATGCGAAGGTGACCAGCCCGGCATACAGCTGGATCAGCCTGCGGGTCAGTCTCCGGGGAGGTGCTGGGTCCGGGACCATCCGGGGAGGCTATCGGCGATACTGACCCGATGGGTTTCCTTTTCGGCCGTCGGACATCGCAGGTCTCGCGCGACGAGGCGCTGCCGGGGCGGCATACCCGCCCGTATGCCGTCTCTCCCACCCACGTCGTCCTCGGAACACCGCTGGAAGGCCCGTGGCCGGCCGGCTCGGAGGTCGTCTACCTCGCGATGGGGTGTTTCTGGGGCGTCGAGCGGATCTTCTGGCAACTGCCCGGGGTGATCGTCACCGCGGTGGGTTACATGGGCGGGTACACGCCGAACCCGACCTATGAGGAGACCTGCACGGGGCAGACCGGGCACGCCGAGACGGTCCAGGTCGTCTACGACCCGGCCGTGACGTCGATCGGCGCGCTGCTCAAGGCGTTCTGGGAGAACCACGATCCCACCCAGGGCAATCGGCAGGGCAACGACGTGGGGACGGCATACCGCTCGGCGATCTACTGGACCACCCCGGGGCAAGAGGCGAACGCACTGGCGACTCGGGATGCGTTCCAGACCGTGCTGCGCGAGAGCGGCTACGGAGCAATCACGACCGAGATCCGGTCGGCGCCGGACGCGGGGCCGTTCTATCTCGCCGAGGACTACCACCAGGGCTATCTGCACAAGAACCCGGCCGGCTACTGCAACCACGGCCCCAACGGCATGACCTGCCCGGTCGGCATCGCGGAGTCGAAACACAACTAACCTGCTGAGGGGCGGCCTCGACACCAAGGACGGAATTCGCCGCTGTGCTCTACGGGCGCATCTCGCTCGAAGTGCGGAGCGATGGCCTCGGTGTAGACTGGCAGCTCGCTGAGCTCGAACCTTGGTGGAGCGCCAGGGCTGGGCCATGGTCGCCACCGACAACGCCGGCGATGGGCGACAGTCCGACGCGGGGTGTGCCGGGAACCTTCGATTTGTGGACGCTCAGCATCGCCACCAATACTTGACATGGGTTGTTGTCCACTAATGGAGATCTCATGCGGGCTGTCCTCACCCTTCCGACGCCAGGGAAGACTCTGGCCGAGGACGATGTTGTCACCGCCTTGCACGGAACCTCGTGGCTGCCAAGTCAAGTTCCCGCTACGGAACAGTGGCGCAAGCAGCAAGTGGACAGGCTGAGGAAGGCCCTCCCTGATGCCGTGCAAACCCAGTTGGGGCTCTCACCTTGCCTATACGTTCAGGTCGGCAACTCCGTGGAAGGGCTGGTGAGCGTCGAGCGGGAAGAGACCGTCGTCATCCGTCTCTTCGAGACAACCGACAGCATCGAGGCCATCAAGGAGGCCGTCAGCAAGGTGGCGGGCTCCCTTCCCGCAGCCTTCGTGCAAGCGACTGGGACGGGCCGCGAACTTCGCCTCGATGACGAGGTTGTGATTCGACAGAATAATGATGGGAGAACACTGGCCAAGGGAGTGATTGTCACTCCCCACACGTTGAGATTCCAGAGTTACCTTACAGCCGAGCGTCCTCGGGAACGCAGGCTCCTCTTCTGGCTGGCGGTTCTCTCAATAGTCTCAGCAGCCGCGTCCCTGTTGCCCCTGCTGTTCGGGTGGGAAGGGGTCGCCTTTACCGAAGTTCGCGGCTACGGTGAGCGGGTCGCTTCCGCGTTTGTCGTCGCCGTTCTCACCACCTTCATAAATCTCGTTTTTGAGTACCGAGATTGGCGAAACGAAAAGACCGAAGTTCAGTGGTTATTTGGATGAGAGCCGTTGAATTCTCTACACTCCGACCTCTCGCGAGAGGCTGGCTGCGCGCTTCTGCCCTAGCCTAGCGGATTCCGCTCCCACCGTGAGCCGGTTTGTTCTTGAATAGCCCGTCAGGCAGCACGTCAGCATGATGTTCAGTTAAATACTCGCGGATATCATCCAGAGTTGGATCGTGCGCCAGTCCCCTTTGGTAGAACTCCAAGCGCCGCTCAGCTTCGTTCAAGACCTCGGACCACTTCTTGACCCACACCCGGCAGTTGACCGGCGCCGACGTGTCAATTGTCGCCTCATCGAGTATTCCCCGGGGCCTGCCCTGCTGATTAATGTCCTTATCGACGTCCTCGTCGTAGTCATTAACAACCAGCATGAAGTCCCAGTGCGCATTCACGTCTGCGAATTGCGGGTCGGATGCCACCGCCCTCGCATATTTCTTGATTTGGCCAGATTCGGTATCCGAGGCGACTACCTCAGGTGCCTTCAACTCCACGACGAGGTGTCGTATGCGGTCGAAGTCCTTGGCCCTTGCGGACAACATTAGGTCCAGCCTTCCCATACCTCCGTCAACCAAGCGAACTGGTGATGCCTGTTTCGGGTCGCGGCCCAAGAGAGCAAGGTGCTGCCGCAAAGCGGCTGTGAGTCCACGCTCGGACAACATCATGTTGAACTGCTCCCCGAACACCCATAGTTCCCGCTCAAGCATCCGGTGAAGATGAGCCCTCTCCTTGACCATTCCGCTGGCTTCCGGGTCATAGACCATGTGCCTGAGGGCGGCGAGGAAGTCCAATCGGTTGGTGACACTGGTATTGGCCCGTATCAGCCGGGCCAAGGAGGAGCGCTCCAGGAGGCGCTTGAGCTGGTCTCGCTCGTCGGCTGTAAGGCCCACAAACTGGTCGAGAAGCGCTCCGACGCCCTCCGGATTTCTCTGAAGGGTGTCCTTCAGCAAACCGAGGGTCAGACGCTCTTGCTTCTTGGTCTTGGGGATGTGGCGTCGAATCGTGGTTGCGACGACATCAAAGGTGGCCCGCTCGACCTTCTCCTCCTCACTCGATGGCTCCCCCGTGTAAGGGTAGGTCCGCTCTGCCTTCCATCGCTCGACTTGCTCTCGACGCTTGTCTGCTCTGCGCGCCTCAAAGTGCTCGTCCAGTTTGAGGTCTACCGCAGCGAGGAGTGCGCCAACCACCGAGGGCTGCTGCTCTAAATCCGCCAGCATCCACTCATTTCGATGCTCAGGCATCGGAGCCCAGAGGACATACGCTGAGTAGGAGAAGTCTGGTGCCGTCGTTGGCTGCAACTCATCGACGGGAACTCCCCTTGCATCGCTGAGGTGCATCGTTCGCCCTTTACCGGATTTCCATTCAAGGATGCGCAGTTGAGCACTGTGGTTCTCACCATCCAGTTGCCACTCGACGTCGTATGAGATGTCAGCTTCGATGTTGTCCTTCGGGGCGATGGGCCTCCCGTCGTACACGACTTCAACATCAGAATATGAAATGAGATACGGCGCGAACGTCATGGTGAGACGCTGGTGCGTCGCATCGGCATCCAGACGGTTGAGCCCGTCTCTGCCTTCCGCTTCGAAAGTCGTCCCGGGGACATCGGTTGTGGTGGTCGGGTCCGGTCCTGAGAAGTCGTTGCGCTCCGGCACGGCGGCACGGATGACCGTTCTGCGCCGAACCCCCTCGGTGTCGTCAGCGACGGTGCTCCACTTGACCTGTGTGCCGAGCGCGAACGCCCTCAACCGACCCTGACCGAACTTGCCATGCAGAGCGCGGTTCTCGCCCAATGTCCCTGGCGCATTGCGCTTCCAGGAATTTCCGACCCAGTGGAAGGCTGACGCAACCGCCTCAGGGCTCATCCCGTGCCCATCATCAGTGACGGCAACCCCTACGACGCCATCGGCATCATTCCGGCGAAGCTCGACCTCTACCTTGTGGGCATCGGCATCAAGACTGTTCCAGATGAGTTCAATGACGGCGCGAACGGGGTCCGTTTCGTGCGCAAGTCCCTCGATGTGGTCGGCTCCAGCCTCTACCCTGATGCGCATGGGTCAAACCCTGCCAGCCCCGACCGACATAAGCCACTGGACCGGCCAAGGGCCGAGTTCATCATTCACATGTGAGTGGCCCTTGAGCTACCCCGCTGGCTACTGCAACCACGGCCCCAACGGCATGACCTGTCCGGTCGGCGTCGTCGGGACCTGATCTGCGGTCCTCTTGACAGTTAGACAACATGCGTGGGGGATGGCGGGATGCAGGGGATCGCGGCTAGCCCGCGGCACGGCCACCGGCCGGGCTCGGCTGGTCCGCGGGCCCGAGGACTTCGCGGCGGTGCGACCCGGCGACATCCTCGTCGCTCCGGCCACGTCTCCCGCCTGGACGCCGTTGTTCGGGGTCGTCGCCGGGTTGGTCACCGAGTTCGGCGGGCTCCTGTCGCATGCTGGAGTGGTCGCCCGTGAGTACGGACTGCCTGCCGTCCTCGGCGTCCCAGGCGTGATGTCCCGAATCAGTAACGGCGACCTTCTCACCGTCGAGGGGGACCTTGGCCTTGTCACGAACGTCGTCAGCCAGCCCCCGCGGCTGCCGGACGGCCGGCCGGCCGTGGATTGACGCTAAGGCGTCACGGGCACCGTCTTCGGCGGGACCTCGGACGGGTCCGGGAAGGTCGTGGGGCTGGACACCCGCGCACCCAGGAGACCCGCCGTCGGGCAGACAGTGCCTGGGGTGTAGATGTAGCTCGACCGGCACGCCGTGGCACCGACACAGCCGTTAACCGTGATGCGGGTGGCGTAGTTCCAGCCCGTGATCGTGTACCGCCAGTAGAGCAAGGCACCGGGGGCCAACGGTGCGGTCAACGTGAAGGTGATCGTGGCCGACCCGCCCGCCGTGATGCCAATCGAGGACACACTGGCGCTCACCCCGCTCAGCCCGCCAGTGATGAAAGACAGGGTGGCCGCTGCGGTCGTGCGGTTCTGCACCACCCAGGTGATCGTCGTCCCGGCGGGGAGTGCCACCGACCCGGTGTTCGTGATTCTGACCTCGTCATAGCCCGAGTGCGAGTCGTCGAGGACATACGTCATCGTCGGACACCCGGAGGCAGCCATCGCGGGTGCTGCGGCGCCGAGGGTCACGACTGGAACGGCCCATGCCAGGCCGGCCGCGACCGTCCGGCGTGATGGTCTCGCCGTTCGCGACTCGTCCTGAGGCTGCCCGACGGCGGCAGCGGTCGTGAACTCATCTGTGGTGAAGGTATGCATCAGAAATACTCACCCCGAGCAACCGGATGTCTCCGGGTCGATTCTGGTACCACGCGGCGTGCCCCGACGCGTGCGGCAACAGACTACCGTCCCACCGCGTCCTCGCCCGACGAAAGGGACGGGACACGATGAGTGTGCCCACTCCGACGCGCCCGGCAGCGGCGCGGTGCCGACGTCACTCAGGTTTGCGCGCCAGCACGTAGAGCCGGTCGGTCTGCGCCTCGGCGCCGGCAAGCGGGCCCCGCACGTACCACTCGACGATCTCGAGGCCGACCGCCGTGACCGCGCTGCGCACCGCCCCCGCGTCGTGCAGAACGAAGTCCAGTTGCACCGGCTCCCCGAGGAATTCCTCCACATGGTGAACCGCGTCACCGACATGAGTAGCCAGAGCCAGCCATCCGCCAGGACGCACAACCCGCATCAATCCGGCTACTGCGGAAGCCAATTCGGACTCAGCGAGGTGGATGACGGCATACCAGGCAACGATGGCGCCCCACGCCGGGGCAAGCCTCGGCCGCATCAACCCGCGGAAATCCGCGACCTCGAACGCAAGGTCGGGCGACCCCAGGCGTGCCTGCGCCACCATGCCCGGTGACACGTCGAAGCCGACGACCGCTGCGCCTGCATCGGCAAGGAAGCGCGTGAGGTGCCCCGGCCCGCACCCCACGTCGGCCACGGGGTCGACCCCAGCCAACTCGGCGACGCGCCGCAAGAGCCACCCGTCGAACGGCTTGGCTTCCAGCTCGGTCCCGAACTGGCGCGCGTATGCCGTCGCCACCGCGTCGTAGGCGGCCGCCACGTTCGCGTCCCGGTGAGCGGCCCCACCGGCCAGGACGATCTCACGGTCCACCGCGGGCGAGGCGACCGCAGCCGCAACGGCCGCGGGCAGCTCGACTGGGCCGAGCAGGTGCACCCATCGGGCGTCGTGCTGCCCGGGCGCCTTGGGCAATTCCGCCACGAGTGGCACCTCGCGCCCGGCCAACCCGGTCAGGCAGGCCTCTACCTCGGCGCGGTCGGCGAAGGCGTGCAACCGATCGGTGCGGGCCTTGAGTTCGCCCGGAGACTGCGGACCGCGCAGAAGCAGCACGGTGATGAGCGCCCGTTCATCACCGGCGAGCCCGAGCCGCTCGCTGAGCAACTGGTGGTACTTCAACACCCGGTCGCCGTGCACCACCCGCACCAACTCACGCAGCCGGAGCCTCCGCAGGCACTCCTGGACGGTTGCCTCGTCGAAGTCGACGACCGGCTCGCGGCTGGTCGACTGGTTGCACGCGGAGCGAACCGCGTTGAGTGACATGGGATAGGTCGACGGGACGGTGACCTGCTTCTCCAGCAGGCTCCCGAGGACACGTTGCTCGGTCGCTTCGAGGACGATGTCGTCAGCGCCGGACGTCGAGTCAGCCATGCCCGGGAATCTAGCGTGCGATGCCGCGAGCGTGCGATCCGCGATGCTCAGCCCCCGGGAGGAACCGCTCCGATACCGTGAGAACGTGTTTCCAACTCTGGGGGACCTGTTCGGCATCGTCCTGGCGGTGCCGACCCACGACACGTTCGTGGCACTCGGGGTGCTGGCAGCCATCGCCGTCTTCGTCGTGGAAACGCGCCGCCGCGGCATCGCCGACTATCGGCTGCTCTACATCGTCACCGGGGCCCTGGTCGGGGGCGCGATCTTCATGCGCCTTGGTCCGATCCTGCAGCACGTCGACCTGCGCGCGAACCCCTCCGTCGCCGAGCAATGGGTCTATGGCAATCGATCGGTCCTCGGAGGCCTCTTCGGCGCCTGGCTGGGAGTGCATGTCAGCAAACGGCTGGCCGGCTATTCCACCCGCACCGGCGACCTGTTCGCCCCTGCGGTCGCCATCGGAATGGCCATCGGACGGTTCGGCTGCATGTTCACCGAGTTGCCCGGCTCCCCCAACCCGTTGGGCTTCGGACCCGTCCTCGACCCGGCCACCGCGTCCCGGCTCGATGGGGTCGCCGGCACTCCTCTGCATCCGTCGTTCGCCTACGAGATCGCCTTCCACACGATCGCCTTCGTCGTCCTCTGGCGCGTATTGCGCCACCGGATGCAGGCGCCCGGCGAGACCCTCGTCGTCTACCTTGCGGCATACGGCGTGTTCCGATTCCTGGTCGAGTTCACCCGGGGCGACGAGACCGTGTGGGGCAGCCTGGACCGTTCCCAACTCTTCCTCGCCCTCACCGTCCCGCTGTTGCTCGCACGCGTGGCGTGGCAGTGGCGCCGCGGCGCCTACGCCCTGGCGCCACGGCATACCCCCGTCGAGCTTGCGGGGAGCCTGCGGTGAGTGCCCGCCCGAGTGTCGGCCCCGGTATGCCGTTGCGAGACTTCCGAATTCACCGGTACGTCAACGCCTTCTGCCCGCACTGCCACGCCGAGCGGCCCGACCAGCCTCTGGCCGACGTTCGCCGCCTGTCGGGGTGGCTGGCCACGCGGGAGGGCACCGTGTGGCTGGAACGCGGGTGTCCTGAACACGGATTCACCCGCACCCTCTACGACGAGTCGGCCGAGATCCTCACCTACCTCGAGCAGTGGACCGCGACAACCAAGGAACACGTCGCCGACGTGATGGGAAACTTCGCGCCGGTGCCCGCGGCCTACCTCGACGGTATGCCGCACCTGCAGACCCAGCACACCTGCATCCTGCTGGCGGACATCACCGACACGTGCAACCTGCGCTGCCCCACCTGTTTCGCCGCGTCGGCCCCCGATCGTGCGACGACGGCGCCGTTGCACGAGGTGCTTGCTTCCGTCGACGACCGCCTCGCCAAGGAACGCGGACGCCTGGACGTGGTCATGCTCTCCGGTGGCGAGCCGACCCTGCACCCGGACTTCGAGCAGCTTCTGGACGAGTTGGTCGCCCGACCGATCATCCGGATCTTGGTCAACACCAATGGGATTCGACTTGCCCACGATGACGCGCTGCTGGCTGCCCTGGTCCGCCACCGGGAGCGGGTCGAGGTCTACCTGCAGTTCGACGGGCTCACCCCGACCGGCTCGATCCACCATCGGGGAGCCGACCTGTTGCGCTTCAAGCGGGCCGCGCTCGAGCGTCTCACCAAGGCCGGGGTTTTCACGACGCTCACCCTCACCGCGGCGCTCGGCGTCAACGACGACCAGATCGGCCCGGTCATCCAACTGGCCCTGCAAACCCCCTTCGTGGGCGGCGTGACCATCCAACCGGTCTTCGGCTCCGGTCGTAGCGCGGGCATCGACCCCCTCGACCGGCTCACCCACACCGGCGTCCTCGCCCGCCTGGCCCCACAGACCGACGGCTTGATCAGTTGGCGCGACCTCACCGCTCTCCCCTGCTCCCACCCGCACTGCGCCTCGGTCGGCTATTTCCTGCGCGACGACTCCGGCCAGTGGCGCTCCCTCGTGTCGCTCATCGGACCGGAGCGGCTCAAGGGTTATCTCGATCTCGCGCCCGATGACTTCGCCAACCGGTTCGCCGACCAGGACCTCCCGGCGCGGCTGCGAGCCTCGGTCAAAGACAGCCTGCTCGGCCTGCTCAGCGAACAGTCCTCGCTCTCCCACCCCGATATCGGGCGGATCTGGCAGGACATCTGCACCACCTGCGACATCGGGATCGGCACCCTCACGACACTCGCGGCCTCCCGGCTGCCCGGTCAGGCCGGTCGGCTGCGCACGATGCTCGCCGAGCGGGTGCTGCGGATCACCGTCAAGCCGTTCATGGACATCAACACGATGATCGAAGAACGCCTCACCCAGTGCTGTGTCCACGTCGGCACCGTCAACCCGGGCGACGGCAGTCATCAATGTGCGCCGTTCTGCGCGGTCCAAGCCTGGGCCCCGCTGTCCCGGACTCGCCTGAGCACCGCAGCCGGCTCCCTCACCCGA
>Ga0116181_1003808_pt1 | contig 11577 bp, 12 predicted proteins | sample AD_UKC075_MetaG_FD_89752 | JGI IMG/M metagenome (GOLD analysis project Ga0116181, IMG submission 89752) | Active sludge microbial communities of municipal wastewater-treating anaerobic digesters from USA - AD_UKC075_MetaG | ecosystem: Engineered > Bioreactor > Anaerobic > Digestate | place: USA...
GGCGGTGGCCAGCAGGGCAGCGTCTGGCGAGACAGCGACGTGGCACGGAAAGCCGCCCACCCCGGTCACGCGCGCGGTGGCCCCCTTGTCGTCACCTGCAAGACCCACCGAGACCACCGATCCACCATCGGCGCCGCTGGTCAGGTAGGCGTACGGCAGGGTCGGGTGGACTGCGACGTGAAATCCGGCGGTCACATCGACGGTGGCCACCTCCGCCGCTCCGCCGCTAGACACCCGCCACAGCACCAGGCTCTCAGGCAACTCCGAGACCACGAGCAGGTCAGACATCAGCCATCCCTTCCGGCAGCGGCTCGTCACAGAACCAGCGAGCGAAGGCGAGCAACCGGTCGTAGCCCGGCTCCAGCAGCTGGGCACCGAGCTCGGCGGTCGCCTCGCGCGGGTCGCCCAGGGCGCCATCGGTCGTCCACTGATGGAACCAGGTGGGCAGGTCGACGACGCCATGGGGCGGATCCGTGTGGCCATTGGCGGCAACCCGATCGCCGATTGCGGTCGGGATCTCCCGTACGATCCCGGGCGCGAGATGCAGCGCGATCGACGTCTCGATCTCGCAGGCGTGGTTGTAGAGGTCGCGACCAGGCATCCGGGCCGCGACCTCCGCCCCGCTCAGCCGAGCCCACATGGCGTGCGCCATCAGGATCCCGTGGTCACGCCGCAGCGCGCGGGCGGTCGTCTTGACCGGCTCGATGTTGCCGCCGTGGCCGTTGACCACGATCACCTTGCGGATGCCCTGCCGCTTGAGGTTCATCGCGACATCGGTCAGGAAGCCGCTGAAGGTCTCGTACGTCAGCGTCATGCTGCCAGCGAACTTCGTGTGGTGCTCCGACATGCCGTACGGGATCCCCGGCACCAACAGCGCATCGGCCCCTAGGTCCGCCTCCAGCCGGTTCGCCATCGCACCCGCGACGGCCCAGTCACACTGCACCTCCAGGTGCGGCCCGTGCTGCTCGATGGCGCCGGTGGGCAGGATCGCCACCTTTACCTGTGGGATGGCAACCGAAGCCTCGGCGGTGGTCATCGTGGCCAGGACGGCCATGGTTCCTCCTTGGGTCGTCCGTAAAGGTCAGCGGTTCGGCAGGTAGCCGATTGCCTCGATCTCGACCCGTACGTCGGGGTGGGCGAAGCCCACGATCAGGGTGGCGCGTGCCGGCATGACCGGGCCGAACCGTGTGGCGTAGACCTCGTTGAACTGCTTGAACAGCAGCGCGTTGGACAGGTAGGCGGTGACCTTCACCACGTCTGACAGGGAGCCGCCAGCGGCCTTCATGACCTCCTCAATGCGGTCGATGGCGCCGTTGACCTCGTCCTCGACCGAGCCAGTGACGAACGAACCGTCCTCCTTGGTGGCCACCAGACCAGAGACGAAGATGTAGTCGCCGGCGGAAACGCCGAAGTTCAGCGGCAGGCCAACGTTTGCCCAGCCTTCAGGTGTGACAGCGGTCATGGTTCTCCTCGGGTAGTTGATGGCCCTTCGACAAGCTCAGGGACCGGATCGGGTGGGCCCTTCGACAGGCTCAGGGACCGGATCGGGTGGGCCCTTCGACAGGCTCAGGGACCGGATCGGGTGGGCCCTTCGACAGGCTCAGGGGCCGGGTAGCAGGTGCCCTCTGAGTCTAGGTGTGAAGCGCCCGGGGCGCCGGATCTGAGGTCAGTTCTTGACGGCTCCCGCGATCATTCCGGCCTGGATGCGGCGCTGGAAGATGATGTACACGATCAGTACCGGCAGCATCGCGATCACGATGCCGGCGAACATCGCACCCCAGTCGCCGGCGTAGCCCTGGTCGACGGCGAGCCGGGCAACTCCGAGGCCGAGTACGTAGTTCTTCTTGTCGCTGATCATGATCAGCGGAAGGATGTACTGGTTCCACATGCCCATGAACTGGAAGATGCCGACGCTGATCAGACCGGGCTTCGCCAGGGGGAGCATGATCCGGAAGAATGTCGACCAGTAGCTGCAGCCGTCGACGCGGGCGGCATCCATCAGTTCCCCCGGGATGGCCGAGAAGAAGGCCGCCAGGAAGAACACCGAGAACGGCAGCCCGCCGACTCCGTACACGATCGCCAGGCCCCACAGCGAGTTGAGCATGCCGAGCTGCTGCAGCATGAAGAACAGCGGCATCAGGGCGAGCACGCCCGGGAACGTCATCACGATGATGAACAGGATGCGGATCGCGTTGCGGCCCGCGAACTCGAACTTGCTGAGCACGAAGGCCACGAGGCTCGACAGGATCAGCGTGATGGTCAGGCCGATCGCCACGACGATCACGGTGTTGATGAAGAAGTTCTGGAACTCGGCGGTCACCCAGGCGCGGCGGAAGTTGTCCCACTGCGGTACGGCGGGCAGCGCCCACGGCTGGGTCAGGATCTCCTCGCCCGTCTTCAGCGATGAGTAGAGGGTCCAGACCAGCGGAACGCCAACCACGAGCGCCCAGACGACCAGGAACAGCTGCGCGAGGATCCGCAGCACTCGGCTCACGATGAGCTGGCCCTTGCTCTGGGGTGCGATGGCGATTCCTGTACGGGCTCTCGCCGGGCTTGCCGTGCCCACGACGGCATCGGTGCTGCTCGGGACGGACAGATGGCTCATGCCGCCACCTCCTTTCCGGATGACGCCAGAGCGCGCTTGGCCGCCTTGGCGGCTTTCTTGCGCGCCCGCGCCTCCTTGTCGCGTTCGCGCGTGATCAATGAGGTGAAGACCGAGAACGCGATGGTGATGATGGCGAGGACGACGCCTATCGCGGAGGCATAGCCGTACTTGGACTCGCTGAAGGCCAGCGAGTAGACGTAGTAGCCCAGGACCATGGTCGAGTAGTCAGGACCGCCGGGTCCGATGGTGAGGATCTGGACGAGCGCGAAGCCGTCGAGGGCGATGATGAAGGCGTAGATCCAGCAGACGATCACGGTGTCCCTGATCGACGGCAGCGTGATGTAGAGGAACTGCCGGCTCGGGGAGGCACCGTCGAGAAGAGCTGCCTCGTACAGACCTGGGTCAACCCCGGCCATCGCGGCGTTGAGGATGACGACGTAGAAGCCGACGCCGGCCCAGACCAGGACCAGCATGACCGAGGTCAGGGCCCACTTGGAGTCGGACAACCAGCCGGGGAAGTCGCGGATGCCGAAGGAGCCCAGGACCGCGTTCAGGAGTCCGTTGCGGGGGTTGAAGATGTTCTGGAACATGACGGCCAGGACGGCGATCGAGAGCACCTGCGGGAAGAAGTAGACGACCCGGTAGAACTCAGCGCCGAAGGCTGGCCGTACGCCGCCGACCTTCGAGGCGCCCCCGGTGTTCAGCATGGCCGCCAGGAACAGGGCTATCACCACGGTGATCAGAGGCGCCAGCGCGACCAGGTAGACGTTGTTCTGCAGCGCACGCCAGAAGACCTGGTCGTTCATCATGCGCTGGTAGTTCTCGAGGCCGGTGAAGTTGACCTCGGGGTTGTAGGCCTCCCAGTCAGTGAACGAGTAGGCGATGGCCTGGATCAGGGGCCACGCCGTGAGCAGCGAGAACGCCGCGAGGGGCACCAGCAGGGCCAGGATCACGAAGCGGTACTTCTCTGCCTTCACCAGGCACTCCTTTCCGAGAACGTCTAGGTGGTGGTCGTCGAAGCGGCCCCGCCCGGCACCAGCCGGACGGGGCCCCCCTTCACCAGACCAGGTGGCCGGAATGGCGATGATCACCCAATGGTGCGCTTCTTTGGCTTGTTCTCCGGCTTGGCCGCGTAGTCGTCGGCCGCCTTCTGGCAGCGGGCCACGAACTCGTCCGCCTTGATGCCGCCCTTGAACAGCTCGAGGATGGCGGCGCCGATCGGGTCGGTGTACGTCTTGCCGTACCAGCCGAACTTGAAGTCGACCAGGTTCTTGCCAGCGGCCTTGACGGAAGCGAGCTGCGACTTGAGGCCCGGGGTCTCCGCGACCTCCTCAGCCCACTCCGGGCGACCCGACGTCATCGACTTCGTGTTCTTGGTGAAGATCTGCGACGCCTCCTTGGACGACATGAACCGAAGGAACTCGAGGCCGAACTTCTGATTCTTGGCCTTGGTCGGCACGAACGTGGCAGCACCGGGCGAGCCGAGGATCGTCTCGCGCGGCAACTTGTCGCCCGACAGCGACGGGCTCGGGATCATCGCCATGTCGTAGTCCTTGGGGATGACCTCAGCGGACTCGTTCTCCAGCCAGCCACCGACCGGGATCAGCGCGCACTTGCCCTGCGCCCAGTAGGTCTGCGACTGGGTGTGGTTGAGGCCCTCGGAGCCGGGCATGAAGAAGCCCTTCGCGCGGAACTCCTCGATTGCCTGGGCGGCGTTCTTCACCGCGGGGTTCTTCCAGGCGTTCGGCTCAAGCTGGTCGATGGAGACGATCATGTCGCTGCCACCGTTCTTGATCATCATCACCATCAGCAGGTTGCCGGGGTAGCTCCAGTGCACGCCGTCGTAACCGATCGGCGGAATCCCGGCCTTGACCATCTCGGGAGCGAGCTTGAGCAGCTCGTCCCACGTCTTGGGCGGGGTCCAGCCCTTCTCCTTGAAGACCTTGTTGGAGTACCACAGGCCGTACACATTGTGCTGCGGGGGCCGGCTCCGTCGCCGTGCCCGAGGGGTTCCGAGCCAGCGTTGCATTCAGCGAAACTCTCTATTCGCTTGGTGGCACCGTAGTCGCTGCTGGGCCGTGGGGGAAGGATTCGTGGCCGAACTGCAAGAGAAGTTTCAATAACCGCGCACCCGATGGGGTGCAACCACGGCGGCCAAGCGGTCGCGATGCTGAGAGTGGAACGTCTCAGAACCGTCGTCGAGCAGCACGTCCATGACCGCGCCGCGGGGATGTCCGCCGTACCGGCCGTCGACCTCCGAGTCGCGCCACAAGTCGTCCATCTGGCCGTATGTACGGTCGGGGCGGCCGGGCACCCGTACGGTCAGCAGCGCCCTAGGTGCCTCCGGCAGGACTCCGTCGGGCAGGGCGAGCCGCTCGATCGCCGACTCGTCGACCTCGATGCCGAGCCCAGGCGCTGTCGGTACGGGGAGGAACCCCTCGCTGACCTGGAGTGGCGTGGTGACCAGGTCGTCGTCGAACGTGTTCAGGGCCGTGATGGCTGGCCAGCGGGCGTGGGTCAGCACCGCGCCGAGATGAGCGGTGAAGGCGGTGGTCAGCGCCGTACCGACGATCTGCAGCCAGAACGGCTTGGCGAAGGCGGCCATGCGGATGCCCTGGTCCAGCATGCCTGTGAGACCGCCGCCGAACGCGACGAAGCCGTCGACGCAGTCGGCCCGGATCACCGACTCGAACGTGGCGGGGTTGTAGTGCTCGGCCAGCGGCCGCTGCACCCGCTCGCGGATGAACCGCTGCCCGGTGATGTCCTGTCGCCGGACAGGGCTCTCGTACATGCCGACCCGGTCGTACTGGTCGAGCTCGCGCAGGACGGGCAGTGCCTCGTCGACGGTCAGCAGCGTCGAGTTCCAGTCGATGTCGAGCTTGAAGTGCGACGGCGTGACCTCGGCGACGGCCTTGACCTGGTCGACCACGTCGAACCAGGGGCGGGCCTTCAGCTTGAGTGAGGTGTAGCCCTGGGACACCGCATCGGCGGCCTCCTCCGCCAGCAGCGCCGGCGGCAAGTCGGCGCACCACCACGAGATCGGTACGGCGTCGCGCACCTGGGGTGACGACAACAGCCGGTGGACGGGCACCTCGGCAGCCTTGCCCGCCGCATCGGCCAGAGCCATCTGCAGCCCGGCGCCCAGCTCGTCGAAGAACAGCAGCTCGGCGACCGGGCGGCCGACCACCCGCCGGACGGCCTCGTCGGTCACCCGCGCCCACGTGTAGTCGACGAGGGTCTCGCCCCAGCCGACGATGTCGGGGTCGTCGGTGGTCACCCGAACGACCTCGACCAGCCCCCAGTGCGCAGCCAGGAGCTTCGTCCACATTGCTGTCCGGGGATGGAACGGCACGCTGATCATCGTGCGGTCGACGGCGGTGACTCGTGGTGCGGCCATGGCGGATACTCCTGTCGCTGCTCAGGTGGTGCCTCGGGTCGTGCTCAGGCGGTCTCTCCCGCGACGAAGACGGACTCCAGGATGGAGCGTTCCGGCGGTTGCGGGTTCCCTCGTACAGCGCTGACGACCGCGTTCAGGGCCAGTTCCGCCAGCGCCTCGATCGGCTGGCACATGGCGGTGATGGCGGGGCGCATGCACCCGTACACGTCGATGTGGTCGAAGCAGACGACGGCGATGTCCTTGCGGACCTTCAGCCCGGCCTCTCGGGCCGCCCGGACCGCGGCGTAGGCGAGCACGTTGTTCTGGGCGATGATCGCCTGCGGCCGCTCGCCGGCCAGCAGCTCGACTGCGGCGCGGTAGCCGTCGTCGTACAGGAAGTTGGTCTCGACGACCCAGTTCTCGGGTACGGGGAGGTCGGCGGCCGCCATCGCCTGGTGGAAGCCGTCGAGCCGCTGCCGGGCGGAGGACTCGCCGAGGGGTCCGGTCAGGGTGGCGATCCTGGTGCGACCGGAGTCGAGGAGGTGCTGGGTGAGCCGGACGGCCGCGTCGACGTTGTCGCTGCCGATGAACCGGACCGGTCGCTGGTTGCCCTCGTTGTCTGCGGTGGTGGCGGGCTCGTTGTCGACGAAGACCACGCGATTCAGGTTCGAGGCGTCGAGTGACGAGTAGGCATCGCTGCCGGAGGTGGCCACGATCAGCCCGTCGACCTGGGCCATCGGCAGGTACGCGGCCACGACGCCCTCCCGGTCGGCATCCTCGTCGGTGTCGAAGAGCACGAGTCGGTAACCGGCGGCGCGGGCGAAGTCGTCGACGTGCTTGTAGAAGGTGGCGTACCAGGGGTTGGAGATGTCTGGCACGACCACGCCGATCGCTCCGGTCGCCTGCATGCGCAGGTTGCGCGCGGTCAGGTTGGGGCGATAGCCGACGCGGCTGGCGTAGTCGCGCACCCGCAGCCGGGTCTCCTCGCTCGCCCTGCCCTTGCCGTTGAGGATGCGAGAGACAGTCGACTCGGACAGGGCGAAATGGTCGGCGATGTCCTTGAGTGTCGTCACCGCGAACCTCCTCGTGCGTGGGCAAGAAGTTGCCCTAGGCAGGAGGGTAGCCCTTCTGAACCCTCGCTGGTACGTTCCGGGTCAACGATTGCGCAGAACTGCCGCCCATGAGGGTGACAGTGACCGTCCGGAAGGGACCGAGCCGTGGCCGACGTCGCGTGGGGGTTGCTCCTTCACCTCAGCATGAACATGTGGACTGACCGCAAGCAGATCGACGAGGGGGAGTTCCTGACCCCCAGCGAGCGGGTCCCGTTCCATGACCACCTGCCGGAGATGTTCGACGAGGACGTGTACGCCCAGGCCACCGCTGATCTCGCTGGGGCTGGCGGAACGATGGTGGTCCTCGACCTGGGGGAAGCCACCGTCCGCACCTGTCTCGATCGTGGCGCCCAGGTTGCTGGCTTCGACATCGTCGCGTCGACCGTCTTGAGTTCTGAGCACCGCACGTGGCAGGTGGATGTCGCTGACGGGCTCACGGTGGCCGCGGCGGTCACGGAGGTGAACGGCTGGCTGGGTGGCCTCGACGCCGTCCTCCACGTCGCCGGAATCGTCGGCTCGACCGCCAGCATCGACGACCTCGCCGAGGCGGACTGGAGCCGGGTGATCGCGGTCAACCTGACCGGGCCGTACCTGGTCGCGAAGCACACCCTGCCGTTGCTGGCTGAGTCGGGCGGCACCCTCGTCCTCGTCGGCTCCGGGGCTGGCGTGCACAACGCCCATCCCTCGGTCGCCTACGCGGCAGCGAAAGGGGGGCTGCACGCCTTGGCACTCACGCTCCACGAGGAATGGCGTGAGCGGGGGGTGAACGTGGTCGCTCTGCTGCCCACCTCGATCGACACCCCCCTCGTCCGGAACTCGGGTGCCGATCCGGTGGTGTTGGCCGAGCAGCGGGCTCGGCATCGCCTCCTGACCGCTGACGAGTGCGCGGCCGTCCTGGCCTTCCTGGCCACACCAGCTGGAGCTGCGGTCCGGGGTGCGATCCGAACCTGGTGAGTGTCGCTGGGCGGCCATGATGGCCGCATGAGACTCGTCATCGACATCAACCTGGACGCCATCTCGGGCGAGCAAGCAACCGAGGCTGGGCGGATCCTCAGGTACTGGGCCGGGGCCCTCGGTCAGCTCGACCTGACGGTGCCGGTCGCCCACGATCTGATGGACTCGACCTACTCACCAGTGGGCACCTTCACGATCACGGTAGCGAGCCGAGCCGAGCGACCCAGCACCGACACCAGCTAGATCTCTCCGCGCCGGTCGTTCAGCTGGGTGCGGGCTGCGTCGATGTCGCGCTGGGCCAGGGTCAGCTGGGTCGCGACGGCCGGTGGGCAGGTGCCGTCAGCAGCACACTGCGTCTGGCGCATCTGGTTGACGAAGCCCTGGGCGTTGTCGAGATGCGTCTGGGCGCGATCCAGCTCCTGTGGCGTCGGTAGCCGCCCGGCTGGGTTGATCAGGCCGAGGGCAAGCCGGATCTGTACCTGCACCGAGTTCCAGTAGGGGCTCGTGGTGCTGGTCGGGTCGCTCGTGGGCTGTGCGGTCGGAGCGCCGCTGGGATCGGTCGTCGGGGCGATCGTGGTCGGCGCGGCCGACGGCCTCGAAGTGGGCTGCTGGGTCACCGGCCCGGTAGTCACCGGCGGCACGGTGTCGGTGGACGGCGCGACGGGCGGCACCGAGGCGCCGGCCGTCGCCGATCCAGTGGACGAGGGCATCGGCGCAGACGCTTGCGACGCGTCGGTCGTGGGCGAGGCTGCGGTCGTTCGTATCAACGACGTCGGGGCCGGATTCGGCGGTGTCTGCGTGACCTGCTGGCTGGTCACGGTGGACGCGGGCACGCCGTACGGCACCGGGTTGAACAGCGCCACACCGACCGAGACGAGAGCGACGATGCCCGCCACACTCGCAGCGACGAGGTCAGGCGGTGCCCACGAGGTCGCCCCTGACGAAACGGCCGTCGGAGCGAGCCCGGTCGAGGAGGCGGCCTGGAGGGCGGCCAGGTCGATGGGGCCCATCGTGGCGACTCGGTGCGCCGCCGCGGTGGCAACGGCGTCCTGGTAGCCCGTCAGTGCGGCCGCCAACGGGTCGTTGGAGTCGGACAGGAAGTCGAGGAAGGCGTCATCGGCGTCGACGTCGAAGGAATCGACCTGGTCGTCAGTCATCGCGCGCCCCCTTTCACAGCTACGTGCGCTCTCAGTGTTGCCAATGCCCGGTGTTGCATCACCCGGACTGCCCCCGCGCTCATCCCCAGGAGGGCACCGACCTCGTCAGCACTCATCCCCTCGACAAGTCGCAGGACCAGGATCTCGCGCTGTCGTGCGGGCAGGCCGTCAAGGAGGCTGAGGCGCCCGTCCCCCCGGTCGGGCGCCTCAACATTTGCCTGGTCCAACACGTCGACGTCGTTCGTCAGAACGGCGCGGCGTCCACCTGCGCGTTGGGCCATGCTCACCTTGTTGGACGCGATGCCGAAGACGAAGCTGCTGAACTTGGTTGGATCCCCCCGGAAGCGAGCTACCGCTCCAACCATGGCCACCAGCGTCTCCTGCGTTGCATCCTCTGCAGCATCCACATTGCCCATCCGGCCGATGCAGAACCGCAGTACGCGCGCCCGATAGATCGTGAGGAGGTCGGTCAAGGCTGACTGCGAGCCCTCGCGGGCCCGCAGCACCAGATCGGCTTCCTCGTCGGTGCGTTTCATGGGTTAGTTGCCTCAGCGCCGTCGTTCGTTACAGGGATGCGGAGATTTCTTTCGAGACGTTGGTGGCGGGGTGACGCGTCGTGCCTCCGGGAGCCATAGTGGACCCCATGGCTGAGGTGTTCAATGTACTCGTCGTGGGCTGTGGCGGCATGGGGGCGAGCCATGCCCGGGCATACCACCACCACGAAGGATTCACCGTCGTCGGGTTGGTGGCGCCGTCCGTACGACGCCGTGTTCCCCTCGCTGCTGAGCTCGGCGGGGTTGCCGAGTATGACTCGTACGAGCAGGCCTTGGCCGAGACCAAGCCCGATGCGGTCAGCATCAACACCTACCCCGACACGCACTACGACTATGTGAAGCGGGCTCTCGAGGCGGGCTGTCACGTGTTCTGTGAGAAGCCGCTTGCCGAGACCGTGGCCGAAGCTGAGGAGCTCGTCGCGCTGGCCAGGTCGAAGGGGCTGACGCTCTCGGTCGGCTACATCCTGCGCGTCCACCCGGCCTGGCAGCAGTTCATCGAGATCGCGCACGGGCTGGGCAAGCCGCTCGTGATGCGGATGAACCTCAACCAGCAGTCCGACGGGGCGATGTGGGACCTGCACCGCAACCTGATGGCGTCGATGAGCCCGATCGTCGACTGCGGCGTGCACTACGTCGACGTGATGTGCCAGATGACCCAGGCCCGGCCGACCCGCGTCGTGGCCATGGGGGCCCGGCTGACCGACGAGCTGGCGCCCGGGATGTACAACTACGGAAACCTGCAGGTGCACTTCGACGACGGGTCGATCGGCTGGTACGAGGCAGGCTGGGGTCCGATGCTGAGCGAAACCGCCTTCTTCGTGAAGGATGTGGTGGGGCCGAAGGGGTCAGCCTCGATCGTCCATCACGCCGACGATGCCGAGGCCGGCGCAGGGTCGGCCGACCTCGAGTCGCACACCAAGACCAACACGATCCGGCTCCATCACGCAGCCCTGGTCGACAACCAGTTCGCCCAGCCCGACGAACTGATCTCGACCGCGGACGAGCCGGACCACCAGGGACTCTGTGACCTCGAGGCCGACCTGTTCCTCCAGGGAATCCGAGGCGAGACTGACCTCTCGACCCACCTTGACGACGCAGTCACCAGCCTGCGCATCGTGCTGGCTGCCGACGAGTCCGTACGGACAGGGCGGGTCGTCGAGCTGTAGGCGGTCGCAGAGCGCTGCGGGCTGATGGGCTTGTGGGGTTGTGTCGAGCGGGCTGTCGTGTTGTGGTGGAGCCATGACCTCTGAGGTGCGTCTCTGCCGTACGCAGGCCAGCGCTGCGGTTCCACGCTGGCGTGTGTTGCTGGGTCGGCTCGAGGTCGCGTACTCCTTTCCGAGCTTCCCCGAGGCGATCGGGTTCGTGACCGAGGTGGCTGAGCTGGCCGAGGCTCAGCAGCATCATCCCGAGATCGACATCCGCTACTCGACGGTGTTCCTGGCGACCTCCTCCCATGACGTCGGCGGGCTGACGCGACGGGACGTCCGGCTGGCCAACGCCATCTCGGACCTGGCTGAGCGGTTCGGTGCCACCGCTCAGCCGCACAAGCTCACGACCGATGAGATCGCCATCGACACGATGGACGCCAGCGTCATCCAGCCGTTCTGGCAGGCCGTGTTAACGTACGACGTCGACGGGGACGACGCCCTGGTGGACCCCTATCGTCGAGGCCCGGCTGTCTGGTTCCAGCAGCTAGACGAACCACGGCGCGTACGGAATCGGATCCACCTGGATGTCACCGTCACCCCCGAGGAGGCACAGGTGCGGATGGAGCGGGCGCTCGCTGCCGGAGGGCGACTGGTGTCAGCTGCTGCCGCCC
>Ga0116181_1003811_pt1 | contig 11573 bp, 13 predicted proteins | sample AD_UKC075_MetaG_FD_89752 | JGI IMG/M metagenome (GOLD analysis project Ga0116181, IMG submission 89752) | Active sludge microbial communities of municipal wastewater-treating anaerobic digesters from USA - AD_UKC075_MetaG | ecosystem: Engineered > Bioreactor > Anaerobic > Digestate | place: USA...
CGGTGGTGACGAATATGCCGACAAAGTGGACGAGCTGCTGCGGGCTGAGGGTGTTAAATTGAACATCAGTCACCGCAAGTCACCATCAAACCAGAGTAAAATGTCTCGCATTATCCAGTATTCTCCAGAAATAAAGCGTTTTTACTTCCGAGATTACAAGAACTCCAATCAGGAGTACAGGAAATTCATGGATGAATTAACTAGTTTTACTGTATCAGGTAAAAACAAGCACGATGACGCACCAGACAGCTTAGCTATGTTGGCGCACTTGATGGAATATGGTAGAGGTTCTGTAGAGGTGTTCAAAAGACTTTTCTAATCCCTTCTAATTGGAGACTATTGACAAGTTGTCCATTTGCTAATATTATGTATTTGGGGGAGTATGTATGAATATTAAAGATCGGGTAATTTATATAGCCGCTCCCTATGGAGGAAAGGAAGAAAACAAAGACAAGATAGAAAGGCTTATAAAAGAACTAGTGCATCTTTACCCAGACTGTTGCTTTGTTTCTCCTATTCACTGTTTTGGGTTTTTATACGATGAACTTGATTACGAAGAAGGTATGGAACATTGCTACACGCTCCTTGATCTTTGCTCCGAAATATGGATTTTTGGTGACAGCAAGGGCACTCGCCTAGAGCGAGCCTACGCCGAAAGGTACAAGATACCGATAGTGGAAAAGTGGTGATAGTATGAGCAGGCCGATGTTCGGGCGAGAAGTCATATATACACACGAAACAGAGATCACCGAGCACAATGTGGTCGAGGTTCTTAATGACGCTTATCAGATACACAGGTTTAACAGCGCAGACATAGACTATCTATACAATTACTACCGGGGCAAGCAACCTGTGTTGCAACGCACTAAGACCGTTCGCCCTGAGATAAACAACCGCATTGTGGAAAACCATGCGCTGGAAATAGTGGAGTTTAAGAAGGGCTACGTCTTTGGGGAACCAGTACAATACGTGAGCCGAGGCGCAGACGATGAGGTTTCTAAGCAGGTCGCCCAGTTGAACGAATACATGTTTGCAGAAGATAAAGCCACTAGAGACAGCGAGCTTGCAGAATGGTTTTTTATCTGTGGCACAGGCTTTCGTATGATATTGCCAGACCCGATGGCCGGCATAGACCCCGACGATAGTCCCTTTGAAATAGACATATTAGACCCGAGATATACCTTTGTGGTGTATCATAGTGGTTTTGGCAACAAGCCCTTGATGGGCGTTACCTATATTCGCCAGCCTGATAACATCATCCGTTTTAGCGTCTATACACAGACTCATTATTACGAGATTATAGACGACAAGATCGTCACGAGTTATCCACATGCTTTGGGAGATGTGCCGATTATTGAGTATCCGGCTAACAAGTCAAGGCTGGGAGCCTTTGAAGTTGTGCTGGGCTTGTTAGACGCACTTAATACAATAGCATCCAACAGGATTGATGGCATAGAGCAGTTTGTGCAGGCTTTCATGAAGTTTGTTAACTGCGACATAGACGAAGAAGAATTTAACGCTCTCAAAGAGTTAGGTGCTATTAAGATTAAGGGAGAACCAGGCAATCCTGCTGATGTAGACATAGTATCGTCGGAATTAGACCAGACGCAGGTACAAGTCACCAAGAATGACCTCTATCAGATGGTGCTTATAATTTGCGGCATGCCTGACAGGAACGCCCCCGCTCGGTCGGCTGGCGATACTGGACAAGCTGTCATGTTGCGTGATGGGTGGAGTGCCGCCGAACAGAGGGCGAAGGACACCGAGTTGGTGTTTAAGCGTTCTGAGAAGCGGTTTTTGAAGATTGCACTCAAAATCATTCGCGATTTGGGCGGCCCAGACATCAGGCTCAAAGACATAGACATCAAGTTTACTCGCAACAAGACCGACAACCTGCTTACAAAGACACAAGGGTTGCAGAATATGCTAGAAGCTGGCATACACCCGCTTATCGCTATCACCAACAGCGGGCTATTCTCAGATCCTGAGCAGACATATGTAGATTCTGAGCCGTATTTGGCTAAGTGGAAGTACGCAGAAGCTACGTACACGCCGGGCAACAACAAGCCCATGCAGGCAGGTGATGCGATTGATTGAGGTACGATGTCGTTACTGCAACAAGCTTCTGGCCAAAGCTAGGGGCACAGTTGAGATTAAATGTCCTAGATGCGGAAAATTAAACACTATTAACACCGAGCACCAAAAGAGTGCCAGTTAAAGAACTGGCACGTTTTTCTTCTATATAGACGAGAGAACGTCTTTAAATAACTCAGACACAGGGAGAGAACCCTTAAAAACACACAAAATCGTGAGAGAACACGTTAAACACAGGAGGTAATACGTAATGAGTTTGAAGGCGTTATTGGGTGATGCATACCGGGAAGATATGACTGCGGCTGAAATTGAGGCGGCATTAGCGGGGAGAAGGATTGTTGACGCTGATAGTTTGCCGAAGATGGTCAGTAAAGAAGTCTTTGATAAGACAGCGTCGGAATTGGCCCGTTACAAGAAGGAGCTAAAGGCTTTGCAAGAACAAAACATGACAGCAGAAGAAAGACTTAAAGCTGAGCTAGAAAAAGCACAAGAAATGCAGGCGAGTTATGCTAAAGAGCTTTCAAAATTGCGCGCCAAGGAAGTTTTTGTAGAAGCTGGACTAAAGGAAGAGGAATACGAGTCCATCTTGGAGATGGTGGTGTCTGACGACACGGAAGCTACCGTAGTGCGTGCAAAAGCGATGATTGATTTAATCGAGTCGCAAAAGAAGGCTGTGGAGAAAGCTGTTAAGGCCCAGTTGTTAAAAGACACTCCTAAGCCCCCAGCCGGCACGGCCCCCGGTGGTGCTATGACCAAAGAAGATTTTAGAAAGTTGACTCTGGCAGAGAAACAGCGTTTTGCTAAGGAGAACCGAGAGCTTTACGAAGCCTTTTATAAGGAGGAATAACGAATGGACTTAAACCACGAACTGGAAAAACACGAACATTCACTTTACGATAATTTTGTCCTAGCCAATGAAATTGAGGATCAATTTAATAGCAAGCTCAATCTAGTCCGTTTTGCCACCATTGACAACAGCCTAGTTGGTGTAGCTGGCGACACTAAGAAGATTCACGTCTATCGCGCAACTGATGGTACTCAAAAGCTTGCGATGGGGAAAGGAAATACCAAGAACATCGTAGTAAGCTACGCTGATGAAGAATACGTCATTCAGCTAGCGCAGAACCGATTCCCGTACTATGACGAGGAAGTTATGCGTGACCCGATGGTGTTGCAGGTTGGCCTGCGTCACATGGCAACCGATATGTTCAATACTGTCAATGCTGATATTTTTGCTGAATTTAATAAAACCAGCCTGGCCATTTATACCGGTGACACCACCACGCCTATCGGCTTTGATCACTTTGTAGACGCCGTAGCCCTCCTGGATATGGAAGAAGATGTGCAGGATATTGAAGTATTCGCTTTTGTGAACTCGCGTGAGTTGGCCAGCCTGCGCAAGACCCTGAAGGATGACTTAAAGTATGTTGAATCCTTCGTTCGTACTGGGTACGTTGGCACAGTCGCTGGTGTGAATATTTACACCAAGAAAGACGCCGCCGATGGCGTTGTTATAGTCGGTACTCGAGATGCAGTTACCTTGTTCAATAAGCGCGGTACTGAAGTTGAGCAAGAACGCAATCCTAACGAGCGTTTGACCAAGGTGTACTCGCGCAAGTACTACCTAGCCGCTTTGACCGACGAAACCAAGGCTATCAAGATTATTCGCGGCACTTTAGTAACTCCACCTAACGGAGATACTCAACCTAACGGAGATACTCAACCTAACGGAGATACTCAACCTAACGGAGATACTCAACCTAACGGAGATACTCAACCTAACGGAGATGAAGAATAATTAAAAAAGGCAGGTGAGCGTGGACATGCAGATGTCGAAACTGGAACAGTTAAAGTGTTTATTGGGGATTAGTGGAACAGGCGAGGACATACTCTTGTCCACGCTCCTAGCCTTAGCTGCTGAAAAAATACTGGCTAGAGCGTATCCGTATGACCCTACCAAGGAAGAAGTGCCTAAGCGGTACGAAGGGAAACAGCTAGAGATTGCCGCCTATCTCTACAACAAACGTGGCGCAGAGGGTCAGATTGCACACAGCGAGAACGGCATCAGCCGCACTTACGAAAGTGCCGATGTGCCTGAGAGCCTGATGCGAGGCATAACGCCCTATGTGGGGTTGGTCAAATGAGAACATTAGAACGCAACAAGCGCACAATTCATTATGCCCAACTCATAGGAAGCACGCCTATCAGAGACGAGTATGGGAATGAAACGGGTGAATATGCAAATGAGTATTCACCTCCTGTCCCCTACAGAATCCACGTCTCTGCTGCCCGGGGCGAATATACAAACGCTCAATTTGGTGGTATAGCTCACTATGACCGAGTGCTGGTTACTGGAGACATGGAGTGCCCCATAACTGAAACCAGCGTGCTTTGGATAGACAAGCAAGACACCTCCAAGCCCTACGATTATGTTGTGACAGGCATTGCTCGCAGTCTGAATAGCATTACTATCGCCGTTAGGAAGGTGCAGATCGGTGGCTAAGAAGATAACCTGCGGCCTTACCCCTGAGTCCCTCGAGCAGGCGATACAACAACTGGAGCAATATAGTAAAGGTGTGGAGCGTAAGAGCGACCAGCTAATAAAAGCACTCGTTGAAAGGGGCAAAGAAATTGTCGCTGAAGAACTGGAGGACTTAGTCTACTCTGCCCCAGGCGAAGAATATCGCACAGGCGACCTTAAAAACAGCATAAATGGCGATTTCGATCCTGCTACTGGTACAGGCTATGTGCGAACCGACCTTCCCTATGCCAAATACGTCGAATTTGGTACTGGGGTGATTGGACAGGACAGTCCTCATCCAGTCGCTGGTGAGCAGGGGTGGCAGTACAACATACCTACCGAGCACAAGAACGAACATGGCTTTTGGACTTACTATAACGAGCGCACAGGTAGATTTCACAGCACACAGGGCTTCCGAAGTCGACCGTTTATGTATAACGCTGCCCGTCGGCTACAGGATGAGGCGAAAGACATAGCGAAGGTGGTGTTTAAGCGTGATAGACATTGAGACTGAAGTTTTTAACCGCTTAGCGACACTCCTTCGAGCTAATTTTAGCCCCATAGCTATCTATGGCGAGCATAGGCGAGAACCTGCTACCTTTCCTTGTGTAATCATCGAAGAAAAAGACAACAGAATGTATGCTCGCACACAGGACAGCGAGAGCTTAGAAAACCATGTGTCCGTCATGTACGAGATTGGCGTTTATTCCAATAAAGAAGTCGGCAAGAAAAGCGAGTGCAAACAGATAATGGCGTTAATAGATAACGAGATGCAAGGGATGGGTTTTACTCGCATCTTCATGAACCCCGTGCCGAATTTAGAAAGTGCGACGGTTTATAGGTTAGTTGCACGCTATCGTGCAGTTGTTTCCAAAGAAAAAGTTATATATAGGAGGTAAGTTTAAATGGCTACAGGTATAGCTACCATTAACACCACCTTCCATTGGGGAGAAACCGCCTCAAGCCTATCGAAGTCAGTCAGAATAAAGAGTTTTCCAGACCTTGGTGGCCCGCCAGAAATGATTGAGATCACCGACCTCTCTGACGAAGCGCAATCCTTTATCCTTGGCGTACAGTCAATGTCGGCGATGGAGTTTACGGCGAACTTCACCAAAACAGATTTTGAGACGGTGCAGGCAGATGCAGGTAAAGACCTCTATTATGAGATTAGGTTTGGCGATGCAGCCACCTTTGCGTGGCAAGGCCAGCACTCAGTGCATGTTACTGGTGGCGGCGTAAACGAGGCCGTTGAAATGGTGATTACCATTGCTCCGACGACGAAGCCCACACTCAAGGGAGGCAATTAATATATGGCAAAGCAATTAGTCTTTGAGTATGAAGGTGTTACTTACACACTAGAGTACACTCGCAAGTCGATAGAGCAGATGGAGAGAGAGGGGTTTAGACCGCAAGACATAGTAGATAAGCCTATCTCTACGCTTCCGGCGTTGTTTGCAGGAGCTTTTTACGCACACCATCGCTTTGTGAAGCGCGAGAAGGTAGATGAGATTTTTGCCCAAATGGGAGACAAAGAAGCTCTGCTAGAAAAGCTAGCTGAGATGTATCAAGATCCGATTCTAACGCTCCTTGAGGAGCCGGCAGAGGGAAAGAAGATTATGTGGGAGGCGCGCTGGTAGACCAGTCGCCCCCACATATTACCTATACAGAGCAGTTTTACGAAGTGTTCCCGTACTACTTGTCTATTGGCATGACCTATGACCAATTTTGGAACGATGATTGTTACTTAGCCAAGTATTATCGGGAAGCGCAGAAACTTCGTGAAGAACGAGCGAACGTACAAGCGTGGTTGCAGGGGGCATATGTCTACATTGCCCTTGACCGGTTAAAACCCATCTTCGGGCTTAGAGGCGGTAGAGTAGAACCATATCTGGAAGAACCGTTGCCTTTAACGTCACAAGAAGCAGAAGAACGACAGCGGGCGAAAGAAGAACAAAACCTCAAAAAAGCAGTAGCGATGTTTAGTGCCTGGGCGGCTAAACTGGACTTGCCCGAAGGGGGTGAGTAGCATTGTCCGATACCATTGATAGCCTACAAATAGAGATAAAACAAGACGCACAAGGGGCTATAAGGGGGCTAGAAGAACTCAGTAAGACCCTTAAAAAGCTCCAAGGTGTTGCTAGTGGCGTTGAAAAGTCGCTGGACAAGGTAAACTTTGACAAATTTGGTCAACAAATGCGGAAACTAGCGACGGCATTACAGCCCTTGCAAGGCTTTAAGAGCCAAGCAGGAGGGCTTATTGACGCTCTCAAGGGGTTTGATCAAGTTGCAAACGATCTTATAGGCTTTTCAAGATTTGACCAGTTTGCAGAGCAGATAAAACACTTTGTGACCTCCCTTGAGCCATTGAAAACGCTAGGGCAGGTGAACTTGCGCTCTATCTTGTCGCCCTTAAAAGAGCTTCCAGCGGTTATGGAGGCTCTGACAAGTGTTGACCTTGATGCATTTGCTGGTAAGATCGCACAAGTCACAGCGGCTCTCAGCCCTTTGAGCGTGGCGTTAGAGCATGTTACTAGCAGAATGAAAACTATCCCTAGCGTAGTGAACAAGGTAAACACGTCGTTTGTGCTCTTTGCCCGTGGCGGATTGATGCGCACGATTGGCAAGCTGACCATCTTTGGCTATAGCTTGCGCCGCATTGCTAGCATCATGTCTGACTGGGTCATGAGCAGCAATGCCTATGTAGAGAACCTGCACTTACTACGTCTAACAATGGGTGATGCGGCTGACGAAGCTTTACGCTTCGCTAATGTCGTACAAGACCAACTAGGCATAGACGCAGGCGCATGGATTCGCTATCAGGCAGTATTCCATAACATGGCGACCGGTTTTGGTATTGCGTCGGACAAGGCTGCCATCATGTCTAAGAACCTGACGCAGTTAGGCTACGACCTCTCTGCGGTATTTAACGTGGACTATGATACTGCGATGCGGAAGCTAGAAAGCGCACTCGCTGGACAACCTCGCCCAATGCGAGAGTGGGGTTTTGATCTCTCTGAAGCTACGCTGAAGATGGTGGCGTTAGAGAAAGGCATTAAGAAGAACGTTGAAAATATGACCCAGATGGAGAAGGCACAGTTGCGCTTTGTCTATCTGATGGAGACTGCAAGAAAGCAGAATTACTTTGGCGATATGGCTCGCACTATTATGACCCCAGCCAACGCCTTGCGCATCTTGAACCAACAAGTTGCACTCTTAAAGCGTGCCCTCGGTGATGCTTTAGTGCCACTGCTAATGCGTATTTTGCCCTACTTAATCGCCACTGTTAGGGCACTAGCAGATGTGATGCGCAGTATCGCCCTCTTGCTTGGTTTTGAGCTTCCTACCATTGATTACGACACTGGCATCAGTACAATTGCCGCAGACGCCGAAGAAGCTAACGAAGCCGCTAAGAAGCTACGCCGTACACTGATGGGCTTTGATGAAGTGAACGTGCTACAACAAGATACTGGTGTGGGGCCGATAGACATGGGGGGAGACCTAGGGCTTGACCTAAGCAAGTATGGCTATGACATGCTAGAGCCACTAAAGGAAGTTGAGAACGCTATGGGGAGGCTCCATCAATCGCTGACAAAAGTCTTGCAGGTGGTGCTGGCGATTGGTCTGGGCTTTGCCTCTTGGAAGATAGCACAAGGTGTAATTAACTTCATTACTCTCATGAAGACCTACCCTATCATTGCAGTAGTGTCGGCGGCTGCCTTACTGGCTTCTGCACTCGCAGACCTTTACATCAAAAATGAAGCCTTTAGAAAAGCCGTAGATCACTTATGGAACAGGCTCACTAGCGCACTAGCTCCGGCGGTGGAGTGGCTGGGAGACAGGTTCCAATGGCTTAAAGATAACGTGCTTGCGCCACTTCGGAACTATATTACAACAGCGGTAATAGAGGCGTTCGAGAAGCTAAAACTCGTGGCCACATGGTTATGGCAAGAAGCCCTAGTGCCTCTAGCTCGCATCATACAGGACATGCTGATAGTCGCCTTTGATGGACTGGTGTGGGTAGGCTCTTGGTTATGGAAGTACGTGCTAGAGCCACTCGTAGACTTTATAAAGGACAGCTTAATCCCCGGTTTCTACGAAGTGGCTGACGCGGTCGGTCCGCACTTACAAAAGTTTTTTGAGGGCTTTATTAAAGTCATAGAGTTTTTGTGGTACGACGTGCTTAAACCTTTCGTCCTGTGGTTGGGCGACACCTTCGGCCCAGTCTTTGAAGCGGTAGGAGAGGCTGTCAGGGATATTATCCAGCGCATGCGCACCATCTTTGAAGGATTCATTAAGTTTATCACCGGCGTATTTACCGTTGACTGGAAAAAGGCCTGGGAAGATGTTAAGCAAATATTTAAGCGCATCTTCTATAGCCTGTGGGGTATTGTCAAGGCTCCCTTCAACCTGATCATCGACGGTATTAACTGGATAATAGACGGATTGAACAAGCTAAGCATTACCATTCCTGATTGGTTTAAGTATATTCCTGGCCTATCTGGCTTAGCAGGAAAGACATGGGGTATCAACATCAAACCAATAACACCTCTAGCCAAAGGTGGCATTACCAACGGCCCCATGATAGCTCTTGTTGGCGACAATCCCGGAGGCAGGGAAGTTGTATCGCCGCTTGATGATTTAACCGACATTGTAGCCTCAGCCGTTGGCACAGCAGTCCTGCAGGCTATGCAGGTTAGTGGCGGTAGTGGACAAGACCGACCAATCATCCTCAAGATTGATGGTAGAGAAATAGCTAGAGCAACCATACCGGGGTTAGACAGCGAACGTAGCCGTACTGGCGGCTTGCAAGTTGCTGTCAGACCGATGTAGGGGGTGCAGTAGGTGATAACAATTAACGGCACACCGATACCTACCCCCTCTGAATACCTTGTGGGGATTTACGACATCAGCCATGCCGAGCGCAATGCTCGGGGGAACATGATTATCGAGCGCATTAACACCAAGCGCAAGCTAGAGCTGATGTGGCGGCACTTGGGGAAACACGAATTGCAACAGCTCTTAGAGTTAGTATCAGCAACAACGTTCATGGTCACTTACCACGACCCGCAGACAGGAACTGTTAGATCTGGACGATTCTACTGTGGCGACCGCACAGTAGGAGCCTTAGACTATCGGAATGGGCAAGTTCGCTGGAAGGACATTAAGTTCAATCTAATTGAGTGCTAGGGGGTGCGATAATGCTGGCAGTAAGTGATAAATTCAAGGCGGCCATTGTCGCACCAAGTCGCAAGACAACGGTCAACGTGCGTTTTGAAGTGTTAGACAACGACGCGTGGCTTGACAATACTAAAACGGCCACTAGCCAAGCTAGTATTAGCCGCTTAGAGCAACTCACCAACAGAGTGCGCAAGACACAAGGAGCCTTGGCATCGTTCGAGCCGGACAGGTGGAAGCTAGATGGCTCCTTCGTCATACCTCCGCGGCCAGAAGAAGCCGTCGAAACAGAGGTTGGCTGGTGGAGCAGCACCTTCTGCGACGCTGACGGCTACTTCGCCCCTGCGGAGGGCGTAACGATCACCTGTGGTACTCTCTACAACGCCGCAGGGCTGACAATCACCTTCGATCCAGCGGCCAATGAGTATGCAAGAGATTTTACGACTACTATCTACGGTGCCTCCGACGAGATTATTCACCAAGAAGTGGTAACTGATAACACCAAGGCATCTTATCGGATAGAACGCAACCTGCCACTCTTATTCCGGGTACAGCTAGATATTACTCGTTGGAGTACAGGGCAACGGCGGGCGAAAGTGCTAGAAATTGACTTCGGCTTAGTGGAAGATTATGGTGAATCTGAACTGATCAATATGTCCATCATCAACGAACTAGACCCCACAAGCGCAACGCTCCCTGCTGGCGAATTGCGGTTCGTGCTTGATAACCTAGATAAAAGGTTCAATATCCTCAACCCCACCGGTCTATATTACTTCCTCCAAGAAAGGCAACGCGTCATGGTGGAGATGGGGGTCGACATTGGCGGCACATTCGAGATGGTGCCTGCTGGTACGTACTACCTAACAGAATGGAAGTCAGATCATGGCGGATTAACCGCATCTTTTACGGCCCGCGATGCCATCGACCTCTTAGCGCAGGGAACTTATCGCAAGGGGCGGCTGGAAGTGGTCAATGCCTATGATTTGATTGAGGAAATAATCTTAGACGCAGGAATTAACGTGCTTTACACCATTGATGCAGCACTCAAAGATGTGTATTTACTGGCCTGTGTGCCCCTTGTGAGCCATAGGGAGGCGGCGCAGTTAGTTGCCCTGGCAAGCAGAGCAGTAATACGCCTTAGTCGGCAAGGGCGGCTGCTAGTGGAGAGGTTAGCTGTTACGCCACCGGTGGGGAGCATTGACTTTGACAACACATACACCACGCCGAGCATTAAGCTAGACCCTCTCATTAACTGTGTACGAGTTGACATAAACAGCTATCGGCTCAAAGGCAATGCCGAGGTGTATAAAGGCGCAGTCGTTGCTGATGGCGAGTCGGAAGTTTGGGTAGAGTACAAGGCCCCCTGCCAAAATCACCAAGTTACAGCAACGGGCGGCACTCTAGTAAGAGCCGAACACTATGCCTACGCCTCTAAGTTAGTGGTAAGCGGCGCAGGGGTGGTTGAAATAACAGTCACCGCAGACGAGATGGAGCAGAGCAAAACTATCTATGAGCTGCGTGACGACGATCGACCAATAGCCGAGCCTGCCTATTCCTTGGAGATAAGTAACGCGCTAATAAACTCGCAGGAGGTTGCGGCAGATGTGGCAGCGTGGCTACTAACAGAGAGCCAACGGAGATTGAATTATGAGATTGACTGGCGGCAGAACCCCGCCCTTGAATGTGGGGATATAGTTGCCGTTGAAGATGAATTTGGAGTAAATAGGGCCGCAAGGATAACACGCCAAGAGTTCAGATACAGCGGGGCATTGAGAGGGCGTAC
>Ga0116181_1003818_pt1 | contig 11557 bp, 11 predicted proteins | sample AD_UKC075_MetaG_FD_89752 | JGI IMG/M metagenome (GOLD analysis project Ga0116181, IMG submission 89752) | Active sludge microbial communities of municipal wastewater-treating anaerobic digesters from USA - AD_UKC075_MetaG | ecosystem: Engineered > Bioreactor > Anaerobic > Digestate | place: USA...
CCCGACGAGCGTCGTCGCTGCCGGGCACCGCACCGAGACGGGCGTTGACGCCAGCGTGGCGATGACGTTGGGCTACGCCGATCCGGTGTTCGCGCAGGCGGCCTGCACTCTCAAGGTCAAAACGCCGACGACCGCCGTGGTGTGTGGGACGGGCGGCCGGATCGAGCTCGACGGAGACTTCTACGGCGGGACGGTGGCTCGGCTGATCGGGCCCGGCAAGGTCCGCGAGGTCGTCGAGGAGTTCGACGGCAGGGTGGCCAACGGGTTCCAGTTCGAGGTTGCCGAGGTGGCCCGATGCGTGGCGGCCGGTCAGGTCGAGAGCGAGCGGATGCGTTGGGATGACTCACGTGCCGTCATGCGCGTGCTCGACGACGCCCGTCGCCAGGTGGGGGTGCGTTACCCCGGGGAGGCCTGAGCACGGCATACCCGCAGGTCAGCGGGCGGCGCGGACGGTGAGGATCTGCTCGGCCCGACCGACCGCGCCGGCCTCGTCATGCAACGTCGTCGAGGTGAGGCCGACGCCCTCGCGTCCGAAGGTGACCTGCGTGTCGAAGCCGATCCAGCGGCCCGGGCCGCCCTGCGGGTCCCGGTGCAGGTGGACCGTGAGGTCGATATTCGGGAAGAGCCACTCACGCGGGTCGACGCGCACGTTCATCCCGTTGGCGGTGTCGACGAGCGCGAGGTATGCCGCGACCGGGTCCACCTCCTCGTCGGCGACCACGACTTTGTCGGTACGGATCCAGGCCCGTCCGGTGCCCGGCTTCTTGTCCGGGGTATGCCGCAAGTCGATGCTCGCGATGTAGCCGCCCGGCCAGAGTTGCGAGGGCGCCCACGGCACGCACTCGGCGGGGCTCAGCAAGGGCGGCGGTTCGCCGCCCGCGACGTCGGCGGTGTCGTGGCGGGAGAGGCGCCACGCCGTGGCGCGGACGACCGGTCGACCCGCGGCGCTGGCAGTCGCCTCGAGGAGCTCGATGGTTCGGCCGGGGCGGACCGTGCGGACCTGGACGGTCGTCGGGATCGCCGGGATGAGGCCGAGGATCTCGTAGGTGACTCGGGCCAGGGCGAGGTCGGGACGGGGCTGGTGGCGGGTGAGGCAGTGGGCGAGCAGGCCGGACACCGGGGCCATGTGCTGCTCGTGGGCATTCCAGGCCCCCTGAGCGTTGAGGGTGGGGAGGAACGTGTCCGCGTTGACTCGCCGGTAGTAGGCGGCATCGTCGGGGGTCAGGTCCGGCAGCGAGTCGAAGTCCACGGCGCCCAATCTAGGTGGGGGGTGCCCGTCGGGAAATCATCGGCGTGTGTGAGGTTCTCCGGCGGGTGTGAGACCGCCGGCCAAGAAATCGTCGGCGTGTGTGTGGAATTCTCGGCAACAGCGAACGGGCCGAGCGGGTCAATCGACGGAGACGACTCGGGCGACGATGGCTTGGGCGCATAACTGAGGTGCTCGTTCGGGGAGCCAGTGTCCCTCCTCGAGCTCGATGAGCTCATACGGGCCGACCACTGCGTGAGCCGTCAGCCGAGCGGCCAGCGGCCCGAGGAACGGGTCTCGTCGCCCCCACACGAGGGTCGCCGGGACTCGGCACCGGTGCGCCACGCCCGACGAGAGCGGGATGGCTCGATACCAGTTCATCGCCGCGGTGAGGGCGCCCCGCTCGGCCAGGCGGGCGGCATACCGAGTGGCATCCGCCTCGGGGAGCCCGCCGCGACGCAGCAGCGCACCCAGCCGCGGGCCGAGGAACCGCTCGGGCACCTCGGGGAGTTGGAAGGCGGCCATGTACCAGGAGCGGCGCACCTGGTCGAAGTCGCGCGAGCGCAGCGCCTCATTCATGGCGATGGGGTGCGGCGTGGAGAGCACGGTGACCGACGCGACCCGATCGGGGTGCCGCCCGGCGACCAGCCAGGCGATACCACCGCCCCAGTCGTGGCCCACGACGTGGACGGCGTCGGCGCCGACGGCGTCCGCGAGCGCCACGACGTCGTCGGCCAGCTCGCCCAGCCGGTATGCCGCCCGCCCCCGCGGACGTGCGCCCGGCGAGTAGCCGCGCTGGTCGGGTGCGAGAGTGCGCAGCCCAGCCGCGTGCAGCAGCGGCGAGATCCGATCCCAGCTGGAGCCGTCGGTGGGGAAACCGTGCAACAACACGACGATCGGCCCGTCGAGGGGGCCGGAGTCGATGACGTCGAACGTCATTCCGGCATGCTCCACCTGCGTCAACCGGTGCTCGTGGCCCATAGTGCTGGGGCGGGGATCGTCGTTCGCCATGGTGAACCCTTCCGGTGCTGAGGGTCGTTCGTCGGTGGCGCTGAAGGTCAGTCGTCGTTGCCGCGGGTCGGTCGCCGTGGCTCAGGCTCGTCGTCGATCGTGATGACGGGTACGCGGGCCGGGGTCGCGACGAGCACCTGGCGTTGCCGGCCGAGGCCCTCGATGGCCAACTCGACCACGTCGCCACTGTTCAGATAGGGGAACCGGCCGGACAGCGCGACGCCCTCCGGGGTGCCGGTGTTGACCACGTCGCCCGGCTCGAGGGTGAGGTAGTGGCTGATCATCCGGATCAGCTCCGCGACCCCGAACACCATGTCGGCCGTTGTCGCATCCTGACGGGCCTCATCGTTGACGTCACAGGTCAGCCGCAGATCCTGCAGGTCGGGGATCGAGTCGAGGGTCACCAGCGCCGGTCCGAGCGGGTTGAAGGTCGGCGCGCTCTTGGCCTTGGACCACTGCCCGCCGGAGTTGACCGACGAGTGGCTGCGCTCGCAGACATCGTTGGCGATCGTCACGCCGGCAATGCACGCGAGGGCCTCCTCGTCGCTGTCCAGGTATGCCGCGCGCCTGGCGATGATGACCGCCAACTCGACCTCCCAGTCGACCCGCTGAGCGCCCGGAGGGATGCGGATGTCATCGAACGGGCCGACGATCGAGTTCGGGTGTTTGAGGGAGACGACCAGTTCGTCGGGCGGTGTCAGCCCGCACTCGCTGGTGAGCGCCGAGTAGTTATGCCCGACGCAGACGACCGCTTGTGGCCGAGCGACCGGCGCACCGATCCGCTCGCCCTGGATCTCGATCGGTCGCAGGCTTCGCGTGGACAGCGCGCGACGAGTCATCTCGATCCCACCGCGAGCGAAGAAGTCGCCGTCGATGTCGGCGGTCACGGGAGTGAGGTCGTATGCGGTGCCGTCGGTCACGACGACCGGCCGCTCCGAGTCGACCGGGCCGACCCGCATGAACCTCATGACGTCATCCTTCCCCGAACGAGTCGCTCGACCATCCTGCCACCGTTGCCCGGCGGTTCCGAACCCCTCGGTCCGGTCAATCCCGACCGGCGGCGGCCCGGCGCTCGCGTTCGGCGACGGCATACGGGTCGGTTCGAGCGTCGTAGGACCAGAAGTCGTGCAGCCACGCGGCTGTGGCCACGACACCCAGGACGCACAGCACCCCACCCGAGGTGATCGACGCGCGCACCGACCAGCGGTCGGCGACCAGGCCCGAGCGCACCTGACCGCCGAGCGGCCCGATCGAATAGGACAACATCTCGATGCCGGCCAGACGCCCCCGCATCGCGTCGGGGATCGTCTGGTGCCAGATGACGCCCCGGAAGAGGGCACTCACCATGTCGGCGGCACCGGCAATCGCGAAGCACAGCAACACGATTGGCACGCTCGCGGTGAGCCCGGCTGCCGCGACAGCCGCCCCCCACACGACGGCTGCGATGACGACGGCCGTCCCGTGGCGATGCACCCGGCCAGTCCAGCCCGAGCTCGCGGTGACCAGCATGCTGCCCACGGTGCCGGCCGTATAGAGCAGTCCAAGCGTGCTCGGCGAGGCCAGGACATCGTTGGCCAGCGCCGGAAAGAGCACCGTCGGCATCGCCAGGAACATCGCGACGATATCGATGACGTAGGTGCCGAGCAGGTCGCGGCGGGACACGGCATACCTCGCACCCTCGGCGATCGACCGCAGGCTCGCGGGGGTCGCGTCCTCGCTGGGGGGATAGGACCCGAGTCGCGCGAAGAGTGCGGTCGCAATGACGAGCCCGGTGACGTCGATCGCGTATGCCGCTGCGGCGCCGACCGATTCGACGAGTATGCCGCCCAGTGCCGGTCCGCCGAGCAGCCCCACCTGCATGCCGAGTGACGACACGGACACCGCGGCCGGCAACTCGTCGTGGCGCACGGTGCGGGGGATGAGGGCCTCGCGGCTCGGGCGTTGGAGCGCGCCGGCGGCGCTGAGCACGGCCCCGACGGCGTAGATCGCCCAGGCCTGCGGTTCGGGCAGCGCAGCGTTGAGCAGGAGCAGCCCGGTGAGGACGACCTGGGCGACGCCGGTCCACACCAGCATGAGCCGTCGGTCGACGTGGTCCGCGAGCGCCCCGCCCCACAGTCCGAACGCGACGAGGGGCACCAACTCGATGACCCCGAGCAGACCGACCGCGAGGTTGGACCCGGTGAGGTGGTAGAGCTGCCAGGGCAGCGCCACATACGACACCATCCCGCCGAGGTAGAACACCGTCCCCGCCAGGAACAGCCGCCGGAAGTCGGGCGAGGTCCGCAGTGGGGTGGTGTCCACGCGCAGGGAGCGCAGGCGGTCGCGGACGGTCACCCGGGCGAGTCTGCCGCAGATCGGGTATGCCGTGCGCCCCCGTTTCGCGGGCGGCTCACCGTGTGCCGTTGGTCGGGTTCGCGCGCCCGGTCGGGACGCGCTGCCGCCGCGAACGCTGCGCTGCCGTGATTGTGTGGCTGGGACTACCTGTGGGGGCGTTGGGGCCACACGATCCTGGCGAGGCGGCCGCGCGCCTCACGATCCCGGCGACGTCGAGGCCTGGCAGCGGCATACTGATCGGCCATGAGCGAGCGCGTGCTGGTCCCGGTCGCGGATGGTGAGTTGCCGGCATACCTGTGGGTGCCGCAGAGCGGGAGCGGGCCGGGGGTGGTCCTGGTCCAGGAGATCTTCGGACTCTCGCCCTACATCCATCGTCGCGCCGCCGATCTCGCCGCGTTGGGCTACGTCGTCCTCGCGCCGCAGGTGTTCTGGCGGCTCGGCGCGCAGTCGGTGCCGGACGGGCCGGGCATGCTCGAGGAGGGCATCGGGCTGATCAGCCGCCTCGACTGGCCCGCGGCGGTGGCCGACACAAGCGCCGCCGTCGGGTGGCTGCGCGGGCGCTCCGAGGTCGGGAACGCCGGTGTCGGTCTGGTCGGGTTCTGCTTCGGCGGCGGGCTGGCGTATCAGGTCGCTGCGCAGACGCCCATTGATGCGCTCGTGAGTTACTACGGGTCGGCGTTGCCGGGGCTCGTCGACCTCCTCGAGCCGGTGAGCGCGCCGAGCCTGCACCACTTCGGCGAGAGCGACTCCTACGTCGACGGGCCGACGGTCGAGCGGATCCGAGCGGTGGTGGGGCAGTCGCCGACATGCGAGTTTCACACCTATCCGGGTGCCGACCACGCCTTCGACAACCCCGACTTCGGGATGCACGACCCGCAGGCGTCGGCACTCGCGTGGGGGCGGACGGTCGAGTTCCTCGGGCGCGTCCTCCCGGTTGGCTGAACGGCGTTGTCCCGCAACGAGGTCAGCGACTCTGGCCATGAAACCGGCTGGCTCGTCAACGAATTCGGACAGCGCGTCGGCGTGCCCGTCGACTGGCATCCCGCCGTGCCGCCCGGGCCGGTGACCCTCGCGGGTCGGTGGTGCTCGGTGGTCCCCCTCGACCTCGCCCATGTCCCTGACCTGTATGCCGCCTTCGTCCCCGGCCCACCCGGCCAATGGACCTACCTCACCTTCGGCCCGTGCACCTCGCAGGCCGAGGTAGCCGAGGTCGTGTCGGGCTATCTCGCCAACCCGGGGTTCGTGTCCTTCGCGATCCTCGACGCAGGTGGACGCGCTCGGGGGATCGCGGCATACCTGCGGATCGACCCAGCTATCGGCACGCTGGAGGTGGGCGGGATCCTCCTGGGTGAGGGGCTGCGACGCACGGCCGGGGCGACCGAGGCGATGTGGCTGCTCGCGCGGAACTCCTTCGAGGAGTTGGGGTTTCGGCGCTACGAGTGGAAGTGCGACGCGCTCAACGCCCCTAGCCGGTATGCCGCGCAGCGGCTCGGCTTCCGCTTCGAAGGGGTGTGGCGGCAGGCGACGATCTACAAGGGCCGTAACCGGGACACGGCCTGGTTCGCGATGACCGACGCCGACTGGCCGGGCGTGAGCGCCGCGATCCAGGCCTGGCTTGACCCGGCCAACGTTGATGACTTGGGCCGACAGCGCACGCCGCTTCGGATCGGCTAGCCCCGGGGAAGCGTCGACGCTTGGTGCGCCGACGCGCTGGGCCGCGCAGACTGTGTGGCTGGGACTGCCTGGGAGGACGTCCCGGCCACACGATCCCCTGGACGAGGCGTGGCGGGCCGCAAACCAGCGGATCAGGACCGGTCGGCCGTGAGGTCGGCTTCGATGGCCCGGGCCGCCAACGTCAGGGCGCCGGTGATGCGGGGGAGGTCGGTGGCGGCATACCGGGCACTGGGCATCGAGATCGAGACGGCGGCGACGGCGACGCCCGACTCGTCCCGGACCGCGCGCCCGACGGCAGTGACGCCCTTCTCGGAAGTCTCGCGATTGAGGGCGTAGCCCCGGGCCCGGACCCTCCGCAGCTCTGGCCGCAGCCACGCGAGATCGGGCGTGCCGGGGGCGGCGGCCCCGCCACCGTCGCCAACGGCATACAGAGCGGTGACCTCGTCCTCACCCGCCTCGGCGAGCAGCACGAGCCCGCCGGAGACCAGGTGCGCGGGGAACACCATGCCTTCGCGCTGCTCCACCCGAAGCGCCTGCGTCGACTCGGCGGATGCGATGAATCGCACCCGGTCGCCCGTGCGGATGATGAGGTTCGCCGACTCGCCCAAGACCGCGACGAGCCCCTCCAGGTGTGGCAGGGCCACGGAGCGCAGCCGCGCGGTCAGCGAGCGGGAGTGGGTGGCGAGTTCGAGCACCGGGCCCGCGTGGTAACGGCGGTCCGCTCCCTGCACCGCGAAGTCGCGATAGACGAGCATCGCGAGCACTCGGTGGGCGGTGGATCGCGCGACCCCGAGCCGCTCGGCCGCGTCGCTCACCGTCAGCGCGCCTTCGAGTTGCAGCATCGCCGCCAGCCGTAGCGCGTGGTCGACGCTGTCGATGGCGTATGCCGGTCGCGTCTTGGCGGTGCGGGCGGTCCCCGGTCGGCTCCTGATCGCCACGGGACGAGTCTCCCCTCCTCGCGTGAAGGCTCCTCAGAGGATTCTGCCAGACAGAACTATCTATTCCCCAGAGCGCAACGCCCCGACGATGAGGCGACGCCATCACGGACGCCATCAGAGAGGATGCAAGGAGCCGCTCATGAACCAGCCACCGGTCATCTCCCCCGTCCACCTCAGCATGGGTAGCAGTGCCAACGAGCCCGAGCCGTCGCCCGAACTCGCCGACCTCTACCGAGGCTTCGAGAAGGAGCTCCTCGTCCCGCTGTGGACCGAGATCGGCGACTTGATGCCGCACACGCCCAAGTCCAAGGCGCAGCCACACCTGTGGGAGTGGGCCAAACTCCTCGAGCTCGCGGGACTGGCCGGTGACCTCGTCCCGGTTGGCCGCGGCGGTGAGCGCCGGGCCATCGCCCTGGCCAACCCGAGCCTCGGCGGTCGCCCCTACGCCACCCCGACGCTGTGGGCCGCGATCCAGTACCTCATGCCCGGTGAGGACGCCCCCGAGCACCGCCACACCCAGAACGCGTTCCGCTTCGTCGTCGAGGGCACCGGGGTGTGGACGGTCGTCGAGCGCGACCCGATCCCGATGAACCGCGGTGACTTCCTCCCGCAGTTCGCCTGGAACTGGCATGCCCACCACAACGCCGCCGACCAGCCGATGGCCTGGATCGACGGCCTGGACATCCCTTTCCAGCACTACGTCGAGAGCACCTTCTTCGACTTCGGCCGCGACTCGATCACCGAGGCCGAGCACGCCACGCCCGATCGCTCGCGCTCGCAGCGTCTCTGGGGTCACCCGGGGATCGCGCCGCTCTCGCAACTGGGCCCGACCCCCGGGTCGCCGCTGCTGTGCTACCGCTGGGTCGACACGGACGCCGCCCTCACCGACCAACTCGAGCTGGAACGCGAGGGGTATGCCGCGACGCTCGAACCGGGGCACGCCGCCATCCGCTTCCTCAACCCGAGCAACGCCGCCGACGTCACCCAGACGATCCGCACGCAGTTCCACCGGATCACCGCCGGGACCGAGACCGCCCCGCGCCGCCAGACCGGGTCGTCGGTCTACCAGGTGTTCGACGGCTCCGGCCGAGTCACCGTCGGTGACTTCTCCTGGACCGTCGGCCGCGGCGACATGTTCGTCGTGCCCTCATGGTTCCCCCTGTCGATCAGGTCGCAGGCCTCGGCCTCCGACTCCGACTCTGGGGCTCTGGACCTGTTCGAATTCGGCGACGCCCCCATCTTCGAGAAGCTCAACCTCGCCCGCACCCTCGTGGAGGACAACCGATGAAGCTTGCCACCATCCGCCTGGCCGACGGCCGGACCGCAGCGGTCCGCGTCGACGGTGACACCCTGGTGAACCTGGGGGCCACGGACGTGGGCGCGCTTCTGGCCCAGCCCGATTGGCGCTCGCGCGCCGCCGCGGTCTCCGGCACGACGTCGTATGCCGCCGCTGACGCCACCTTCGCGACGCTCGTGCCGGCCCCCTCCAAGGTCGTGTGCGTGGGCCTCAACTACCGGACCCATATCCAGGAGATGGGTCGGGACCTGCCCGAATACCCCACGCTCTTTGCGAAGTTTGCCGACTGCCTCATCGGTGCCACCGACGACATCGCGCGGCCCGTCGAGACGACCGAGTTCGACTGGGAGGTCGAGTTGGCCGTCGTCATCGGCAGCACGGTCCGTCGGGCGAGCACCGAGCAGGCCGAGGCCGCGATCGCCGGCTTCACCGTCCTCAACGACATCACGTGCCGCGACTGGCAGTTCCGCACCCGTGAGTGGCTGCAGGGCAAGAACTGGGACTCCTCGACGCCGGTCGGCCCCTACCTCGTCACCCCCGACGAACTCCCCGGCGGCGTGCGGCCCACGCTCGCCGTCCGCTGCGAGGTCGATGGCGAGGTGATGCAGTCGGACAACACTGGTGACCTGCTCTTCGACCCGGTCGCCCTCGTCGAATACGTGTCGACAATGGTCCGACTCAACCCCGGCGACATCATCGCCACGGGCACCCCCGGCGGGGTCGGCCACGCTCGCAAGCCCGCGCGCTACTTGGCCGGGGGCGAGACCGTCGTCACCGAGATCGAGGGCCTGGGCCGGTTGGTCAACCGTGTGGTCACCGAGGGCGCGGCCTGATGAACCGCACGCTCGCGGACGCGCGACGGTGGGCCGCGCACGGCACGCAGGTATGCCGAGCCGCGATCGACTCGCTCGACGAGGATGCCTTCGCGCAGCCCAGCCTGTTGCCGGGGTGGACCCGTAAGCATCTCGTCGCTCATCTCGCGGCCAACGGTGAGGCCGTGCGCAACCTCTCGACCTGGGCCGCGACCGGCGTGCCGACTCCGATGTATTCATCGCCGGAGCAACGCGCCGCCGACATCGAGGCCGGCAGTCATTCCGCCGGCACCGAGCTGGCGGCCTGGTTCGCCAGCACGGCTGCAGCCCTGATGGCGGCCTGGGACAGCCTGTCCGACGCCGCCTGGCAGTCACCGGTCGTCACCGCCCAGGGCCGTACCGTCCCCGCGTCCGAGACCCCGTGGATGCGCACCCGTGAGGTCATGGTCCACGCCGTGGACCTCGGCACCGGCGTCACCTTCGCCGACCTGCCGGCCGACTTCCTGCTGGCCCTCGGCGACGACGTCGTCGCCAAACGATCAGCCGCCCCGCTGGCCGGATCCCCCGACATCCAGGTCTGCCCGACCGACGCGGACGGCGTCTGCTGGACGCTGCCGGGCACTGAACCCAGCACCCCGATCACCGTCACCGGCCCGCTGGCTGCGTGCACGGCATACCTCGCTGGCCGTGGCGACGCGCACCTGACGGCGAGCCGCGACGAGCACACCACCCCCATCCCCAGCCTGGCCGCCTGGCTTTGACGGCGGAGCACACGGATCGACACAGGAGGTCATCATGAGTGAGACCCAGCGTCCCGACGTCATCGTCGTCGGCGGCGGTATCGGCGGGCTGAGCGCGGCCCTGGCGTTGTCCCGCAAGGGGCTGAAGGTGCGGCTGCTCGAGCGGGCCAAGGAGTTCGGGGAGGTGGGAGCTGGACTGCAGATCGCCCCCAACTGCACCCGGATGCTCGATGACTACGGGCTGCTCGACGAGGCAAAGACCCTGGGCGTGCTGCCGCAGGCGATGGTCATGAAGGACGCCACAGACGGCTCCGAGCTGACCCGGCTCGACCTGATCGACCTCGAGCGCAAGTACGGCTTCCCTTACATGGTGATCCACCGCAGCGACCTGCACGGGATCTTCCTGCGGGCCTGCCAGCGCGCTGGCGTCGAACTGCTCACCAACCAGCAGTGCGTCGGCTACGAGAACACCCCGACCGGCGCGAGCGCAACCTTCGCCGACGGCCACACCGAAGAAGCCGAGATGGTCATCGCGGCCGACGGCATGCACTCGGTCGCCCGCAAGATGATCGTCGACGACCAGCCGGTCAACTCGTCCTATGTCGCCTACCGCGGCGCCGTGACGATCGACAAGGTCATGGAGAACCAGGTCTCGACGACCGACGTCGTGGTCTACATCGGGCCGGGCTGCCACTTCGTGCAGTACCCGCTGCGTGGCGGCGAGATGTTCAACCAGGTCGCCGTCTTCCAGTCACCCAAGGCCGTTGCGGGAGAAGAAGACTGGGGTACGCCGGACGAGCTCGATACGGCATTCGAGGGCATGTGCGAGCCGATCCAGCTCGGTCTGCCGCTCATGTGGCGCGACCGCTGGTGGCGGATGTTCGACCGCGACCCGATCCTCAACTGGGTCACCGGCAAGATCGCCTTGCTCGGCGACGCCGCGCACCCGCCGCTGCAATACATGGCGCAGGGCGCGATCATGGCCATCGAGGACGGCTGGGTGCTCGCCGAGCACGTCGGAGCTCAGGAGGCTGTGCGGACTGCCGACGGGGGCACCGGAATCGACTGGGACCGGGCGCTCGCGGCATACAACGCGGTTCGTCCCGAGCACTGCCGTCGGGTGCTGTCCACCGGCCGCAAGTGGGGCGAGCTGTGGCACGTCGACGGCATCAAGCGCGAGCAGCGCAACGTCATCCTGCGCTCGCGCGACACCTACGACTACACCTACACCGAGTGGATCTACGGGCCGACGGCGCTCACGCCCGAGCAGGAGGCGCCGCTCTACCCGATCATCCCGCTCGACTCGATCACGCTCCCGGCGACCGCCGAGGTCTGACCGGTTGCCTCGTGGCGGGGCCGACGGCGGTGTCGGCTAGCGGGCGGTCACCCGAGGGTGGTCGCGCCAGGCCGGCATCGTCGCCAGGTAATCCAGCGTCGCCGACTCGAGCGCCTCACGTGAAGCGCTCGGGTCGCGGCGCTGCTGCCATCCCACCATCCGCTCGAAG